>Ga0182014_10002378_pt1 | contig 23814 bp, 19 predicted proteins | sample 612S2DmetaG_FD_120489 | JGI IMG/M metagenome (GOLD analysis project Ga0182014, IMG submission 120489) | Permafrost microbial communities from Stordalen Mire, Sweden - 612S2D metaG | ecosystem: Environmental > Terrestrial > Soil > Wetlands > Permafrost | place: Sweden: Stordalen | collected...
CCAGACTTTCGTGCCCAACATCATGACCGCGAAGCCCGACGACTACAAGCCGGCCACCATCACCATCTTCAGTGGCTCGGAACACGACTCGACCCTCCAGCTTCCGCTGATGAACGCCTGCGATCACGTTGAGTGCTTCTGAGCGGCAGCGAGGATTGACACATAATATGTGCGCACGTATTATGTGTCCATGAACATCACTCTATCGATCGACGAGCAACTGGTCGAGCGGGCCCGGGAGAAGCTGCGCGCGACGGGCCGCACCATCAACCAGGAAATTCGCGAGCATCTGCAACACATCACCGGAGCTAACAGCGTCGAAAGGGTCGTCGAGAGGCTGGCGGAACTTCCTCCTCTGGGGAATCCCGAGGGTTGGAAGTGGAATCGCGAGGAGCTTTACGAGGACCGAATCCGTTGGCCCCGCTAGCCAATCCGGGAGTTCGTAAATGGGGAGTTCCCGATCCGGGTTCTCAAGTCAGTCACATGATTGCCCAGCCAGTTGCTGGCGCCGAATTTCCCTCTAAGAAGCGCGGTTCGCAAACGGCCTGCATCGAAGATGCGCCCGGTCGATCCGCGCGCACGTTTTTCGACACCAACATCCTGGTCTATGCCGAAGACACCAGCGAGCCCGTCAAACAACCGATCGCATCTGCGCAAATCCTCCACCATATGTGGCACCGTTCCGGAGTCGTTTCCACCCAGGTACTTCAAGAGTATTTCGTCACGGTAACACGCAAATTCAAGGCCGATCCCCTCCGCGCGAAAGAGAAGGTTGAGCTGTACGGCGCATTTGAAGTCGCCCGCATGGACCTGAGCAACATTCTCGCGGCCATCGACATGCATCGCCTATACGGTATTTCGTTCTGGGATGCACTGGTTCTTCGCATGGCCAAGCAGGCCGGCTGCCGCATCCTGCTCTCCGAAGATATGCAGCACGGCCAGGAGATCGACGGAGTGAGAATCGTCAACCCGTTTCTTTAGCTACACAGAGCAAACGCATCTTAATCTTGCTGATAGCTATCCACAGTCGGTTTTGTAACAAGGGCAAGACTTTAGTCGGGCCGCCACGAAAGCACCAGATAATAAGGGCGTTAGCCCTTGCTAACATTCCTGTATTCCTTTGCCGATTGCTGGCCGATGCCCATGCAGGGGCTAAAGCCCACCGTGCTTCCTTCGCCCATGTGCGGCCCCCTTCGGCAGGCTCAGGGCAGGCTTTGAAGTCGTGCCCTTGTTACAAAAACACATGAACTCAATATTTTGCGCAGTGTTTACTCCTCCCGTAAAGAAACAAATCAAGATGTGTTTGCCTTGTCTAGCTACCGATTTCGGCAAAGGCCTGGCGCATTCGCTTCCAGGTGGTTTCGAGATCCTCGGGCAGGAGGCGCGTCTCCGCGACGGTAGTCATGAAGTTCGTATCGCCGGCCCAGCGTGGCATGGCATGAAGGTGGATGTGACCGGCGACGCCCGCGCCCCCTGCCTTACCGAGGTTCATGCCGAAGTTGAAGCCGTCTGGGTGGTAGAGGCGCTCAAGAACCTCTTCCGTGCGCTGCGCCAGCTCGACCAGTTCGTGGGCTGCTTCGACGGGCAGGGCTGCGAGCCGATCGAGGTGGGCATAGGGCATCGCCATCACGTGGCCGCTGGTGTAAGGGTAGGCATTCAGGCAAATGAAGCAATGTCTCCCGCGCAGTATGAGGCCGCCCGCTGACTCGGCTTCATCTGAATTCATCCCGTTTGCGATGGCGAAGTCGATGGAGGCGATGAGATTGCAGAAGACGCAGCCCAGGTCTCCGGGCCACGCGGCCAGGTGCGCGGGTACGCCGGGGCGTGCCGCGGTCTCCGCCGAAGTGATGTACGCATAGCGCCAGGGAGTCCAGAGATGATCCATCGATGGGGTTCCGTCTGCACCAGTATAGAGGGCTTCGCGGCTTGATGGATTCCTGAGTATCGATTGCAGCGGCCTGCGAGTATTGAGGGGCTTTCCGGCGACAGACGGACTATGAAATTGCGGTTGCAAAGCGAGTCGCAGTCAAGCTGTTCGATTGACGCCCGAAAGCCGGGGTTGCTACACTTGGAAGCGTAGCTTGCCGCGCGGATTCCAGCGGTGAGTTGCGGCCGCCCTTCAGCAAGCCTTTGCCTGCTGGGTGTTTCCCAAGGAGACCCGTCGTTTTTCGCCCCGGCACAACAGGCTGGGAGGTTGGCCCCTTGAGGAGATAATCCCATTGAAGGCAGAGACATCGAAATTAGGGATGCGGTCTTATGGCTTCTGCGCCGGCGACTATCGCTTTACGCAAGCCAACCCAGCGCCAGCCACTAGCCGTCGCGGGAGCAAGGAATTCCGGAGCCGCAGCGATGCCAAACGTCCTCAATCCCGAACCCGAGAGCATAACCCTGAATACTGAATTGGAAGCCCCTACGCAAGAGCCTGCGACGGAGTCTGTGCAGCCGCCGTACGAATCAACGTCCAACACCGAGACCGCCGAAGTTGCCGTAGCAGACGATGTATTGGCCGCGCTGGACGCCGATGCCGCAACCCAACCTGAAACAGAGGCTCCGCCTGTGGCGGAAGCTGCCGGACCTCCGGAGTCCGCGCCCGAACCCGTCGCCCAAGCGCCGGTTCACGAAGCGCACGGACCGGAGACCGCCGACGATTTTTCAGCCGCTCTGGCGGCCTTTGAACGCGAGCAGGCAGCCGAGGCTGCCGCTGTTGAAGCCTATGGCGACAAAGTTGTCTCCGGTACGGTGATCAAGGCCACGGACAAGCACCTGGTGGTCGATGTGGGCCTGAAGTCCGAGGGGCTGGTGCCTCTGGAACAGGTTCTGGACCACACAGGAGCTGTGAGGTTCAATCCAGGCGATGTGATCGACGTCGTCATCGAGCGTGAGGAGCCTGAAGGCGGCTACCTGGTCAGCTTCGAACGGGCGCAGCGTCTGCGCGTATGGGAAGTGATCGAAAAGGCCGCCAACGACAAGTCGCCGCTGACGGGCACGGTGGTGAGCCGCGTCAAGGGCGGCCTGACCGTTGACATTGGCCTGAAGGCCTTTTTGCCCGGTTCGCAACTGGAGATTCGTCCTGTGCGGAATCTGGACGGCTATCTCGGCCAGCAGATCGCGGTCCGGGTGATCAAGCTGAACAAGAAGCGCGGCAACGTGGTGGTGAGCCGCAAGGAGATTCTGGAAGAGGAGCAGAACGCCAAGCGCTCTGGAACGCTGAATCAGTTGGGAGAGGGCGCGGTGCTCACCGGCACCGTGAAGAACCTCACCGACTACGGCGCGTTTGTTGACCTGGGCGGAATCGACGGCCTCCTGCACATTACCGACATGAGCTGGGGCCGGCTGACGCATCCGCGCGACCTGGTCAACGTGGGCGATGAGATTCAGGTCAAAGTGCTCAAGTTCGACAAGGACAAGCAGCGCGTTTCCCTGGGCTTCAAGCAGCTCACTCCCGACCCCTGGCTGGACGCATCGGAGCGTTACCCGGTGGGCGCGCACGTGCATGGACGCGTGCTCTCCGTAACCGACTACGGCGCGTTTGTCGAGCTGGAGCAGGGCATCGAAGGGCTGGTTCACCTCTCTGAGATGACCTGGTCGAAGCGCCTCAAGCATCCGTCCAAACTGGTCAAGCCGGGCGACGAGGTAGAGACGGTGGTGCTGAGCGTGAATCCCGCCGATCGCCGGATTTCGCTGGGCATGAAGCAGCTTCTCGAGAATCCCTGGGAGAACCTGACCGAGCGGTACCCGGCCGGAACGGTAGTCGAGGGCCGGGTGCGCAACCTGACCGAGTTCGGCGCCTTCATCGAGATCGAAGACGGCATCGACGGTCTGGTTCACGTCTCGAATCTGAGCTGGACCAAGCGCGTCAAGCATCCGTCCGAGGTGGTGAAGAAGGGCGAAAAGGTGAAGGCTGTCGTTCTCGGCGTTGAGCCGCAGAACCGCCGCCTGAGCCTGGGCATCAAGCAGTTGCAGCCCGATGTCTGGGAGAGCTTCTTCGCGGCGCACCGCGTGGGCGATGTCGTTCACGGCAAGGTTCTGCGCACGGCGCAGTTCGGCGCGTTTGTCGAGATCGCGGAGGGCGTGGAGGGTCTCTGCCACATCTCCGAGGCCGGCGACGAACCGGGCGGGCCATCGAAGCTGGAAACCGGCCTGGAGCACGAGTTCAAGATCATCAAAATCAACGTGGAAGAGAAGAAGGTGGGCCTAAGCCTGCGCGCCGTGGGCCACGAGGCCAGCCGCGCACAGGTGGAGCATTACAAGAAGGAAACCCACAAGGCGCCCGTCTCCAGCTCGACCACAACCCTCGGCGATCTGATCAACTGGCGGAAGAGCGAGCGGTAACCCCTCTTTCGACACTCGCAAGAACACGACGGCCGCCCTTCGGGGCGGTCGTCGTGCGTTTGGGAGCTTTTTGAAAAAAACTCTGGCCTTGTATCAGTCGCCCACCAGCATAGCCGACCCACGGTGAGATGTTTTCCGGCAGTTTTGACTTTCTCCACGGACGGCTAGGCACGGTCCCTGTAGATTTCAGCGGCATTCCAGCCTCGGCTCGCGGCCATGTACCATTTGGAGATGGCGCTGGTTGAGGTCAATTCGGTCTGGAAGAGCTATCCGCTGCGGGCGGGGTTGCGGATGGAAGTGCGCCACGCCATCCAAGACGTCTCCCTGACAATCGAGAGCGGCGAAACCCTGGGGCTGGTGGGCGAATCGGGCTCGGGCAAAACCACGCTGGCGCGGATGATCCTGGGCCTGACCGAACCGAGCCGGGGCATAGTGCGCGTGGATGGAAAGGATTTATTCCTTGCCTCGGGCAGTGAGTTGCGCCGCCTGCGCCGCCAGATGCAACCGGTCTTTCAGGATCCCTACGCGGCCCTGAATCCGCGCATGAGCGTCTTCGATATCGTGACCGAACCCTTCGTGATTCACGGCAGGGATGCCGGTTTGAAGACGGACCGCGGCGCTCTGCGCGCCAAGGCTAGAGAGTTGCTGGGTGAGGTTGGCCTGGAGGAATCTGCGCTCAGCCGGCATCCGCACGAGTTCAGCGGCGGGCAGCGGCAGCGCATCAACATTGCCCGCGCGCTGGCGCTCAGGCCCAGACTGCTGATTCTGGATGAGCCGGTTTCGGCGCTGGATGTGAGTGTGGGAGCGCAGATTGTGAACCTGCTGCGGCGGTTGCAGCGCGAACACGGGCTCACCTACCTGTTCATCTCCCACTCCCTGCCGCTGGTGCGCTATCTGTGTACGCGCATCGCGGTGATGGAACGCGGACGGCTGGTGGAGATGGGCGAGGCCGTGGCGTTGTGCGCCAACCCAGTGCAGGAGTATACACGCCAACTGATCGCGGCCACGCCTGAGTTGCCCGTTTGAGCGGACAGACTTACCAGCGTGGCCTGATCGAAACTGAAGACGCCAGCCGCTACTTCGATTGCGGCTGGGCTGGAGTTGCGGGCGCGGGGGTAGCCGGCGCAGCGGGTGCAGGCGTTGCCGAAGCGGGTGCAGGCGACGCTGCCGGCACAGGCGAAGGTGCTGGCGAAATGGCAGGGGCGCCGGGCGTTGCCGGAGTGCCGGACATCGGACGAGTGCCGGGCATGGGGTGCATCCCGGGCGCCATGCCGGGTTGATTGGGAGGCCCGCCAGGACGGCTTTGCGGCTGGGGAAGTTCGGTCACATCCACCAGCTCGACGTCAAAGATCAGGTCGGCCTTGGGAGGAATGACCGGATGAGCTGGGTCGGGGCCCGGACGCCCAGGCACGCCGTAAGCCAGTTGCCAGGGGATGAACAGGCGGCGCTTGCCGCCGATCCTCATGCCCGCAAAGCCCTGATCCCAGCCGGGAATCAGGCGGCCAAAGCCCTGGGGAAAAGCGATCGGTTCCGGGTCGCCCATCTTGGGTTTGCCGTCGTCGCCCATCACCGGTTTGCCATCCTTGTCGAGGACCGGCGAGCGGTGCTTGTCGGAAGAGTCGAACTCCTTCCCGTCGGCGGCCAGCCATCCGGTGAATTTGGCCTTGTACAACTTGTTGGGCGGGGCCTCGGCTCCTGTACCGATCTTGATCTCCTGGTAGCGGAGGGAGAATGCGACCTTCGGGGTTCCGGGAACCGGAGGCACTCCTGGAGGCAGCTTGACCGCGCCGGCCGTTGCCGCCTGGGAACTGGTTGCGGTGGTGGCCGGTTTGGCCTTGGCAGCGGCGGGGGCAGCAGGTTTGGAAGGGGTTTGAGCGCTCGCGGCAGCAGCAGTCGCCGCCATCAAGAGAATCAGAACGGTGTGTCTCATTGCGTAATTACACTCCAGAGAACTTCTTCACGGAAGTGTATCAGGCGCTCCCCGAGATCTGAATTGATCGCCGGCAAGGGAGCAGCAAACCCCTGCGTCCAAAGCACATAGCATGCGGGGTATCGACCGCCTTAATCGATCCAGCTCGTGCACTCGGACTATCGAGCCAGCATTCCCGCCAGCAGCGCCGTTCTCGGGGCCAGGTGCTCGATTGCTACCGATTCGTGACGGGCGTGCGCTCCCTCGCCCACGGCGCCCATGCCATCCAGCGTGGGAATGCCGAGCGCGGAGGTAAAGTTTCCGTCGGATGCGCCCCCGGTTGCCGCTTCTTCCAGCGCAAAGCCCAACTCAGCGGCCAAAGCCCTTGCCTGGCGGAAGAGCCGGGCCGTTGCGCGCGTGCGCTCCATCGGAGGGCGATTGAAGCCGCCGGTCACGTTTAGCCGGCAGCGCTCGTCTGTGGGCTTGAGCGCCGCGAACCTTCGCTCGATGCCTTCGGCGTCCGCCCTGCGGACGATCCGAACGTCTACCTCCGCCCAAGCTTCATCGGGAATCACGTTGGTCTTCGAGCCGCCTCCGGCGCGGCCGACGCTCACCGTCAAACCGCGTTTGAGGCCGGTCCAGCCGCTCACGGTCTCCACCACGTGCGCCAGTTCCAGGATTGAATTCGCACCCTTTTCGAAGTCCACGCCTGCGTGGGCGGCGACGCCGGCAACGTCGATCCGCCAGTTACCAGTTCCCTTGCGGGCGGTTTTATAGGCCAGGCCCTGGGCGGGCTCCAGCACGTAGACGGCGGCGCACTTGGCCGCCAGCCGCTCGGTGACGGGCCGTGAGGCCGGACTGCCGACCTCCTCGTCGCTCGTCAGCAGCAGCACGATCTCACGGTTCAGGAGGCTGGCCTCGGCGAGCATCTCTATCGCGGTGAAGGCCATGGCGACGCCGGCCTTCATGTCAAAGACGCCGGGCCCCCAAAGGAGGCCATCGGCCACCCGGCAGGGCATGGTCTTGAGCGTGCCGAGCGGCCAGACCGTATCCAGATGGCCGAGGAGCAGAATGCGGCGCTCAGCGCTTCGGTCTTCGGCCACAGGCCTACCCGTGCCCGTCTTGGAGGGCTTCGGCCCGAATCGCGCCTCCAGCAGGTCGCCAAAGCCGCGCTGGCGGAGGAGCTTAACGCGCCCGCCCAGCGCCTTGGCTTGCGCGGCGGCCAGCGCAACACAGGCATCCACGGCAGCCTTGTCGCCAGAGGGCGACTCCGCCCGCGCCAATTGGCGGATGAGGCCAAGCAGCGCGGGCTGTTTACGCCGCGCCCCGGCCAGCAGCGCGCGCATTGGAATGGGAAAATCGACATTAGCGGGCATCGGCTAGCCTTTCAAGGTCATTCTATAGCGGACCTACTTCGGTTCGTGTTCACTCACCCTCATGGAGGCAGGTCAAGAGTTTGCCACTCGCCGATCAATCGACTCAAAGACGGGAACTTGCCGCAGTGCGGTTTACGTATCCGCCTGTGGGAGGGGAGTCCTGTGCAAGCAGTCGTGTACCGCAGCTATGGCGAGCCAGAGGTTCTGAGCATTGAAGAATTAAGCGTGCCGGAACCGAAGGACAATGAAGTTCTGATCGAGGTGCGCGCCGCTTCGGTAAATCCGCTGGATTGGCACTTCATGCGGGGGGAACCGGGGATCGTACGACTGTTTCTGGGATTGGGAAAGCCGAAGGAGATTCGCTTTGGCGCGGATCTTGCGGGCGTGGTTCGCGCCGTGGGGTCGCGCGTAACGCGCTTCAAGGCCGGCGACGAGGTCTTTGGCTCGGGGCGCGGAGCCTTTGCCGAGATGGCATGTGTACCCGAGAGCGCGCTTGCGGCGAAGCCCGCAAGCCTGAGCTTCGAGCAGGCTGCAGCTCTACCCATCGCCGGAGTGACTGCGCTGCAGGCGTTGCAGGACAAAGCTCAGGTGCGGCAGGGACATCAGGTTCTGGTGAATGGCGCATCCGGCGGCGTGGGCAGCTTCGCGGTGCAGATTGCGCGGGCCTTGGGCGCGGAGGTGACCGCGGTTTGCAGCGCTCGTAATGTGGAAACGGTCCGCGCACTGGGCGCCGAGCGCGCGATCGACTACGCGCGCGAGGACTTCGCGATGAGTGTGCGACGCTACGACACAATCGTCGAATGCGTGGGGAACCGGACGCTGCGCGATTGTGTGCGTGTGTTGAAGCCTAAGGGCGTCATTGTAGGAATCGGCGCGACGGGTAACGGGACGGCGAAAATGCTTGCGCAGATGCTGGGCCGAGGGTTCTATTCGCTGTTCATCAGCCAGAGCGTGAAAGGAATGATCGCAAAGATGAATGCCGGGGACCTGGAAACACTGGCCAGGATGTGCGAACAGGCGCAGGTACGGCCGGTGATCGATCACAGCTACCCACTCAAGGAGACCGCCGAAGCGGTGCGATATCTCGAAACCATGCGCGCGCGAGGCAAGGTTGTGATTGCCGTCAGTTGATGAATAGGAGCGATTCCACAGTCGCTGCAGTGGAGAAACCAAGAGGCTGCATTACAGCAATCCAATCGAGCTGGATCGATAAATGGAGTTTCCCTAAAAGATCTTCTTCTCTGCAACGCCGCCGCTTTGCACAACGAGCTTCTTGATAGCCTTGGTCATGTTGTCGGTAAAGCCTGGAACCGCGTTGGCCTTGTTCTGCGCAAAGAGCAATCGGGCCCGGTTCGAGGCGATGCTTTTGTCGATCTGATTCTTATCGTCGTAGCAGACCCGGGCCGGCTTCCCGCTCGACGCGGTCAAAGTAAGCCGCAGGATGTCTCCGCGCGTGTGGTAGGCGTCGCTCGGATCCCTCACCTCCCAGATCATATTGTTGGTATCGATCGCATTCAAAAAGATGTCGCAGCGGCCGTCGGGCTGAACAATCGAGAGGGTTGACGAGGGCGCATCGTAGGTGACCTCCAGATTGTCGTTGATTCCGTCGTTGGGAGAGAGGGAGAGCAACTTGCCGCGGATGTACTCGAAGAGATCCTGCTGGGAGAGCTCGGGCTTGGCTTCAGCCTTGGACTCTGTCTTCTTTCCGTGGACGGCTGGCTTTGGCAGCGCCGCGGCCTGTGGCGCCTGCGCCGTCTCCTCAGTCTTGTTGGACTTTCCCAAATCCTCGATCCGTTGCGCCAGTCCGCGGAACGCCGCCTCGACACTGCCGCATGAACAGAGGGTCAAAAGGAGCGTGGCGGCTACCGGCACAGATAGCCATCGCGCCAGAGGTTGAACACTCCTTGCTCTTGCCGGGAGTTCCCCGGTTTCCGCCGGCCGGCTGCCGCCGGAGATTCGCCGGATGAAGAGGGCAAATTGCTCGGTCTTACTCACAACATCTGCCACGCGCTTACTCCGTATGGAGAGAGTATAGCTCCGATTCCGAGGACGAACCACCAATCATTGCCAGCGGGCGGCTACGGTCGGTGCGCAATGTAGGCACGGCGGCCAGCAGACTGCGCGTGTACGGATGCTCGGGCGCGGTCAACAGCCGCGCGCACGCACCCGTCTCAACAATCTGCCCGGAGCGCATTACGGCCACGCGGCTGGCCACCTGCCCCACCACGGCCAGGTCGTGCGAAATGAAGAGCATGGCCAGCCCGTACTGCCTTTGCAACTCCTTCAGCAGCTCCAGAATCTGCGCCTGCACGGTTACGTCCAGGGCCGTTGTGGGTTCGTCGGCGATCAGCAGCCGCGGCCGGTTGATGAGCGCCATGGCGATGAGAATCCGCTGCCGCTGCCCGCCGGAGAACTGATGCGGATAGTCGCCATAGCGCCGCGCCGCCTCGGGAATGGCGACCGCCTCCAGTGCGGCGATAGCCTTTCGCTTTGACTCCGAACCAGTCCAGGAGGGGAAGTGCGCTTCGGCGCCCTCGGCCACCTGGCGTCCAACCGTCATCGCCGGATTCAGCGCCGTCATCGGCTCCTGAAAGATCATGGCGATCTCCCGGCCGCGTATGCGCCGCATGCCGTCGGCGGGCAACCGCAGCAGGTCGATGGCGGCGGGGTTGGCGGTGCTGGCGAAGCTGGCGCCTTGGACGCCTACCCCTTCCGCGGCTTCGCTGCGACCAGCTGCTTCGCCGCGATGCCAGAGAATCTGCCCCGCAACCCGCGCCGCCGGTCCCAAAAGACCCAGAATAGCCAAAGCCGTAACGCTCTTGCCCGACCCCGACTCGCCCACCAGCCCCAGCACCTCGCCCTCGGCAACCTCCAGGCTTACGCCGCGCACCGCCTCAGTGGTCCCAAAGCGAATCTGCAACCCGCGAATGTCGAGGAGCGGCCCCATGAAGCAATCCTATTGCATCGGCTCATCTTGATCGCTCATACCGCCGATGAATCCATTGCCGGTCTCTCCGGCTGGGAGTTGAAGATGCCACTTTTGACGTGGAACAACAAGTACTCTGTAGGGGTAAAGCCCCTCGACAGCCAGCACACCGTTCTCTTTGGATTACTGAACGATCTTCACGCCGCGATGATGAAGGGCCAGGCGCAGGGTATGACCGGCCCTCTGCTGCGCAAGCTGGTGGAGTATACGCATACCCACTTCTCTTCAGAAGAGCAGATGATGGCGGCGGCAAAGTATCCAGGCCTTGCCGATCACCGCATCAAGCACCGCGAGCTGATCCAGCAAGTCGAGGAGTTTGCAGATCGCTTCGAAAGCGGCGAAGCCACGCTGAACATTCAGCTGATGAACTTCCTGCGCGACTGGCTGAGCAATCACATTCAGAAGGTAGACCACGAATATGGCCCATGGCTGAATGAGCACGGTGTGCGATAGCGGCACACCGAAGTGACCGCCATAGCCCACGAAACCGGCAACTCGCTAAACCTCGAAGGATAGCTGGGCCGAAGCAAAGATCGACGAGGCCGGTTTCGCGTCTGAAGCAAGCTCGTATACCAGCCGTTCCAGCACCAGCCGCTTGTCGGGAGGCGAAGAGCGCAGTTCCAGGTCGGCGCGGGCCACCAGACGAAGCGCCCGCGTCAATTCGCGGCGGCTCTTGTAGCGTCGGGCCTGGCGGATCAGGTCGTCGGCGGCAAACGGCGGCATGCGGAAGCCCTGCCAAAGCGCTTGCCAGATGGCGCGCGAGTCGCGCACGTTCTTCTCCAGAATCACCAGCATCTGGCGGAAGGTCTTCGCCAGCATATAGAGATGACCGATAGCCGCATCCTCACCGGCGTCCGAACTGTTCAGCAGCCCTTGCAGCAGGGCCAGAGCGCGCACCCGGTCGCGGGCGCTGATGGCGTCGGTCAGTTCATAGAGCGTGCGCTGCTTGGCCCCCAGCACCATGGTCTCCACGTCGCCCAGCGTAATGCGAGCCTTGCCTTGTGTGAAGAGCAGCAGCTTCTCCAGCTCTGAGCTGATGAGCATCATATCCGCGCCCAGCGAGTCGACAAGCTCGCGGGCCGCGTCGGCGTCCATGCGCGCGCCGCCCTCCTCGGCCGCGGCGGCAATCCAACGCATGGCGTCTTCCTCGTTCACACGGGCCAGTTCCACCATTCCACAGTGCTGGCCCAGGGTCTCGGTGAGCCGCTCGAAGCGGTTCTTGTCGTCCAAATCCATACGCCGGATGTCGGAGGGGATGCGCAGGTAGTCGGCTACAAAGATCACCAGCGCCTGCGGATTCGGCGAGCGAAAATAACGATCGAGAGCCGCAAACTCGTCCTTCTTTGAGCCGCGCGTGTAGAGCTGCTTCACATTGCGGACGAAGATCACCTGAAAGGGCGCCATCAGCGAGGGGGTCTGCGCGCTGTCCAGCACCTCGAAGATCGAAGTGCCCGCCAGATCGAACTCCGATAGGCAATAATCCCGTAGATCCGAGGGCACAAAGCCCTTGAGTACGGCCGCGCGGCAGCGGTCCAGCAGGAAGATCTCATCGCCGGCCAGCACATAACCGGGCCGCAACTGCCCCTTGCCCGCCGCGGCGGCCTCAATCTCCGCCACAAAGCGGCCTGCGGCGGCGAAGCCTGAGCCCCAGCGCGTCCCGCTCAACGGACCCTCTCCAAGAAAGCGCAGCCAATGAATGTGTCGATCATCCGCCTTCAGAATACCTCAATGGTCCAGCATCGAAGGATTGAATAACCATAACGCAATCATCCTGAGCAACCCTGAGCGCAGCGAAGGGGAGCCGAAGAACTTGCGTTTGCTTTCCTCTCCATTGTCGCAATCCAATCTTGCCAAATCAATAAGAAACGCCCCCGTTTGCCTGGCCTTGACTGCGCGCCCGCAATGAAAAGTTGCCGCCCATGCGCCGCGGTGGAATTGACGAAGCGATGAGGATAATCTTGAAGCTATGAGCTGGACATATATTTTCATTGCCGTGGGCGTCTTGGTTGTTTTTTATGTCGTGAGGCGCGCAGGCCATGTCTCCTCAACGACCGCGCTAACGCATCTGAAGGCCGGTGCGTTGGTGATCGATGTGCGAACAGCCGGCGAATACAGCTCCGGCCATCTGCCGAAGGCGATCAACATTCCGCTGGACGAGATTGAGTCGAGCCTGCCGCGCCGCGTGAAGGATAAGGACCAATTGCTTCTGCTGCACTGCCAAGGCGGATCCCGCAGTAGCGCCGCCGTTAAGAAGCTGAATGCGATGGGCTACGCCAAGGCCTTCAACCTGGGATCGTATGGCCGCGCGGCGGGAATCGTAGGTCGCCAGTAGACGGCGGGAAGGCGCAGGTTCGGTGTTTTTACCTCTGGGATTTCAGTTCCTCGCTGCGGGCGCGATTTCAATGTAATCCAGCGCGGCGGGGTCGGCGCTGTCGGGAGTTCCCGTGACGCGAAGCGCGTCGCCTGGCTTCAGTTCAACGGCACGAACGGTGCGGCGGGTGGAGTTGTCGCCATGGGGACGGCGTGAAGGCAATATGGCGTCGTCGGCCCAGGATGCGGTGGGCTGGCTGTTTACTTCCAACGAGAATCTTGCTACCCCTCCCTGCAAGTCGAAGTATTGGACGGCGATATCGAAGCGGCCGGCGGGACCGGAGTAGGTCCAGTCGGCGGTGCAGTTTTCTTGTCCCTCAGGGGCTAAAGCCCCCGATTCATTTTGAGGCGTCTTCGGCACGACTGAAGTCGTGCCCTGATACGAAGCTGGACCGGGAACGATCTTTTCTGTTTCCGGCGAAGACGCCCCCTGGCTACCGGCCGGATTTGAGTGTGAGCAGCTAACCGCTTTGCCGCCGGAAGCATCTTCCCATGGGGTTACATCGATAACTTTGTAGCCGATGAGGCGGGCGTCTTCGGCTTCGAGGCGGCCGGGGTAATGGCCGGCGCGGCCCTGCTCGTCGGCGATGCCGCTTTGCTTGAGAAAGTACTGCACGATGGCGTCGCGCCAGACGATGGCGTGTCCGGCCTGGTAAACGAGCCGGTCGCGGACCTTGGTGTAGAGATACTGGTCGATGCGGCCTTCGAGCGTGGCCCAGTCCCTGACGAATTGAGCGGCCTGGGCCGCGCCGTCGTAGTGGCTGTCGTAGATGTGCTGGATGACCGTCTTGCCGGAGTGGAGACGGTATGTATAGGGCACATGATGGAAGAAGAGCAGCAGATTGTCTGGGGTGGTCGAGAGCGACTCGTAGAACTTTGCCACCTCGGGCGGGTACTGGCCGGCGTAGCCCGTGCCGGTGGCCACGGTGCGGTCCATACCGATCCCCTGAGGGTCGTCGCGGTGCCATTGACCCCAACCGTTGCGCTCGCTGGCCTCGATGTTGGGTCCGTAGTGGCTGCCGGTGATGTCGGTGAGCGTCTGAGCGCCCAGCGGGCCGGTGTAGCTCACATAGGCGGGCCAGGATTCCATGAGCATCTTGTCGACGGTGCTGACCACCTTGGGATCGTTGCTAATCGTCTGCCGGGTCCACTCGGCGGCGATCTGCTCTGGGGTGAGATTCGGATCCCAGGCGAGACGGCCGAAGGCGTAGAGGTTGGCCATGGCCAGCGGTGAGCCAAGCCACGCGTCGCGGCCCACTCCGGCGACGGCGACCATGCCGCCCAAAGGTTGCTTGAAGGCCTTCCCGGCCAAGATCTCCTTGACTGGCGTTGTGCGGCCGTCGGCGCGCAGGTCGAAGTCGAGAACCTGCTTCCACATGGGAGCCAGGTAGACTAGATGGCGCTGCTGGCCGGTGTACTCCTGTGTGACTTGAACCTCCATGGCCTGGCTGGTTTGGCGCAGGCCGGCAAAGAGCGGCGAGACCGGCTCCTGCGCCTGGAAGTCGATGGGGCCTTCCTTGATCTGGACGATGACGTTGGGGGCGAATTTGCCGTCGAGCGGGTGGAAGATGTCGTAAGCGGCGCGGGCGCGGTCGGCCTTGGGATCGCGCCAGTCGAGGTGGTGGTCGTAGACGAAGGCCCGGTAGAGAACGACGCCGCCATGGGGCCGGAGCGCGTCTGCCAGAAGGTTTGCGGCGTCGGCGGGCGTGCGGCCGTAGCTGGCGGGGCCGGGCTGGCCCTCGGAGTCGGCCTTTACCGTGAAGCCGGCGAAGTCGGGGATAAGCTCATAGATTTCTTTGGTCTTTGCGGTCCACCACGCTATGACAGCGGGATCGAGCGGGTCATAGGTGCTGAGGCCGCCGATCTTTTGCGGGCTGGCAACATCGACGCTCAGGGCCAGATGAACACCCCGGGGACGCATGGCGTCTGCGATGCGGGCGATCTGCTTCAGGTGGGTGGAGTCGAGCAGTTGCGGGGCGGCGTTGACGTTGTTGATGTTGCAGCCGTTGATGCCCACCGAGGCCAGCAGGCGGGCGTACTCGGCCACCGGGGCCAGATCGTCGCGAACGCTGCCGCCATCGAAAAATATTGACCGTCCGGCGTATCCGCGCTCGATGGAGCCGTCCGGATTGTCCCACTCGTCAACCCAGCGGATGGGCATGGCGGGGTGTGAGCGGAAGTTGAGTTGAGTGAGGTCCGCATCGGTGGCCAGAAAGCGGAGCAGGGCGAATACGCCGTAAAGGAGGCCGCGGTCGCTCCCGCCGACGATGATGAGCATCAGTCGCCCATCCTGCCGATTCGTCGTTATGCTGAAATCCTCCGGACCGAGATCAGCGGGAATAGATGCGATCGGATACGATTCTTGGACCTCATGCACCGTGCCCAGGACGGTCGTCCCTGTAATTGCGTTCTTGGTAAGAAACGACGAATCGCCGTAAAGAGAATTGAGACCGCTGTCTAGCTCCTTCGCAGCGGACTCCTCCAGTGCACTTTTCCCAAGGACTCTTATTGTGAAATGAACCGGCGAATCTCCATGGTAGCCGAGCTTTGGGAACCAGGCTTGGTCGGTTGTCTGCCCGGCCACGGTCAAACTCCCACCCAACAGGGCGGCGATCAAGAAGTACGCGTAAAAATAAATTTTCCTTGTAGACATGATCATCGTTGCCGCGCGCTTTCCGGTGTCCACAACGTTGTATCACCTCAGGGGCAGAGCCTCCCAGCGACCAAAGTAGGTCAGCCAGGACAATCGCACCTGGACTTTCCGGGCTAAGGCCTCGCTGAAGTCAAGAATCCGGCACGAAGGGCTTTGTAGGAGTGCCGGAACTAAATTGATATTCATTTTCCTGAAGAGGTCTAACCCTCCAGCAACAGCAGCCGCGCCGGGTCGAGCTTCACATTCCAGGGCTGAGGCAGCGCACTCAACGTGCGCCAGAGCTCCTTGGGCACATCGGCCTGCAGTTGCGCCAGCTCGCCCGGCCGCGCAGGGGCATGAAGGCGCAGATACAGCGTGATCTCATGCGGCGCTTCACTGGTGCCAACCAGCCAGCAAAGTAACGTATTCACATCCTTCGCGGGCGCCTGGAAGACGAGTTGATGAGAGCGAATGCCTACATGGGTCAGCGTATGGGGAACCGGTGCAGTTGTTTGCAGTTCGCAGTTCCAGGCGCCCACGGCAATGCGGTTCGTACCCACGCGCCAGGCCTCGACGATGTTCTTGCAGCCGGTCAACTGCGCCGCGGCAACGGTTGGCGGATGTTCGAAGAGCTGGTGCTTCGGTCCGCTGGCTATTATCTGGCCACCGTCCAGCACCAGCAAATCGCTGCAGAACCGGAAAGCCTCCTCCATGTCGTGGGTTACAAAGATCACCGCGCCTTCATAGCCGGCCAGCGTTTCGCGAAGCTGCTCTTCCATGTGCCGCCTCAGATGCGGATCGAGCGCCGCAAAGGGCTCATCGAAGAGAAGGGCATCCGGATCGGTGGCCATGCACCGTGCAATGGCCACGCGTTGCCGCTGCCCGCCTGAGATCTCGCTGGGATAGCGGCCTGCCAACTCCTCGATGTGCATCGCTTCAAGCTGGCTCGTAACGCGCTCCTCGCGCTCCCACTTCGGCAGAGCGCTCAATCCGAAGCTTACATTCTCCGCCACCGTCATGTTGGGAAAGAGGGCGTAATCCTGAAAAACGACGCCAATCCTCCTCCGCGCGGGAGGGATGTTCCGCCCCTTCGCGCTGTCGAACAATACGCGGCCATTAAGCTCGATGTGCCCGCTATCGGGCGTAACAATGCCCGCGATCATGCGCAACGTCATGGACTTCCCGGCACCGGACGGCCCCAGTAACCCCACCGCGCCCTGGCCGGATTGAAAGGCCACCTCCATGTTGAAGTTCTTGAGCGCCTTCTTCACATCGACCTCAATCGTCGCGGAGATCGCGGACTTCTCGATCTGGCTCAAGCGGGCCGGAAGTTCCTCATGGACCGTTACATCGCCCGGCGCCGCGGCACGGGCCCGCGCCGGTCTACCAGTCCCGATCTTCCAATGCAGGAGACGTATGATGCCCACGGAAAGCACAACGATCAAGCTCACCCAGAGGAAGGCAAGGGGCATGTTGCCATCCTCGACCGCGGAGAAGATAGCCATGGGCATCGTCTGGGTGCGGCCCGGTATGTTGCCGGCCAGCATGAGCGTCGCCCCGAACTCTCCCAGCGCGCGGGCAAAGGCCAGAACGGTGCCGGCCAGCACTCCCGGCGCGGCAATCGGCAATAGCACTCTACGAAAAACCCGACCCTCCGAGGCTCCCAACGTGCGCGCCGCGTCCAGGAGCTTAGGATTCACCTGTTCAAAGGCGCCCAGCGCGGTACGGTACATCAGCGGGAAGGCCACAACGGTTGCGGCAATCACCGTCGCCGGCCAGGAGAAGACGATGGTGATGCCTATCTCTGATAGCGCCCGGCCAATGAAGCTGTGCCGCCCGAAGACCAGCAACAGAAAGAAACCGACTACGGTGGGGGGAAGAACCAGCGGTAGCGTTAGCAGGCCGTCGATCCAGACGCGGAAGCGCCCCTCCATGCCGAACATCTGTTTGGCTGCGTATAGCCCCAGAAAAAAAGTGGCGATGGTGGCAGCGCAGGTTGTAGCCAGCGAGATGAACAGCGGCGATATGTCGAAGGACGCCATCACTGTCCCGCTATTGTAAACCCATTCTTCACAAAGATTTCCTTGGCCGCGGAAGCGCCAAGAAACTCGACGAAGCTGCGCGCCGCCGCTTCGCTATGGCTCCCCTTGACCACCGCCGCAGGATAGACGATCTGGTCGTGCGCCGAATCCGGAGCCTCGGCCACTATGCGAACCTTCCATGACGACTGGACGTCAGTGGAATATACCAGCCCGGCATCGGCGTTACCGGTCTCAACAAAGGTCAGCACCTGGCGCACATCGCTCCCAAACACCAGCCTTGCCTTGAGCTTCTCCAGCAGATGAAGCGCGGTGAGCGTCTGCAACGCATACTGGCCTGCCGGAACGCTTGCCGAGTCGCCCAGAGCGATGGACCGGATCGAACTGTCAACGAGTCCCTGAAAGTCTCGCAGGCTGGAATCGAGCGGCGCAATCAGAACCAGCGTGTTCCGCAGCAGATTGCGCCGCGTGCCTGCAACGATCAGCCCCTTGGCTTCCAGATTGTCCAAGGGCTTCGACGCCGCGGAGAAAAACACATCCACGGGCGCACCCTGGTCGATCTGCGTGGCCAGCACGCCGGAGGAAGCGAAGTTGTTGACGAATCCGACACTCGTGTGACTTTGACTGTAAGCAGCCTCGACCGGCGTGAGCGCATCCTTCAGGCTGGCTGCCGCCGAGATGGTCAGCGTAACTCGGTCTTGGGCGTTAACAGGCGAGAACAGACCCGCGAGCAGAAGCAGGGCTGCGAACGAGCGAAAGCGTCGGCTCTGCCTGCCACAATATTGCGGCAATCCCATTCCGCTCCTCCTCGCTAGTACCGCGTCTTGATGATTTCGTGCTTTTCCAGGTCCCCAAATGCGAGGGACCTGGGGCACCCAGGGTCTCTGCTCGAATTACGAAATCTCATGTACACAGCACTAGCAGCCGCCCAGCCTTCGGCGGTCCGCAATGAATCGCAGCTTTCGGCATCAACGGTAGCATACTTCTGCGTGGATGCGCCGTGTTGGAGCTTTCAACTCGAACCTGTCATTGGCGGTGCAGTCCGGTCGCACGGCGCCCGCGCGTTCCGGATGGAGTAAGCTACTCCCATGCCAAAAGTACGTTCAGGCTCGTTCCATCTTTTTCGTCTCGCCGGAGTCGATGTATTTCTGCATTGGTCCTGGTTTGTCGTGGCGGCAATTGAACTCCAGACTCGCCAAGGCCGGTACTCCTCGCTCGCCTGGAGCGCGCTGGAATATCTGGCACTCTTCCTGATTGTGCTGACGCATGAGTTCGGGCACGCCATGGCATGCAAGCAGGTGGGCGGAACGGCCAACCGGATCGTGCTGTGGCCTCTTGGTGGAGTGGCATTTGTGAATCCGCCGCAACGGCCAGGCGCTACGCTCTGGAGTATCGCGGCCGGACCGCTGGTGAACGTGGTTTTGCTGCCTGTTTTGATTGCGGCGTACGTTCTGTTTCGCACGTTTGGTTTAGCGCAGACCATGCCCGACGCCTACCATCTGGTACGGACGATCATGTGGATCAATGTGTCTCTGCTGGTCTTCAATATGCTGCCCATCTATCCCCTGGATGGAGGCCAGATTCTCCGCTCCTTGCTTTGGTTTGTAATGGGACGCGCACGCAGCCTGATGGTGGCCACAATTCTAGGCTTTGTGGGTGTAGTCGGGTTCTTCGGTCTTGCTGTTGTGAGGCAATCTGTCTGGATTGGAGCAGTTGCCGTCTTCATGCTGCTGAATTGCTGGGGCGGTCTTCAGCACGCGCGGGGGCTGCTGCGCCTGGCGAAGCTGCCGCGCCGGCCAGGTTATGCCTGCCCCAGCTGCCGGACTGCACCGCCCGTGGGAGCCTATTGGTCGTGCGGAAGGTGCCAGCTGCCCTTCGACACCTTCGAAACCAGGGGCGTTTGCCCACACTGCCAGGCACAGTTTGACAGAACCATGTGCCTGGATTGCCAGGAACAGCGGCCTTTGAATGACTGGGTCGTCGACCCGTACGCGAGTATGGGTGTGGTGAGTGCCAGCTTTCCGTCGAAGTAGTTCCGTTTCAGGGCTGCGGTTTGGCGTCCGGTGGTAGCGGCTCCGGTGTTGCTGCGGACTTGAAGTTGACGACGTGATACACCGCCGGCTCCGTGCCTACATTCCTCAGGCCGTGAAGCTCATTCGACCCGTTGAAGATCACCGAGCCGGGGCCGACACGCTTCCACTCGCCCTTCGAAAGCACCTCGACGGTTCCCTGGCGGATGATGACCAGTTCCTCGTTTGGATGCCTGTGAGGCGGGTGCGGCGACTGCCCTGGATTGAGCGTGGTTACATGCACCTCGAGGTTTTCGAGTGTTGCGGTGCGTTCGCTGAAGACGGAGCGCGTGGAGCCGACGGCGGTGGGCTTGGCAGTCATCGCATTCCAGTCGAAGACGGCGGAGTCCATGGCGGGCCGCTGTTCCGCCAGCGCGAATACTCCGGCGGTGGCTGCGACGGCGGCGAAGGCAACGAACAAATCTCTACGGGTGATCATCTCTTCCCTCTTCTGCCGAGAATCGGCCGATGGAGCGGGGTTGGCCCACGGGCAGACTGCGGCACCCAGCCTGCTACTTATAATTGAATCGCTTCGGGTTGGCAACTTCGGGGCTGCTTGCAGGTCAAAGCAGGTATAAGGGCAGCCGCGCCGGGCCCTCCCGCGAATTTTGAAACTGCGCGCAAAAGAAGAAGGGCGGCGGCCATGAGAGGGGCCGCCGCCTAAAGGTCACATCTTGTCTGAACGCCCGGTTCAGGAGACAACTTGAGGAGACATGCAAAGAGTATCGGCAAGTGACAGCAGTGTCTTGAGCTATTTGGTTGAGGACTCAATCCATCGATAGGTGGAGATCGGCGTTGGCCATTCTGCGGTAACCTGATTTCACATCAGCGATCCAGAACCGCCGCCGTTGCGTTCCGGAGTAATGACCTCTTCCGGGGAAGCCCGGCCTTAGAAGACTCTGTTGCACTTCTGTACATTGCCTGAGTCTTCTCAATTACTGTGGATGTGCGCGGGTTTTGCGCTGGTTGAACTCTGCTTGAGGAAAGATCTACACGCACCGGTGTTCGGAATCCATGCCAACTCGAAGGGTTTTGCTTGCCGGGCCGCCTGGCGTCCGCCCCTCCGGCCCGTGTTCAGGACCTTAGCCGTTGCGTTGTTACTTGGGTGGCCACTTTTTGGCCACGCGCTGGAGCCTACGACGCCGCTGTCCAGCTACGGCCGCCAGAGCTGGGTGATGGAGAACGGGCTGCCGCAGAACACCGTGCAGGCGCTGGTCCAGACCCGCGATGGATTTGTTTGGCTGGGAACCGAGGTGGGGCTGGTCCGCTTCGACGGAAACAGCTTTCAGGTCTTCGATCGCAACTCCAGCCCTGCACTGCCGGGGAACGATATTCGCTGCCTGCTGGAGAGCCGGGATGGCACTCTATGGATTGGAACCAGCGAAGGGCTGGCGCGCTGGAGGGATGGAGCAGTGACCGCGTTCAACACGCGCGAGGGATTGCCGGGGAACGGAGTTCGGGCACTATGGCTGGCGGCGGATGGAGGAATTCGTGTTGAAACCGATGGAGGTTTGGCGCGGCTTTCGGGAGAGCAATTTGTCAGAGCCACGGACGACTCAGTAAATGGAGCCGGGCAGAATGGTTTTTCGGCGACCTTCTCGGACGGGAAGAAGGTGGTGGGCAGCAAAAGCGGGGTTCAGATTGAATCCACATTTGGGATGAAGGTACAGCTAAGCGTGGGCAAGGAGCTTCCTGGTTCGAAGGTGCAGGTTGTCTTCACCGATGGTGAAGACGGCCTCTGGATCGGGACCAACGGCGGGCTGGCGCGCTGGACGCAAGGCAAGCTCGAAGTTCTGCCGGTCACCGATCCGCTGGCCTCGGCGTCGGTGCTCGCGCTGATGGAAGACCATGAGGGAAACATCTGGGCAGGGACGGAGACCGGCGGACTGCATATTCTCCGCGACCTGCGCTTCAAGACGCGCGGCGCGCGGGAGGGGCTCACGTCCGACGCAACAACCACCGTGGTTGAAGATGGCGTGGGTACGCTGTGGGTGGGGACGAGCGGAAGCGGGCTGAATGCCATCCTTCCTTACGGCACTGCAACTGTGGAAACCCACCCTAGCCACAAAGACAAAAGCGTGGCGAGGGTGGGGCACCCGCAATCGGATCTAAAGAGCTACACGGTGAAAGACGGCTTGCTGAGCGACGTCATTCTCTCGCTGGCGGCCGCGCCCAATGGGGACCTCTGGATAGGCACGCCTGACGGACTTAACCGGATTCACGGACGATCCGTTGCATCCTTTTCTTCCGCCGACGGACTTCCCGACGACTTCATCCGATCTTTGCTGGCAGATGCCGATGGGTCGTTGTGGATCGGCACGCGACGCGGACTCACGCACTGGACCAGCCCCGGAGGCGGAATCTCAAGCGGGCGCATGGAGACTTTTACCCAGGCGAACGGGTTGGGCAGCGATCTGGTAGGCTCCATGGTTCGCGATGCCGGCGGCGACCTATGGATAGCCACGCTGGCCGGCCTTTCGCGCCTGCACGGCGGCAAGATACTGAACTACACGACGGCCAACGGCCTCTCAAGCAACGTGGTCACGGCGCTGCTCTCGCGGCCGAACGGGACACTGCTGATCGGGACGCAGGACCAAGGGTGGAACCTGTGGGATGGGCGTAGATTCTCCAAGGCCTACGACGGCGGATTGGACCTGGCGGCTATCCACGCCATTCTCGATGACGGCGGAGGTCATCTGTGGTTTGCCACGGGTAACGGGATCGCGCGTTGTGACTCGGCCGGAATGGACGGTGCAATGGGCGCGACCGGATCGCCGGATTGCTCGCACTGGATGGAGTTTGGCGTCGCCGACGGGCTGCGCAGCCGTGAGACGGCCACCAACAGCCACCCATCGGCGTGGCGCTCCCGCGACGGGCGGCTTTGGTTCGCCACGCCCAAAGGGCTGGTAGAGGCAGACCCTGCGCATTTCCCAGTGAATGCGCTTCCGCCGCCGGTCGAGCTGGAGCGGTTTACAGTGGACGACGTGGCGATGCCATTGCATGCAGCGGACTCCCGATTGAGATTCGATGCCGGACACGTGCATTTCGAGTTCGACTATGCGGGGCTGAGCTTTACCGCGCCGCAGAAGGTGCGCTACCGTTACATGCTGGAGGGCTTCGACCGGGACTGGATCGAGGCCGGGACGCGGCGCACCGCTTACTACACGGCGATTCCGCCGGGGCGGTATACCTTCTACGTGCAGGCTGCCAACAACGACGGAGTTTGGAACAGAGACGGCGCGAAACTGGCCTTCGTATTGCGACCCCACTACTACCAGACGAGGTGGTTCTATCTGTTGATGCTCGCATTGGCGGCGGGGATGGTGATGGTGCTACTGAGGCTGCGGCTGAGGCAAGCGGAGGGCGAGTTCCACGCCGTGCTGGGCGAGCGCAACCGCATCGCGCGCGAGATTCACGACACGCTGGCACAGGGCTACGTGGGCATCAGCGTGCAGTTGGAGGTGCTGGCCGAGTTGCTGCGCCAGCACAAGATGGAGGCCGCGGCCAAGCACCTTGACCTGACCCGCGGGTACGTGCGCGAGGGGCTGGCCGAAGCAAGGCAATCGATCTGGGCGCTGCGCTCACAAGACTCCGACGAGACGACCCTGCCGGTCAAGCTGCGGCGCATGGTCGAAGCCGAGGGGGGCGAAGGCCTGAAATCGGAGTTCAGCATATTCGGCGCTTATCGGCCGCTCCCTTCCGGTAGCGAGCGTGAGATTCTGCGCGTGGCCCAGGAGTCCATCCATAATGTGAAGAAGCACGCCGCGGCGAAGCACTTGTATGTGCAGTTGGAGTATGGACCGGCCAAGATTGCACTGGAGGTGCGGGACGACGGGCGGGGCTTTGAAGCTGACGAGGCGCCCGCGCCAGGCCACTTCGGACTAACAGGGATGCGAGAGCGCGCGAAGGCTATCGATGGAGTGCTTGAGGTAACAAGCATTCCGGGCGGCGGAACGACGGTAAGACTGCGGGCAGCGGCGGTACAGGAGGCACGGGAAGATTGAGGGTTGCGGTATCCCACCCTAGCCACAAAAACAAAGACGTGGCGAGGGTGGGGCACCCAGCGCGGAAGGATGGGACACCTCGTGCGGAAGGGTGGGG
>Ga0182014_10002380_pt1 | contig 23792 bp, 20 predicted proteins | sample 612S2DmetaG_FD_120489 | JGI IMG/M metagenome (GOLD analysis project Ga0182014, IMG submission 120489) | Permafrost microbial communities from Stordalen Mire, Sweden - 612S2D metaG | ecosystem: Environmental > Terrestrial > Soil > Wetlands > Permafrost | place: Sweden: Stordalen | collected...
AAGGGCAAGCCTGAGTTTCATGCAGAGTGGCTGAGGGACGGGCCCTGTGACGCCACGACAACCTGCCTGGGCAAACCAGGAGTATGGTGTCAACTCTCGCTCGCTTCGGCGAGGAACATGAGATTCGGGGGTCGCTTCAGCACCCTTTGCTAAGGCGTCTCGCAAGGTCATTCGAGTCAACTCACGTTCGCTCTTCATCGAGCCGGTCACGCGCCCGCATATCCGCAGTCACTTGCGCCTAAGCGAGGGACCAGTGACGACTGCGTATGAGTTGCGATGTCGGGAGTGCGGCAAGACCTACAGTCTGCAGCCGCTTTCCATCTGTGATGAGTGTTTTTCCCCTCTTGAGGTTGCCTTCGACCTCGACTACGCCCGCACCCGCTTCACTCGCGAGGCCATCTCCCAGGGACCGCTGAATATGTGGCGTTACCGCGCCCTGCTGCCGGTTGCGGACAGCTACGAGCCGCAGACCCCTGCCGGGCTTACCCCGCTGGTCAAGGCTCCGCGTCTGGCGGCTCACATCGGCGCCAACAATCTATTCATCAAGAACGACGCGGTCTGCATGCCCACCCTCAGCTTCAAAGACCGGGTGGTGGCCGTGGCTCTGGCCAACGCCCAGACCTTCGGGTTTGACACCGTTGGCTGCTCCTCCACCGGCAATCTGGCCAATGCGGTAGCTGCGCAGGCCGCGCGCCTGGGCCTCAAGACATTCATCCTCGTTCCCTCCGACCTCGAGGCTGCCAAGATTCTCAACACCCAGGTCTACGGCGCCACCCTGGTCCGCGTTGAGGGCAACTACGATCACGTCAACCGCCTTTGCTCGCAGATCGCCGATCGCTACAACTGGGGCTTCGTGAACGTGAATCTGCGCCCCTACTACGCCGAAGGCTCAAAGACCGTCGGCTTTGAGATCGCCGAACAACTTGGATGGCGTCTGCCTGACAACATCGTCTGTCCCATGGCTGGCGGCTCGCTGATTACCAAGATTCGCAAGGCCTTTGATGAGTTGATCGCGCTGGGAATCGTGGACAATCGGCCGGTCCGCTTTTTTGGAGCGCAGGCCACCGGCTGCTCGCCCATTGCCAAGGCCGTCAAGAACGGCAGCGAGGTCATCGAGCCGCAGCGACCCAACACTATCGCCCGCTCGCTCGCCATCGGCAACCCGGCCGACGGCCTTTACGCCGCCCGCGCCATTCGCTCCTCCGGCGGATGGGCCGAGGATGTCTCCGATGTCGAGATTGTCTCGGCCATTCAGGAGTTGGCTGAGACTGAGGGAATCTTCACTGAGACCGCCGGCGGCGTCACCACCGCGGTGACGGCCCGGCTCTATGCCCACGGCCGCATCCAGCCCGATGAGCTGACTGTCGCCTGCATCACCGGCAACGGGCTCAAGACAACGGACGTGCTCAGCGGCGCATACGACCAGGGCCGGGCTATTCGCCCGCGGCTCACGGATTTTGAAAACTTTGTTGAAGAACGTCATTCAGCGAGCCAGGATTGGAGCCTGGCAGGGGAGAGTTATGTCGGTTAGGGTTCTGTTGCCAAATGCATTTCAAAAGCACACCAACAACGTGCGCGAGATTTCCAGTTCGGCGGCCAATCTGCCCGAGCTGGTCACCGAGATCGAAGGCCTTTTCCCGGCCCTCCGCCAGCATCTGCGCGGCGAAGACGGCCAGGTCCGCCGCTTCATCAACTTCTATGTCAATGAGGAAGATATCCGCTTCCTGGGCAACGACAAGTACAGCTTCCAGGAGGGCGACGAGATCCTCGTAATTCCCTCCATTGCCGGCGGCTGCAACTAAACAGCCAGACCACGAATCTCAATCCAATCTTGCCGCTGACCCGCTGACTAGCCAGACCCTCTGGGTGCCCCAGGTCCCGATTTTGGGACCTGGGATGCCTCAACTCCCAACCGGGTCCTGGTCCTTAACATCGGAAAAAGCGGGAACCCGCCGACCCTCATCTCGACCGTAAGTAATTGGCACGAAAACGCCCACCGCGTCACAGACGCCTTGCAGAGAATTGCCGTTCTTCGGCGCATACTGGCAGATGGAAGAAGAATGGCCAAAGTCCTTGGATTGACCCACTAAAGGCACCCCCCCACCCCCCCTCCCCCCGTTCCAGGACCTGCGAATCCGTCCAGATTCTTGCAGTCCATTCCCTGGCGAAGAACCAATAGTCGCATAAAACATTCAAAATAAATAACTTGAGTTCGTGTCTTTCCGAAAGACAGGAAAATCTGTCAACCACCAGCCTGTGGAAATCCGCTGGTATGTCAGCAGCAAAAGGGTGTTTTAAGGCCTCTAAAGCCGGGTTTTCACGCTGATTTCGCATGTATTTGCGCCGTATTTGCATTCGCTTGACCGTCCTTTTACAATGCCTGGCGGATACTACTCCCGTGATTTCGTACCTTGGGCAGAAGGCTCCGTTCGCTACTTCACCTGTTTCCACCATTCCGGTGGAAGTCTCCATCTCTACTCCAATTTTTCCTTTGCCCCTGGTTCCGGCCAGGCCTCGTATTCATGCGGAGGTCGGCCGGTACAAGGTGCGCCTGGCTCAGACCGTCGAGGATCGTGACGCCGTTTACCGCCTGCGATTCAAGGTCTTCAACATCGAACTCGGCGAAGGGCTTGAAAGCTCGTATCAGACTGGTTTGGACAGCGATCAGTTCGACCTTTTCTGCGAACATCTCCTGGTCGAGGACAAGCTGGAGAGCAATCCCGCCAAGCGCATTGTGGGCACCTATCGCATGCAGTCCGGCGTCACCGCTGCCCAGAACCTCGGCTATTACTCCGAGCAGGAGTTCAGCTTCGTTCCCTATGAGCCGCTCCGGGCCGGGATTCTGGAACTGGGCCGGGCCTCCATTGATCGTGAGCACCGCACTCCTGAAGTGCTGACGTTGTTATGGAGAGGGATCGCGCAGTATGCTAACGACATGGGGCTGCGTTATCTGATCGGCTGCTCTTCACTGAACTCCAAGGACCCGGCAGAGGGCTGGCGGATGTACCGCGAGCTTGAGCATTACCGGGTTCCGCCTGAGTTTGAGACCGTGCCGACCGCCGCTTATGCCTGCCCCACCGAGCAAGAGGGCGTACATGCACAGCCGTCGCCCCCCCATCAGGATCACTCGCTGCCCGTTTCCACCAAGGTTCCCAAGCTGCTCAAGACATATTTGGCCATCGGCGCCCGCATTTGCGCCCCGCCGGCCTGGGACCGTGAGTTCGGCACCATCGATTTCCTGACACTGCTCGATCTCAAGCTGCTTTCCCGCGCAGCGCGTAATCGCTTCCTGGCGCCACTCACACAGTGAGCCTCAGAGCTGCCCGGCGCGCTGTGGCGCTGGGTCTTGTACTGGTCATGTGCGTCGTCCGTTTCTGGCTCATGCGCCTTAAGGGTCCACGCACCCTGGAACGGCGTGCGCTCTGGGTCCAGGCCACCTCCCTGGGGATACTCAACAGCATGGGTATCCAATACCAGATCAAGGGCCATCCCCCCGCGCGAGGGTTGGTTGTTGCCAACCATCTCAGTTATCTCGATGTGTTGATCCTCAGCGCGGCCATGCCTTGTTTCTTTGTCGCCAAGGCCGAGATCGACCGCTGGCCTTTCTTTGGCAAGGCGGCGCGCACCGGCGGAACACTCTTTATTGATCGCTCCAGTTTGGCCAGTGCCGAAAAGGTTTCGGAAATGATCAGCGAGCGCCTCCGGCTTTCGGTTCCCGTGCTGTTCTTTCCTGAAGGCACCAGCACCGATGGCAGTTCGCTGCTGCGTTTCCACTCCCGTCTGTTTGAGCCCGCCATCGCGGCTGGCGCCCAGGTTACGGCCGCCGCTGTTCGTTATGTAATCGAAGACGGTACCCCGGAGCGCAAACTCTGTTGGTATGGCGACGAGGCGTTCGCGACCCATCTGTGGAAGGCGTTGGGCGTTGCCGGCTTCTCCGCGGAAGTTGAATTTGGCGAGCCGCACATTTACCCCCATCGCCGCGTCGCCGCCGACCAGACACAAGCCGAAATCGAAGCCATGCGCAGCGCCTACGATCTCGTTCTGCAATAACGCTGTCCTCACCTGTGATTGGCTAACTCCTCATCCGCAAGCCATCAGCCAGAAGGTACCCGCTCCTTCTCGCTCCGCACTGCGGCCTCGCACGGAGATCGTGCGCGTGAAGGGCGAGGGTCACGTGGAGCGGGTGGTACTCGAATCGCTCGCCGATGGATCGCACCAGTTCGAAGATGCCGACGCGCTTTTTGTGTTTATCGGCACTCGTCCGCGTAGCGACTGGCTTCCTGCTGATGTGCTGCGCGATGACAAAGGGTTTGTGTTGACGGGGTCGCGACCTCATGGCTGCCGAGGCCTATGCGCGCACCTGGAAAGAGCAGCGCGAACCCCTGTTGCTTGAAACCAGCGTGCCCGGAATCTTTGCGGCGGGCGACCTTCGCGCTGGCGCCATGAACCGCGTGGCGTCCGCGGTGGGCGAGGGGTCGATGGTCGTACGTCTTATGCACGAGTATTTGGCGATGACTTAAAGTTCAGGCGGGTCGCGCTCACCCGCGCGCCGGTGGCTTGAGCCCCAGTTCACGCATCGCGATCTGGAGGTCGGCCCATGCTTCCTTTTTCTGGCGCGGATCGCGAAGCAGATAGGCGGGGTGATAGGTAACGATGAGCTTGGTCCCACGCACTGAATGCACACGACCGCGCAGGCCGGCGAGGGGCTGGCGCTGGCCGAGGAGATAAGTGGCTGCAGTGGCTCCCAGCGCCACCAGCACTTCGGGGTGCACAACGTCAATCTGGCGGAAGAGAAACGGTGAGCAAGTGTTGGCCTCCTCCGGCTCCGGGGTCCGGTTGCCGGGCGGGCGGCACTTGACCACGTTGGCGATGTAGACCTCTTCGCGCTTGAGGCCCATGGCCACGATCATATTGTTGAGCAGTTGGCCGGCGCGGCCTACGAAGGGAAGGCCCTGCGCGTCTTCGTCAGCGCCCGGCCCCTCACCCACGAACATCAGGCGCGCCTCGGCGCTGCCGTCGGCGAACACCAGCTTGTTGCGGCCCTTATGTAGCGCGCAGCGGGTGCAGTCGCCAATGTCTTCGCGGATGAGACGGAGGGCGGCTTCGCGCTCCGCCGGAGCGATGGCGTCAGCGACTTGAGGAGGTGCGGGAAAACTCTTGCGTGCGGGAATGGTCTGTTCCTCGTATAAAGTCTCTGGCTGGGAAGTCGTATCCCAAGTACTTGAAGCGAGACCTGGGGCAACGATTTTTTGATTGTGAGATTCGGATTGGACCTCTGCCGGATCGTCTTGTGCCAGTTCGTCCGCAACGGATGCGAACAGCGCGGGATCTACCGGGCGGCGGTAGAACTCAGTGAGGCCGAGGTCGCGGTAGAAGCGCATGCGGGCGAGCAAGGCATCGCGTGTTGTGGAATCGAGCTGCGGCGCCACTTCTTTTACTCCACAATCAGCTGGCGGCGGGCGGACGCAGGCGAAACAGATTGGCTGAGCACCTGCTCCTGCGATGTCTTCTGGTCGAGTTCCGAGTCCAGTTGATGATCGAGTTCTACCACCAGGGAACGAGGTCGGCGCAGGGTGAGAATCTCGTCGAGAATACGGTCGGCGAGCTTGCGCTTGGGCATCTCAGGCAACTCGATGGCCGTGGAGGCAGTGAGGAATGTGGCGGCGTTCAGGTCCGCATCGATGCCCACGCCGTCGCCGGACACGTCGTTGACCACAATGGCGTCCGCGCCTTTTGAGAGCAGCTTGGCGCGGCCGTTTTCCATGCGGTTTTCAGTCTCCGCGGCAAAGCCGATGATCAACTGCCCGGGGCGGCGCTGGCGCGCGACCTCGGCGAGAATATCCTCGGTCGGCGCGAGTTCCAAGGTGAGGGGGCCGGTTCGTTTCAGCTTGCGATCGGAGAAATTTACGGGACGGTAGTCGGCCACCGCGGCAGCCTTGATAACCAGCGTGGCGTCAGTCATGCGATCGAGCACAGCGCTGCGCATTTCAGCGGCGGTGGTGACTTTGACCACTTCGCAATGAGTGGGCGGATGCAGCGCTGAAGGTCCACTGATGAGAATCACTTTCGCGCCGCGGCTCTGGGCGGCGTCAGCCAGTGCATAGCCCATCTTGCCGCTGGAACGATTGCCGAGATAGCGGACCGGATCGAGGGCCTCGCGCGTGCCGCCAGCTGTGACCAGGACAATTTCACCGGCCAGGTCGTGGCGGCGGCCCAGGGCATTCAACACTGCGTCAGCGATGGCGTCGGGCTCCGCCATGCGGCCGGTACCGACCATGCCGCAGGCCAGATCTCCGGTGCCGGGCTCGACCACGCGCACGCCGCGCTGGCGCAGGATTTCAAGATTGGCCAGCGTCGCCGGGTGCTCCCACATATTTACATTCATGGCCGGAGCGACCAGAACCGGGGCCTGGGTGGCCAGGTACATGGTGGTGAGGAAGTCGTCGGCGATGCCATGGGCAAATTTGGCCACGATGTTTGCCGTGGCCGGAGCGATGACCAGTGCCTCGGCCCACTGGGCTTCGCCGATGTGCTCGATGGAGGAATCGTATGCGTCGTAGCCGTCGGTGGCGTCGTCCCACAGGCCGGTGATAACCCTGTGGCCGGTAAGCGCGGCAAAGGTGAGCGGCTGCACAAACTTACAGGCCGACTCGGTCATCACCACGTGGACCTCGAGGGCCTGCCGCTGCAGGGCGCGCACCAACTCTGCCGCCTTATACGCGGCGATGCCGCCGGAGACGCCGACCGTCACTCTCATGGTTCGATTGTAGAACGATTCGATTATGAAAGGCGCGATGTCTGCACGGGAGATTCACCGCGCCCCGGATTCCACATCGGACCGCTGCTCACCCCACCCCTGCGACGAAGACCTGTCGCCGGGGACCCCGGACCTCCACCCCTGCGACGAAGACCTGTCGCCGGGGACCCCGGACCTCCACCCCTGCGACGAAGACCTGTCGCCGGGGACCCCGGACCCTGCTGGTCGCGTCGACTTCATCGCTGCGGTTCCGAGATACATCTACTCTCGTTCCGCTATAAACGCCTCAAAACCATAGATATCCCACCTCGCTGCAAATTGCACGGCAAAGGTAGGATACCCGCATCTGGGTTTTTACGGCGTAGGCTCTGGTCTTACAGGATCGGTATGCCCCGGTCTTCCACCAGCGGCTTTACTACCGGGACCTCCTTCTTCACATAGGAAATCTTTCCGGCGCCGATCTCATCCTGCGCGATACGGCAAGCTTTGGTCGACCGGCTGGGGACAAGCGCGGCGGATCCGTTCTGCAACTGGCGGGCGCGACGAGCCGCCACCAGGACCTTGCGGTAATTCGAATCGAACTGGGTTTCAATCATCATCGGGATCATCTCCAAATGGTAGTTGCTGCTGGCCGGAGGAGCCATTGATGCCAAAAGCCTCCAGCACGGGTTTGAGCCGCTCCTGCGCGTTGGATTGACGGCAGGCTGCGGCGACCTCCAACACCCTGCTGGAGCGGTATGCAATCGGTTCGCCATTCCGGTAAAAACGTTCTGCCAGAACAATCGCTTCCAGTTGCGCCACCGCTCTGTCAAGTATGTCGTTGACCAAAATATAGCTGTAATCGCGATAATTCTCAATCTCCTTGCGGGCCTCGCCCAGGCGCCGGAAGAGTTCCGCGTCATCGACAACCCCCTCGGCGCGGCTGCGATTGCGCAGGCGGGTGCGCAGGGCCCTGGGGTTGGGCGGCAGGACAAAGATGCTTACCGCCTCGGGCATAGCCTTGCGCACCTGCGCCGCGCCCTGCACGTCAATGTCGAGAATTAGATCGTGGCCCGCGCGCCGCGCATCCTCGAGCGACTGGCGGGCGGTGCCGTAGTAGTCTTTGCCAAAAACCTCAGCGTGTTCGAGGAACATTCCCGCTGCGATCATCCGCTCAAACTCATCGCGGGTGGTGAAGTAGTATTCGCGCCCATTCTCTTCCGAGCCGCGTGGTGCGCGCGTGGTCCACGAAATCGAGAAATCTACGCCGCTGACCTGTTTGCGCAACTCGCTTACCAGGGTGCTCTTGCCTGAGCCTGAGGGCGCCGAAATGATAAAAAGAATTCCTGCCACGATTCAGTATTCCCTTTCGCTGGTCTGTTGACTATCGTGCACTGCGGCGTTGCCTATTCCACGTTTTGAATTTGCTCGCGCGTCTTCTCGATCTCAGCTTTCATCGCCAGTCCGAGTTCAGTGATGTGCGTGCCCTTGCCGCCTATCCCGCCGGTTTTTGAAAGCAGGGTGTTGGCCTCGCGGTTCATCTCCTGAAGCAGGAAATCCAGCTTCTTGCCCAATTCGCCGCCCGCCGACAGTAGCTCGCGGAAGTGGCCGATGTGCGTGTGCATGCGCGCCAACTCCTCTGAAATGTCGCTGCGGTCCACCAGCACCGCAACTTCCTCCAGCAGCCGCTGGCGGTTGAATTCGGCCCCGGTCGCCGCCACCAGCCGCTGTGTCAGCCGCTCCTGGTAGCGCCGTTCCACCTCAGGCCGCAGCAGGGCCACGCCCTCGACTGCCTCGGCCAGGCGGTCCAGCGAAGCAAGGAGGATGAAGCTCAGAGCTTCGCCTTCGCGGGCGCGCATCACCTTCAATTCGTCGAGTAGAGGCGCAATCTCCCGCTGCACGCTTTCGGCCAGTGCTGCCAGATCTTCGTCGCCGCTGCCGCGATTATCGTTCTGCAACGCGCCAGGCAGACGAAGAGCCACATTCAAATCCGGCTCACCATCAAACTTGAACTCCTCGCGGGCTGCCTTGAATGCGTCGAGATAGCCGGCCACCAGTTCGCGATTAAATCCTGCTTTCTGCTGCAGGGAGCGATCGACTGAGAGCGTCAGCTCCACGTGGCCCCGGACCAGGCTCTCTTTGAGCGCGCGGCGCAGCTCCATTTCCAATGCGTCGAGGCCGGAGGGCAAACGCAGCTGGATGTCGAGAAAGCGGTGATTCACGCTCTTGACGCTGAGCGTATAGACAAGCTGATCGTGTACGCGAACCTGTGCGCGGGCAAACCCGGTCATCGAATAAATCGGCATTCTTTCTAGTCCTTTGTGTCGCTGGAGAGCACCGGCTCCAGCGTCCCGTTTCCGTTCTCGGGTACATCCATGAATTGCAACTGGTAGAGCCGCTGATAGGTTGGCGAAATGGCGAGCAACTCATCGTGCGAGCCGATGGCCGTGATGCGCCCATCCTCAAGCACGGCGATGCGGTTGGCGCGGCGGATGGTACCCAGGCGATGGGCGATCACCACCACAGTGCGGTCCTGCATCAGGTTGGCCAGGGCGGCTTGCACCAGCGACTCGCTTTCAGCGTCGAGCGCCGACGTGGCTTCATCGAGAATCAGAATAGGGGCGTTCTTGAGGAGGGCACGGGCAATGGCGATGCGCTGCCGCTCGCCACCGGAGAGGCGAAAGCCCTTCTCGCCGATCACGGTGTCATAGCCCTGGGGCATACGCAGGATGAAGTCGTGGGCCAATGCGTTGCGCGCCGCCTGTTCCACCAGGGCGTGTTTCATATCCGGCTGCCCGTACGCAATGTTGTGGCGCACCGTGTCATTGAAGAGGATGGTTTCCTGGGTTACCTGGGCCACCTGCCGCCGCAACGAGGCCAGGGTGAGGTCGCGCAGGTCGTGGCCATCGATGAGGATCCGGCCCCAGGTTACGTCGAAGAAGCGCGGAATCAGGTTGACCAGCGTGGATTTGCCCGCGCCGCTGGGGCCCACCAGCGCCAGCACCTCGCCGGCATGCACTTCAAGGTCGACATGGTGCAGAATCTGGTGCTCACCCTCTTCTGTGCTGTAGGAAAAGCCCACATCCTCGAAGCGCACCGAGCCATGGAACCCTTGCAACGACGATGCGTGCGCGCGCTCCTTCACGTCGTCCTTGGTGTCGAAGAAGGCGAAGATGGATGCTGAAGCGCCCATGGCCTGCTGGAAGCTGTTGTAGAAGTAGGCGAACTTGCGCACCGGATCGTAGAGCTTGAAGAGCAGGATGATGAAGGCGCCGAAGAGCCCCATCGTCATGCGGCCGTGGAGGATTTCATTGCGGCCTATGAGCAGGAACATGGCAATCGCGATCGAACCCAGGGTATCCATCAATGGAGAGCTGATGGACTGAATGCGCACGCTGCGCAAATTGGCGCGGAAAAGACGGCGCGCGGCAGTCTTGAAGCGCAAAATTTCCCATAGTTCAGTGTTGAAGGCTTTGACGATGCGATTGCCGGTGACGGTCTCATGCAGAATGTTCTGGATTTCGGCAAGCTTGTCCTGGCCAGTGCGCGTGCGCGTGCGAACCTCGCTCCCGATCTTGCGCGCAGAAGTGACCACGACTGGAATGAAGAGTACAAGAGCCCAGCTGAGGTACCCGCCCAACTTAATTACCAGCACAAGTCCGACGACAAAGGTAAAGAATTGCTGCAGGAACTCACCGATGACAGAACTGAGAGCGGTTTGTACCTTGTCCACGTCGTTGATAAGTGTGGAGAGGATGGTGCCTGTGGCGTGTTTGTGGAAGAAACTGGACGACCGGCGCAGCGTCGCTTCGTAAAGGTGATTACGCAGGTCAGTGATTGTCGCGAAGCCGGCATAGTTGACCAGGTAGGTGCCCAGGTAATCGCAGATTCCCTTTAGTAATGTGGCGATCACCAGCGCGAAGGCCACCACGTGCCAAGCATTGTGCACGTGCATGAAATGGGGAATAAGACTCCGTAGGTCGAAGCTCCATTGGCTCCTGGGAAGACCGAGAAGGATGGGGCCTTCGGGCGCATCGGGTCGGAGTACCTGGTCGAAAATGGGCTGCAACAGGAGGATGCGAAAGGTGTCGAGTACGCCGACCGCCGCCAGCAGCAGTACGCCGGGCAGCCACTGGAACGAATAGGGCAGACCATAGCGCAAGAGACGCAGAGTCCTCTTCATACCGTCAGGTCCGCCTGGGGAATGAAAGTCCTCAGGCTATGCCCGGGATGGGTGCGCAACTCCATCCCCGTATTGTATCCGGCTGTGGGTGAAAGTTGGGTATTCGAGAACCACTCCGCCCACGTGGCAAAGACAGAGACGCCGTGAGGGCGGGCGCCTGGTAGCGCAGGTTTCAATAAGCTCGCAGATCGACGATGGCTTGCAGGATGGTGTTGGGCTGGGGCAGAATGGCATCCTCCAGCACCGGCTGGTAGGCGACGAAGGTGTCCATCGCGCCCACGCGGCGGACCGGCGCATCGAGATCCTCAAATAGCTCGTCCGCAATACGCGCAGCGATTTCAGCACCGTAGCCCCAGCTGAGCATATCCTCATGCGCCACGATCACCCTGCTGGTCTTGCGCACAGAGGTAGCGATGGCCTCCCAGTCGTAGGGGTTGAGGGTACGCAGGTCCAGCACCTCCACTTCGATGCCGTGACTACGGCTTGCCGTTTGCGCGGCCTGCAATGCGCGGGGTACGAGAGCGCCATAGGTGACCAGGGTGATGTGCTCTCCGGGGCGCACAACCTTTGCCTTGCCGAAGGGAATGGCGAACTCAGGTCCAGGATAGGGCGCCCGGCCATGAGTCTCGCGGTAGAGACGCTTGTGTTCGAGGAACAGCACCGGATCGTCACAACGGATGGCAGTGCGCAGCAGACCGTTGGCGTCAAGGGCGTTGGACGGGAAGACCACACGCAGGCCGGGGATATGGGTAAAGAAGCTCTCGCCCGATTGCGAGTGGTAGATGGCGCCGCCGGTGAGGTAGCCGCCGATGGGTACGCGAATAACGGCGGGCGTGGCCCACATGCCATGGGAACGCCAGCGCATCAAGGCCAGCTCGTTATGAATCTGGTGCATGGCCGGCCAAATATAGTCAAAGAACTGAATTTCGACCACTGGCTTCATGCCACGGAGGGCGTAACCGACAGCGCGGCCCACGATATTGGCCTCGGCCAAGGGAGAGTTGAATACCCGCTCCGAGCCAAACTCAGTTTGCAGCCCGGCGGTAAGCTTGAAGACGCCCCCTTTGCCCTTGACTTCGGCCAGCGCAGCCTCGCGGCTGGCGTCGGCTACATCCTCGCCATAGACGACAATCCGCGGATCGCGGCGCATTTCGTCGTGGAGGCAGGCGTTGATGAGGTCTGCCATGGTGTGTGGCGCGCTGCCCTTGGAACTTGCAGACTTGCCTGGAGCCACGCCCGGCGCCTGCTCCTGTTCACCTGCAAACGCGGCGGTGGTGGGGTCGAGGTCCTCGGAATAGACGTGCCTGGTAATCCCGGATACTTCGGGCAGCGGCGCTTCGAGAGCGCGGTCTGCGGCCTCGGCGGCCTCGTGGTCGGCCGCCTGTTCCAGATCGTTGATCTGTTCGGCGCTGAGGATGCCATCGCGCAGCAGGCGCATCTGCATCTTGGTTACCGGATCGTGCGTAGCTTCGGCTTCACGTTCGGCCGCCGAGCGGTAGAGCTTGTCATCGTCAGACAGCGAGTGGGAGTAGGCCCGCATGACATGGCCATGCACAAAGGCGGGCCCGTGGCCGGCGCGGCAGTGCTCCGCCGCGGCCTGGAAAGCGCGCAGGCTGACCTCGGGATCGGATCCATCGATCTCCGCAAAATGGAAGTTGGGAAAGTTGGCGACGAGCCGTGAGATGTTGCCACCCGGAGTGTTCACTTCCACCGGAACGCTGATGGCGTAGCCGTTGTCTTCCACGCAGAAGATGACGGGCAGCTTCTGGTTGGATGCGGTGTTGAGCGCTTCCCAGAACTCGCCCTGGGAGGTGGAACCCTCGCCCAGCGACGCGAACACGACCTCATCGCCGTGGAACGTGACGTCGCGAAAGGCGCGATAGTCGCCGTCTGCTTTGGCCGCTGTCTCAGGATGACGGCTGAAATAGCGGCCGGCCTCCGCGCAGCCGACAGCATGAAGCAACTGGGTGGAAGTGGAAGATGACGTGCTGACAATGTTCAGTTCGCGGCTGCTCCAGTGGGCCGGCATCTGGCGGCCGCCACTGGCCAGGTCGGTGGCCGCACCCACGGATTGCAATAGCATTTCAGCGGGTGTGACGCCCAGGGCCAGGCACAGGGCGCGGTCGCGATAGTAAGGGAAGAACCAGTCGTAGCCTGGACGCAGGGCCAGCGCAGCTCCCACCTGCAAGGCCTCGTGGCCGGCAGCCGATATCTGAAAGTAAGTCTTCTGCTGCCTCTTGAGCAGGATTTCGCGGTCGTCCAACCGGCGGGAGAGATACATGAGCCGGTAGATTTCAATCAATTGTGGAGGGCTCAACTTGCCAGAGGCGCCAACCGCCCCCGACACCCGAGCACCGGAAACCGCAAGTCCCATTTCCTTGACCCCAATTACAGCCTAAATCCTTCCCGATTGTAGCAACCAGTCCGGTGACGCCGGTCCGGCTAATCCCTTGATGCGGCTAACGCCGCTGGAAATCTACAGGTCAGGGGGCGGTCGAAATGAATGGATCGCGGTCGTCGATACCGCCGCCTACGGCGACGCTCATTCTTTGTTTCACGCTGCGGGCCAGCTTCTCAATCGCGGCTACTTTGCGCAATTCCGATGGGGTGAGCGAATCGGAGTTGTCGGCACTAACCTCCGCGTTCAATTCCGTGGCCAGTTGCAGCAGCTTTGCGGTGTCAGAGATCATTGCTTTCTGCCGCAGTGCGTTGAGAGTGCGCAACTGCTTCTCTTTCTCGGCGGGAGCGCGATCGTTCAAGTCGCCAAGTGCGGTATTCGGATTATCCTGCTGCCTGCGGAGCGGAACCTGCTGGCTGGATTGGGCTCCACTGAGCACAGCCAAAATAAGTGCCAGGCTCAGACAAATCGCCGTGCGCGTCGTCCGCGGTCCCGAGGCGCGCTGCAGGCACAGACGGGCACCTCTATCAGCCACGGCGCACCCGCTTTGCACACATCGAATGGCAGCACATCGCATCCACTCCGCTAGTTTCCGCCCACCCCAGCCCTTCCCTTTTGTTTCACGCTGCGCGCCAGTTTTTCAATCTCACCGGCCTTGCGAACGACAGGAATCGAGAGCGTATCCGTGTTGGTCTTATCCACCTCAGCCTTCAATTCGGTGGCTAGCCTCAGCAATTCCGCGCTATCGGCGGCAATCTGCCTGCCGCCCGGCTTGGCAGTTTCGAGGCTCTCCTTCTCGCGTAGTCCTTCGTTCGGCGAATTCGGAGCACTGCCCCCCGCTTGGTGTCCGGGGTCGGCGGATGCTGCTTGCTGCCCAGGCTCGGCTGCGCCTGCCAGAACGGCAATGACCCCAAGGCACGCCAGCGTCCTGCCCCAACGCCACGAGCCGAGTCGCGACTCGAATCGAGCCTGTAAATGCGCGCAAAGGCGACTTCGAACCTGATTCAATCGCATAGTGAAGTACCTCGCTGTGGGCGATACCGCACCAGGAATTCCCTCTTCGGCTTGGTCGCGTCGGGCGAATCAGGCGCCTGCCCCGACCTGCGCACAGTTTAGATTGTAAGAGGAGAGTTGGTATGCACCCATTTCTTTTGGCGGCCAGAACAGGCTGGTTTGCAGAAGGCCGGTTTCTGGGCAAAGTGCTGGACGAATGGATTATCGACGCCCAGGAGTTTATCCGCACCAAGCTGCCCCACCTGGTCCTGGTTGCGATTATCGCCTTTGTTCTTAATCGTTTGCTGCGCATAATAGCGGCGAGAATGATCTACGTCGCCGAGCAGCACGCCGCGGGGCAGATCCGCGTTTCCCAGGTAAAGACTCTGGCCGGCGTCATCCGCACCACTGGGCTGGCCATTATTGCGCTAATCGCCGGAATGCAGATTCTGGCCGCATTGGACGTCAATCTTGCACCCCTGTTGGCTTCGGCGGGGGTGGCGGGAGTGGCCATTGGCCTGGCGGCGCAGAATATTGTCCGTGACATGCTGAACGGCATCTTCATCCTCATCGAAGACCAGTTCAATGTCGGCGACACGGTGCGCCTGGCCGGAGTCTCAGGAGTAGTGGAAGCCATGACACTGCGCAAGACGACGGTCCGCGATGCGGACGGGACCGTTTACGTGATTCCCAACTCGCAGATCGGTATCGTGGCCAACCAGAGCGTCGACTACTCCGTGGCCACGGTGAACGTGAGCGTAGACTTCTCAGCCAACCCCGATGCGGTGCTGGAGCTGTTGCGGGGCATCGCGATGGAGGTGAGGAACAGTCAGGATTTTCGTGACTTGTTTGTGGCGGATCCCCAAATTCTGGGTGTGGATGCGGTAAAAGGTTCTGAGATCATCTTCCCGGTGGTCTTCAAGACTCGTGCAACCAAGCAATACGCACCGGTGCGCGAATTTCGCCGTCGCGTGCGATTGGCGCTCGAAGAGAACCACCTTCTGCCCGGCGATCCCAACCGGGTCTTCAATACGTTTTTGGACTCCGTCAAGCGGGTCGGCAGGCAGCCAGCTCCCGAGACGCCCCCGACGCCTGACCCAACCGCCGTCAAGCCTCCTGAGAGCAATCTATTCGGCGGCTAGTAAAGGCTGGGGATGGTCCGCGCAGCCTCAGGCCTTTTCTTCCAGCGCCTCCGACAGCGCCTCGGCATCGGTGATGGGGGGCAGGCAGGTACGCCCGCGGCAGACCATGGCCCACGCCTCTGCTGCGTCGGGTACTGGGACCTGCAGCAGCGTTTCGGCCAGCGCTTCGGGAATGCCGCCCGGAACCAGCCGCGCCGAATCGATGCGCATCACCGTCTTGTGAACGGAATAGCCTGCCACGGCCGTCGCCTCAAGGCGATCGGCCTGGTCGCCGGAACCCACGACGACCACCTGCAGCGGATCGAGCAAGAGCCGCTCCAGTGCCAGCCCATAGCCGCCGGCGTGGAGTCCGAAGTGCTCAACGATTCCAGCGAAGGAGGCGAGCGTGTCTTCGGCGATTTCGCGGTATTCGGCCCGTCCGCTCAGGGCCTCAAGACGTAGCAGGGCCGCGGCAGCGGTCGGGTTACCGGCCGGGGTGGGCGAGTCCTGCAGTGGTTTGCGCCTGGCCCCCAACGCGCCCAGCGGCGCCGCTACGCCAGCGGGTACGGCGGCATCGTAAAACGCTCCTGCGGTGCGGTCATAGAAGCGGGCGATCATGGCGTCAGCCAGCTTCACGGCGGCATGGTAGAAGTTCATCTCTCCGTCGGCCAGCCATGCGTCGATGCAGGCGTGCACGGTGAAGGCATAGTCGTCCAGCGTGCCCTGAATCTTCTCTGCCGGAGAGACCCCCATGATCGGATCAGCCGATCGGTCACCATACGCGATCACATGATTGAGCGTCTCCACTCCGTCCCAGGCCTCGGCCAGAAGGCGGGTCAATGTGCGGAGTGCAAACTCGCGCGGTTCGTTGACGCGCAACACGCGCGCTGTTTCAAGGTAGGCAGTGACGGCCATTGCGTTCCAGCCGGTGTAGAGGGTGCGGTCGATGAAGGGAGTAGGGCGGGCGGAGCGGGCATCCAGCAGCTTGTGTCGCGCCGATTCAACCAGCGGATGCAACTCACTTGCGGTTTTTCCTGCATCGGCGGCGAGTTCCTGCAGCGCATACTTGCGGTGGAGCACGTTCTTGGCTGGGTTGTGGTGCATGTCGCCCAGGTCACCGATATCCCAGTAGACCGAAGCGATGTCCAGTTCGGCGCGGTCCAGCACAGCGCGAGCCTCGTCAATCGTCCAGGTAAAGTAGTCGCCGTCGTCGTCGAGGTTGATGTCGGCGTCCTGCGAGGCGTAGAAGCCGCCATGGTCGCGGTCGGTCATCACGGCGTCGAGCCATGCGACGATCTCCTCCGCCGTCTGGCGGAAATCCAGGCGCACCATGCTCTGGAAGCCGTGGACATAGTTGCGGAGAAGCTCGGTGTTGTCATAGAGCATCTTCTCGAAGTGGGGAACCACCCAGCGCTCATCCACGCTGTAGCGATGAAAGCCGCCGGCAAGCTGGTCATAGACTCCGCCATGCGCCATCTTCTCAAGCGTGGTAGTGAAGGCTTCGCGGGCTTGGGCGTTGCCACGATTCGTGGCCAGTTCGAGCAACAAGTCGAGGGTTGCCGGGTGAGGGAACTTGGGCTGCGAACCGAAGCCGCCATTGCGCGGGTCAAACTGAGCCAGCGCCGAGCCGGCGATCTTATCCACCAGCGCCAGCGTCAATTCGCCGCCGCGGCCTGAGAAGCTCTCGTTGTGCTCGATGGCGGCCATCACGCTGGCAGCCGATTCGAGCGCCTCGTCGCGCTGTTCACGCCAAATCTGGGCCATGGTCTGCAGCACCCGCCCCAGACCGGGGCGGCCGAAGCGGTCGTCCCTCGGAAAGTAAGTGCCCCCGAAGTAGGGTCGGCCGTCCGGGGTAAGAAACGCAGTGAGCGGCCAGCCGCCCTGCCCACTGATAGCTGAAACCGCAGCCTGGTAACGCGCATCCACATCGGGGCGCTCATCGCGATCCACCTTGACCGCCACAAAGTGCTGATTGATGAGGCGAGCTATCTCCGGATCTTCGTAGGACTCGCGGTCCATGACGTGGCACCAGTGGCACCAGACCGCGCCAATGTCGAGCAGAATGGGCTTGTCTTCAGCCTGTGCAAGGGCAAAGGCTGCCTCGCCCCAGGCATGCCACTGGACCGGCTGGTGGCGCGCTGAACGTAGATAGGAAGAAGCTGCGTGCTCCAGCTGATTGGAGGCGCCGGGTGTGGGGGATTGGGCCTCGTGCATGGGCTCAGGATACATGAGTTATGCGCCGAGGTCCCAGCCGAATTGACGCTCCGGGTCAGGCTTGAATAACCACTGCAGCCATTCCTGGAGCTAATTCCAACTTGCCGGGCCACAGGCTTGGATCGGGCTGCTCGGGAGAGGCCCACTTCAAGTCCGCAGTTCCTGCGTGGTCGAGAGTAACTTCGCACACCACGCGATCCGTATCGCTCATGTTGGCGAAAACCACTGCACGGCGTCCGTCCTGGCGTTGAAACACCGTGTATGTATCCAGAGGCGTGCCGCCTGCAGTTACCCGTGCACCAAGCGTGTCGCGAAACTCCGCGTCCCAGAGCCATTCCCGATATTTGCGCCTGAGATCGTCCACTGCGCGGCCATAGGTCATCGAAGCCGGTATCTCATCAAGCTCGCCGTGAAAGTCGCGCGGCTCATAACTCATTGAAAAGCGGTAAAGCAGGCAGGCGTTGATCATCTGCCGGTCGTTATCTCCAGTTACAGCGACCGACATGGGCGCGAACGGCTTGAGATAGCGGGCGAAGGGGACAAAGCCGCGATTGATGCGGAAGTAAGACATGTCATAGGTTTGGAGTTCGAGATCGTAGGGCGATTCACCGGCGAAGACAAACTGCTCTGGATCGATAATCTCGCGAAATCCTTCGATGAGCGGTACGTCCCCTGAGAAGACGGCCCCTGGAACCCCATGGCCGTGAGTCCGTGAAAAGCAATAGGGACTTATGTGCCACTGGCATTCATCAAACAAGATGCCACTGGCGCCTAAGTCAACACTCTTCCGGAATTCTTCGAGGGCGCGCTTTCTCCAGGCGGGGCTCGCCTGGCACATGCCGGCCCCGTGGCGCGCGTTGATGCCACTTATCTGCGTGGGGGTGTCGTAGTTATAACCATTGAAGAGATAGGGATCTCCGTACGGGTCCTCAATCGCAAACTTTCTAAACTCGTTTGCATAGGCTGGCGCAGTCACGTCGGCCCATGCGTACTTATTGAACAGCACGATCTCAACGCCCATCTTTCTGCTGGCGGCAATGGCGTCTTTGAACTCCTGCGCGGTGCCAAGCCTGGGGTCAATATCGTGCAGCGGGAAGTCGCGGTCCTGGCCGCCTATCTGCCATCCGGTCAATTGAACCGCCTTGACTCCCCAGCGCTGGCAGGCCTGGGCAACCTTGACCAGGTCCTTGTAGGGAAAGGACAAACGATCTTCTGACGAGTTGATCTGGATCTGTTGCCATGAGTGAACGTCCTTCACCCACTGCGGCATTTTGGGAGCTTTGGCCCAGGAGCCGCGCCAAGCCTTGTAGATGTCCGCGCCGCCATGCCAGTCGCCGCTGAATGGCTCCAACACCAGGGCCTCAGAACTCTGGCTCGCGCCTGGCTGCACGAAGCACAAGTGATTAGGGTCGATGCCAATGGCTGAATCGGCAACCTTGCCGGAGGCTATGGTACTTGAATTGAAAGAATCGACATAAGCCGGAGATAGGAAGAAGCAGACTTGCACGGTCTGTTTCTGGCCCGGATCGTGGTACCCAAGATAGAGCCCGCGCGTGTCGCTGAGAACGAGACAGAACTGGATGTCCGTGCCTAAGTGACGCAACTGGGCGGGAGTGTCGTAGCCGTAATAACCAACCTGGTTTCCAAACGTGGGCCAGAGGCTGTCGGAGCCCATTCCGCTATAACTCCACGCAGCCTGGCTCATGCGCTTGTCTCCTGCCGGAGGCTTAAGTCCAGCGAGACGTGGATAAGTGTAGCTTTCAATGACCGCCGGGCTTCCATTGCGGATCTGGTAGGAAAAATGGACGCCGCCTCCGGCCAGTTGAACCGACTCTTTGACTTCAATATCGAGTTTGCCCATGCGGTCGCTCTCGAAACCGGTCCAGGTGATCGTCGCATGGTTGGTATCCGACTCAATCACTGGTTTGGCAGCATGACGCTCGGTGAGATAGTGAAAGCGATGCTCTGGAGCAGGTACATGGAGGCGCATCCCGGCGCCGCGCAGTTTCCAGGCGCCATCTTTCGACTCCAGTTTGTCGATACAGCCGGTGTGCCGATCGATGGCGACGATCATGCGATCGTCTTCAAGCACCAGCAGATCTGGAGCGTTTTCTGCCGCGGCGGGCGCGGCCGCATGGGCAATGAGTCCGGAGGCGCCGGCGGTGAGGGCGGTGCCTAGAAATTTACGACGCGAAAATGGCATGAAGAAATCCCCTGCCCAGCGACCCTAGCTCAGCAGGCTAATTGCGTCAAGACTGACTATGCAACGCGGCCTAACTCTTGGCCAATTCCGCCTCGATGGCCGCAATCAATTCAGGCGCGTCGGGCGCGGTGTCGGGCGAGAAACGCTGGACCACAACGCCCTCGCGGCTGACAAGGAACTTCTCAAAGTTCCAGAGCAGCTCCGGCTCTGGATTGGCCCCGATGCCGTAGCCTTTCAGTTTCTCGCGGAACGGAACCTCAGAAAGACTCACGGCCTTTGGCTGGGCTGCGATCAGCGCCGCGTAGAGTGGATGCTTCTCAGGGCCAACCACTGTGATCTTGCTGAACATCGGAAACTTGACGCCGAAGTTTCCAGTGCAAAAGGACTGGATCTCCTCGTCGGTGCCTGGCTCCTGGCTCTTGAAGTCGTTGGCCGGGAAGCCGGCCACCACCAGCCCTTGCCCGCGGTATTGTTCGTAGACATTTTCCAGGCCCTCATATTGCGGCGTCAGCCCGCACTTTGAGGCTACGTTGACGACCAGCAAAACTTTGCCCTTGAACTCGGCCAAAGATGCGTCCGCACCGGTGATCTTGCGAACCGGAATGTCATAGATCGTTGCGCTCATAATCATTTCTCCTTTTAAGGCGATTGGGCTGTTCCTTCTTGAGGATTATCGATTCGGTATCTCAGGCCAGTAACTGCCTGCCAACCTGGACATATAACTCGACCGCTTCAAGCAATTCTTTCTTGGCCAGTTTCTCAAACGGCGTGTGCGCCACGTGAATCGATCCCGGCCCCAGCAGCAGCGGTTCGCCCCAGTTGCTCAACTGCGGAATGTCGGTGGTGAACTTGGCGATCATGGTGGGCAGGCCATCCACTGCGCGCAGGCGGACGAAGGGGATTTCCAGTGTGAAATCCACCTCAGCCAGGCCAGAGGCGGCTTCGACAAGGGCAGCCCGGACAGGGGCCGAGTCGCCCACCAAGCGGACCAGCACCTGCGCTTCAGCCTTGTCGGCGACCACGTTGGGGGCATGGCCACCCTGAATCTGCCCGATGTTGAGTGTGCTGGGGCCCACATCTTCAAGCGTTGGCAGTGGCAGCACGAGCAGCTTGGCCAGTACCTCCACTAGTTTGTGGACCGCGCTTTCGCCGAGCTCGGGATAGGCGGAGTGCGCCATCTTGCCGGAGGACTTGAAGACGGCACGCAGGGCGCCTTTGGAGGCCAGGGCAAGGCGATTGTCGGTGGGTTCGCCATTGATGAGAAAGCGGCTGCCTTTGGGATTGAGGTTGGCGGCCTTGGCACCTGCAGAGTCGCGCTCTTCGCCGCTCACAAACAACAATCCAACTCGAAGTCCCTCTGCGCGCAGGGCTTCTGCCGCTGTGACCTGGCCGGCGATAATGCCCTTCGCATCCGAGACTCCGCGGCCGTACATAAAGTCCTCATCCTCGCTGAAGGGGATATAGGGCGGGACAGTGTCCATGTGGGTGGAGAAGACCAGATCGGGCGTCTGCCCGGCCACGCCCGCGTAGATGTTCCAGCGCGCGCTGCCAGTCGCGCTCTCAGGCGGCTGAGCCACGGGAGTCTTTTCGACTGCCCAGCCGCGCTGGGAAAGGAAATGAGCCAGAAAATCACCCACTGCGCCTTCGTTGTAGGTGGTGGACTCGATTTCACACAACTGACGGGTGAACCGGATGGGATCAAGAGGCGGAGGTTCTGACATGATGCTGCCAGAATACCGCACGGGGCGGCCCATTCCTCCGCCTGCGGGGAATATTCGCTGTCATAGAAGCGGAGCTTTGTTGATGTTCTGGAACGACTTATCAGAATGCGATCACGAGACCCAGCGCGCGCCGATTTCGGAAGGTAGCGCTTGACTCATCTGCGCGTAGAATTAGACACGGCATGATCCCTACATTTGTACCCGTCTCCACGGACACAGGTTCGGGAAACGTTCTGCTTCGCAGCGTGGATTTGACCGGCCCCGCCGGCCGGCTGGAATCGGCGTTGAACGAAGGAGCGCCCAATGCGCCCTTCGTGGGGTTGATCTGCCATCCCCATCCGCGGGGCGGCGGCAACCTGCACAACAAGGTTGTGTACCACGCGATGAAGGTGCTGAACGCGCCGGAGTGGGGACTGGGCTGGCCGGTACTGCGCTTCAACTTTCGTGGCACGGGCCGAAGCGAAGGCAAGCACGACGGCAAGGCGGAGACCGGGGATGTACTGGCCGCCATCGACTGGCTTGAAAACGAGTTCAAGCGGCCGGTGGTTGTGGCGGGATTCAGTTTTGGCGCGGCAATGGCGCTGCTGGCCTGCTGCGGACGCGCACCGCATCACGCGCAAATTCAAGCCCTGGTAGCTCTGGGTCTGCCCACCCATGCCGACGGAAGCGATTACCGTTATTCGTTTCTAAGCGGCTGCGGCATTCCCAAGCTTTTCCTCAGCGGAGACAACGACCAGTTCGCGCCGGCGGCGCAACTGGCAAAGGTGGCTGAAACCGCAGCCGACCCTAAACACATGGTGCTCCTACCCGGCGCCGATCACTTTTTTGCCGGCCAACTGGAGGCGATGCAGAACGCACTCGCCGGTTGGCTAAAGGAGCAATTGTTATGAGTCCAGTGAGCGATTCCGTGCTTGAATCCATGCATGCCACAGCCACCGAGATTTTTACCGGTGCCTTGAATGCATGCAACATCGCGTCGGCCTTCGACCGGCGCGTTAGCTTTGAGGGCAACACGCTGCGGCGTCTGCTGCCTGACGGCAGTGGACCGGATACGATCAACCTCGCCAGCTACAAACGCATCTTTGTGATTGCCCTGGGCAAGGCCGCCGGCCCCATGCTTGAGGTGCTGCTGGATCGCATGAAGCGTCGCCAGGGGCTGCGGGGCATATGTTGCACAAAATATCTGCCCAAGAGCCGCAACTGGCGTTTCCGTTACTTCGAGGGCGGCCACCCGCTGCCGAATGAAGACTCTTTTGCGGCGGCCCGCGCCGCGCTGGCGATGCTCAAGAAAGCGAAGAAGGATACGCTGATTTTCTTTCTCATCTCCGGCGGCGGTTCGGCAATGTTCGACCTTCCTCTCGACCCGCAGATCGGGTTGGGCGATACCGCCGTCTTCAATGAAGCGCTGCTGGCCTCGGGTGCGCCCATCAACGAAATCAATACCCTGCGTAAGCACTTTTCCGCGGTAAAGGGCGGCCGGCTGGCCATGGCCGCGCCCGAGGCCGCCAAAGTTTCTCTGCTTCTGCCCGACGTGCCGCTGCGCTCGCTGGACGCGCTCTCCTCCGGTCCCACTTCGCCCGACCATTCCACTGTGGAGGAGGTGCGCGCCATCCTGGCAAAGTACGAACTCGGGCCGAAGTTGCCGGCCTCGATTCGCAGCTTCTTCGAGCGCGAAGATCTGCCCGAGTCGCCGGGCAACAAGAGCTGGCGTCCGGGCTTCCTGCCCAGGATGCCATGGGGTGAGGCTGCGCAGGCGCGCCGCGTGACGGCGGCAGCCGTCATGACGGGCGAGCATGAGGCGTTTCGCGATTCCGTTTTTGAGCTTCTGCTCTCCAGCCACGACCTGGTGGAGAGTGCTCGTGCGCTGGCGCAGAAGGCGGGCTACTTTGTGGCCGTGGACAACTCCTGCGACGACTGGGACTACGCCGACGCCGCGCGCTATCTGCTGGAGCGTTTCCACCACTTGCGGACCGCGCATCCACGATTCTGCCTCATTTCCGGGGGAGAGGTGACGGTGACCATGGACCGCATTCCCGGCGCCGGTGGCCGCAACCAGCAATTTGCCTTGGCCTGCGCGCTGGAATTGGCGCAATATCCGGGCGAGTTGTTGACCGTGCTGAGCGCCGGTTCCGACGGCATCGACGGCAACACCCAGACGGCCGGGGCCGTGGCTGATCCAACCACGGTGACTCGCGCCCGCGCTTTTGGCTTTGACCCCGAAGA
>Ga0182014_10002381_pt1 | contig 23790 bp, 17 predicted proteins | sample 612S2DmetaG_FD_120489 | JGI IMG/M metagenome (GOLD analysis project Ga0182014, IMG submission 120489) | Permafrost microbial communities from Stordalen Mire, Sweden - 612S2D metaG | ecosystem: Environmental > Terrestrial > Soil > Wetlands > Permafrost | place: Sweden: Stordalen | collected...
CTGGAAGTCCTGGCTCGCCTCTGCGGAGCCGTCGATGACCGCCCGACTGGACAGAGCGCAACCGACGCCCGCTGGGTGTGGGCCACGCCCCGCAAGGGTCAGCGCCGGGTTTGGGAGGTAAAGACAAGCACCAATCCGCTGCCCCGAGATGACGTCAACCAACTCCTCGGCCAGGTTCGCGAGGAGCAGGACCGTCACCCACGGGCAAGTGTGGTCGGGTGCATGCTCGTCGCCTGTGACTCAGCCGAGCGCGACGCGTCGAGAGCCGCCCGCAACGAACTGGCACTCGTCCATGCAGACGCGGCCATTACGTTGTTTGACTTCACCGCCCAAGTTTTCGCCGCGTACCGTACCGGCTACGGATCGGGTAGCGCGCGGGAGCGAGGAGCCGCTCGAGCAGCGACGGAACCGCGACTGCCCGGATCGGATTGGCTTACCCGGCTCCTGAGCCCAACGGGAGGCAACATCCTTCGTGCCCACGACGTGAGAAGTACGCTCGACATCACCAACGCCGAGGCGGACCGCCCATGAGGGAACGACCGGCTGCCAGGGGTGTGAGCGACCGCGTCCTCGGCGCCGCTGGTGTGCTGTTGCCATCGGAAGTCCGCTCCCTTGACGCCATCCACCTCGAGAGCGCCCGGCAGCTCGGGACCGACCTTGGCCAGTTCGTCACCTATGACGAACGGCTGCTCGCAGCAGCTAAGCAACTTGGCCTCAACGCCAAGAGACCTACATAAACCAGGGGTTATCCCCAAGCACTCCTCTCCGGCATAGATGCCTCGCTCAGGCGTACCTCGTCCGAGTTGGCCTCAGCCGCCGGCCGCCACCGCCCGCAGTTCGGCGACGGAGCCGCCCACCATGGCGAGCCAGTTGGCCTCCGGTCTGCTGAGCGAGAACTCGCCTCCGGGAGGGTCTGCGCCACAATGGGCCGCACTTTCGAGATAGATGACTTGACAAGCACCGTGGTGCGATGTAAAAACTTTAACTGCTGCACTGTTGAATCCATTCAACAGTGCGAGGGTGGCAGGAAAGGGGGCTGAGCTGACCGCCACGACCATCGCCGAAGTGGCAAAACGCGCCGGCGTCTCCCCAGCCACGGTCTCTTATGTACTCAGTGGCAACCGCACGATCTCGCGCAGCACCCAAGTCAGGGTAAGGCGTGCAATCGAAGAGCTCAACTACACGCCCCATGCAGGGGCTCGGTCGCTCCGGGCCGGGAAGACGGATGTGGTCGCGCTGGTGGTGCCTTTCTATGACTGGTCGTCGGAGAGCGTGCTGATGCCTTTTGTCTACGGAGTGGTCGACCAGGCCCGCGAGCACGGCTGGAAAGTCATGCTGGTGACGAGCGACGGTGGCGCGGACATCGACTCGGTGGTGCGCAGCAAGATGGTCGATGGCGTCATCCTCATGGAGGTCAGGGTCGGCGACGAGCGCCTGAAGGTTATCGAGAGGTTAGGGATCCCGGCCGTTGCCCTCGGCATGCCCCTTGAGCCGGTCAATATCCCCTTTGTCGACCTGGACTTCGAAGCGGCGGGACGGGCCTGCGTCCAGCGCCTGGTCGCCTGCGGCCACCAGCACATCGCACTACTCGCCTCACCTGCGGGGACGTTCGAGAAAAAGCTCGGGTACGCGCAGCGGTTCTGGCAGGCCGTCGCCGCCGCCCTTGACGAGACGGGCCTCCGGTTCCATGGTTTGCCCGTTGAGCCCACTGTGGAGGGTACCCAACGAGCACTCGAGGCGTTGATGGCAGAAGAACCCGCGCTGACCGGCTTCATTGTCCAGACCGAAGCCGTGGCCGACCTGCTCGTACGGATCCTCCAGCAAAAAGGCAAATCCGTACCTGACGACTTTTCCCTCATCGGTGTCGCGTGGCGAGACGCCGTCAAGCACCTCGTACCACCCCTCACGTACGTGAACTTTCCCTCAGTAGAGGTCGGGCGCAAGGCGATCGAGCTCTTGGCCAAGGAGGGCCCTGGGATCCTTTTCCCTGCCTTGGTTCTCGAGGGCGCTACCGTCGCACCCCCACCGCGGACCTGACAGCGCAGGTTGTTATCGGCGCGAGCACTTGTTTAAACGATTCACCAACAACAAGCAATGACCACCAACCAGCACAGAAAACCGATAACCAGCACAAAAAGGAGGATGAGTTGCTACACAAAAACACCTCTGCTCACCGGGCAGGCAGGACGCGTCTCTTGGCAACCCTCGTCGCTGCCGGCTCAGTTGTGGGCATCGTCGGCATCCCGACAGTGCAGGCCTCGGCCAGCAGCGGCATTGTCCTGACGGAAACCAGCTATTACACCAGCGTCGACCAGAACGGACCTATCTATACCGCCCTGAACACCGTTTTCAGCAACTTCGAGAAGAGCCACCCTGGGATCACCATAAAGAGGGAGGACATAGTCAACAGCGGGAACAACTACCTAACCGAGGTCGCCGCCGAAGCCGCAGCCGGGACGCTGCCCGACATCTTGATGCTTGACAACCCGACGGTCCCGACTCTCGCGTCGTACGGTGTGCTCACACCGCTCGGCTCGCTCGGCAAGACCGCCATCCCGAACCTCGGCACGGCACAACAGGCAGAGGCGAAGTTCAACGGCCAAGTCGTGGGTTACCCGCTGTACACCAACACGATCGCCTTGTTCTACAACAAGGCCATGCTGGCCGCCGCCAAGATCCAGCCACCGACAACCTGGGCGCAGCTCCTCACCGATGCCAAGGCATTGACCACTCCTCAGCACGACGGCATAGCCTTCTCCGCCGAGGCATGCTCTGGCTGCGGCGTGTGGACCTTCCTCCCCTTCCTGCTGACCAACGGGGGGAACCTGACTCACTTGACCTCGCCCCAGTCGGTCCAGGCACTCACGCTGTGGACCGACCTCGTCAAAGAGGGGGCCGTCGATAAGGACTTCACCAACTGGAACCAGGGACAGCCGGAGGCTGCCTTTGCTGCCGACAAGGCCGCGATGATGATCAACGGGCCCTGGTTCTTCGGGACCCTCAACTCGGTAAAGGGCCTCAACTATGGCGTAGTGAAGATACCGGTCAACACCCCGGGCCAAAACGTGGTCGGCCCGATCGGTGGGGAGGTCTGGACTGTCCCGAAGACCAACCCCACCATCGAGAAGGCTGCCTTCGAACTGCTCAACTACATGGCGCAGCCATCGGTCGACGCCGCCCTTGCCACGGCCGCGGGCGACATCCCGACCGTCCAGGCGGCTATCCCGATCTGGCAGAAAACGGCTAGCCCCCTCTACTCGCCCTTCCTAGCTGAGCTGCAGCACGGTTTCGTGCGCACCAGCACCCTCGGGGTGCTCTATCCTCGGGTGGAGACTGCTGTCGGCAATGCCATCGTGGCCTCGCTCATCGGCAAGCAGACCCCCGCCGCCGCTTTCGCATCCGCCCAAACGGAAGTCAACTCCATCCTCGAAGGCAACTAGCCCTTCTTGGCTGATGAGAGGTGAAAAGGTCGTTGCCGCGCGAAGAGCCCCCTCCTGAGCGACAGGCAACGTGGTCGGTGCGGGCTACGGCGAGCGCCAACAAAGCGCCCGTCGAGGCCCGCCCGGGCGCTTTGCCGGACGATGGGCGCATGCCTTCCCTAAGCGGCGCCCTTCGACAGGCCACGCCGCCCCCCCCAAAGGGCGCACGTCAGTGGCTGCAATCGCACCGCAGACAAGCGTTGCTAGTCGCTTTCGTCCTGCCCGCTCTCGCATATGTGGTCATCTTCTTCGCCTACCCGCTCATTTACGGCGTCACGATGAGCCTCGAAAAGATCGGGTTCATCGCCCAGAGCGGGCCTTTCATCGGGTTGCACAACTACAAGGAAGAGATTAGCGACCCCGTCACAGGTAAAGCCCTGGTAGACACCGGCATCTTTTTGCTGGCATCGATCTTCTTCCAGTTCACCATCGGCCTCGGTATCGCTTCCTACTTCAACCGGCGCTTTTTCCTTTCCGGGCTCCTCCGGAGCCTGATAATCATCCCGTGGCTGTTCCCGCCCATCGCCAGCGGGACGATTTTTGCGATAATGTTCGCCGGCCAGGGCGGCATCATCGACGAGACTCTACGCTCGCTCCACCTGATCAGCAGCCCTATATTCTGGTTCGACTCGTCTTTCAAGGCGATGTTCGTGATCATCTTTGTCAACGTATGGATCGGGATCCCCTTCAACGCCGTCCTGCTGTACTCGGGGCTCCAGGACATCCCTGGCGAGCTCCGGGAAGCGGCGGCGCTCGACGGTTGTGGCGCCTGGCAGAAGTTCCGCTACGTGACGGTGCCGCTCCTGCGCCCGGTCTCGCTCATAGTGATCATGCTGGGGATCATCTATACCGTGAAGACATTTGACTTGGTGATAGTGCTGACCAACGGCGGGCCCGACAACGGCTCTCAGCTCATGTCGACTTGGGCTTACACGCTCGCCTTCCAGAACTTCCAGACCGGCGCGGGCGCGGCCGTGGCCAACATGTTGTTCGTGTTTTGCATGATCGTAGCCTTCTTCTACATACGAGCTACACGGCGCGAGGTGGCCATCGGATGAACCAGCACCTTACGATGCAAGCTTTCTGGAAGCGGCGTGCGCGCCGTTTCCTCCTCCCTATCGGAGGGCTCGTGATCACGGGGTTCATGCTGCTCCCCATCTACTTCACCGTCGAGACTTCGCTCGAGCCGACCAGCGCACTTCAAGCTCTCTCGCAGTCCCTTTTACCGAGCCACTTCATCTTGAGCAACTACCGGGTCGCCTTCGACGCGGAGCACGGCAGCATAATCACGAGCCTGCTCATCTCCTTAGGGGCCGTCGTCCTCTCGGTTGGTGTAGGACTGCCGGCCGCCTACGGCCTCACGAAGTTGGGCTACCTCCGGAGCCGCGCTGTCGTGTCGGTCGCGGTTATGGTGCTACTGGTCACCCAGATGGTCCCCGGGATATCACTGACCATCGCTTTCTATAAATTGTTCCTGCATCTTCACCTTCTCAATAGCATCGCCGGGCTTATCCTTGCAGACTCCACCAGCGGGATGCCTTTTGCCACCCTGGTGCTGCGCGCCTACCTGGGTTCGATCCCTGCCGAGCTGTCAGACGCCGCTTATGTCGACGGCGCATCGGAATGGCGCACCTTCCGCTCGGTGATCGCGCCGCTGGCGGTACCTGCGATTATAACTTCAGGGCTTTTTGTCTTCCTCTTTGCCTGGGGCGATTTCTTGTTTGCGTACACCCTAACTGCCGGGGGCAGTGTGACTCCGCTGACAAAGGGCCTTCTCAGCTTCTTCACCAACAACACTGTCAACTGGGGGCCCGTTTTGGCTACAGTCGTCTTGGCCGCCATCCCGTCAGGGCTCATACTGGGCTTCGGGCAGCGGTACGTTATGGGTGGGCTCCGGGCCGGTGCCCTCAAAGGTTAATTTCGCAAGGCCCGCTTGAAAGGAAGGGAGACGTGGCGACTTTCGTTGGCAACAGTTCCGGCTTCTCCGTTTATGACGGCAAGGAGATCCTCGAGGTCCAGGCTTGGGGCGAAAACAGCGCCCGCGTCCGGTCAACTCTGGGGTCATCCATAACCGAAACGCCCGGGAGCGCGCTCGGAGACCCGGGGACCGGCCGGCCCCACGTCGAGGTATCGGACGGCCGAGCGCTCATGCGTAACGGCGAGATCATAGTCGAGGTGACCGACAGCGAGGGGAAGGAGTTCCTGCACTTCCCGCCCCTGGTCCGTTTCCTCCGTCCGGACGGGGAGGAGCTGTTCGCTGAGCGCGTCCCCCACTTCAGTGCGCCTCCCCAGCGGCGTTACCGGCCTGGAGGAGGCGGCCTTTATCGTTGCGACGTGTCTTTCCGCTCCTTTCCGACAGAGCGTTTTTACGGGCTCGGCCAGCACCAGCACGGGCTGCTCGATCAGAAAGGAGCGGTCATTGAACTGGTCCAGCGCAACACCGAAGTCAGCGTGCCTTTCGCGCTCTCTAACCGCGGTTACGGCTTTCTGTGGAACATGCCCGGGATTGGCCGGGCCGAGCTGAGCGCCAACGGCACGAAGTGGGTCGCCGATGGGGCGCGCCAGATCGACTACTGGGTCACCGCTGCGGCCACGCCGGCCGAGATTGTCAGCCAGTACTCGAAGGCGACTGGCCTACCGCCGATGCTGCCCGAATGGGCGGCCGGGTTTTGGCAGTGCAAGCTCCGCTACCGGACTCAGGACGAGCTACTGGGGGTGGCCCGGGAGCACAACAAGCGCGGCTTGCCTTTGTCAGTGATCGTCGTCGACTTCTTCCATTGGACCCGCCAGGGCGAGTGGAAGTTCGACCCCGCAGAGTGGCCCGACCCGCAAGCCATGGTGGACGAACTGCGCGCGCTCGGTGTCGAGCTTATGGTCTCGGTCTGGCCCACCGTAAACCCGGACAGCGAAAATCACTACGAGATGGACCGCCGTGGGCTGCTGATCGGCAACATGCGGTCCTTGCCGCTCAACATGCCGTTCTGGGACAAGGGGACCAAGGGCCAGGTCTTCGTGCGCTTCTACGACTCGACCAACCCCGAGGCGCGCCGCTACGTGTGGGAAAAGGTTTCGCAGGGTTACGGCCGGTACGGGATCCGGGCATTCTGGCTCGACGCCTGCGAACCCGAGACGCTCCCCGAGGACCCCGAGAGCGACCTGTTCTACTTGGGCCCGGGCGCCGAGGTGCACAACGTCTACCCTCGGGAGCACGCACGTGGTTTCGCAGAGGGGCTCTGGGCCACGGGGGAAAAGGAGATCCTGACCCTTTGCCGCTCTGCTTGGGCCGGGAGCCAGCGGTACGGGGCGGCGGTTTGGTCCGGTGACATCGACTCGACGTTCGAGGCGCTCGCCGAGCAGATCCCGGCTGGCCTGAACCTTGGGATCGCGGGGATCCCATGGTGGACGACTGACATTGGCGGGTTCAAGGGTGGCGACCCAAGCTCGCCGTACTTCCGGGAGCTCATCGTGCGATGGTTCCAGTTCGGGGTGTTCTGCGCCCTCTTCCGGCTCCACGGCGTGCGTGAACCGGCACCGCTCTCCGCGTTAGAGGGCACAGGAGGGCCCAATGAGATCTGGTCTTTTGGCGACGAGGCGTACCGGGTCATCAAGGACCAATTGGCTTTGCGGGAGAGGCTGCGCCCTTACGTGATGGACGTAATGGCGGCGGCCAGTGCGACCGGTCTGCCTCCTATGCGAACGCTGTTCCTCGAGTTCCCGGACGAGCCAGAGACCTGGGAGATCAAGGACCAGTACATGTTCGGGCCGGACGTGCTGGTGGCGCCCGTAATTACCTACGGGGCAAGGGAGAGGGAGGTTTACCTACCGGCTGGCGCTACATGGCTGGACGCCTGGACGGGCGAGCCGGTCAACGAAAAGGGTTGGACCACGGTGCCGGCACCGCTCGAGCGCATACCCGTCTACCTGCGCCAGGGAGGAGCGCTGACAATCTTGTCGACGGAGGACTAGCGGCGCGGGTAATGCCCCCCGTCCGGACAGGTCGGACTGACGCGTCGAGGACGTCCCTTCTCGGGCCACAACGCTCATATTTGGCTCTACCTCGCCCCACGCAATGTGAATTTTCCCGGTGCCGGTGCGTTGAGGGCGGCCAGTCCCGGCTCATCGGCCGGCCCGAACGTGGCGCCCCCCGGCCCGCCGGGGATGAGCGTGAGCTCGCTGGTACAACGCACCTTCACCACGCGGGCGCTGGGGACCTCGAAGTCGGCTTGGGTCACGCGGCCCTCTTGCCATGTGATCCCCACGGTCATCCCCCCTCGGGCGCGGAGGCCGACCACCTGGCCCTCTGGCCACGCCGGAGGCAGTGCTGGTAACAGGTCGACTGTGCCGGCATGGCTGTGGAGCAGCATTTCACCGACGGCGGCGGCAGTCCCGAAGTTGGCATCAATTTGGAACACGCCCGGGTCGTGGGAGCCGAAGAGGTTGCCTGACAACGACCCAGTCAGGATCTCCTGGAGGTTCTGCCAGGCCAGATGGCCCTCCAAAAGCCTCGCCCACAGCCCGACGACCCATGCCCGGCTCCATCCCGGGCCACCGCCCCCGTTCGCCAGGCGGTGTAGGAGCGAGCGTCGGGCGGCTGTCGCTAAGGCGGGGCTCGACCTCGGGGTCACTTCGTCACCGGGGAAAAGGCAGAACAGGTGCGAGAGATGGCGGTGCCCAGGCTCCGGCTCGCCGAAGTCCTCCCACCACTCCTGCAAGCGACCATCGGCCGCCACCCGGGGACGGCGGAGCATCGCCAGGGCGCTGGTCAGTTCCGTCCTCAGCTCCTGGTCCGTGCCAAGCCTTTCCGCGGCGGCGATGCAGCGGCGGAAAAGGTCCCGGGTCAACCAAATGTCCATGGTGGACGAGGCGCTGACAGCGGCTTCCCCACCTTCGGGGGCGAAGAAACTGTTCTCTGGAGAGGTGGACGGGCAGGTGACGAGGTCACCTTCGGGGCCCTGTACCAAATAGTCCAGCAGGAACAGGGCGCAACCGCGCATGGCTGGGTAGGCGCGCTCCAGGGAGGACCGCGACTCGGAGAAGGCATAGTTCTCCCATAAGTGCTGGCACAGCCAGGGGCCGCCCATTTGCCAGTTCACCCAGTAGGGGTGGGCCTGCTGGTCGCCGGTCGGCCAAGTCGAACGCCACAGGTCTACGTTGTGGTGGACGGCCCAGCCTCGGCAACCATAGAAGTCCTTGGCCGTGCTGGCGCCGGCGCGCGAGAGGTCCGTCACCAGGTCCATGAGCGGCTCATGGCACTCGGCCAGGTTGGTCGTCTCGGCCAGCCAATAGTTCATTTCGGTGTTGATATTTGTCGTCCAGTTGCAGCTCCATGGCGGGCGTACTTGGTCGTTCCAGATCCCCTGCAGGTTGGCGGGCTCGGTGCCGGGACGCGAGCTCGCCATCAGGAGGTAGCGGCCGTAGTGGAACAATAAAGCGCACAGCCCTTCGTCGCCGTTCCCATCGCGCAGGGCCCGCAGCCGTTCGTCCGTCGGCACCCCGTCCCGCTGTCCGTGTCCCAACTGCAACCAGCACCGGTCGAAAAGCTCGGCGTGATCGCCCACGTGCCTGGCTCGGATGACTTCGTACGGCCGGGCGAGCAAGGGAGCCAGCACGGCCCGGCATGTCCGCCGGAGAGCGACGGGGTCCTCGACCGGCGGGGCCCCATAACCCGCGTACCCAGTGGCCGCCGCCACGAACAGGGTGACAGAGCGAGCGCCCTCCACCGCCAAGGATCCCCCGCTTGTGCGGTAGACCACACCTCCATCTGCCCTGAGGGCCAAACCGGCAGCAAAGCGCAGGCCGAGGCCGGGGTCGTAAACAATGGTCGGTTCTTCGGGCCAGTAGTGAGGGACAACATGCGCTGGCGCCCTACCCTCCAACCATGACATGTCCCCCGCTTCGGGGGCATGCTCACTTGGGTGGGGGCTCCCGAGCTCGAGGGTCACGTTCAACCTCTTGGTGCTCAGGGCTCTCAAGTGCATCACAAAGGCACCGTCCGGAGCAGAAACGAGCGCTTCACGGTCGTAGAGGGATCCCCCGGCCTCGTAACGCACCGAGGCGGTGCCCTCCCGCAAATCCAGGGACCGCTCGTAACCTTGGACCTCACCGATCTCGCCGAGGTCGGCGATCAGGAATCCCAGCGGCTGGTAGGCCTCGTTGAACGGGCCCTGTAGGCGAAGGGCGAGCTCATCAGCCCGCGCATAGTCATGCCGATCTAAGACGGCGGAGCGCAGCTCCGCCAGCACGGCGGCGGTGCCTTCGGGGTTGGCAGTGCGGGGGCCTCCCGACCACAGCGTATCGATATTAAGGTCGGCCCTCTCTTGATGGAGGCCGCCCCACATCATGGCCCCGAGCCGTCCGTTACCGAGGGGGAGCGCCTCCAGCCAGCTTTGTGCGGGCTGGCGGTACCAAAGGCGGGACTCATTGTTGGCGACGGGCACCGTGGTCATCCCCAAGCCTCGCAGTTCCGAAGCGAGGCACTTGCCCCAACGCCATCCGAAGGTTTAGACATCTGACAGAGGGAGGCGAGCGCCGTCGCGCAGGAACAGAGGGATCTGTTCCAGAGGCGCCCTCGCAGTTATGGTCGTGCCGCTCGGCACAGGCTCGCCCGTCCATCCGTTCGCCCACTGCGCCCCCGCTGGGAGATAAACGGAGCGTTCTTTCGCTCCCTGCGCTAGCACTGGGGCCACGAGCAGGTCGGGACCGAACATGAACTCGTCATCGACCTCCCAGCAGGCTTGGTCCTGGGGGAACTCGACTAGCAGTGGGCGCATGAAGGGCAAGCCTGTACGGCTTGTCTGCTTCGCGTGCACGCCGATGTAGGGGCGAAGCCGTTCGCGAAGGAGGATGTAGTCCCGCAGGACGGTGTAGTTGTCTTCGCCAAACGACCAGATCTCATTGGGACCGCCGGTCATGGCTGCGCCCATATCGGTGTTGGGGAGCCTGTCCCCGTGGAGGCGGAACAATGGGCTGAACGCCCCGTACTGGAACCAACGTACCAGCAGCTCCCGGAACCCTGGGTCCTCGGGGTCACCGGCGGAGAAACCGCCAATGTCTGTCCCCCACCATGGGATGCCGCTCATGGCCATATTGAGGCCGGCACGCACTTGCACCCGCAACGACTCGAAGCTGGACGGTATGTCACCCGACCAGACGGCCGCGCCGTAGCGCTGGCTGCCGGACCAAGCGGACCGGCACAGCACCAGTACTTCCTCCTCGCCGCAGCCGACCAAGCCCTCGTAGAAGGCGCGGACATGCTCTCTGGGGTACAGGTTGGCAACCTCGAGCCCCGGCCCGGTCGCGAACCTAAGGCTCGCGGGGCAAGCGGGCTTCATCTCCGGTTCGCAGGCGTCCAGCCAGAAGACCCGCACCCCGAGGTCGTAATAGTTCTTCTTGACCTGGCCCCAAATGTAATCACGAGCGTCTGCGTTAGTGGAGTCGTAGAAAGCAGCGCCGATAAAGGCGTTCACGTCCCGTTCCGGCCAGGTCGTAAGCAGCTCTGGGCCCTGCTCGTTGGAGACCAACAAGCCTCGCTCCGCCATCGGCTGGTAGTTCGCTGACAGGGGGCTAACCGACGGCCATACCGAGACCATCAACTTGGTGCCCATGGACTCGAGCTCGCTCACCATGGCGGCGGGGTCGGGCCACTCGCCTGCGTGGAAACACCAGTCCCCTAGGTACTCCCAGTGGAAAAAGTCGCTCACTATGACCGCCACGGGGACACCGCGGTGGTGGTACTCCCGCGCTACGGTCAGGAGCTCGTCTTGGGTGCGGTAACGGAGCTTGCTCTGCCAGAACCCGCTTGCCCAGGACGGCAGCGGGGGCGGGTGCCCGGTGGCATCAGCGTAGTGCGAGAGGATCTCAGCCGGGCTGTCGCCCGCAGTCACCCAGTAGTCGAGCTGTCGGGCGCTATCGGCCACCCACCGGGTGCCGTTGCCAGCCAGCTCGACCCGGCCGATCGCGGGGGAGTTCCACAGGAACCCATAACCCCGGCTCGAAACCAGGAAAGGTACAGAGACCTCGGCGTTGCGCTGGACGAGGTCAATTACCAGGCCCTTTTGGTCGAACCGTCCATGCAGGTGCTGGCCCAGGCCATATAGCTTCTCGCCGTCGTAGGCCTGGAAGCGCTGCTCTATCCGGTAATGCCCGTTACCGTTGGCCGAGAACAACCTGGGCCCGGGCCACCAGAAGTGAGCCTTCTGCTCCGAGAGGAGCTCCCGGCTGTCATCGGAGCGGCTGAAGCTGACCAGGCCATCGGCCGATACCTCCGCCCTGATCTTCCCGTTGACGAGGCCTATACCGTCGACGCTGGTGGCTGCCGAGAGAGCGGGGCCGGGGGCGATGAGCGCCCCGGGCGTACTGTCGTCGATCCGGCCCGGGGCGACGCGCACTCTGATCGCGTCTTGGCCCCAAGGCTCCAAGCGCAGGCGCTCGTGCCCCGAAGAGTACTCCAAGGTCACGCTGTCTCCTGAGGGCAACCCGAGCCCTTCTGGCTTAGTCATTCCTCGATCCACCCGTTGGCGTCCCAGATATCCAACCAAGATTGGCCCTCCCTCCACAGGAAGACCTGCCCCTTTATCAAACGACAGCCCTTGTCTGTGGCCCGTATGGCGCGCATCTCGTCGCCCGTCAACGGCTCGCTGACCACGGCCTCGAGGTTGGCCCGGTAGTGGTCCGGGTTGGTCGAGAAAGGTATGGGCGTCTGGCCCCGTTGGACCGCCCATTTCACGCACAGCGAGGCCGGGTGTATGCCACGAGCCGTGGCGATGGAAGCGAGCACAGGGTCGTCAGTGTCAACGGTGTCCCCCTCTTCCCGGTCTCGTTCTGGCCGGTGCGGCGAGCCCAGCGGGCAAAACCCGATCGGTTCTATACCCTGGGCCAGCACGTAGGCGAACAGCTCCGGCTGTTGGAAATGGGGGTGCAGCTCCATCTCATTTACTGCAGGACGGATCCTGGCATCAGTCAAGAGACGCTGAAGCTTGGGGACCGTCATGTTGGAGGTCCCGATATGACGAGTTAGCCCTAGTTGCACAAGTGCTTCCATGCTTGCCCAGGTGGCCATGAACTCCTCGTGGATGTACGGCCTCGCCCCTGGGCTCCTCGACGTCAAGTCACAGCCGGGCGGGTGATAGTTGGGGAAAGGCCAGTGAACGAGATAAGTGTCCAGGTACTCCAAGCAAAGGTCCTCCAGGGACTGCTGGCACGCAGCGATGACGTCTTCAGGGGCATGCTTGTCGTTCCAGAGCTTCGATGTCACCCAGATCTCTTCTCGAGGAAGGTTGCGCAAGGAACGCCCGATGGCCTCTTCGTTGCCATAGACCGAGGCGCAGTCGAAGTGCCGGTAGCCGACCTCGAACGCCCCGGCCACCGCCGCCGCCACCTCGTCGGCAGCTACGTGGTCCGAACCGAAGGTGCCGAGCCCAATGGCGGGCATGAGGGCGCCCGTGTTGAGACGGCGCTTGGGCACCAAGGCCGGGTCGACGCTCAAGACTGACCTCCGACGGCGTTCTCCATGCCGACCGCTAGCCGCCGCTGCTCACCGTCAGGTGAGGCGCTCCCTTCGGCGTTCCGCGATAGCACTTCGCCACCGACCGGCTCGTCCACCAAGGCGCTGACCGGCACGACTGAGCGCTGCGAGCAGAGGACCACCTGCCCCGTGACATCGACAACCGCCTGTTGGCGGATGTCAGATGATGAAGAACCGACCGCGAAGCGGAAGAGGCCGGGTTCGACGACAAAGCGCATGCCCTCGTCATAAAAGGCCAGACGGCTGGGGTGGACCTGAAAGGTCACCCGGGCCGCTCGGCCCGAGTGAAGGCGCAGCCGGGTGAAACCGACCAAAGACGCTCCCGGTCTGGCCACCGACGCCACGAGGTCCGATGCGTACAGCTGCACGACTTCTTCGCCCTCCCGTGCCCCCGTGTTCGTCACCGTGACCCCGACGGCAATATTGGACGAGGTGCCCGCGGCGGTAACGGTGAGCTCCGAGTAATCAAAGGTCGTGTACCCCAGCCCGTGGCCAAAACTGAACAGCGGTGACCAGGGGCTGTCGGTGTAGTCTTCGTAGAAGACCGAACGTGCTCCCCCGGAACGGTGGCTGCTGTAGAGCGGGACCTGGCCCGTGGCCCGAGGAAGCGTTACCGCCAGCCTGCCGGTGGGTTCGGCGCGGCCCAACAACACATCGGCCAGCGCACTGCCCCCCTGTTCGCCCAGCGGCCAGGCAACCAGTAGGGCGCCTACGTGGTCGACCACTCCGCTCAGCACATGGGCCCGCCCGCTCATGACAACCAGCGCAGTGGGGGTGCCCGTGGCCGCCACGGCTAGCAGCAGCTCCTCCTGCACGCCCGTCAGCCTGAGGTCAGTGGCGTCGCGCGCCTCTCCTACGGTCGAGCTTTCGTGCAGGCCCGAACGCCCGCCCACCACCACGAGGGCGACCTCGGCCTGTTGCGCGGCGACCACCGCAGCCCCGAACCCCGACCGGTCGTCACCTCCCAGCTCGCAACCCTTTTCGTAGGCCACTTCAACGCCGGGGCCCACAGCAGCCTTGATCCCTGCCAACGGGGTGATGTGCTCTGTGTAGTACTCCCCCGGCTTTAGCACCCCTCTGCCGCTCGGCAGCTGGACAAGATCAGAGACGGCGCCCGTCCCGGCGTGATTAGCCGGCCCGCTGACCGCCGGCTCGGGCATGGCACCCGCCTCTTTGTTGGTGCTGGCCAGCGATGGCTCGTCGCGCACCGGCGAACCGTCCGGTTTGAAGAACAGCTCCTGGTGCGCGGGGTAGTGGTAGTCGCCCTGCAACAAACGCCGGTCATCGGCCGCCGGCCCGATGACTGCGATCTTGGACAACTGCTCCCCCAGCGGCAGCAAACCATCGTTGACCAGTAGGACAATGCCACGAGTGGCGGCCCGTCGCGCCAGGTCCGCATTTGCCGGGTCCGAGAAGATGGGTTTCACTTGGCCGGTGTCCACGTACGGGGACTCGAACAGGCCCAAGCGAACCTTCGCCGTCAGCACGCGGCGGACTGCCTCGTCGACCACCTGAACGGACACCTTGCCCTGGGACAGGGCGGCCTTGAGCGGCGCGCCGTAACAATCCAAAGCGGGGAGTTCAAGGTCGAGGCCTGCCGTAATAGCCTTGACGGCGGCCCCCGAGCGGTCCTCGGCCACCCGGTGATAGGTCATGAGGAAAGTGACCGCGAAATAGTCGGCCACCACCATGCCATCAAAGCCCAGCTCGTCGCGGAGCAGCCGTGTCAGTATCTCGGCCGAGCCGCTGCCCGCCAGCCCGTCGACGCAACTGTAAGAGCTCATGACGGAACCCAACCCGGCGTCGCGGATGGCAGCGGCAAAGGGCTCTGCATATACTTCGCGCAACTCCCTGGCCCCGACCTGCACGGGCGCGTGGTTGCGCCCGCCTTCTGACAGCCCGTGGGCCAAGAAATGCTTGCCAGTGGCCAGGACACCCCCGGTCAAATCGCCGGTTTGCATGCCTCGCACGTAAGCCGTTCCCAGTACTCCAACCAACACAGGGTCCTCGCCATAGGTCTCCTCCAAACGACCCCAGCGGGGGTCCCGGGCCACATCGAGCACGGGGGCCAAGCTGTGCCGGGCGCCCACCGCCATCAGCTGTCCCCGGACATTTGCTGCCACTTCTTGTACGAGGTCGGGATCCCAACTGCAGGCGAGGGCCAGGGCCTGTGGGAAAACCGTGGCGCCGCGGGCGCAGTAGCCCGCCAATGACTCTTCATGGACCATCACCGGTACCCCGAGCCGGGTGCGTCCGATCACAAGCCGCTGGATACCGTTGAACAGTTCGGCGCTCTGCAGAGGCTCGAGGCCAGTGGTAGCTCCTATGCGCGTAATTTGGCCGATGCCGTGAGGGACCACTGCTAAGGCTGCGTCCTCGTCCAAGCGCTCGTCCTTCATCAAGTCTGGGAAACCCACCGCTCCCAGTTGCGCCACCTTCTCGTCGATGTCCATGCGATCGATGAGGTCGCTGACCCGGTCCTCCACCGCCGCAGCGGGGTCGAGGTACTGGGGTGTAGTCATAGGTTCACCTCGGTAATTATCTGGCTGGACCGGGCGCAACATTCACCCTCGGGAGCGCCACCAGGCCGCCCATACTCAACGCAGGGCGAAACCTCCGATACCCTTTACGAACTGGCGGCGCAACCCTATATATAATATCAGCAGCGGCAGGGCCGACAACATAACAAACGCCATCACAACGGGGACGTTGAGGGCGTACTGACCGTTCGTGGCGAATTGGTACATTCCTAACGGCAATACCTGGTCGTTATTGGACTGCGTGAGTATGAGTGGTAGGAGGAAGTTGTTCCAGGCCCCTAAACCAGCGTAAACGCTGATTACAGCCAGTACCGGGCGAGCCATGGGGAAGACCAGACGGGTGAACGTGGTCCACGGGCCGGCACCGTCGACCGCCATGGCGTCGTAAAGTTGCCGTGGTATCAAGCGAAGGTAATTGACCATCAACAAGACGGCGACCGGGATGAGCGAGGCCGACAGCACGAGCACGAGGCCGTACAGCGTGTCGTACATATGGATCTTGTTGGTTATAAAGTACAGGGGTATAATGATGGCCTGGATGGGGATGGCGATCCCGAACAGTATGACCCGAAAAGAAACCGCCGCGTAGCGCGAGCCTCGGCGCACGATCCGGTACCCAGCGGCCAGCGAGAGGGTGACGACCACCAAGATGGTGGCCACGGCCACCTCCCCGCTGTTACGGAAATCCGTCCCTACCGCTGAAGCATGGAGAATAGACGAGTACGAAGACAAGCTGAGCCCACCCGTCGGCAGCCAGGCATTAGCCGAGAGGTACTGACTGGGCGACCGAAAGCTGATGAGGACCATGTAGTAGATGGGGCCCAACACGAACACCAACCAGATCGTCCCAAGGAGGAAAGGCACGAAGCGAGAAAGCTTCGACGTGCCCCTGATACCCCCCAGCTTCAGGGCTGGGGGCGAGGCGGGCACCTTCGCAGGAGTGCGACGGCGAGCGGCGGAGTGCGCTGCAGCTTCGGTGGCAGTGGCTACCACATGCCCTCCTGGGTCCCCTCCATGGCACCGAACCCGCTCAACCGGACGAGAAAAATGGCTAGGAGGATGCCGATCAAGCCGAGCACGGTGGCTATGGCGCTGGCGTAGCCGAACTCTGTCTGGTTGAAACCGATGTTGTACATGTCCATCGCCAGCACCCGGGTCGTGTTCCCGGGACCGCCTGAAGTCAAGATGTAAATGATATCGAAATATGTCAGCGAGCCGACCAAGACAAGAGTCGACGATGTCACGATGCTGTAGCGCAACTGGGGTAGGGTTACGTGCCAAAAAGATTGTCGCATGTTGGCGCCGTCGACACTAGCGGCGTCGTAGAGCTCGGCCGGTATGGCCCGCCTCCCTGCTTGGAAAATTAGAGTGTGAAATGGCACGAACTGCCAGGCGATTATCACGACGATCGTGTACAGCGCCAGGTGGGTGCTGCCCAGCCAGTCCCGGCTGAGAAAGTGCATGTGGGCGTGGATGCCGAGCCAAGCCAACCCGCCGTACTGAGGGAAAAGGACGTCCTCCCACATAAGGCTCAGCCCGGCGGTGGACAGTAGGAGGGGCACCAGGTAAAGAGCGGCATAGACGGCCCGGTAGCGCTGCGTCCCGGCAATGAATATGCCAAGGGCCATCGCTACGGGGGTCTGGGCCAGCCAACTGAACGCGGCCAATTCGACTGTCACCAGCAAAGAGTGATAGGAGACCGGGTCGGAGAAGAACTCGCTCCAGTTGGCAAACCCGGCCCATTTTATCGGGCCGTCTACGTTCCAATTGGTAAAGCTCAGGAAAAGAGCAAAGACTGTCGGGACAATTATAAAAGCCGCGTACAGAGCCATAGTCGGCGAGATCCCGGCCAGGTCGGCGGCAAATGTCCGCCGCCGAGCGGTGGTCTTGCTCATGGGGGGGACATTCACCTCGTTGCGCCTCAAAACTGCTTGACTAGCTTCCATAAGCCCCCCTCGTGCCGGCAGAGCCCGGCCCCACGTGAAGGCGCGGAGCCGGGCTACGCTTTCCCACTTTGTCAGTGCCTAATGTGCAGCGCCTATTGGTAGGCGTTCATTGCCTTGGCAAACTGCGCGGGCGTTTCGGTGAGGTCGAAGACGTTCTCGAGGTTGGTGTACAGCGGCGTCGCCCTGGTGGCCCCCAGCGCCTTGTCCCAGGAGTACTGGAAGTACGGCGCCTTTTGAACTGCGTCGTAGATCGGTACCAGGTACTGCTTGAGCGGGGAAGAGGCGAAAAGGCTCTCCGAGCCGGCGATGACCGGTACAAGGCCTTGGCTGACCTCGAACTTTGCGTAAGCCGGGCTAGCGCACAGGAAGGCGGCGAACTTCTCCGCCACGTAGGTCTCGGCGGAGGAGACGTGCGAAGCCAGCTCAAGGTAGTCCGTCGTGTTGCCTTCCAGGTCAGCAGGGTTGCCCTTGCCCCCGGGCACCGTCGGGAAGAACCCGATGCCCATAGCGCCGGTAGCGACCCAGCCCGGGTAGTAACCCTGGATGAACCCGATGTCCCAGTCACCCATCAGTTCCATCGCCGCCACCCCGTTGTGGATCATCGCTTCGGTAAAGCCAGTGCCGAAGCTGATGTCTTGGTAGCCCTGCTCGAACGCATTGTCCTTCGCCAGGGTCTGGATGTCGGCGAGAGCCTGAATGATGGCCGGGTTGGACCAGGCGCCTTTCTGTCTGTTCTGGATATTGACGAACACCTGGGGACCGCCGATGCGGTCCGTAAAGTACTCGAGGTACATGAGGCCCGGCCATCCACCGCTGTCGTCAAGCGCTATGGCAGTCACGTTGTGCTTGGCGAGGGTGACGACGTCTTTGAGCAACTGAGTGGTTGTGGTCGGGAAGTTGAGGTTGTACCTCGCCATCAGTGCCTTGTTGTAGAAGAAGAAGACCGGCTGCGCCCCGCCTAGCGGGATCCCGTAGATCTTATTGTCGAAGGTTACGGCCCCGAGGGCCGAGGGCACGAAGGCGCTCTTCCACGACGGGTTGCCGGCGTCGCTCTGCCCGGCGTCGGCCATAGGTTGCACGACCTTTGTATTGATGAATGTCTGCAGGTCACCACCGCCCCAGCCAAAGAAAAGTGCAGGGGCGTTGCTGCCGGCCAGGCCGGTCGCGACCTTGGTGTTGTAAGAGCCGGACGGCTCTATATCGATGCTGACACTGTCGCCGGGGTTGGCTTGGTCGAAAGCTTTGGCTTGCGCAGCCCAATAGTTGTCTACGGGTGTGCCGCTGGCCTCCGTCCAGACTTGGATGCTGGCTGTCGGTGCAGACGAACCTTGCGCCGACGAAGGCACCGTGGGTATGACGACCGCAACCGCGGCAATGGTGCTCACCATTAGGCCGGCTACTGCTGAAGCGGCTAGCTGGCGCGACAACCGCGGGAACCTGAGCGGTGCTCTGGTCACCTTGTTCCTCCCCTTATTTTTTTGCCCCCACAAGGGCGGATCGGCTCCTTGATTGGCACCTCAGAAAGAGGGCCTTTTCCCCATATAGGCCTAACGGGCCGGGACCTTGGTACCGTCTCGAAAGGTTTCGAACGGATAAGTGGATGTTGCGAAGGTAACGTTACCGCTGCCATCTCGCACGGTCAAGCCATCGGCGCCCTCACCTCAAGGAACGGCTCCGAAACGTTCCGCTATAGTCGTTGACGACATGGCTCGAGTACAGGCCAAAGCCGCCACGTTGCCCGACGAGAGGGCGGCACCGCCGTCCTCGCCGTTGGCGCCGCTGCGGGGCAACGGCGGAAGGGGTCGCGGCCGAGTGACCATCGCCCAGATCGCAGAGGAAAGCGGTCTCTCGACGGCCACCGTCTCGAAGGTGCTCAACGGCCGGCCCGACGTGTCGGCCCCGACCCGCCGGCTCGTCCAAGAGGTCCTGGTGAGCTCGGGCTACCGCAAGAGACAGAGCACCGATGTGCCGCCGCTGATCGACGTCGTGTTCAACGACTTCGATAGCCCATGGGCGACCGAGATTGTGCGGGGCGCGGCCGCCGCCGCCCAAGCCGAGGGCCTCACCGTCGCCTTCACTGCGCTGTCGGAGGGAGATGAGCGCCGCGTCTGGTTCGACCACATCACCTCGCGCGGCACACGTGGCATCATTTTGCTCCTCTCCCAGCTTACGGAGCGCCAGAGAGGGGAACTATCGGCCCGCGGCTTGCCCTTCGTGGTAATCGACCCCACCGCGGAGCCCGGCCCGGAGGTGAGCTCGGTCGGGGCCACCAACTGGTCCGGCGGCCTGGCCGCCACCAACCACTTGATAGAGCTCGGGCACCAGCGCATCGCCATTATTACCGGCCCCCCGGCTCTTCTCTGCAGCCGGGCTCGCCTCGACGGTTACCGCGGTGCCCTCGAGCGGGCCGGGCTGAGCGTAGACGAACAACTTGTGCGACCGGGTGACTTCCGCGTCAAGGCGGGCTACGCACAAGCCAAGGTGCTCTTCGACCTGAGCGACCGGCCGACTGCCATTTTCGCCGGCAACGACCTCGCCGCCCTAGGCGTGCTGCGCGCCGCCCGAGAGGCAAACCTGCATGTTCCCCTGGATGTGAGCGTTGTCGGTTTCGACGACATCCCGCTCGCCGCGTGGAGCACCCCTGCCCTGACTACCGTTCGCCAACCGCTGACCGAAATGGCGGCGGTGGCGGTCCAGACGCTCCTGGACATAGCGGAAAACGGTCCTTTGAAAAGGCGCGTCGAGCTGGCTACTGACCTGGTGGTGAGGGAGAGCACTGCTCCGCCTGGAGGTGACAGGGTCGGTTGAATGTTCGTCGCGGGCTTGCCCAGCCGGGCGCATGCTCCGGAACTGTAGATTTACCCCGCACTCGAGCCGTGAACCTCGCTGTCTTCACCAAACCTTGGCCCCAGGACTCGGTCCCGGAACTGGCCCGGAGAGTGGCTGCCCTCGGTTTCGACAGCGCCGAGGTGCCGGTACGCCCCGGTTTCCAGGTCCAGGTCGCAAGCGCTGAAAAGGAGCTGCCAGAACTGGTGTCAGCGTTCGCCGACCATGGCCTATCGGTGGCGAGCGTGGCCAGCGAGCTGGACGAGCGCGCCTTTGCCGCTTGCGCCGGCGCCGGCGTCGGGGTCATCCGTATCATGGCCCCCATCGTCCGGGGCGACTACCTGGTTTCCGAGGAGGAACTCCGCAAGCAGCTGGCCGGCGCCGTGCCGCTTTGCGAGCGCTACGGGGTAAAGGTCGGTGTCCAGCAGCACTACGGCGACCACGTATGTGACGCCACTGGGCTTAGGCTCCTGCTGGCTGGCGTTGACCAGCGGTGGGTGGGGGCGATCTGGGACGCCGCCCATGACGCGCTCGCCGGGCTGGAGCCGGAGAACGGCCTCGACCTGGTCTGGGACCGCCTCCTCATGGTCAACCTCAAGAACGCTTACTACGAACGCAAGAACGGGCCCGAGGCTTGCCACGCCGAATGGGCCCGGCACTTCACCAGTGGTCGCCACGGCCTGGCGTCTTGGCCGCGCGTCCTGGCGGAACTGAAGCGGCGCGACTACTCAGGGACGGTGTGCCTGACTGCCGAGTACGACGATGAGGGGGACGTGGACCGCTTATGCAAAGAGGACGTCGAGTACATAAAGAGCCTCTTGGACGGTCAGGCCTCACCGTGAGCGGTCTTCAGGTGCCGGCGTGATGGACCGCCTACGGGTTGCGGTCATCGGTGCCGGGGAGATGGCCAACCGGGTGCACTACCCGAGCCTTCGGTCGTTCGACGACGTCGACGTCGCGGCGCTCTGTGACTTGGACACCGCTGTCCTGGACGAAACCGCCGAGAGGTGGTCGGTGCCCGTGAAGTTCACCGACTACAGGACGATGGTCGACCAGGTGCGGCCGGACGCGGTGTACGCCATCGGGCAACCACACCTTATGTACGACGTTTGGACCTGGTGCCTGGAGCAGGGGTGCAACCTCTATGTAGAAAAGCCCCCGGGCCTTACGCTGCACCAAGCCCAGATGCTGGCCTACCTGGCAGAGGAACACCGAGTGGTGACCCAGGTCGACTTTCAGAGAAGGTCCTCGCCTCTCCTCAGAAAAGCCCACCAGCTGTGCCTCGACCGAGGCCCGATCGTGCATGCGGTGTGCGAGTTCTACAAGTACACCCCAGCCCCCCTGACGGGTGCCCGGGACCACATGATGGACGACGGGGTGCACGGCATAGACACGCTCCGCTGGGCGTGCGGCGGTGAGGTCGTCCATGTGGAAAGCTCTTGTCGCCGGATTGGGACGCCCGACATTAACTGGCTGACTGCCACGTTGCACTTCGACAACGGCGGCGTGGGCGTGCTGGTAAACAGCTGGTGCAGCGGGCGCCGCCTGTTCCGTGTCGAACTGCACTCTAGTGGCGTGTTCGCCGAGGTAGACCCCGAGCGCGAGGCGCGGGTCTTCGTTGAGGGCAACGCCAACGGGGACCTCTACAAAGCCGCAGAAGTGGCTGGGGGCGATGAGTTTTGGGCGTACGGAGGCTTCCGTGCGAAGCACCGGGAGTTCGTAGACAGCATCCTCACTGGCATCGACAGCACGTCGTCCCCTTTCCGGGACGCTGTCAAGACGATGGAGGTAGCGGAAATGGTGTTGGCCGGGTCGCTCTTTGAGCGCCAGAGGACCTGAGGTGACAACGAGCGACGCCTGGTGCCGGTGTCGAGGGCAGCCATGATGAACGCTTTGCACAACCTGTTGGGGTGGACCGAGCCGAGCGAGGGCCGTTTCTCCCTGCGGCGTGCACGCTCAGGGCCCGGCGTCTGAGCAGCGACTACGCCGGTCTGACCAGACCGTCAGCATGGCCTGCTCGGTCACCTTGTAGGGCCCAATTACTCTCATACGGGCCTTGACCAGGTCGGACTCGCTCGGCCACGCTGCTCGACGATGGCCCTGTCGTTCCTTTACCGGCTCCTGCACCGCCTTCTTGCCCTGCTCCGCGTCCACCGGATGGATGCCCTATCGAAAGACGCCGAGATACTCGGCTCGGAGGCGTTCACCTGGCCTGCGGCCTCGCGCTTGGTCGACTACATCGGGTCAATCTCTCTCAGGGCTCCCAGTCCGACTTGTTCCAGAATGAACCAGGCAGCGGGAGGAGGCCTCAGCGACCTCCCGCTGCCAGTCAGCAGTCCATCAGTATTAGAAGTTGTACTGCAGGTAGTTGGCCTTGGTGAACTCCAAAGGTGTCGAGTAGATGACCGTATTGGTCGTCGCGCCGGTCGCCGCGCTGGGTGCGGCGGCCACTGTGTAGACCTTATTGAGGCCCACGGCGGCACCGCTGAAGCTCTGCACCTTGCCGAAGTTGGTCTTGATCCCGCACCACTGCGAAGGCGTCGGGTTGGCGGGCGGTGTCGTCGCCGTGCACTCAGGTGCCCCGTGGGCACCCTCGTAGGCGAGCCTGGCCATGAGCATGTCCAGCTTGCCCTGGCCGATCTCGTCCCAAAGGAACAGCGCCTGCAGGGCGCCGCTGGCGAAGTAGGTCCGGTCCTCCTTCGGGGGCCCGATGCCGAAAACGCCGATCTTGCCCGACTTCCCCAGGTCTGAGATCGCCTTGGCGGTGCCCGGGATAGCGGCGCTGTCAATGGGGATGATGGCCTTGATAGCCGGGTAGGCGTGGATGATGCCCTCGGCCACGGAGAAGGAGACCGATTCGACGGACTGGCCGTAACCAGTGGCGACGATCTTCAGGCCGGGGTACTTGGCGGCGATGTAGGTCTTCATGGCCCCGATCCAGGCGTTCTGGATGGTGGCGTCGGCAGTCGACGACATGATGGCGATGTCCGCTTTAGGCCCGGTGTACGCCTCGACCGCGTTGATCAGGCCCGATGCGATGGCGCTGTAAGCGGTGTCCTGCATGAAGAAGTCGCGGGCGCTGGGTACGTCGGAGTCGTACGTGATCACCTGGATGCCGTCCTTCATGGCCTCCTGGAGCACGGGCGCCGGCACGGTGGGGTCGTCCGATGACATCGTGATGACGTTGTAGTGCTGTGCGATCTCAGCCTTGAAGATGGCCACCTGACCCTCGGCCGATGCGGTCGCGGGGGCCGTGTAGGTGAAGCTGATCCCGAGCTTGCCGGCTACCTGCTGCGCGCCCTGTTCGTTGGCCTCGAAGACGGTCAAGCCGAGCAGTTTGGGGACCATCGAAACCTTGATCGTGGCCAAGCTGGCGGCGGCACCAGCCGGAGAAGGCGCGACGGTGATGGCCGTTGTCGCAGCCATCCCCACAGAGGCGACTACCGCGCCTATCTTCCAACCCAACCTCCGATGGA
>Ga0182014_10002388_pt1 | contig 23750 bp, 24 predicted proteins | sample 612S2DmetaG_FD_120489 | JGI IMG/M metagenome (GOLD analysis project Ga0182014, IMG submission 120489) | Permafrost microbial communities from Stordalen Mire, Sweden - 612S2D metaG | ecosystem: Environmental > Terrestrial > Soil > Wetlands > Permafrost | place: Sweden: Stordalen | collected...
AGCTGTGGTCGGCAGACCGTAATGCTCGTGGGGTTGGAGCCGACTGGCAATTCCGTACCGAAGACGCCCGCATCCGTCTGAAACACCTCTACCCCTCAAATGAACTGTGACGGAGCACTAGCAACGCCGCTCTACCTCTGCAAACAAACTTTGCGACATCCGGTCTCGGAAAGCTATTCGCGCGGCGCGGGAGTGTGTAACTGGAAAGAAACGTAATGGGTGATCTTGCCGTTGTCGTCGCAGATCGGGCTGATGTTCCAAAACGCTTGGTAAGCCGTACCGTCTTTGCGGTAGTTGATCGTCTGGCCGGTGAACGGCTCCCCGTTCTTCAATTGCTCCGCGAGGCGCTTCAGCACGTCGGGATCGGTGCGCGGGCCTTGCAGAATGCGCGGGGTCTGCCCGGGCAATTCCTTCTGCGAGTAGCGGGTGCTGGTGCAAAACGCCCGGTTGGCAAACAGGATGCGCGGGCCCGGCCGCTTCAGCGTCGATTCGGTGATGATGATTGGGATGTTGGCGGTCTGCAGGGCGCGCTCCATCGCAGCCAATAGGTTCATATAGCGCGCCAGTTCCTCGGTGCGTTTCATGGCGCAAACTATAACACGCTTCCCTGTGCCGGCAATTTATTACCACGGCGTGGCAGCAGCACATTCCCAATATGTGGTATCGTAATTGCCCGATGCTGCCTGATGCCCAAGCAAAGCTCGTTCTGCTGACCGGCGCCACCGGCTACGTTGGCGGCCGGTTGCTGGCGGAACTCACGAAAGCTGGCTACCGGGTCCGCTGCCTGGCGCGGCGGCCGGAATACTTGCGCCAAGGCATGTCGGCCGTCGTGGAAGTGGTTGCCGGCGATCTGCTCAGCGCAGAATCACTGCGCCCTGCTTTGGCAGGTGTGGCGGTCGCGTATTATCTCGTCCACTCGATGGGTTCGGCCGGCAACTTCGAGGAACAAGACCGGCAGGCAGCACAGAATTTCGCGGCGGCGGCGAAGTCCAACGGTGTCGAGCGGATCATCTACCTCGGTGGTCTGGGCGAGGATACAGGCGATCTGTCTCCGCATCTGCGCAGCCGGCACGAGGTGGGTGAAATCTTGCGCTCAACCGGGGTGCCGGTGATCGAGTTTCGGGCTTCGATCATAATTGGGTCGGGCAGTCTGTCCTTCGAGATGATTCGCGCATTGGTGGAACGGTTGCCGGTCATGGTGACGCCACGGTGGGTGCGCGTGCTGGCCCAGCCGATTGCGATTAATGACATGCTCGCGTATCTGTTGGCGGCACTGGAGTTACCAAACACGGGTTCGGCTAGGTTCGAAGTCGGCGGGCCGGATGTGGTGTCGTATGCTGATTTGATGCGCGAGTATGCCCGGCAACGCGGGCTGCGGCGATGGATGATCCCAGTGCCGGTGTTGACGCCGCGGCTGTCAAGCTTGTGGCTTGGGCTGGTGACGCCCCTGTATGCGCGGGTGGGACGGAAGTTGATTGACAGCATTCGACATCCGACGGTGGTGCGAGATGACACGGCGCGGCACGCGTTTCCTATTGAGCCGGTCGGCATGACGGAGGCGATTGCGGGGGCGTTGCGCAACGAGGATCAGGACTGCACGCAAACTCATTGGTCGGACGCAGTGTCGGCCACAGGAACAGGGCAGATTTGGGGTGGTGTGCGGTTTGGAAACCAGCTGGTAGACTCGCGCTCGCTGCGGGTGCAGGTGAAGGCCAAACTTGCGTTTGCCTCGATTTGTCGAATTGGGGGGCAGACAGGTTGGTACTATGCCAACTGGTTGTGGACACTACGCGGCTGGATGGACTTGGTGGCAGGCGGTGTCGGCATGCGGCGCGGCCGGCGCCATCCAGAGACGTTGCGGGTCGGCGACACAGTGGACTGCTGGCGGGTGGAGGTGCTGGAACCGGGCAAACGATTACTTCTGTCTGCCGAAATGAAGTTACCAGGCCGCGCATGGCTGGAGTTCGTGGTAGAACCAACGGAGAACGGTGCGGTTATCCGGCAGACGGCGATTTTTGATCCGGTTGGTCTGTGGGGGCTGGCGTATTGGTATGGTGTGTGGCCCTTGCACCAGATGGTGTTTGCGGGAATGTTGCGCGGGCTCGCGCGCGCAGCAAAGAAACAACATGAAGCACAATAATCAATGGCTGATGCTGGCTGGGTTTCTGGTGGTAACGTTTGGTGTAACGGCCATCGGCGGCCTGGCGACGAGCGGGTCGGTGCGCTCTTGGTATCCCACGCTGGTCAAGCCCGCTTGGAATCCGCCGGGATGGGTGTTCGGGCCGGTGTGGACGGCGCTTTACGCCATGATGGCCGTGGCGGCATGGTTGGTGTGGCGGCAGGCCGGTTGGGGTGGCGCGCTGGCGTTTTTCGGTATGCAACTGGCGCTCAATGCAGCGTGGTCGCCGCTGTTCTTCGGGCTGCACCGGATTGACCTGGCGCTGGCTGACATCGTGTTGATGTGGGCAGGGATTGTGGCCACCACGGTCGCCTTTTGGAAAGTGACACCGGTTGCAGGTTGGTTGTTTGTACCGTACCTGCTCTGGGTGACGTTTGCCACGGCACTGAACTTTGCCTTGTGGAGGTCGAACGCATGAGCGATGCGATAGCACTGGTCTGGTTTCGTCTCGATCTGCGGCTGCTTGATAATCCTGCACTGGATGCGGCGGTCCGTGTCGGTGGCAACATCCTGCCAGTCTTCATCTGGGCGCCGGAGGAGGAAGCACAGTGGGCACCGGGCGCGGCGAGCCGGTGGTGGCTACATCAATCACTGTCCAGTCTCGATGGGCAACTGCGTCGCCGTGGTTCCCGTCTGATCGTGCGCCGCGGGCCGACGCTGCAAACACTGCGGGACCTCGTGGAAAAAACCGGTGCGGAGGCTGTCTTCTTCAACCGCCGTTACGAACCGGCGCTGATCGCCCGGGACACCGCCATCGAACGGGAGTTGCCGACCCAGTCGTTTAACTCCGCGCTGCTGTTTGAGCCAGGGGAGATTTGGAACGCGGCGGGCAAGCCGTTCCGAGTGTTCACGGCGTTCTGGAAGGCGTACAGCGTGCGCGCGGAGCAGATCGGCGCGCCGGGAGACTCGCCCTCCCAGATACCGGCGCCAGCGCGCTGGCCAACATCCTTGACGCTGACCGCGCTGGAACTTGAGCCAAAGATCAATTGGTCGACCGGACTCCGTAACGCGTGGACGCCCGGTGAGGAATCAGCCCGGCGAGTCCTGAAGCGATTCGCGCGCGCCGTGGTGCGGGAATATCCGGAGTTGCGCGACCGACCGGATGTGCGCGGCACGTCGCGGCTCTCGCCGCATTTGCATTTCGGCGAGGTCGGACCACGGCAGGTGTGGTGGGCACTGCGCGACCATCCATCACAGGGGGCCGGGACGTGTTTGCGCCAGTTGGTCTGGCGGGAGTTTGCGCATCATTTGCTGTTCCATTTTCCCCACACGACCGATGACCCGCTACGGCCAGAGTTCGCGAAATTCCCGTGGCGCCGCGACGCAAAACTTCTGCAAGCTTGGCAGCAGGGACGAACCGGTTTCCCGTTGGTGGATGCCGGGATGCGGGAGTTGTGGCAGACGGGCTGGATGCACAATCGGCTGCGGATGATGGTGGCCTCGTTTCTCGTAAAGGATCTGCTGCTGCCGTGGCAGCAGGGCGCACGCTGGTTTTGGGACACGCTCGTGGACGCCGACCTCGCGAATAATACGCTCGGCTGGCAATGGGTTGCCGGCTGCGGCGCGGATGCTGCACCGTACTTTCGAGTATTCAATCCCGAGACCCAACGTGCAAAGTTTGATCCGCGCGACGACTACGTGCGACGCTGGGTGCCGGAGTTGGGCAGGCCCGGTTCTCCGCAGCCAATCGTTGACCACGCGGTCGCGCGCGCACGCGCGCTGGAGGCGTTTGCGAGTCTGCGGAGAGGAAATGATAATGTGTCCGGACCTCCCAAGGTTCAGTCATGAAACAAGTCGTCTGCTTGGTCTTCAAGCTTCACAAGTGCTCCGGCTTGTCAGCCTCATCCGTCCGACCAAGCCGACGGCACGCCGCCGCGCTGTCGTCGTGCTCGCCCGTCCTCCGACGCGGCGCAGAGCGTCGCAACTACAGATTCAACTGGCGCGCCATCAGCCGTGAGAGTCGAAGACGGTTATAGCGCTGGACGAGGATGCACGGCAGGTTCGCTGCGATGGCGTAGGCAACGATGATCAGGTCAGCCCACCAGGGATTCCAGAGGAACAACACGGGCGCACAGGCCAGCGCCAGCCAGTGACACAACTCACCGCGCCACGTTTCCTGGACGAGCCCGCATAGTCAAAAAACTCGTCTTCGCTGAATTTCATCCGGTAGCATCTTTCCGAGGAACTACCCATGCCTTGGAAACGAATGCTCGCCTACATCACCGGTAGCGTCAACGAAGACCTGCTGCGCAGAATCGAATACCTGCTGGAGGAAAACCGCGTCCTCCGCAATCAACTCGACAGGCGCCTTCTGCTGACCGACCACGAACGCCGCACCCTGGCTGAGAAAGCCGTCGCCCTTGGTAAACTGATGGCTGACACGGTGATCCGCGAGTACTTGGCGCACTACCACGCCGAGCGCAATCATCAGGGGCTGGAGAATGTGATTCCGTTTCCCGACGGCCGGTTGGTAGAACGGGATGGGGCGGTGGTCAAGGCAGAGCGGTTGGGTGGGCTTCTTAACTTCTACTACCGCCACGCGGCTTGAGACAGTGACCCCGCGGCAAACTGTGCGGGTCAATCTGTTGCTCGCGGCTGGTTCTCCCTGCTTCCGGTGATGCGGCGCTTGAGTTCACCAGTCTGTCCTGCAATGAGTGGATGCTCAAGCGAGCTACGCGACCTGCTTAACCGCGACCCAGCGGCGGGCAAGTTGTCGCTTTGTAATGCGGACGAGTAATTTGGCCCTACGGGCGACCTGTACCCTGACGAAGCCCCGCAGATTGGACACCCCCGCACATCCCAAAACGCCCACGATACAGAGCAGCCCTTTAGAAGGATTTTTAGAACAGAATGACGAAAACCGCAGATTTCTGCGGTTTTGCCAGGGAATTAAAGCTGGCGACCCCAACGGGATTCGAACCCGTGTTACCGCCGTGAAAGGGCGATGTCCTGGACCGGGCTAGACGATGGGGTCGCCGAAATTGCCGTGCGCGCCAGTTGACTATAGCGAAACGAACACGAATCGCAACGGCGAAGTTTCTCGCGCAAAATACCCGGGGAGATCATCAGCGCGAATCAATCTCGCGGCGAAACCCACAGGCCGTGCACAAGATTCGCGCCGCCAGTTCACACCGCAAGGATGTCCTTTTCCTTGTGGGACAGGACGGTGTCGATTTCTTTGATGTACTCGTCGGTCTTGCTCTGAATTTCCTTTTCCGCGTGCTTCAATTCATCCTCGGTGATCTCGCCGTCTTTTTGCAGCTTCTTGGCAAGGTCGTGCGCGTGACGCCGTTCATTGCGGACCGCAATGCGGCCGTCCTCGGCCATTTTCTTGCAGACCTTGTCGAGTTCGCGTCGACGTTCCTGATCGAGTTCGGGAATTGGGATGCGGATGATCTTGCCGTCGACACGTGGGTTGACGCCAAGTTCAGATTTCATGATCGCCTTCTCCACGGCCTGGACGAGGGTGGCGTCCCACGGCTGGACGACGATCAAGCGCGGTTCGGGCGTGGAAATGCCCGCCAGTTCGCGCAACCGCATGTGCGAGCCGTAGGCTTCCACCGGGATGTTTTCCACGAGAGACGCCGATGCCTTGCCGGTGCGGACGGTGGCAAATTCGCTGTGGACGAATTCGAGCGTCTTCATCATTTTTTCTTCCATCGAGTCGAGGACTTCTTGCAGAGTCATGGTGTCTCAGATTAAAAACTTGTCCGAGGTCATTCAAGGAAAAAGCAGCCATGTCCGCAAATCGCACGTTGCTGATCGATGCCGATGACACGCTCTGGGAGAACAACATCTATTTCGAGCGGGTCACGGCGGAGTTTGTCGCGGCGCTCGGGCGCCAGGGTCACGGCGCCGAACGGGTCGACCAGTTGCTCTGGGAAACCGAACAACGCAATGTCAAGGTCACCGGCTACGGCAGTCAGGCCTTTTGCCAGTCGCTGCATGAAGTCGCCCGCCAACTGGGCGCCACCGATCTGGAAACCTGGATTCAACAGAAAGAGACCTGGATTCTACGCCATCCGATTGATCTCATGCCCGGTGTGCGCGAGACACTGCCCCGGCTCCATGCGGCCAACCGTCTTATCCTGTTGACCAAGGGCCGCGAAGGAGAACAACTCGCCAAGCTCGATCGCTCGGGCCTCGCGCCATTCTTCCACGTAACGGAAGTCGTCTTCGAGAAATCGGTCGAGACCTATCGCGATATGATCGCGAAGCACCGTCTCTCGCCCGCTCAAACCTGGATGATTGGCAATTCGCCGCGCTCCGACATCAACCCCGCCAGGGCCGCCGGCCTCAGCACCGTGTTCATCCCCTACCACACCACGTGGTAGCACGAACTGGAAGAGATCACGACGGACGGCGGCACACTCATGCTGGAGAATTTCGGTCAGCTCATCCAACACTTCGCGTAGACGCCGGGTCGAGAGGACCCGCCTTCGCGGAAGCTGCGGCGGGCAGGGCCTCGCCCTCCCGTCCCACAGAAAGAACGTGAGCTAGTCACTCACGACCGTGCCGATGGGCTCGCCGAGGATGGCGCGGCGGACGTTGCCGTATTCGAAAAGGTTGAAAACCACAATGGGGATGCGGTTGTCCATGCACAGCGAGAACGCGGTGGAATCCATGACGTTGAGCCGTCCCTTCAACGCGTCCATGTAACTGAGTTTTTTGTAACGCTTGGCCTTTGGGTCCGTTTTCGGGTCGGCGGAATAAACACCGTCCACCTTCGTCGCTTTCAGCAACACGTCAGCGCCAATTTCGCTGGCGCGCAACGCCGCGGTCGTGTCGGTCGAGAAATAGGGATTACCCGTACCGGCCGCAAAGATGACCACGCGGCCCTTTTCGAGGTGGCGGATCGCGCGGCGGCGGATGAACGGCTCGGCGACCGCCCGCATTTCGATGGCGGACTGGACGCGGGTTTGCACGTGGTTTTTTTCCAGCGCATCCTGCAACGCCAGCGCATTGATCACGGTCGCGAGCATGCCCATGTAATCGCCGGCGGTGCGGTCGAGGCCGTGTTTGCTTCCTGCCAAGCCGCGAAAGATGTTGCCGCCGCCAATCACGATCGCCAGTTGAACATCGATCTGCTTGATCTCCTTGATTTCCTTGGCAATGGCATCGCAGGTTTCGGGGGAAATACCGTATCCGCGCGTACCGAGCAACGCCTCGCCGCTCAACTTCAACATCACGCGCTTGTATTTCGGAGTCGGGGCCGAGGTCTTCGACATGCTGATGGTTTTACACTCAGTGGCCGCCCTTGGCAAGAGTGGTGATGGTTCGATGGTGCCGCAATCATTTGGAGACGCGCGGAGCCTGCACTGAGCGGCGTCGAAGCGTCACGTCCGTCACAGGCTATAACCAAGAGGCGGCCACGACAGTGCGTGGCCCTCCGGGTTGAAAATCGGGATAGTATCGACAGCCCGGCAGCGCCCGAAATGTAGCCGCGTTCTCGCTCACGCCGGCAGAGCGGCGTGGCTACAGCGCTGTGGATCACGCGGCCGGTGTCGAGCCCGGGATTTCCTCGCCGAGCTGCCAGCGAATGAAGCGGCGAACCACGATGTTCTCGCCCAACTGCGCGATCTTGGCGGTGACGTGGTCGTTGATCGTGATCTCCGGGTTCTTCACAAACGGCTGCTCCAACAGGCACACTTGGGAATAAAACTTCTCCAGCTTGCCGGCGACGATCTTCTCGATGGCCGGTGCGGGCTTGTCCTTCACCTGGGCGCGGTAGATTTCCTTTTCGCCTTCAACGACGGCCGCCGGGACATCCTCGCGTCTCACATAGCTCGGATTGGCTGCGGCAATGTGTTGCGTGATGTCCTTGACCAGCTCGCGGAAACCCTCGTTGCGCGCCACGAAGTCCGTCTCGCAGTTCACTTCCAGCAGCACGCCGAGCTTGCTGCCATGGTGAATGTAGCTGGCGATGCAGCCTTCCTTCGCGGCGCGAAGGGCTTTCTTGCCGGCCACGGCGATGCCTTTCTTGCGGAGGATTTTTTCCGCCTCGGCGATGTCGCCGCCGGCTTCCTGCAACGCCTGTTTGCAGTCCATCATGCCGGCGCCGGTCTTTTCACGAAGGGCTTTGACGAGTTTGGGATCGATTTGCATGGATGTAGTACTCATTTAGGAATCGTTAACTGCTGAATTTTCTACGCCGACACCGCGGTTTGTTCCGGCGCGGGAGCCTGTGGAGCCGGCTCCACTGGCGGTGGAGGAGTTGCCGCTTCGATCGCCGCCGGCTCCGGAGGCGGGGCGGGATGTTTCCGGCCCAATTCCGCCTGCGCTTCGGCGACGGTGTTGGCGATCACGCTGGTGATGAGTTTGACGGCACGAATCGCGTCATCGTTACCGGCGATCGGGTACGTGACCTGATCGGGGTCGCAATTGGTGTCGACGATGGCAATGATCGGAATATCAAGTCGTTGCGCCTCGTGGATGGCGATGGCTTCGCGCAGGATGTCGATCACAAACATCGCGGCGGGCACCCGCTCCATGTTCACGATGCCGTCGAGGTTGCGATGAAGTTTGCTTTGCTCGCGGCGGAGGGAGGCGACCTCCTTCTTGGGCAGGTGTTCGCCCTCGGGCGATGTGAGAAGGCGGTCGATTTCCTGCATCCGCTTCACGCTGTTGCGGATCGTGCGAAGGTTCGTGAGCGTGCCGCCGAGCCACCGATCCACGACGTACGGCATGTTCGTGCGGATCGCGGCCTCTTTGACTTCCTGTTGCGCCTGTTTCTTGGTGCCGACGAACAACAGGGTACCGCCGCTGGCGACCGTATCATGGAGAAACCCGCAGGCGACTTCAATCTGGGTAAGGGTCTTGTTGAGGTCGATGACGTGAATGCCGTTGCGGGCGGCGAAAATGAACTTTTTCATCTTGGGGTTCCACCGCTTGGTCTGGTGACCGAAATGAACCCCGGCTTCCAACAACTCTGCGACTGTTACGCTTGCCAATGTATCCTCCATTGTTTCATCCCTCGCCGGCACAACGTGTTTCCGACGCGGGACATCCCGTCTGATAACGACTGGATTTGGGTTTAGTGTTTTTATGTCCCGAATTTCTTCGGAACGGTTCCGTACTGCCTCGACCACTCGTGGCAGGACTAACCATCATAGCCCCATACCGGGGCTTTGCAAGTGGAAAAAAGGGCGTTTCTCGGGCAAAGGGAATGGGCGCAGTAACCTAGAATTTTGCCGCCGAAGGTCCCAATTCGGGCAGGAAATTACGCATCGCCGCGTCATCGTACGAAAACAGGACAAATCCGGGCGCACCGAGTTGTCGCGTCATCAGAATCTGCGTAGTCAACTGACTCATGCGGTCGAATTTCCAGCTTCCGATCCCGACGACGACCTTGTTGCGTTGCGATGCCCACATCTGTTCCTTGCGGACTTTCGACTCGAAATCATGCATGTCGGGCGTGTAGGTCATCGTGCACACGTAATCGACGTAGCCGCGGTCCAACCACAGTTTCCAGTCCTGCCCTTTCTCCTCCTTGGCGCGTTCGAGATCGGAAAAGACGGCCGCCGAGACGGCGATGCCCGGGCGAACAAGGCGCGCGCGGCTGGACAGGTCTGCGATCCACTCGTTGATTTCGTGCTGACGCCATTGGTTGAACTTCGCAACATACGGGCCCTCCAATACGTCGGCGGGCCAGTGGCGGACGCGGGTCCCGATGCTCTGCTCGAATTCGCGCCGGCAATTCTCACAGAAGCAGCACGGCTGTTCGGAGAAGCGGATGTAATCGAATTGGATGCCGTCCACGGGATACCGTTTCACCATCTCGGTCACCGACGACCCGATGAGCGCGCGGTTCGCCGGCACCGACGGACACAGCCACGTGTAACCCGATTGCAGGATGGGGTGACCGTCTGGCCCGCGCATCACCCGGTTGGCGGCGAGAAGTTGGCGTTGGAACGCCGGCGGGGCCTTGAACATGAACATGACGATTTGCTTGGCATCAACGGCGAGCCCTCGCTCGTGGGCCAGATCGATCCCCCGCGCGACGGGGTCCGTGACGTCAGGCACGACGCTCGGCAACGCGTGGCTGTTGGGGTAAAACGCCGCGCCGCCCGAGGCGAGATTGGCAAAGATCGTGTTGAAGCCCGCGCGATGGAGGTTTTCCGTCGCGCTGTCCCAGTCGAGTTTCGTCGTATCGCTCACCCACACACCGCGCAGTTCGCCGGCGCGCGCGCTGCGGGGAGCGGGCGAAGGCGAGGGGACATAGGCCGGCGCGGGTGTCGGCTTCGACATGCTCTGGTCGTACGTCTGGCCGCGCCAGGTGCACGAGTTCACCAAACTGATAATGGCAACAACGGCAAGCGTTGCCGCCAGAAAATTCCCCAACCTCCTCATGTTTCTCCTTGTGGCTTTGGAGTGCGGTGACCACGTGAAGCCTGGCAAGCTTGTCACCGCTCTGCATTCCCCAATGCGCCGACGAGTCGGCCTGCTCCAAAAACCGCGGGCACTATAAGCAGAATCCCGTTATGTTGCCAAACGAAATGTTTGCTGTTACAAAGGAAACCGATGACGCTTCACAAACTTTCCATCCTCGGCCCCGGTCTGCTGGGCGGCTCGATCGGGCTTGCGGCCCGACAACGCAAGGTCGCCAGGCGCGTGTCGATTTGGGCGCGCCGGCCCGACGCGGCCGACCAGGCGTATCAACTCGGCGCGGCGGACGAAGCGACGAATGACCTCGCGAAGGTCGTCGCCGATGCCGAACTGGTCGTGCTGGCCACGCCGATTGGCGTCATGCGCGGATTGGTCGAGCAAATCCTTCCTGACCTGCCTGCGGGTTGCGTCGTGACCGATGTTGGCAGTGTCAAGTATCCGATTGTCACGGCGCTGTCGGATGCGCTCGCGGGCAAAGCGCGGTTTGTTGGTTCGCATCCGATGGCCGGCTCGGAGCAATCGGGCATCGAGGCGGCGCGGCGCGATCTGTTTGACAACGCCGTGTGCATCGTCACGCCGCGCGAGGACACGGACAAGGCGGCCCTGCAATTGGTGTACGATTTCTGGAAGGCGATTGGCTGCACGGTGAAAACGCTCGCGCCGCTGGAGCATGACGAAATTGTGGCCCGCATCAGCCACTTGCCGCATCTCGTTGCCGCAGCGGTGGTCAATGTTGTTTGTAGCGACGGCTCGCATCCGCTGAACTTCGTCGGGCCCGGGTTCAAGGATTTCACGCGCATTGCGGGTGGGCCATTCGAGATGTGGACGGAGATTTGCCAGGAAAATCGCGAAGAAACCGGCCGTGCGCTCGATGCGCTGATTGAAGAACTCGCAAGAGTGCGCGCGGCGGTGGAGAACGCCGATGCGGTCGAACTGCGCACGATGCTCAAACGGGCGAAGCATTTTCGGGATGAGCTGAGGTTTAAGGCGTGACGCCTCTGCCCGACATCCTCGAAATCCAACCGCTGGCGAAGCCGCCGAATTGCACGATCACTGTGCCGGGATCGAAGAGCATCACCAACCGCGCGCTGATTCTCGCGGCGCTGTCAAACGGCAAGTGCACGCTTTACGGCGCGCTGTGGGCCGATGATACGCAGGTGATGGTGGACTCGCTGCAGAAACTCGGTTTCGAAGTGACCGTCGAGCCCGATCCTGTCGAAGAATGTAACCGCACCATCACGGTTGTCGGCCGCGGCGGTGAAATTCCCGCGAAGAAAGCGGAGTTGTACGTTGGCAATGCTGGCACGGCAGCCCGTTTTCTGACGGCACTGATGTGTCTCGGCGATGGAGAGTACAAGATTCACGGCGACGAGCGCATGCACGAGCGGCCGATGAAAGAGCTTTTCGGTGCGCTACGCCAACTTGGTGCGGTAATTGAGGCAAAAGATGACCATTTGCCGGCGACAATTCATGCCAGAGGATTGCGCGACGAAACAGACAAGAGAATCTCTCTCAGCTTCGAACGCAGCACACAATTTGCAAGCGCCTTGCTGTTGATATTCAAGCATGTACCGGGACTCGAACTCGAGAGCCGCAACGAGTACGAGGTGCATGGCTACGTCAACATGACTGACAGGTTGGCCACCGACTTCCGCCCTGACTTTGTGATCGAGCCGGACTTATCAAGCGGATCATATTTCAAGGCGGTTGAGTTCCTTTTCTCGAAGGAAGGCGCCAAAGTGGAGGTGTTGGGATGGCCCAAGGAGCCACACGTTTGTTTGCAGGTGGATAGCCAATTCCTTGGATTCTTGCCTCCTCCCCAAAAACCAGTTTCCCGCGCCATCGATCTAGGTGACAGCATCATGACCTTGGCGATATGTGCGTTGTTCGGCGGTAACCCGTTGGTGGTTAAAGATGCAGCAAGGATGCGATTGCAGGAGACGGATCGCATTAAAGCGTTGGTGACGGAGTTGCGGCGCGTTGGGGCGAAGGCGGAGGAGCATGAAGATGGGTTCACGGTGTGGCCGGCGGAGCCGGGGCAATTGCATGGCGCGGACATCGAGACGTACAATGATCACCGCATGGCAATGTGTTTTTCCGTGTTAGGATTGAAAGTTCCGGGGATTCGTATTAAAAACCCCGGTTGTGTGAGCAAGACATTCCCGAACTTTTTTGATAAGCTGGAGCAATTAAGAACTTGAACTCAACGAGACTCGCGCAAGCGAGCCAAACAACGGCGCGGCCACTGGGAAGCGCGATCCTCCAAATTATGAGCGAGAATGTAACGGTGGTGGCAGTGGACGGGCCGGCGGCCAGCGGCAAGAGCACGGTGTCGCGGGTATTGGCCAAGAAATTGGGCTATCTCTACGTGGACACCGGCGCGATGTACCGCGCGATCACGTGGAAAGCTCTCGAAGAAAACATCGATGTTGACGACACCATCGCCGTCATCGCCATGATGCACCGGATCAAGATCGATTTCGAGTTGGTGGACAAGCAGGTGCGGATGTTGATCGACGGGGTGTACCCCGGCAGCGCGATCCGCGAGCCGCGCGTGACGGGAAAAGTCTCGACCATCGCGGCGATCCCCGAAGTGCGCCAGGTGCTCGTGCACCATCAGCGCTCGCTGACCAAGTTCGGCAATCTGGTAATGGAAGGGCGCGACATCGGGTCGGTGGTATTCCCCGACACGCCCCACAAGTTTTACCTTGAAGCCAGCCCCGAAGTTCGGGCGGAACGTCGCAAGCGCGACCTGGAAGCCATGGAGATTCCCGCCAGTCAGGAGGGCGTGAAGGAATCCCTCCAACTCCGCGACAGGAAAGACTCTGTCCGCAGCGCGTCGCCATTGCAAATCGCCCTCGGGGCGACTGTCATTGAGAATTCGCACCTGTCGATCGAAGAGAATGCCAACGTGATTCTCGATCATATCCGACAGCAATCGCTGCGACGCGGCAGTTTCAGCGCCGGCGGGGCCTGAACGCGTTATGCGACTGTGGTGGTATCGGTTCTGCCGATTTTGGTTTCGCGTTTACTTCTATTTGTATCATCGGGGTCGCGTATACAACGCCGAGAGGTTGCCGGACGCCGGGGCGTTCATTCTGGCCGGTAATCATATCAGCTTTCTCGATCCGCCGTTCTTTGGTCTGGCGTGCAGGCGCGAGGCATTTTATATGGCGCGGGACACGCTGTTCCGAAACCCGGTGTCGAACTGGATCCTGCGAAGCTGGAACTGCGTGCCGATCAGCCGGGAGCGCGGCGATATCGGCGCGATGCGGACGGTGTTGCGGATGCTCGGCGAAGACAAGGCGGTGCTGATGTTTCCCGAAGGGACGCGGAGCCAGGATGGCCAGTTGCAGGAACCGCGCGCGGGGATCGGAATGATTGCGGCGCGGGCAAACGTGCCGATTGTTCCGATGCGCATTTTCGGCACGGAGCGGGCATTGCCGAAAGGGGCGAGACTGCCGCGACCGGTGCGCGTGGAAATCAAATTTGGCGAACCGTTCGTCTATCCGCTCCCGGAAAACTTCGAGGACCTCCGCGGCGACGCCCTCAAGGCCGTTTACTTCGACGCCGGGCGCGAAATCATGAAACGCATCGCAGCGCTGGAGGCGGGAAGCGAGTAGGGCTCAGGGTTGGAAATTCGAGGTTGGCGGATTTGCCGCTCAGCCGCACTACGCTTTCGGATGATCCTTCACGTAATAGTCAATCTGCTGGCAAATCCGGTGCAGGACGTTGCAATCTCGTTTCTCCAACGGGGCGCGGGCGATGACCCGGCGCAACGAGCGCAGGAACGAATCCGGATCGCCCTGATGCGGTCGAAACCCGATTTTGGCGAGCGAGGTCGCCAGATGGTTCAGCACCGATTCGACTTCGTGGACGGTGGCCAGATTGTAGCGCGGCTTCGGGATTTCGCCCAGGCTCGCGAGGTACACCTCGTACGCGAACAACATCACCGCCTGTGAAAGATTCAAGGATGGATGCTCGACGGCTTGCGGTACGCTGACGATATCGTGACACCGGCGCAATTCCGTGTCGGATAACCCTGCTTCCTCGCGTCCGAAGACAATTCCCACACGATGCTTGTGTGAAAGCTCGGCGACCTTTGCGGCGGCCTGTCTCGCTTCGATAACCTGTGGAAACTGCGCGCGGCGTTTGCGGTGTGTCGTCCCCACCAGCCAGTGCAAACCGTCCGTTGCCTCCTCCCACGTTGCAACCGCGCGAGCTTCTTTCAGTAGGTCACCCGCACCATGGCCCAACATAATCGCCTGCTGGTGCGTGGAGAAGTCCTTCGGGCCGTTGACCACGACAAGGTCGGTCAGCCCCATCGTCTTCATCGCCCGCGCCGCCGACCCGATATTTCCCGGCACCGCCGGCTCGACGAGAATGACGGTTACGTTTGCCAGATTAGGCGGGGCGCCAAACGTCAACACCGGCTCCGGATGCTTTTCCGTGGGCTTACGCATGGGAATCCAGCGGAATCGTCACCGGACCATCGTTCACCAATTCCACATCCATCATCGCGGCGAATTTGCCTTCGGCAACTTGGAGCGTCGTGGCGGCGCGCAGCTTCATCATGAAATCGTGGTAGAATCGTTCAGCCTCGGTCGGCGGCATGGCATCGGTGAAACTCGGGCGCGTGCCTTTGCGCGCATCGCCGTACAACGTGAACTGCGATACCACCAGAATCCCGCCGCCGACGTCCGTGACCGAGCGGTTCATGTTTTTGGCGTCGTCGGGGAAAATCCGCAGAGCGAGCAACTTCTTGATCATCCAGTCGGTGTCTTCCGCAGTGTCATCCTTGCCGACGCCAGCCAGCACGAGCAGCCCGTGTCCGATTTCGCCAACGGTCTGGCCATCAATCCGAACGGACGCGCGGGAAACACGTTGCACGACGGCTTTCATCGCGCAGGTCAATACGCGAAGGCCGCGGGGTTGTCCAGCCTTGAACGGGCTGACGCTTGTGTTACGCTCCTCTTGTGAAGATTCAGTTCCTCTGCCCCCACTGCAAGCACGAGTTGGAGTTCGAGGATTTGTCGCAGGACGAGTCGCCGTGTCCGCTGCGCATCACCGAAAAGTATGACCCGCTCGACAAACGCGCCCACGCCGAAAATCCCGCCGTCGAATGGAAGGGACGCTGACGTTTCATGTGGCGCGCGCTGTTGATCGGTCTGTTCACCGTGACGCTCGCGCATGGCGTCCGCGGCGAAGAAGACCCTCGCGACGCGGAACGGCAATTTCGTTTCCTCCTGTCGCGTGGCGACGAACTGCGGGCGCAAAAGGACCAGTTTGACCCGCAGACGCCGCCCGCGGCCATCGAGCGTTGGAAAGCGCACCTGAAGCGACTCGAACGCAACTATCAACATTTCCTCCACGATCATCCCCGTCACGCGCGCGCGCTGGTCGCGTACGGCGGTTTGCTCTACGATGAAGAGGACGAAGACGAAGGCGCTCGTTGGTGGGAAAAGGCCATCGCGGCCGATCCGCGCGAACCTTATGCGTACAATAACCTTGCGAATGTCTACGGTCACAACGGCGGGGCCGCCAAAGCGCTCCAGTATTACCAGACGGCCATCGAGCTGGCGCCGACCGAACCGGTGTTCCGCTTCAACTGGGCGACAACCTGCCAACTCTTCCGCAACGAGTCGCGCGCCGTCTATGGCTGGAACGTGGATGAGATTTTTCAACATAGCCTGGAGCAGTTTCAGTCCGCGCGTGACCTGGACCCGCAAAACTTCGATCTATCGTGCACCTACGCCGAGACCTTCTACCAGTTGCCCAAACCGGATTGGCCGGGCGCCTACGAGGCTTGGCAGTTTTGTCTTCGCCAACCGCTCGATGACCGGCAGCGCGAATTCGTGTGCGGTCACCTGGCCCGCGTGTGCATCCGGCTGGGGCGCATCGACGAGGCCAGACAGTGGGCGGCAAAACTTTCCGGTACCGAGCAGGCGTCTGTGCGCCGCGCCATCGAGCGAAAGATTACCGAGTCGAGCCGGACAACTGGCGGATCAACCACAACGAACTTACCGCCGAATCCCGCGACGGATCCGGTCGAGAAACACTGATCCGGCTCGCCACCCGGCGAATCCCGCTCACGGCTTCGCCACCCCGATGACGCCACACGCCACCCGCGCGCCGGCGTTGCCGGTCGGCTGGGTCTTCAGATCGTCGGCCTTGGCGTGCACAATCACCGCGTGACCGATGATCGAATCCGCGCCCTCCAGCGAGATCGCCGTGTCCACCCGCTCGTAATGCGCCTTGCCGGTGGCGTCCGCTTCGAGGTTGCCGAAATCACCCGCGTGCCGCATCTCGGCATCGGGTCCGCCGTGTTGCATGTGATGTGGATTGAGGTGACCGCCCGCTGACGCGCCATCCGTCGCGCTGCAATCCCCGAATTCATGGATGTGGAACCCATGCGACCCGGGCGTCAGGCCCGTCGCATCCGCCACGATCTTTACCCCGCCATCGATCTTCGTGAACGTCACCACCCCCGAAACATCATTGCCCTTGGTCGACGACAGCACCGCCACCGCCTTGGTCACCGAGTCCGCCCGCGCGCCGACCACCGCCACACTCATCATCGCTACCGCCACCAGTATGCCAGCCTTCATCATTACCTCCTGTCGTTTGGTTTGGACCTTTCGGAACCTATCATCCGTCCCACGAACGCACAAATCTTCTACCCAAACTTGTAGTGCTTCCGCACCGGCTTGTGGACCTTCCAGACACACGACATGCCAACGGGAAAGGTCACGAGATCGCCCTTGCCGATCTTCACCGGTTTCCCGCCCTCCGGTGTCACCGTCACCTCACCCTCCAGAAAGTAACAAACCTCCTGTTCGTCATAATGCCACGGAAACTCCGACACTTCCTTTTCCCAGATCGGCCAACTGGTTATCCCTCGTTGTTCGAGCGTTTTCACGCCTGGATTGGATTGTATCTCGATGTTGGTCACCGTTTCATTCCTCCAAGATTGGATTTTGAACCGTCATTGGGCGCACGAACATGTTTGGGATTCACTTCGACTACGGATGTCACGGATAATAGCACGCCCTTAATCTCTGCCAACTTTTCTTCGGGCGTGGCGCCGGTCATGCGGGGGAATTTGCCGCCGACCTGGAACAGGATCCCGCGTTGCGAAAGCATGATTCTATCTTCGCGAGTTTCGACCGTCTCGATGTGAGCGTCACCCGCCTGGATTCGCACCTCGGCACATTGGAACAGGATTTCCACTTCACGGGGAATCTTGCCAAACCGGTCGCGGAATTCACGACGGAACGATTTGACATCGGCCAGTTCCAGCGCCAGCGCAATCTTGCGATACGCCTGGATGCGCAGCCGCGTGTCGGAGATGTAATTGTTCGGAATCCGCGCATACGATTCGCCCAGTTCATCATTCAGGAAATCCAGCTTGAGCGTGACCAGCGTCCGATGCTTGGGCTTTTCGCCCTTCATCCGCGCGATGCTCTCCTTGAGCAACTGGCAGTACAGATCGAACCCGATCGCCGTGATATGTCCGCTTTGTTCCGAACCGAGAATATTGCCCGCGCCGCGAATCTCCAGGTCACGCATGGCGATCTTGAAGCCGCTGCCCAGCGACGAATACTGTTTGATCGCCCCGATGCGTTTCCGCGCGCTCTGCACCAGGTTCATGTGGCGCGGCAACAGGATGTACGCGTATGCCTGGTGCTTGTACCGTCCCACCCGCCCGCGCAGTTGATACAAATCGCTCAACCCAAATCGGTCCGCCCGATCGATGATGATCGTGTTCGCATTCGGGATATCGAGTCCGCTCTCAATAATTGTCGTGCACACCAGCACGTCGATGTCGCCCTTGACGAATCGCCGCATGACATCTTCCAGTTCGTCATCGCTCATCTGACCGTGCCCGACGTCGATGCGGATCTTCGATCCTTCCAGCAGCGTCCGCAGCCGCGCGGCCACCGCTTCAATGCTCTGCACGCGGTTGTGCAGGAAATACACCTGCCCGCCACGGTTGAGTTCGCGCTGGATGGCCTGCTTGATCAGCCGCTCGTCGTAGCCCGCAATAATGGTCTCGACGGGCAACCGATCCTGCGGCGGCGTCTGGATATTGCTCATGTCGCGCGCGCCAGTCAGTGAAAGGTACAACGTGCGCGGGATCGGCGTGGCGCTGAGCGTGACCACGTCCACCAGTTTCCGCAGTTGCTTGAATCGTTCCTTGTGCAACACGCCGAACCGCTGCTCTTCATCGACGACAACCAGCCCGAGGTTTTTGAACAGGATGTCGCCGCTCAAGAGCCGGTGCGTTCCGATGACGATGTCTACGCCGCCTTTCCGCAACAGTTGCGCGACCTTCTTCTGTTCCCGCGCCGTCCGGAATCGCGAGAGCATCTCAATGGCGACGGGATAACCCGACATGCGTTCGCGGAACGTATTCCAATGCTGTTCGGCCAGCACCGTTGTCGGACACAGCACAGCGACCTGATAGCCATCCATTACCGCCTTGAACGCCGCGCGGATCGCCACCTCCGTCTTGCCGTACCCAACATCCCCGCAGATGAGTCGGTCCATCGGCCGACTCGATTCCATGTCACGCTTGACTTCTTCGATGGCGGTAAGTTGGTCGGGCGTCTCATCATAAACAAACGCCGCCTCGAACTCGTGTTGCCACGCCGTGTCCGGCGAAAACGCGTGACCTTCGAGTATGTTGCGCGCGGCCTGGATCTCCAGCAGGTTCGCCGCCAGATCCATGATCGCGCGCTCGGCGGAAAGCTTCTGCCGTTGCCAGAGTGCGCCACCGAGTTGATGCAGCGGCGGCTGGCGTTTCCCCGCGCCAACGTATTTTGAAACCAGGTGCGCCTGGTCGATGGGAACGTACAGCCGCGCTTCATCGGCGTATTCGATGGAAAGCACTTCCTGTTTCGTGCCGTTGAAGTCGAGCGACTTCAATCCGAGATATTTTCCGATGCCGTGCTGGACGTGAACGACGAAGTCGCCTTCCTGCAATTCCGTCCAATCCGCCGCCTGCGCCAGTTGATGAAATTTGCGGCGCGGTCGCACGAGCTTGTACCGCCCGAAAATCTCCGAGTCGGTCACCACCGCGAGTTTGGCATCCGACCACAAGAAGCCACGGGACAGGAATGACGAGGGATGAATCGTGAGCGTTGGCGGGAGAGCCTTGTACTGCTCGCGCCACAATTCTTCGAACCGTTGTTTCTCACCATCCGTGCTGCAGAACACGTGCAGCGCATAACCTTCCTCGACCCAGCGCTGCATTTGCTCGAAGAACGACCGCCGCATCTGCTCGGCCACTTCAGGTTCGGGCGAGCGAGTATCGAGCGGGCGAAACGCATCGAGCGACGCGAGCCGTAAATTGATGTACGACTGCGGCGGGTCGATGGCCATTGCTTCGGTCAGTTGAACAAGTTTCAGGCCCGACTCCAGCGTGTGCCGCCACTCGACGAAAAACTTGTCGCCCTCGGGAATCTGACGCGCGTAGGTTTCCGCGGCTTCCGCCAGTTTGTCCGGCTCATCCAGCACCAGCAGCGTATTGCGCGGGAGAAGATCGACCAGCGGCGCGGTCCGGTCCTCCGCCTGCTTCAATAGACCGAGTTCGCCGGCCGGCGTGACGACCAGCCGTTCCCGTTTTTCGCGCGATTGCTGCGTGATGGGATCAAACGTGCGAATCGACTCGATCTCGTCGCCGGAAAACTCGACGCGCACCGGCTCTTCACGGTCAATCGGAAAGAAATCGACAATCCCGCCGCGCATCGCCATGTCGCCGGGATCGCTCACCTGATACTCGGCGTGATAACCGAGTTCCGTAAGCTTGTTGAGGAATTGCTGAAGCTCCAGCGTCTGGCCGAGGCGGAGTTCCATTCGCAGCGACATAAAGTATTCGGGCGCAAACGTGCGTTGCATGAGCGCTTGAACGGAGGCGACTGTGACCGGCGCATTGAGATTGGTGAGCACTTTCAGCCGATCCGCAATCGTGTCGGCTTGCGGCAACTTGTCCTCGTGTGGCAGCGTTTCCCACGCGGGATAAAACTGAACGCCCGGAAGCAGCGTCTGCAAGTCGTTGAAGAACGCTTCCTGCGACTTCAATCCATCGGTCACGGCAAGAATCGGACGATTGGAGATTTGAGAGAGGAGGGAAGCGGCAAACGGCTTGGCCGCGTCGGCCACCGAATTCAGAGACAAAAAATCCCCCGCCTTGAGTCCCCGGTTGATAGGGGGTATCAACGGAGACCCCAGCGCTACTTCGAACAGCCCGTTTTGACTCACAATTCCCAGGGTGTGTCACCCTGAGTTTGTCGAAGGGTCTCTGTCGTTCCGTCTCTACAAAGGACTGAGATTCTTCGCTTCGCTCAGAATGACAAACCTGAGTAACAACCATTCTATCACAAATTCAGCCGCTTCACATTTTCCAGCACGTGGTCGGCGGACTTCTTCAACTGCGCGAGTTCGTCGTTGCCCAGCTTCAACTCGATGATCTTCTCAACACCGTTCTTGCCAAGCACGCACGGGACGCCGACGAACATGTCCTTGACACCGTACTGGCCAGTACACCACGCGGCACAAGGTAGCACGCGTTTCTCATCATGCAAGATGGAGGCGACCATTTCGACAACCGACGCCGACGGGGCATAATACGCCGAACCTGTTTTCAGCAGCGCCACGATCTCCGCGCCGCCATTGCGGGTGCGGGTGACGAGCGCATCGAGTTTGTCTTTCGGGATGAGATCCTCCACTTTGATTCCTGCGACCGTCGCATACCGGACGAGCGGAACCATGTCGTCACCGTGACCGCCAAGCACCATCGCATCCACGTCGCGCATTGAGACGTCGAGTTCCATCGCAATGAAGCAGCGGAACCGGGCGCTGTCGAGCACTCCCGCCATGCCGATGATCTTGTTCTTCGGGAAACCGAGTTTCACGCCCGCGAGATAGGTCATCACATCGAGGGGATTGCTGACGATGATCACTGTCGCGTTCGGAGCGTTCTTCTTGATCGTGTCGCACACGCTGCCGACGATCCCCGCGTTGGTTTTGAGCAAATCGTCGCGGCTCATACCGGGTTTGCGGGCGATGCCGCTGGTGACGACGATGAGATCGCTGCCGGCGCAGGCAGCGGGATCGTTCGAGCCAGTGATCTTTGCGTCGAAGCCTTCGAGGCAGGCCGATTCCGTCATGTCCAGCGCCTTGCCCTGGGGCATGCCCTCGATGATGTCGACCATCACCACGTCGGCGAGTTGTTTTTCCGCGATGCGTTGCGCGGTGGTCGAGCCGACAAATCCCGCGCCGAAGACGGTCACTTTGCGATTCATGGGTATCCTGAAGGTTGAGTTGGGTTCGCGCCCGTTATTGAGAAAACCGCGGGCGATGTCGAGCAGAAAGACAGGAGGGTCAGTGTGTGGCCGCCGCTTTTTCCTGGTACGCCTCTAATTCTCCGCCACGAGGGCGATGCCGTTGGTGGCGCAGACGACGCGTTCGTTGATTTCGACTCGGTCGGTCGCGGCACGGACGTGATAAGTTTTGACCTGGGGCGTGTGCAAGGAGAGCGGGTCGCATCGTTCGCGCAGGTCAACGTATTCCGCCAACTCCATCACGCCCTGGGTGTACTTTTGGGTCATGGTCTTGACGAACGAGGCATCGTCGATGCGAACCCGATAGTTGGCGCCGGCGTCCGCTTTGAGCCGCTGGCGGACCGACTCCATCTTGCGAAAGCTGGGCAGGAAGTAATCCGCGTTGGCGATGCGAGCGCCCTGATAGTGGAAATACGCCAGGCTGAAGAGGATGTTGAAGCCGATCGTCAGAAGCATCACGGCGCGCACGGGACCGCGCCAGCGGCTGCCGTCCAATCCGCGCACCATGAAAACAGCGGGCAGGAGAAAGAGCAGCGGGAATTGCACGATCAGGTAGCGGCTGTTGAAATTGCTGAAGGAGGAGACAAACAGAACCAATGGCAGTACCAGCAGTGACCCGACGAACACCTCGGCAGGCGCGTCGGCAAAAGCCTGCTTCGGCGAACGCCACTTCCCTCGCAATGATCGAACCAGGCGGACGAGAAAAGTGCCGATGATCATGACACTCAGGGCCAGAGACACCACGTTGAAGGCGCCGAGAATCCAAAACGAACCAAAATACGCGTCGCCGAGGGCGCGGTATTCGGAGAAGTCGCGCCCGGTCACGCTGCTCATCAGGTTGGACAGGTCGGTAATCGGGAGGGTCAGTATCTTCAGCACCGAAAAGGAAGCGCCGACGTGGCCCTCGAAGATTCGGCGTGTGTTCTCCCAGCCGTGCCTCATTTCGCCCATGACATACGGAACGTAAAGCAGCACCGAAACCAGCACTCCGGCGGCCAGCCACCTCGTATTCAATCGCGACGGACTCCACCACAGGAGCAGCACCACCACCGGCGCGACAAACATCGCCATCATGTGAAACTGCGGCATGATGCCGAGGAGCAAGCAGACCCAAAAAATGTTTCGCGAGTTCGATTGCGTCACCACGTTCCAAAGCGCCAGATACAACAACGCGCCGAAAAACGCCATGGGGACGGGATTCCAAGCGGTGGCGGAATAGTGGACCGGCCAGGGAGACGTGGCGAAGAACACGGTCGCCCACAGTGAATACTCTGGTCCGAAGATGTTTTCCGCCAGGCGGTACACCAAGTAGATGACGCACGTCTGCAGGATGATCATCATGAGGCAGACCGTTTCGGGGGAACTGCCGATTTTAAGGCCGACCAGCCAAAACAGCGCCCATATCGGTCCGGGAAGTTTCCCGGTTTTAAAGTTGGGCTGGCCGATGTAAAAGGCCCGCTCTTGGCCGGCATCCAAATCGACAGCGACCCGATACGCCTGCATTTCGTCTCCCATGGCCGCATAATGATAAGCTTGGCCCCAATACAGGCTGACCAATCGGAGCAGAAATCCGAGACACATGATTCCGATCAAGAACGCGATCTTGGTCCGCTTTGACATCTCGCGCATTGTAATCAAAGGAGTCGTTTACGCGAGATGAATTGGGACGCCGTGTTAGCCCGCGAAGCGGTTGGGCAGCAAGGACTATCATCGGAGCGTGTCAAAACTCTTTAGAAATGTCCCCCTCCTTAACTCGTTAGAAGTGTCCCCTTTCTGCAGCGTGTTGTTTGACGTTGCCGTGGTTGTTGGGCGCAGGGGGCGGTGGCTTGGGGGGCGAAGCC
>Ga0182014_10002389_pt1 | contig 23745 bp, 12 predicted proteins | sample 612S2DmetaG_FD_120489 | JGI IMG/M metagenome (GOLD analysis project Ga0182014, IMG submission 120489) | Permafrost microbial communities from Stordalen Mire, Sweden - 612S2D metaG | ecosystem: Environmental > Terrestrial > Soil > Wetlands > Permafrost | place: Sweden: Stordalen | collected...
CGCCCAGGGGCACGGCTCCCGCCGGGTCGTCCACCCGTACTTCCTGGAGCCACGGCCGGAGGGCCGGACCGTGTACGTCTTCGCCCACGACGAGGCGTCGGGCGCGGTGCGCCTCTGGCGGCTCGACCGCATCTCCCGGGCCCGGGTGGTCCGCGAGCGCTTCGAGCCGCCCGCCGACTTCGACGTCGACGCCCTGGTCTCCGGCTCCTGGGGGATCTGGCAGTCGGAAGGCCACGACGAGGTCGTGCTCCGCTTCGCCCCCGAGGCCGCAGCCCGGGTGCGCCAGTCGTTCTGGCACCGCAGCGCCCAGCTCACCGACCGAGAGGATGGCGGGGTCGAGCTGCGGCTCACCGTGGCCAGCGAGGTGGAGATGCGGCCCTGGGTGCTGGGCTGGGGAGCCCAGGTCGAGGTGATGGCCCCGGCCTCACTCCGCCAGCACGTCGCCGACTCGATGGCCGCCGGGGCGAGGCTCTACGCCGACGACTGATCGATCCGCGCGCGGTTGATCACCGTAGTCGCGGGCAGCGGCGCTCCCATCGTCCAGTACTCCCAGCCGTCGAGCTCGAGGTAGGTGTGGTGATAGCGCGGATGGGCCGCGTCCCGAGGCCATGGCTTGACCGCGCCTTCGCCGCGGATCAGTGCCGCGAACCCGAGGAAGTCCGGCTCGAGATCGGGCCTCCACTCCCGCACCGTGTACTCATGGGGCCACTGGGGCATCGTCTTGGCGAACTGCCAGCGAACCCTGGCGATATAGGCGCGAGCATCGTCGCTGGTGAGAGCCATGGGCGCAGCGTGGACCGTCGCCACGACAACTGAGTGTCGTCCGACTTCTCAAGAAAACCGCGCTCGTGACGATCGGGCCCGCTGCACCCGATCCGCACCACGGAGGCGGCGCGCTGATCGCCGGTCGAGAGGGGCACGAACCAGGTCCTGGCGACGGACAGCTGTCGCCGCCCGGATGCACGGTGCAGGGCAAGCACCGCACCGGAGACCGCACGAGGACCCCCTCACATTGCCGCACCCTGCCCGCCTCCTCTCCCCTCGCCTCCTCGGCGCCCTCACCGCGGGTTCCCCGAGGCGTGACGGCTACGGGCTGACCGTCATCCCCATGCAGGTCCGTGGTGTGGATCCGCTCCGGCTCCGAGACGTCCAACCGCTGATCGTGCGCGAGCTCCAGCCGCCCACCCCGGAGGCCGTCATCATGAACGACGCCCAGGGAAGTGCGGGCGCCGCGGCCTTCGGTCAGCGGCTGCTCGGCGGGATGGCCGACCGCGTGGTGGCGACGCACTCGCCGATCCCCGAGGGTGAGAACGCCATCATCCCGGTCGCACCGCTCGAGCCGAGGTGGTGGGACGAGGGCCCGCTACGGTTCGGCGACCGGCTCCCCCCGACCGTCTTGGCCCTCCTCCAGCTGGCGGCGAGCGATTGGACCGGCCTGCGTTCCCTCGCACGTACCGCTCTGTGGGAGGCTTGCCGGGAGCGCCCCGGCGACGAGACGGCGGCAGAACAGGGCGGGTGGGCACTCCTCGATGGGCCAACACTCCTCGCCGCGTACCTGATGATCCCGCCCAAGGTGTCATCCGCGACTCCAGCCCCTCTGCAGGACCCGCATTCGTCGGCACTCGTCCGCCGGGCCCTGGCAGAGGCCGCACGCGACGCTCGTGCTGCGTGGTCCGTGGTCTCTCATCCCGACCTGATCGAGTTGTACGTGGTGCGCGCGTCGCTGAGCCTCCCAGATGCGATTCTGCAAAGTCCGGCAGTGCGCTGATGCCGACCAACCGTCAACGGACGGCGCCGCACCCCGAACGACACGCTCCTGTCGTAGGCGCGACTCATGCTCTTCTCGTCTCCGCGGTGGGCCTACTCCCACCAGTCCCGCCTATTCCGTCGGGATGGCACGGGGCGACCCCAGGAGCGCACGCACCTCACCGACCACCGGCCCGACGTCGGTGACCGCCCGCACCTCTCCCGCCGCCGCGAAGACGAACTCGACGCGGGCTACTTCCCAGCCGGTCACTTCGGCCACCAGTAGCGCATAGACGCCGCCCTGAAGCCGGTACCGCTCCATCCGCCTGTCGACCTCGGCGCCATGAACCGCATCGGTCTTGTAGTCCACGATCACCAGCCGCCCGTCGGGGAGCTCATAGAGGAGGTCGACGAACCCCTCGAGGACCACGCCCTCGACGCGGGCGCCCACTGGTACCTCGCGCCAGTGTCGCAGGGCGGCGGCTCGCCGCACCGGCTCGCTGTCGCACGCCGCCCTGACCAGGGTCGCCACCTCCGGCGCCTGCTCCGGGATCCCCTCGGCGTCGGCCTGGGCCCGGGCGAGATCGTCGAGGCCGGCCCCGGTCGCCAGGTCGATCACCTGGAGCACGGCGTGGACGGCGCGCCCCCGCGACGTGGCGGCGCGACCGCGCCGGCTGGCGGCGATGTCCTCGCCTGCCTCGTCCGAGAGGCCGGCCTCGTCGTCGGTGTGGGCCAGACCCGTGGCGGTCTGCGTCCGCAGGACGCCGAGCTGGGAGAGCAGCCCGGCGCGGCGAGCCACCCACGCCTCCTCCGCGCCGAGATGCTCCTCCGCGGTCGTGGAGTCGACCTCACCCGCCCCTCTGCCCGGGGCGGCCGCCTCCCACTCCTCCTCCAGTGCATCGACCCCGTCGCAGGCGCGCAGCCGCGGGTCGAGCCGCCCGGCGTCCGTCTCGTCACCCCTGGTGGTCGCGCGGAAGAGCCCGACCACCAGGTGGTCCCGGGCGCGGGTGAGCGCCACATAAAGGAGGCGCACCCGCTCCGCAGCCTCCATCGACTTCTCCCGAGCGTCCACCGCCTCCCAGCCGGCGGTGGTGAAGTCCCCGAGGCGAAGCTCGACGCTCCCGGAGATGTGGTCAGGGACGATCACGGGTGGCCGCGCCAGCGGCTTGCGCCCCAGTCCGGTGACGATGACGATGGGGAATTCGAGGCCCTTCGCCGCGTGGATCGTCATCACCCGGATGGAGTGCTCATCCGTAGATTCCTCGGTGGCGACGGAGTCGTACGTCAGGTTCTTCGCGAGCCGCTCCAGGTGATCGACGGTGTCGTGGAGCGTGCTCCGCCCGCTGCGGGCGAGCTCTCGCGCCTGGTCGGCGACGAAGCGGTAGCGGCGGTGGGCCTCGCGCGGTCGCCAGTCATCGAAGGCCGACGCCCGAAGCAGCCGGCGCGCGAGCACTTCGTCAATCAATGCAGGGACCGACCAGGTGTGCCGCAGCTCGTGGATGTCGCGGAGGTCGGACATCGCGGCGGCCACCCGCGGCTCGTCGCCAGAACCCGGCCGCTCATAGGACCAGCGCCCGCCGGACGCCCTCCAGCGCACCAGGTCGCTGTCGCTGCAGCCGTACGCCGGGCTCCGCAGCGCGGCGACCAGCGCCACCTGGTCGGTGGGGTCGTCGACCGAGCTCAGGATGTTGAGCAGGTCGCGCACCTCCTGGGTGGCGATGATCAGCGAGCCGCTCTCCAGCCGGTACTGGATCCCCGCCGCCTCCAGCTCGCGCTCGAAGTTGCGCAGATTGGTCCGGCTGGGCATGAGGATGCAGATGTCGTCCGCCGTGCAGGCATGCGGTCCGCGATCCGTCCCCTCCCCCACCGTCCAGCCCTCGGCGAGGATGCGCTGGATGACGGCCGCACTGGCCTGGGCCTCGCGGAGCCACATGACGGCGGCCCGCCCGTCGACCGGCCCACCGAAGACGCGAACGCTTCCCTCGATCTCCGGCGCGTGCGCCACCAGATCCACATACTCCGCCTGGGCGTCCGGCGAGGCGGGGTCCGCGCTCATCAGCCCGTCCCCACCCCCGAAGACGGCGTTCACCGCGTCGATGACCCGCCGCCCGGATCGGAAGTTGACCGAGAGCCGAACCCGCGCCCGCGGGTCAGCCCCGACCAGGTTGCGCTCGACGGCGGCGTACACGGCGATGTCCGCGCGACGGAAGCGGTAGATCGACTGCTTGGGGTCCCCGACCACACAGAGCCGGCCCGGCTCCGGCGGCACCTCGCGCCACCCGCCGTCCGTCTCGTCCGCGACCGCGCAGAGGCGGAGGGCCAGCTCCGCCTGGAGGGGATCAGTGTCCTGGAACTCGTCGACGGCGACGAAGTCCCAGCGAGCCCGCAGCGCGGCGCGGACGTCCGGGTGGTCGCGCAGGAGGTTGCGGGCCCGGACCAGGAGGTCCTGGTAGGTGACCAGCCCACGCTGGCGCCGCTCCTCGGCGTAGGCGAGGACCAGGTGGCGCAGCTCCTTCGCAATCCCGCCGATGGCGGCGGTCCGTACCGCCCCGAGGACGGCCTTCGCCTCTTCGACGGCGGCATGGAAGGTGTCCTTGATCGTCCGGCAGGCGTTGACGCCGTCGACGGCATCCCAGTTGCGCTGGTTGCCCGAACGGCCCAGCGCCGGTGCCTGCTCGAGCGCGATCAGCGCGACCAGTGCTGCGTCCTCGTCCACTGCCTCCCCAAGCCTGGTGGCCACCAGCCGCAGTGCATCCACGCGCTGATACAGCTCGTCCGGCGTGTGGCAGTGCGGCAGGAGCTCGACGCACTGCTGGACGTCCTCACCGAGGAGCTGCGCCTGGTTCACCGCCGAGATCGCCCCCACCGGCCAGTCCGCCACCTCGACGAGGTCCCAGTTCTCGTTGAGAGCGATGAAGAGCTTGAGCAGCCCGTCGGGGTTCAGTCCGAGCAGCAATCCCCTCCGCACCGCCTCGGCCCCCGGCTCGCCGGGCGTCAGCGAGTCGAACCAGCGGCGGAATCGCTCGCTGACGTCGAGATCGCCGGCGAGGTCGGCAAGGGCCTCGAAGTCGGGAGGCAAGCCCGCCTCGAGCGGATGCATCCGCAGGAGGGCGGAGCAGAAGGCGTGGATGGTCTCGATGCGGGCACGGTCCACCTCCGACGCCCCCTGCCCGAGACGGAGCCGCTCCTCATCGGTCGCTGCGCTGCCGGCAGCTGCCTCCAGGGCCTCGCGGATGCGGACCCGCAGCTCGCCGGCCGCGGCGATGGTGAAGGTGATCGCCACCAGCCGCTCCATGACAAGCCGTCCGGCGGCGACCCGGGCGACGATCCCCGAGACCACGGCGGCGGTCTTCCCGGTGCCGGCGCCGGCCTCGACGAAAAACGTCCGCTCCAGCTCGGACACCAGGCGGTCGCGCTCGGCCTGGTCGGCGACTGGTGGACCGCTCACACCTCGTCCTCGGGCACATCCGGCTGCAGGGCGCGGTACGGCGCGACCGCCGGATCGGCCCTCTTGGCCGCTTCGATGGAGTCCCGGCCGCTGGCGCAGAGCGTGTTGTAGTCGCAGAAGCTGCAGTTCTCGAAGCTCCCAAAGTGCTCCTGGAAGGGCCCGGGCACCGCGGGGAAGCAGCCGGCACGCGCGCCGGCGTCGATCCCGGCGAGCACGTCGGTGAGGGTCGCCTCGACCTCGTCGTCGACCCTGACCTCCCGCTGGTGAAACTTCCCGCGGCTGGTGCAGTACCAGTACAGGGCGGTCACCTCCGGGGCCGGACGCCCCTCGGCCCGCTCGCGATCGCGAAGGGCGCGAGCGTAGAGGGGAAGCTGGACGGCGCGGCCGCCATCCAGCCGGTTGATGATGCTCACCTTCGTCCCGGGATCCCGCCCCGTCTTGTAGTCGATGACCCGGACCGCCTCGTCATTGCGATCGACCCGGTCGATATAGCCGCGCAGGGCGATGCTGCGTCCGTCGGGGAGCGTGACCGTGACCTGAGGCCACGAGGTCCCGTCCGGGGCCATGCCGAAGGCCTGCTCCAGGTGGGCCGGCCGCCATCCTCCAGCACCGCGCTGCTCGGCGTCCTCCCGGAGCAGGGTGCGGAGGTCGGCCAGGATGGTGGCGCGCGCGTTTTCCCACACCAGGGGATGGCCAAGCACGCCGCGAGCCGCCGCCACGCCGAACTCCTCGGTGGCGATGGCCTCGAGGCGGTGGACGTCGGCGGCACCGTACGCGACCCCGGGCGCCGGGTGGCCGCTGGAGGCGACCTCGGTGAAGAAGCGCTCCAGGATGCGGTGGATCAGGGTGCCGCGCTCGGCAGCGTCGATCTGCCACCAGCGCTCCTCCTCAACGTCCTCGGTGCCGACCACGCCGAGGACCCGCCCGAGCAGGAAGTGGAAGGGGCAGATCGCCCAGGTCTGCACGCCACTGGCGGACTGCGCGGTTCCGGTCAGCCCGCGGGCGACGAGGGGCAGCTCCGCGACGCCGGAGACGTTGCCGTCGAACTCGGTGAGGCGGCTGGAGCGACGGGCACGAACCATGTGGAGGGCGCGGCCCAGCGGCAGGTCCTCACGACCAGCCAGCGCGGTGAGCGCGAGGTCCGCACCCGCACGGTGGGCGACGACCGCCTCCCACTCGCGCCGCTCCGCGAGGTTCAGCGGAGTCACGCCGGCGAGCGCCGGGCTCGCGGTCCCCACCCGGCGCAGTCGTGGATGGGTCACCGTGCCGGTGCGCACGGCGGTGGCGGGCGGGGGGACGCCGCCGTCGGCGAGCAGCTCGAGGAGCCACGGCGACGGGTAGACGGCCCGGCCCTCGGAATCGACGGCCGGGGCGCTCACGATCACATCGCCCCCATCCCCGGCGGCGAGGGCGGCCAGCCAGTCGCGGCGTGATTGAGCCTCCTGAAGAGCCCGTCGTTCGAGGGGGTCGCCGGCGAGCAGAGGATCAATGGGCGCAGTACCGGGGAAGCCGGCCTCGATGGCACCGAGGACGTGGACGCTGTCGAAGTCCATGCCGAGGACCAGCCGGTGGGGGCCGATCACGACCCCGGAGCCCAGCCTGCCTTCGGGGCGCCGGCGGGTGCGCATCCCGTCCTCGAGGGCTCGGAGGAAGACCCCGATCGACACGGTGGGCTCGATGTCGTGGGCGGCGGCGAGCCCGCGCACCACCTCCTCGACCATCTGCGACGCCTCCTGGTCCTCCGGAGACCAGGCGTCGTCGGCAGTCAGGAAGTGGTCGCGGAGCGCGAGCGCCCAGCTCACGTGCGCCTCCCAGGTCGGCTCCTCGGGGGGACGGGTCGCGACGTCTATCGCGGCCACCTGCTCGGCGATCCGGTGGGCGTCGTCGATATCGCGCTCAATGGCTGCGCGGCGGGCCTCTGCGGTGGCGGCGTCGGCCTCTGCCTCGAGCCGGCCCAGCCGCCGTGCACGAGACTCGGCGAACTCGGTGAGACGGGCCTGCCACTGGTCCGCACCGCGGACCACGCCGGAATCCCGGGAGAGCTGGTCCCAGCGCGCCTGGCTGCGCAACACGCCTCGGCGGTGAGGGAGACCGGACAGCCAGGCGAGAACCGCCGGGCGGGCGAAGTCCTGCTCCCGCAGCCGGATCAGGCCGAGCAGCCCGCGGGCCGCCACGGAGTCAGCGAGCGGGCGACCGCCGAGCGCCACCGGGGTGATCCCGGCCGCTCGTAGGGTGTCGCGCAGGGCGCTCCCGTACGTCTCGTCATCGGCGTGGACGATGGCGGCGCGGTGAAGTGGGACCGCGTGGTCGCCCTCCATGGCGGCGAGGACATCGCGAACGGCGGCGCGCACCTCCTCGATGGGATCGCCGGCGATGACCGCGATGGCGGTGGTTGAGAGCGTGGCGCTCGGGACGCTGGTGATCGCGAGGTCGACGCCCAGGCGGGCGGCCGCCTCGGCTTCGCCGCCGGCGTCGAGCGCGGGCAGGGCGACGACAACCGGGGTATGCCGCGCCAGAGCGCGGAGGAGCAGGGCGTCGGGAGCGTCCAGGCGCGCTGGCAGGTGGACGACAACGACACCGAAGTCGCCGGCCACGCCGGCCCCATCGCCTCTCTCGACCGCCGCCGCGGCGGCCTCGAGGAGGTCGACCTCGTCATACAGGCCCGCCTCCGCGCGGCTGCGCTCGTATTCAGCGATGGCGTGGAGGGCGGCCCGGGCAGTGGTCGTGGAGGAATCGAGGATCCGGCGCGTGTCGGCGCCGGGATCGCCGCGGCGGCGCAGCTCCAAGGCCAGCGCGGCGACGAGATCGACCAGGCCGGCCTGGTCGGCGCTCCTCGAGAGCACCTCCCCGGCGGTGCGCAGGGCGCGTCGAATCAGGGCAGCGCGGGTGACCGTTGTGAGCGGAGAGCGCCCCTCGGCGGCCAGCCGGGCCGCGCCAAGGGCCTCGGCCAGCTGCGCCAGGACCGAGAAGCGTACGCCGGCGTATCCCTCACCGGCCAGCCGGCGGCGCAGGTGCAGCCCGAGGTGGTGGCCGGGCACGACCACGGTGACCGGGCGCAGCGGGTCTCCCTCCTGGAGCTCGCGGATCCGCCGCCCCAGCCACGCCGTCGCGGTCGGGCCCGGGCGGACACGGACCACCTCGAGCGACGGCGTGGAGGCCACCTCAGCTGACCTGGCGGACCATGGCGCGAACTCTACGGCTCGGAGCCGTGGTCCGTGCCATGGCGGTGGCTGGGCTGCTCATCCCCGGCTCCGTCCGTGGCACCACCTTCCGAGACGACCGAGCTCCAGAACTCGATCATGGAGCCCACGGTCCGCTCCGTGAAGGTGTCGAAAAGGCTGCGGGTGATGCCCGGCGAGAGGTCGAGTCGGCACCCAGGACTATGCGCCAGGTGGGCTCCTCCCCATCCACGACCCACGCCTTGCGCCAGCGGTGCTGCCGGTTCCACGCGTTGCAGCGCTCCAGCGCCTCCCCGCGCGTCGAGCAGCCCTGGCGCTCCGGCGGGGTCGCGTGGAGGTGGTAGATCATGCCGTCCTTCCCCTCGGCCACGAACCACACCACGATCCGGCCGCCGCCGTCGGGAAGGTTGAGCTCCGCCCGGAAGTCGCCCTCCTCGTCGCGGAGGAAGTGGGTGCCGTGGTCGCGCAGGTGGACCGCGATCATGTCGCGAGTGAACGGCTCCGCCCGCGGCGGGGTGATGTCGTTCAGATGGATCTCGTGCACCACCGGCGAGAAGGCCTCGTCGAGATCGTAGGCGGCGCGCAGCAACGCGTCGGTGAGCTTGGCGAGCTTGGTGGCGGAGCGGGAAAGTCCGTCCTTGGCGAAGTTGCGCTCAGGCCCGCCGCCGACGAAACCGAGGCGACCGAGAGCCTCGATCGCAGCCGGCGGAAGCGGCCGTTCGGGCTCCGACCACTGGCGCGAGCCCACCTCGCCATAGATCTGGTCGCCGTGGACCTTGAACTGGACGTATGCGTCCGCCCGCCCGAGGGCGCCGACGACGATGTAGCCCCTCTCCCTGGCGCGAGAGAGGAAGGTGGTGAGTAGGCTCTGGTACAGTCCGGTCCGGTCGCTTCGGTTCATCGCCGTTCGTCGCCCCTGTGGTCGCTCGTCCCGGCATCCCCAGTGTCGCTCTTCGCCGCGACAGGAGCATGTCGCGGCCTTCGGCACGAAACAGCGGCGTCCCAGCAGGGCCCATGCACACAGCCCATCAAGTCGCGGCTGGGCTGCTCCGTCGGGCTTCACCCCAGTTCCTCGGCCACTCTCAGCCGCCGTGATCTCTCCATGCGCTCACCCGGCCATCGTGCCACGGTGGTGCCGCCGGATGGCAGTACCCGCCCTTGTCTCGATGGGCGGGCAAGCCCGCCACCTGCTCGAACGGATCGCGTCGTGTCGCTGATCTCTCCGCCGGGCACGCCGTCATGCCATGATGAAGACGATGTCACGCCCTTCCACGAGCCAAGTCACGGGCCAGGAGAGGCCATGCTCAACGAACGCCCATGGCGACTGCTGACCAGGTCAAGGCACTCGTCCGCAGTCACGCTCAAGGCGATGACAGTCAGTTCTACTCGGTCGCCATGCAGGTGGCGGCTCGTGCGTCGCGCGGCGGCCAGGGCAAGTTCGCCCAGGAGCTGCGTGACCTCGTTGACACGGTACGTAAGCAATCGGATGCGAGACCAGCTCGTCCCATCCCGGTGGCTCAACCGCGGGGAGAGCTGTCCGGACTGCTCTCGGTCTCCTACCCGGACACCCGGATGGCGGACCTGGTCCTGGAGCCCCACGTTCGGGAGCGGCTCGACCGGGTGATCCTGGAGCAGCGCCAACGGGACCGTCTGCGGAGCCAGGGGTTCCAGCCATTGCGGCGCCTGCTCCTCATCGGCCCGCCAGGGACGGGCAAGACGATGACGGCGAGTGCCCTCGCGGGGGACCTCCACCTTCCGCTATTCCTCATTCAGCTCGATGGGCTCATCACCAAGTTCATGGGCGAAACGGCGGCAAAGCTCCGTCTCGTCTTCGACGCTCTCAAGGAAACCAACGGCGTCTACCTCTTCGACGAGGTCGACGCCCTCGGTGGGGAACGGGCGAGGAGCAATGACGTCGGTGAGATCAGGCGGGTCCTCAACTCGTTCTTGCAGTTCCTGGAGCAGGACCAGTCCGATAGTCTCCTTGTCGCTGCCACCAACCACCCACAGCTTCTCGACCGGGCGATGTTCCGACGGTTCGACGCCGTCATCGAGTACCCGCTACCGACGGGAGACGTTGTAAAGGCGCTTATTCGCAACCGCCTTGCCGCGGTTCGTCTGGGGCGCATCGCATGGCCGTCGGTCACCAAGGCGGCAGAGGGGCTTAGCCACGCCGAGATCACGCTCGCAGCGGAGAAGGCTGCGAAAGACGTGATCCTGACCAAGGCGGATGTCGTGGCCACGGCGGCACTCGTTTCTGCCTTGCGGGAGCGGCACGGCGAGTCTGCTCGGTAGCACCTCATGGCTGAGCGCGACCGCCTTCACATCATTCTTCGAGGACTTGCTGCGCCCGAGCCCTACCGCAGGCCACCTCGGGCGATCCCCGGAAGGGGAATCCCGGCGCCTGCCAACCGGGGCCAGCATGGGCGCCAGCTTCAAGCGGAGCTGGAGCAGGCAGGAGCCGCAGGGCTCGCCCGACGAGAGTCCGAAGACGTCCGAGTTGCCGGTGCGGTGGACGGCATCTACGTCCGCTTCGAGAGCTTTCCCGATCTGGACTTGGCCTTGGAGAGTCTCGACCCCCGCCGGGGCAGGGCTCACCCAGAGTTGCGAGCCGTGCGCGAGGTCACGGTCGATGACCGAACCTTCGAGCAGGCGGTCGTGTTCATCCCGGACGGACAACTTGGGTACTTCCTGGGGCGGATCGAGGCGTACCTCGCGACGTCCACGAATAACTCGCCTCACAACTACAGGCTGATCGACCGCATTCAGTCCATCGGTCTGGCGTCGCTAGAAGAGTTGTGGACGGACCCGGGGGCAGAGTTCCCCACGGGCGATGACGCCGTGTGGTGGGAAGTATGGTTACGGCGCCGGGACGGGCACGAGGTCGAGCGGCTCAAGCTATTTGCTGAGGCGGCGGGAGCCGAGGTCGGGGCGCAGACTCTTGGGTTCTCGGACCGGCTCGTGGTTCTCGTCCGGGCTTCACGGACCCAACTCGCCCGTGCCGTCGACGTCCTTGATGACGTCGCCGAGCTGCGGCGACCAAAGGAGTCAGCGGCGTTTATCGCCCTGGAGCCTGCGGCGGATCAGGCGGATTGGGTGGACCAGCTCGCGGCCAGGACGACGCCTGCGGCACCCACGGCTCCCGCTGCATGCATCGTCGATACCGGAGTCCATCAGGCACACCCACTGCTCAGTGCGTCACTCCAGCCGGATGACTGCCATACCTGCGATCCCACGTGGGGCCTTGACGTTCGGCATGGCCACGGCACGGAGATGGCGGGGCTTGCCCTCTATGGCGACGTGGGTGCGGCCGTGGTGTCGGGTGGCCCGATCCACCTGCGCCACCGTCTCGAATCCGTCAAGATCATGCAGCGTCCGGGGACGAACCTGCCTCACCTGTGGGGAGCGCTGACAGCGACCGCAACGAGCACCGTCGAGATACAGGCGCCGACCCGCAGGCGGGCATTCGGAATGGCTGTGAGCGCCGAGGGCGATCTGGCGGGGGGCGCCGAGGCGGAGCGCATCATGTTGGGTCAGCCCACTTCCTGGTCCGCTGCGGTGGACGCGCTGGCCGCCGGGCTCGGCATCGATGTGACCGAGGACGGCATGGTCTTTCTCGACGAGGAAGAGGAGAGGGAACGCCGTCTCTTCCTCCTGGCCGCAGGCAACGTCGACACGTTTGAGGATGGTTACCTTGAACGGAGCGACCTCGAGCCAGTCGAAGACCCAGGGCAGGCGTGGAACGCCCTGACGATAGGTGCCTACACGGAGGCCGTGACGTTCGACCACCACGAGGCTGGATACGAGGGGTGGACCCCGCTTGCACCGAACGGCGAGCTGTCCCCTCACAGTCGGACGTCAGTGCCATTCCACCGGCAGTGGCCCGCCAAGCCCGACGTCGTGCTCGAAGGGGGAAACGTCGCTCGCTCGCCCAACGGGTCGACGTTCGACACACCGTATGCGTTCCAGTCGCTCACGACCAAAGCGCCGATCAACGATGCGCGGCTTCTGACGGTGACGTGCGCTACGAGTGCCGCCACGGCTCGCGGTACCCACCTGGCGGCCTCGATTCTTGCTGAGTACCCGAGCCTGTGGCCCGAGACGGTCCGAGCGCTCGTTGTCCACTCTGCGGAGTGGACCCCGGCGATGCGGGCACGCTTCGATGCTGAGCCCACCCGGCAAGGACGTGTCGCGCTCTTCCGCCGGTACGGCATGGGGGTGCCCGATCTGGCTCGGGCTACCCGGAGCGCCACGGATGCCCTGACCCTCATCGCCGAGGATGTCATCCGCCCCTTCGATGGTCAGGGGCGCATGAGGGAAATGACCCTCCACGACCTTCCCTGGCCGACCGACGTCCTCGACGACCTCGGTGGTGTCCCCGTCAGCTTGCGTATTACGCTGTCCTACTTCGTCGATCCCAACCCGGCCCGGCGGGGGTGGCAGCGGCGCTACCGCTACGCCTCGCACGGGCTGCGCTTCGATGTCCGTCGTCCGACCGAGTCGAACGACGCCTTTCGCAAGCGCATCAATCAGTTGGCGCTTGCCGAGGAGGAGCACCGCCCTACGGCCCACAGTGACGCTGCCGAGTGGTACTTCGGACCCGAGCAACGGGTGGCTGGTTCGTTGCATACCGACATCTGGCACGGCACCGCCGCTGACCTGGCGCAGAGGGGTGCCATCGCGGTCTTCCCGGTCACGGGGTGGTGGAAGGAGAGGCCAGATCGCGACCGGAGCGAGGCAGGCGCTCGCTACAGCCTGATCGTCTCCATCGAGACGCCCGGACAGAACGTCGACATCTGGACGCCGGTCGCCATGGAGGTCGGTGTCCCTGTGCTGATCGAGACGTGAGCACGTCCATCCCCGAAGTACCGAGCGACGACCTGACCCCGCTGATCGCTCGCGCCCTCGACCTGGTCACACCGGCATGGCGCTTATCGACGAGCTGCGAACCGAGGACGGGTCCTCCAGCCCGTGACATGGTGGCCAACCATGGCCCTACAGCCGATCGCCAAGCGGCAGCTCCCCCACTTGCTCGGTGATCGTCTCAGTGCGCGTGGGCATCCGCCCATTAAGCACCGCATATGACCGGAAGAGTGCCTTCTGTCGCCCACGTAGCGTCGTGAGGTCTCCCCGGCCGAAGAGCCTATCGATGACCGCGTCCACCTTGTCATGCGCCGCTACGACGTCGCACGGCATGGTGCTCGGGTCGTAGAGCTCGGCTAGCGACTTCCCAGGATGGGCCGCTCGCGCAGCTACGACTTCAGCCGATGCCCGGACAAGCTCATCACGCTGCCGGTCGGGCACCTCGGGCAGAGGAAACGTGTTGTAGGTAAACGTGTTGGAGAAGCGGAGATCGGACTTGATTCGTCCACCTATCGCTCGCATCCAGGCGACGAACATCGAAGACGAGAGAATCCCAAGGAGGAAGCCATCAGGGTCGGGGGCCAGAAAGTTAGCGTCGCCGCAGATCACGGCGGCGGGGTACCTTGCAGCAGTGAAATAGTGACGCTGCTCGCCCACATGGCGCGGAATGGCCAGGTACTCCGTCGTCGGCTGCCGACGTTCATCGAATAGATGGGGGATTCGCGCCTTCTTGACGGTCGCTGCCTTCTTGCTAGCAGCGCGGAAGGTCGCGACCCCTCTTATCCGCTCGCGCAGTATCTCGCTCCCTTCCATGTCAGCGTCCGAGGCGCCTTCCAGCCACAGACACCACCGCGGAATATCGTGGACCAATTCCCGGGCACCGACGAAGCGCCTCAAGTACTTACTCACCACTGGATCGGCCGCGAGGGCATCGTAGTCCTCCGATGAGACCATTAACTGCCCATCATCGGTGGGTTTGTTCCCATACTCTACCGGCGGTAATGAGGCATTCAGAGGCGACGTGCGACTGCTGATGAGAACGTTGGGACCATCGACCAGATACGGATTAATGCAAGCCACGATCCCCGCATCTGGCTCGCCCTTCCCGCCCTCGGCGTAGGTCCACAAGACGGGTTTGGGACTGCTTGCCTTGTCGAAGCCGACGATGGAGACGTGTACAGCGGCCCCGCCACTCGCTTCAGAAACCCACTGAAAGGATCTGTGAGCGAAGCGGCAGCGCCAGCCGGCGTCTAGGATCGGCCGCCAAAGGAACTCGACAGGCTCGCCCTGACAGATCGAGTTCGTAGAGACAAAGGCCCACCGGCTGGCTAACTCGCCGTAGTAGTCAATGGCTTTCGCGTACCAACACGTCACGTAGTCGAGGTACCCGCTGTAGCGCTGGCCCCAAATGGCCTTCGTGTCGGCGGTCTGCTCCGCCGTCTTGGTGTACTGGCCAATGAATGGCGGATTGCCCAGGATCACCACACTTTCGCTTGGCGCGATCAACTGCGCCCAGTCCAACTCCAGCGCGTTGGCATGCCTGATCGTGGGAGCGATGGCGATGGGCAACCGGTCAGGAGCCTCGCCAAATTCCTCCGTCATTCGCCGGTTGGCGAGGTGATCCACCAGCAGCATGGCCGTCTCCGCGATTCTCGCCGGCCATTCGTCGATTTCGATGCCGTAGAAGTGGTCGAGCGTCACCTTAATGCTCGCCGTCACGTCAAGTGACAGCTGCGCGCGATTGACACCGCGCGATGACACCCCGTCCCTGAGGTCGAGGTCTCGCCGTTGCTTGAGGAGCTCTAGTTCGAGCGCACGAAGTTCCCGGTAGGCGACAATCAGGAAGTTGCCACATCCACACGCCGGGTCAAGGAACCGCAAACGGCCCAGGTCGTTGTGGAGACGGGTCAGCTGTGCCTTGTCCTCCCACGCCGATTCGAGGCGCCCGGCTAATTCATCAAGAAACAGTGGTCGAATAGTCTTCAAGATGTTCTCTTCGGTCGTGTAGTGCTCCCCGCCGTGCCGCCGGGCTTCCTTGCTCTTGACGGTCTGGAACATCGATCCAAAGATCGCGGGCGAGATGATGCCCCAGTCGAAGTCACATGCTTCAACCAATGCCTCCCGGAACGCGTCCGTCAAGACGGGCAGCGTGAGCGGTGCCGAGTAGAGCTGCCCATTGATGTAGCGAAAGGGAGCCCGGGGGTCATCCGCAGCTAGTTTCCGAGTACTCTCCGGGGTGTCCAATACCTCAAACAGGCCGAGGAGGTCTGCGTGGAGTGTCTCGGGCGCTGTGCTGCTCGCTATGAACCGTTGAAATAGTCCTGGCGACCACATGTCGGCGTCGTCGCCGAACAGAAGGAAGAGCAACCGTGCGAGGAGAAGGGTGGCTTCGCGTTCCGGCACCCCTGCAGTCTCCAACTCCGCGAAGAGCGTCCCCATGAGTCGAGCCGCCTGAACCGAGGCCGTCTCCGCCTCGGCGTCGAACGCATCGCGCATCCGTTCCAGCAACGCAACCAGCGACAGGTCAACGGCAAAATCGAGGCTGATGGCGCGCAGGCGTTTGGCGAGCCGCTCATTCGGCTCTCCCGCAACGTGCTGGTGGACGAGAAGCTTGGCGTTCGTCCCTCCAAGTTGAGCCTTGCGTGGCCAGCGCCACTCTTGGCGCCCGTCGTCGGTGAAGATCAGGAGGCGCTCAGCGTTGTCTCTGCCAACGAGGGCATCGAGGACGCGCTGGGTTTTTCGAGGCGGAAGGCACGCACAGTGCCAGATCCGGAGGCCCTTGTAGCCGGCAACCTGCCTCAGCGTGAACGGCGTCGTACCCGCCTCTACTGTCAAGTCCGGCTGATCCGGGTTCCCCCAACCCAGTTCGTCGATAAAGAGAGTGCGGAAGTCCCGTGCGTCCACGAGGCCAATCAACTCCGAGTCGGTCACGGGGCAACCCCCATGCTGCTGACAATCCGGATGGGGTCCTTGCCCATCCGGCCCGCCACGACCAATCGTTGGCCGCGGTGCAACGCCGTAATCCGCGTGGCCAGGTCGTCGTCGGTAGCTCCATTGCGAATGGCGCGCTTGAGGCGGCGCTCAGCCTCGCCGATCAGGGGATGTTGAAATAGCTCATCGAGAGCTGCCTGGGTGTCCGCGCTGTGGTTCTGCAGGGTCGTCCCCAGGCGCTGCCAGAGGGTGCGACGCACACCGCGAAGCCGCCCCGCGGCGAGGACGGGAGTCGCCAGCGGCCCGCGGACGAGGAGAGCGATCAGCTCATCGTGATCAGCGCGCTGGTCGAGGCCGTGTTCCTCGGGGATCGCCTCAAACAGCCGAAGGACCTCGTGGCCCGTGAGGAGACGCATCTGGCCAGTCGGCGTGGCCGCGCCAAAGCCGTCCGTCCCGGACTCGGTGCGAACGTAGCAGATCACGCTGTCATCGGGATCCGTGAACCGTCGCGCACGGGTGGCGTCGATCATGTCGGGCAGCGCCGCAATGCGGGCGGTCAACACCGGATCGGCTTCCTGCGCCTGATGCCAGCGCTGATAGGCCAGGCTCGACGCGTCGACATCCTCGGCGGCGTCTTGGTCATCAAGGGTGCCGTTATAGAGGTCGGTGATGGTCTTGACTTCGTCATCACTGCCGAAGAAGTACTCATCCGAACCGAAGGCTTCGGCGTTGGCCGTGAGGCGAGCACTGATGCGCCGTCGCAGAGACAGGACCGTGTCGACCGATTCATGGAAGAACGAGTAGAGCAACACTCTCTCGGCCTGTTGCCCAATCCGATCAACGCGCCCGGCACGCTGGATGAGGCGGATGATCGCCCACGGCAGGTCATAGTTGACCACCACGTGTGCGTCTTGCAGGTTCTGCCCCTCGCTGAGGACATCAGTAGCGATCAGCACGCGCAACTCGTCGGCAATCTCCGAGCTGCTCTGACCGGGCAGCGCGTTCGAGCGTGGCGAGAACCGGTGCGCCAAGGCCGTGGGATTCTCGCTGTCCCCAGTTGCCACCCCCACCGCGATGATTCCCGCGTCTGCCAACGCGCGCCCGATGTACTCTGCGGTGTCCTTGTACTCGGTGAACACCAGCACCTTGTCACTTGGGTGGGTCTCCCGGACAAGCGTCACCAGAGCCGCGAGCTTAGAGTCCACAGCCGGTTCCCACCGCCCGTAGGACTCGAGTAGCCGCCTGAGCGCCTCCGTGTCCTCAGTGAGATCCTGGCGCAGTGCAGGCGTAAAGAGACCCGGGCGGACCCAACTCACCCCCGCAGGAGCCGCAGCCTCCAATGCCTCATAGCGCCGGGCAGGGTCATCGCCGAGCCGCTCCGCCACATCGAGATCATCGGCGGTCGGATCGTCATCGTCAGCGAGGTTCACATCTAGGATGGTTCCCGTGGGGATCTGCAAGTCATGGTCGATGGCATACACAAACAGCTCATTGCGGGCGATGTGGCGCTGCAGCGAGAGAGTGAACGAGTACCCGCAAGACGAAAGCCGCTTGTAGAACGTGGTACGGACGAAGCCAGCGACGTGCCCGCGCCCCCTGGCAAGGTCTTCCGCGAAGTGCCGCTCCTCATCAGTCAGCGCCGCCTTTGGGGATAGGTACTTGCCCAGTTCGTAGCGGGGCAAATGAAGGTGGTTGATCGTGTCCAGAGTCACGTCGCTGGCCATGACGGCGGCCGGATCATTGGCCCCGAACGAGTGATTCACTGGCTTTGGCAGACGGAGGGGAAATCGAAAGCGCTGCCCGTCGCTGAACTCCAAATACGAGCGGCCCTCGTGGTCGGTGTGCGCATAGTTATTCTTGATGAAGGTCCGGGTGCGACGCACCAGGTGCTCGCTCATCAGTCGCTTCCAATCATCCGGCTCTTCCGACCTTCGGAAGGCTGCCAGCGTTGTGGTTTTGCCATCCACCTTGTCGCTTAGCTTCTTGTCCTGAGCCAGCGCGCGCGTAGGGGCGATGCCCAGGTCGTCGTCTTCATCGATGTAGAGTGCGAGTTGATTCGCGACATCGCGGAATCGAATGTTGTAGGGCGTCGCGGTGAGCAGCAGCGTCTTGCTATCATTGGCGCGGATGTAGTCTCTGATCGCCGTGTAGTCGCGACGGGCATCGTTGCGCAACGTGTGCGATTCGTCCACGATGACGAAGGCATACCGACGCAGGGTTGGCAGAACTGCGTGTGCCATGCTGTAGGGAACGACCCGCCCGTGAAGGTCGTAAGCCTCGAAATGCTCTTCCCACATGCCGGTGAGGTTCTTGGGGCACACGACGAGCGGCATGTATCCGTGCTCGTCTCGCAGCATCAAGGCTACCGCGATGGCGGTGAGCGTCTTGCCCAGGCCGACGACGTCACCCAACATGGTGCCGCGCTTGGTCATGAGCCGCCGGGCCAGCGTCCGCACCGCCGTGGCCTGGTACTCAAGTAGCTGATTCGCGATCTCAGAGGGGACCGAGTACTCGGCCAACCCCTCGCGGACATCGCGCGACAGGTCATAGCAGACTTTGAGGAACACCTCATAGGGAGACCGCGGCTCACGCCGAGCCCACGACTCGTCCAGCAAATCTAGGACGTCCGCCGTCACCGTGCGGCTGAACTTGTCCTCCCATCGGTTCTCGAACCACTGGGCTAGGTCTGCGGCTCCCGAGATGTCCACGACGTCGACGTTGAGTTCGAGATTGTGGGCAAGCCCGGGTGCGGTGAGATTTGACGAGCCGACGAATGCGGTGATGGGGTTGTTCAGGTCTTCGCGATGGCACACGTACGCCTTGCCGTGCAGCGGCCGCCGCGTGAACACCTTGATCTCAACAGCTCCGGCTCCGAGGAGGTCGCGCAGCGACCGCAGGGAAGCGCGATCGGAGGCCGTTGGCAGGCCCCGCATCAACTGGATTCGCAACTGCTCCAGGAGTTGCGCTTTGCGCTCGCGAGCGGTGTTCGCATCGGCATCGAACTGCGAGGTGCCTTCAAGGCCAAACTGGAGGTCATCCAGAACCTCCTGCTGAGGCCCGGTCATGACCATGCCGATCAAGATACGAACCACGGGGCCGGGCTTGCCACCGTAGGCCTTCTCACGGACCAGCGCGTCAAACAGAGACCAGCCCCGAAGGTTGAAATAGCCGACCGCCACATCCATCCGATCGGATATCTGCAGCGTCTGCTGCAAATGGCTGCCCAGATCCAATGCGATGTTGTCGAAGATCCGGGTCAACTATCACTCTCCAGCTTCCACCGGCGGGGGCGCAAAGCGGTGCGGTGCTGCGCTGGCTGGAGATTGTGCCACACAGCTCGAACGCTCGCCTGATGGTCTGGCGCTCCGGCGAGCTGGCAGAAACCCTTGGGGGATTGCGCCCACACGCCCGGCGCAACCTTCACCGGAAACGCGCGCGTGGGCCGGCCTGGAGCCACTGCTTCAGCCGATCCTCCGATAGCGCGGCGGGGGCCGGCGGCCGACACCATGGCCTACCCGTCGAGCCCCGGAATGAAGTCATAGAGGCCAAGTCCACGGAAGAACTTGGCCAAGAGCTGGCGGACCACTTCGTCAGGCTCCTGCCGAAGCTGGTCCGTCGAGCACGTAGTGACCTGGTCGTACGGGTGGACGAAACGCGGATCCCTGCCGGGCATGGGACCCAACGAGGACTCACCGATGCCCCGGATAGCGACGCCGAAGCCCCACTCGCCCAGGAAATCAGCCGTCGCAGCCACCGCCACCGCAGCCCTGACCACTCTCCGAGTGAGCAGGACGATCAGGTTGATGAACGTCACCGAACGCCGCTCGGCCATGTAGGAGGCCCGGCCGCAAAAGAGCCTTAGGCCACCGTCATCGCGGACCTCGAGGTCGAGAAGATCGTCTTCCTCCGCTGGCCTAGTGCCGTTGGGCCGTACCCGACGGTCGTTCCCAATCTGATGCGTGCTGATCGCCCACCCGGTCGGTCGTGCCGACAGGCCAGTCGCGTGGTTGAACAGGTCAGGAGCGAGGCCAGTGGGTCCGCCCACCGCCCACACAGCATCTCGAAACGCCCCCTGAAGCCAGCTTTTCCAGTTCTGAGATCCGATGGCGGAGCCGAGGAGATCGGCGCTGGCATTCAGCGGCTGAGCCAGTATGAAGAGATGGCCCTGTGTCCGAAGGGACACCTCCGTAGGGTCGCGCTCCACCTCCTCCCGAAGCCACATTGCGACATCGCCCTGCCGAGCGGTCCGATCGGCAATCAGCCGGCGCACCTCGGCATCCGACATCACTGAGTTGGTTCGATCCGAACGGCATCGGTAACGACCGTCGACCATGTGGGGTGCCCCGGCGCTCCGCGGGATCACCGCCAAGAGGTATCCCCTGCCCGGGTCCGCGCCTGACGAGATGTCGACACACCGAATCCGGAGGGGGGGATCGATTGACCCGCCCCTGGCTATCTGGTCCAGGCGCTCGGCCAGCCCGGCGATATCGAACGGGATCAGCTTCGTCGGCCCGCTTGACACGGGTTGGTCCGCCCCGTAAAGAATCCTGCCGCCATCGACCGCGAAAGAGGCAAGGTCAACGGCTATGTCGACGTTTCTGCTCGGGGGTGGAGGCTGCTTCTTGACGTCCAGCAGATGGCCCTCCTTGAGCAGGCCGTGCTTCAGTGAAGCCTGAAGGTCGGCCTCGGTTCGGGGCTCCCAGTACTCGGTCATGACTCTACCCGCGCGCCAGCGGTGTTGTCGACGGTCGCCCGTACGTCCGAGGGTAGGCCAGCAGCGCCCACGAAAGCCCTCAGTGCACCAGCCAGTCGTCCCGGCTCGTCGACGCCATCGAGCCCAGCGGCTGCCGCCGCTCTCTCCAGACTCGCCCGCCCCTTCCGTGATAACCCGAACGCCGTCTCGATATCCTCGGTGAAGGCGAAGAGGACCCCCAAGCCCCCGGCACCTGCGACAGCACTCTCCACCGCTTGCGCCCGTGTGGCCAGATGGGGGGCGGCCCTCGCCTTCGTCGAATCCCGGTCCATGACGACGAGATGGGCGATGCCGAGGCCCCCGCATAGAGCGACGTAGTCCGGGAGGTTCTCCCTCCCCCCACAGTCCACGGCAAGCACATTGGCCTCACTCAATCCGAGGGAGAAGCGCTCGGCAAGAATGCGGATCACGGCGACGTCATCCTCACCCTCGCAAAGGATTACCCGCTGTGCAAACGGAATGGCCTCGTTGCCCTTGGACCGTAGCTTGCGGGCAACGCGCGCGAAGTCCGAGGCGGAAATGGCTCGAGCCCGACTGGCTAGACCCTCGCGCACAACTCGGACGATGCGCACTCCCCCTGGCGCAGCAACCCCTAACGGCAACATGTAGGGGGAGTGGGTCACCACCACGACCTGCCCTGGAGTCCGCCCCAGGCGCTCTATCAAGTCACGCTGCAGGGTTGGGTGGAAGCTGGCGGCCGGCTCGTCTAGCAGCACCACTGCACCCTCGGAGTGGCCGAGGCTGGATGCGAGGACGAGCAGCTCCCATGCTCCCGACCCGGCGAAGGCTATCGGCACCTCGAAGTCGTCGGCCACGCTCACGCGCGCCACGGCGGTCCCGTCCGCCCTCGACCCAACGTCCACTTTCCGGTTTCGGGCGAGGATCTCGAACAGGTCGCACACTTCGCGATAGCGATCCCTTTCCTTGCGGTCCCCGTTCTTGAGATCCCGAAGGAAAGCAGGCAGTCCGTCCTCAAGTGTCGGGGCATCGCGGTTGGGCGGCGCCACGCCCCGCCGGGCGGGCACCAACCGTGCGTCACTGACCCGGATCAGGCCTCGGCGGAGGACGGTCATCATGGTCACGCCGAACGTGTAGCTCCGATTGCCGACGTTGGGATCGAGCCCATGTTGGTCAATGAAACGACGATGGAGTGGGAAAACCGGGAGGCCCGAGGACTCCACTGCGATGTCGATGGCCTCATCATCACCCGGGAGGAGGTTCTCAAGCGCAAAGGGTTGTTCCGGGACCGTTGGTGGGTGGGTGACGTCTCGTCCGAGCAACATCCGTCCGAGCCGCACTTGGCGAGCCGGGGCGTGGGTTTCGTGCAAAGAGGCTCGCATGAGTTGGGAGGCGCCTGACATGTGCCCGAGCGTCCACCGGTATCGGATCCCGTTGGCGTCGAACTCGAAGGACACCCCCCATCGCGCGTCGCGGTGACCTGCATGGGTGACGCTCAAGGTTCCGTGCCATAGCGGGCCGAGTCGGTCAGCGGTGATCTCGTCAGACACCCACTTCGTGAGGTCTTGGTTCTCCATCCCGCTGTAACCCTGCATGAGCGCGGAGTAGGCGGCAGCCTGCCAGAAGCTCGTAACCAGATCACGCTCCACCGACTCCGTGAGGGCCAAATCAACGCCAAACTGCACAGGCCCATCGGGGCATCCCAGATGGCGAGCGTCTAGTGCATCCGCCAGCTGCGCAGCGGCCTCAGTATCCGAGCTCTCGGAGAAGAGAAAGGCCGCCAAGACCAGATCCGGCACGCGCAGCACGTTGCTCTTGCCGACGCCATTGGGTCCAACCACCACGGTAAGCCCCGGGTCGAGTTCCATCGAGAACCCGTCGAAGGACAGGAGGCCAGATGCAGTGATTCTGGTGAGGCGCATTGATTCACACGAGAGCGGGTTGTCAGGGGTCTTCGATCATAGGCCGCGGGGTTGGCCAACTGTGAAATGTCGGCAATCGGGTCAAGTGCTCTTGCTGGTTTTGGAGCGTTCCGCTGCTGCGGGCGAGGGCACGAGTACGACAGTGCTACCCAGGGTCGCGCCGGCCTCGGCGCTACCGCACGCACGTCCCGGCACTCGAGATACCCTATTGGGGGCGGCCGCCTCGTTGACACTGCGTCACGTGCAGCTTCCGACGCCCATGCCTTCCCCCGATGTGAAGGTGCGGGAAGCTGGCACTGAGATCGGCCACGATCTGACACTGGCCCAACAGTTCCCATTGCCTCTCTGACCGCCGCGCTGAGATCGCGCGTAGGTGTGAGGATCGCGTCTGCTTGGCTGCGGCTGATCCGCTGAGGCCGCCCGGTGCCAGTTATTGGCCGTTTCCAGTGCCAGTTCTGATGGCGGCTGAACTTGCCAGTTTCGCGCCACGGCAACCACCAGCCGCTGGCTTCCGGGGTAGCTCCTCTGCCAGACTCCTCGGCCAGATGGCCGACCTCACTCTCCAGAACCTGGTGGCCACCCGCCTCGCCGGGACGCCCCCCAACGTCGAGGGCGCCGCGGCCCTGGTCCTCGCCTCCTTCCAGGGGGTCGACGCCCTCCGGGCCATTCTCGACGGCCACCAACCCACCCCCGCCGCAGCCCCGGACGCCACCCAGGCCCCCACCGCCACCTACCTCGCGTCCATTGAGGTCGAGGGCTTCCGGGGCATCGGGCCGCCGGTAACGCTCACCCTGGAGCCCTCCCCCGGTCTGACCCTCGTGGTCGGGCGCAACGGCTCGGGCAAGTCCTCCTTCGCCGAGGCCCTCGAGATGCTGCTCACCGGCTCCAACCGGCGCTGGACCGAGCGGGCCAAGGTCTGGCAGGACGGCTGGCGCAACCTCCACC
>Ga0182014_10002391_pt1 | contig 23721 bp, 17 predicted proteins | sample 612S2DmetaG_FD_120489 | JGI IMG/M metagenome (GOLD analysis project Ga0182014, IMG submission 120489) | Permafrost microbial communities from Stordalen Mire, Sweden - 612S2D metaG | ecosystem: Environmental > Terrestrial > Soil > Wetlands > Permafrost | place: Sweden: Stordalen | collected...
ACCGAGAGCACGGTCCCGGTAATGAACGATGCCGCATCGGAGGCCAGCCAAACATAAGCCTCGGCAACATCCTCAGGCTTTCCCATGCGACCCAGAGGCGTGTGCGAAACCATGGTCTGGACGACCTTCTCCGGCATCTTCTGTACCATCTCGGTGGCGATGAAGCCGGGAGCGACGGCGTTCACGCGGATGTTGTACTTTGCCAATTCACGCGACCACGTCCGCGCAAACGCGATAACTCCCGCCTTGGTGGCGGCGTAATTTGTCTGGCCGAAATTTCCATACAGGCCCACGACCGAAGAGGCATTGAGAATCACGCCCGAACCTTTGCAGATCATATGCGGCACGACCGCTCGCGAGCACAGGAAGACGCCCTTGAGGTTGACCGAGATGACCGAATCGAACGCATCATCGGTCATCGTACCGGCAACGGCACCATCCTTCCACTTGACGAACTGTGAATCGCGCGTGATGCCCGCGTTATTGATGAGCACATCCACCGCGCCCCACCGTGCGACAACTTCCGCGACGGCAGCCTCGACATCGCTGTCACTACAGACGCTGACTTTGCGGAAGAGCGCCTCTCCCCCAAGCGAGGACAGTTCGCGTAGTAAGTCGTCCTGCCCAGCATCGTTGACATCCCATGCCGCCACCCGGCAGCCTTCGCTGGCAAACCCCCGAGCCGTGGCGAGGCCGATCCCCGCTGCGGCGCCAGTTACCACGACAACCTTCCCGCGTAGACCTGTGTCTTTCATGCGTCTCCTAAAACGTATACTTCAGCGCAAACTGAATCACTCTGGGCCCCGTGGTGGTTGACACGATGGACCCAAAGTTCACCGAGGGAGAAATTATGTTGACGGGGTTAGCGAAATTCACGTTGTTGAACAGATTGAAGAACTCGGCCCGAAACTCTAGCCGTTGGCTTTCCGTCACCGGTATGGACTTTATGATGGAGAGGTCGGTGTCGATCTGCTTCGGCCCGCGGATGATGTTCCTTCCTAACTGTCCGAAGTCCCCGACCGCCGAGGGCTGCACAAAGGCTGTCGGGTCGAAGTAGGCCGTCAAGCGGTCTTTCACATCGCCGCTCTTAATCGCGGATTGGAGCGTTCTGCCGGACTTCAGGTTGGCCATCGTTGCCTCAAACGCGGCATCTTGGCCGTAGATGGAGAACGGAACCCCGGATTGCAAGGTTACGATTCCGGACACGCTCCAGGTGTTCACCAGCTTTTTCGCGAAAGCGGAGCTGCCGTGATAAGTGTCCGGCAGACTATATAGGTAACTCCCGACGAAGCGATGCCGCCGGTCGAAATCCGAAGAACCATAGTTATGCTGTTCGTTGACCATATCGCCCGGGAGCAGTGTGACGTCGCTGACGTCACTCCCAGAGTAATAATCAAGTGAGTGTTGCCAAGTATAGCTGAGCAGCATTTGTAGGCCGTGGGAGAAGCGCTTTTTGAGACTGGCCTGCAGGGAGTTGTAATTTGAGTTAGAGTTGCTCTCCATCAGGAAGCTGCCCAATCCGGGGGCCGTTAGATTGCCGAAGCCCGGGAAGAAAGGTCCACCTAGACTGCCCGCCGCGTACGTGCCCAGCACGGCCGCCGGCGTAACCGCTTGGTTGAACGAGAACAACCGCGGGAATTTGCGCCCCAGCGAACCGGCGTATCCCAAGTCCAGCATCCAGTTGCTTGCGAAGCTGGTTTGCACCCCAAGGTTGAACGATTGGGCATAGGGGATGCTCCAGTCATGCAGGTCCGGATAGATCCCAGTGGCCGGAACCGGAGTAGTCTGGGGGCCGTAAAAATAGGATGTGTAGGGCAGGATGGCCGGATATCCGCAGGATTGTCCATTACAAGCAAAGGTGCCGGGACTGCCGCTGACAGTCAGCGGGAACTGGCTGGGCAGTGGAACTTGCACAAATGGATTCTCGTTCGGGGTGAATAGCTCAGCGGCCAGCATTTCGTAAGGCATGTTGAACAATTGGCTGTTATACAACCGCATGTTCGGCCGATCGTAAAAGATTCCATAACCTCCGCGCAGGACAATGTCGCCCTTATCCGTCAGTAGGTAAGCGAAGCCCACCCTCGGCCCGAAGTTCTTGTAGTTGGAATTCACCAACCCGTCGCTGCCTTTGGGAAATCCGGGCAAGTTTCCATTGCCGGCCTGGACGAAACCGCCAGTGACGATCGAACCGCACGTGGCCGCGCCGCCGCAGCCTCCGAAAATGTACGTTGCAGGCAGACCTACAGTCGTGGCATTCGACGGATCGAATCCGACAAAGTGGCCATGGGTTTCTGTGGTGGGACCGAAATAGTCATAGCGCAGTCCAAGGTTTAGCGTAAGGCGGGGGGTAACCTTCCAGTCGTCCTGGAAGAAAGCCGCAAAGTCGTTGGCGCGGTTATGGAGGCTGTTAGTTCCAGAGCCGATTGCGGACAGGCCAGTGAGCCCGGCTAGAAAATCCTCGAAAGGATTGCCAGTGAACACGCCCAGGTAGAACAGTTCGCCATTGGGAAATACATCGAAATAGGGAGCATCCAATTCTTGCCGCTTGTATTCGCCACCGAATTTGAGGGTGTGCCGCCCCTTCGTCCACGTCATCGTGTCGCTGACGGGGTAAGTGTTGGTCGCAGCGTACGTGATGCCAAGCGGAGACGGCCCTAGCGTGAACATGTTGGTGAAGGACATCGTCGGCATGCTGGGGAACAAACTGCTCAACGGGGACGCAATTCCTAAATCGGCTGAGGTGACAGGTGTAGAGGGTTTGCCGGGGCCGTATATCGTGCTCCAGCCGAACCTGAATTCGTTCAGCAAATGACTCGAGATCACCGACTGTATGCCTGCCGAAAGCACGCGCTGGTAGATGTCTTCGTCAGTCGGCCAGCCTGGCGCCTGCAGCGCGTTGCCATCGCCAAACTGGTTGTAGATCGCCTGATTCTCCCGGTTGAACGCTTGAAAGTATTTGGCAAAGAAACGGTTTGCTTGCGTCAGCTTGACATCCAGATTGGTGTTGAACTGGTCTTCTTTGTAGGTTGAGTTGGAAGGAATGGTCGCAAGGACAGTGCCAGGATTCGTCCAATCCGCCCCTGTTGGACAGGCCACGCCGGTAGTGTCAACGCCGGTAGTGGCAACGCCAGGGGCCGAAGGAATCATGTACTGCCCGTTGGGAAGCTTAGCTTGCAGCGCGGCTACGGCCACTGGATCAACGTACCCAAAGAACCCTGGGTTGTAGCACAATGAAAGGCTGGCAAGGGATGCGGCATCGCGCTGCGGTCCCAAATAGTTCGGCAGGAACATCGTGGAGAGCGAGTTGGTCAGCGAGGTGCCATTAGTTTCGCGGGTACCCTGATAGGAGATAAAAAACCAGGCGCGATCCTTCAGCAATGGACCGCCCAGCGTGCCGCCAAACTGGTTGCGCCTGTAAGCGGGCCTGGCCGTGACCGGTCCTTCCTCTCCGTTCAGGAAGAAATTGTTGGCATCCAAAACGGTATTCCGCAGGAACTCGTAGGCATCGCCATGGAGCCGGTTGGTGCCCGACTTGGTGACGGCGGCCACATTGCCACCCGCGCTGCGGCCCGCCGAAGCATCGTACATGCTGGTTTGCACGATGAATTCCTGGAGCGAATCCATGGACGGGACAGAAAGATTTGGGTTCTCGCCCGTGCCAATGGAATTCGCATCCACGCCGTTGATGATCATGTTGTTAGAGAGAGCGCGCTGGCCGTTGACGTACACAGCAACATCGCCCCGCCCCAACTCAGAGGAGTTCTGGAGAGAGCCCGAGGTTCCAGTTGTCATAGATAACAATTGCTGGAAGTTGCGGGTCGGCAACGGCAGCGAGTCGATCTCCTTCTCATCGATGACGGTGCCGCGGGCCGAGCTTTCCGTTTGCACCAGCGATGATTCTCCGGTAACCGCAATCGTGGTCGGCGCGCCGGCCACCTTGAGAGCAACGTCGACGACCGAGCTCTCGGTGATTTGGACAACGATGCCTTCCACTTTGACCGAGGCGAATCCGCTCTGAGTCACGTCGAGCCGATAGGCGCCTGGGCTGAGCAGGGGAAACGTGTAACGCCCGTTGCCGCCGGTTTGGGCCTCGCGCCGCACGCCGGCATCGCTGGTCAGGACCACTCTCGCGCCGGCTACGAGGGCGCCGCTGGGATCCGTCACCACGCCCACAATCTGCCCGGTGGTGGCCGTCTGCGCTTGGATCATCGGTGTCATGAAACAGAAAATGCTGGCGGCCGCCAGCAGCGTCGCAAATGCTCGCATTCGCATAGTTCCTCCGTGTGCCGCAATTACCGCTTCGCAGTCCGGCCCTTCCGGCTGCGCGTGTACAGACGGACAAACTGATCGACAGCTTCTTCGTCGCTCACGCCCAGATAGCGCTTGGCGCCGAAGAGGTTCTCCACCAGAAAATGCGTTACAAACTGCATGTACAAACTGACATAGGCAACCCCGGGTTTCACATCACTGGGGAAGGGAATCGGCGCCTTTTGAAACAAGGCGGCCGAGTAGGTCCGCAGACCTCCGGCAACTTCACGGTAGCTGTGTATGAAGTGCTTATGACGGAACTCGACGACATCGACGTACATCAGTCGCCAGTAGTCCAGATTTTCCGAGACGACGCGGCCGACGGCCATCCCCAGCTTCTTCAGTGACTCCGGATCGGGCGATTGCATCAGGGGAAGAATCTCTTTTTGCCGGATGGCCTCCATGTTCTGCTCCATGTGCTGCACCAGGCCGATGAAGATGTCTTCCTTGTTCGGGTAGTAGAGGTAGAGCTTGCCCATGGATACGCCGGCGCTGCGGGCGATTTCCCGGACGGTCGTGCCGTGAAATCCCTGCCGGGTGAAGAGCTTTTGCGCGGCGCGTTCGATTTTGAGCTTGTTCTTGGCGACGGTGTTGTCCAAAAGCCTCGGCATCGATTCGCCTCCCTTACCAAGACGAGCGCTCGCTCTCGTTGGTGGATTCTAGGGCTCTACCCGTAGGCTGTCAAGCGCTATTTGAGGGGCATTTTAGTAGCCGTTCGTTCTTGGTTTTATAGCGGAGGAGAGAACCATCGCGCTCGTCGAAGCGCCGCCAGAAATCGAAGTTGCAGGACTGCGGGATCAAGGGATGGCGCCAGCATATTAAAATGTATGTGCTGGTTGCGAAAGAAGAGGCAAATCAGGGGGCCAAGGCATTTGTCCGGATTCATCTCATATTTCCGTTGTAATCGATTAGCGGTTCCCATCGTCGTATCTACCTGCTTGCTCATGCTGGCCGGCTTCGCGCTGGCCGAGACTGCCGCATTCGATCTGGTGGGCCCGAAAATCGAAGTTCGCGTGCGCCGAGATGGCGAGACCCTCCCCATTTCCGAGGTGCCGAGCCTGCAGGCGGGCGACCGGCTTTGGGTGCATCCCGATCTGCCCGACAGCCAGTCGGTCCATTACGTGATGGTGGTTGCTTTTCTGCGGGGCGCCACCAATCCTCCACCGGATTCTTGGTTTACGCGGGTGGAGGCATGGAGCAGACCGGTGCACGAGGAAGGTGTTTACGTGACCGTGCCCGAGGGCGCCGAGGAAGCCCTCGTGTTGCTGGCCCCCGACACCGGCGGAGCCTTCAGCACGCTGCGGAGCGCGGTTCGGGGCAAGCCGGGAGCCTTCGTGCGCGCTGCCCAGGATCTTGAACAAGCCAGCCTCGATCGGGCTCGGCTGGAGAAGTATCTGGAGGTCGTTCGCGAGACGTCCACAACCGATCCGGAGCAACTGAAAGCCCGCACCACGCTGCTGGCGCGCAGCTTGAATATCCGCCTCGAGCAGCAGTGCTTCGACAAGCCCAGCGCGCAGCAGGTGCCATGTCTCACCCAGAATACCGATCAATTGGTGCTCGACGACGCTCACAGCCAGACGATGGCTGCAACTCTGACCTCGGGAGCTTCCAGCGACCTGTTGGCTCAGATCAGTTCCACTCCCACGGCCCGCAATGGATATTACAGCCCCTACATTGGCGCCGTGGTGGATGTAGCCAGGATTTTGAGTACAACCCACACCGCGCAATACCAGTACATTCCCGCGCTGGCCTTGCCCAAGCAGGACGAACTCAATCTGCGGCTCAACAACCCTCCGTCGTTCCGCAACCCTAAATCGGTGCTGGTCGTCGGTTTGCCAGCGGTCCGCCCGACGCCCCCGCCTGCGCTGCGCACGGTGGACCCGTCCCAAGTCTTCTGCGCCGACACACCCGCACTTGTACTGCCTGTGGACGGCGCGCCCCTCGCCTTCGCAACGGAATTGGCGCACAACTTTGTGCTTCATGTGGAGACCAAGTCAGGCTCGGGAATCGATCTCCCAGTCCAGGCTGATCCGGCGCGCGGTGGATTCGTGGTTGACACCCAGGCGATGCACGCCGACGCTTCGGATGCGGAAATGGTTGGGATTCTGCGCGGAAGTTGGGGCCTCCGGCCCTTCGACGGGCCACGCTTCCGTCTGCGGACTTCGAGCTCCGGGCAGTGGATTGTTGCTTCGAAAGATGCCAGCGCTCTCATCGTGGGAAGGGAAGACAGGCTCCACCTGCAGAGTGCGGATGCCTGCTGCGTAAGCGAAGTACTACTGCACGACGACCAGGGCAAGCAACTGAAGGCGGAGTGGAAGATTGCGAAATCCGACGAACTCGAAGTGCGAGTCGGGCTGCAAGAATCGTCTGCCGGATTGTTGACCATGACGGTGAAAAAGTTCGGCTTGCGCGAAGCCGATAAGATTCTCCTTCACACCTATGCCGAAGCCGGCCGATTGGATGCGTTTACGATCCATGCCGGTGATGCCAACGGGACGCTGAAGGGTACTCGCCTCGATCAGGTTCTGGAAGTCGACGCTGGCAGTGTGCGCTTCAACCCAGAGGCGGTCTCCCGCGCCAATCAGCAGGATGAATTGGCTCTGGTTGCCGAGGACCCCGCCGCCAGCGCCCTGTTGCAGCCGGACGAGGCGATCCTCCTTCATGTCACTCTGAAAGACGGTCGCGTCCTCGACCTGAAATCGACGGTCGCGCCGCGCCGTCCCAGCGTGAGCGTGATGAGCAAGAGCGTGCAATACGACCAGTCCGTGCCCGCGTCGCTGGTCCGTCTCGGCGATTCCGATGAGCTGCCTCAGGAGGCGCGTCTCAATTTCTTCCTCAAGACCCAGGTGCCTGATGCATTTCCCCCGACTGAAAAGGTCGAAGTAGCAACCGCCGACGAGTCGTTCCGCGTCCTGCTCAGCTTCAAAGACGGCAATCTTACCCTGCAGGATTCCAGGACGGTGTTTGCCGTGCTTGACCCCATGAAACTGCTTGGCCCTTCGGCCTTCGGGCCCCTGAAGTTCCGTCCGGTGACGGCGGACGGTGTGGAAGGAGACTGGCAGCCGCTCATCAGTCTAGTGCGCGTCCCCACTCTTAAGGGCGTGCATTGTGTGCCCGGACGGGAAAGGCAATGCACTCTGAGCGGCGACAAACTCTTCCTGATTGACGAGGTGAGTTCCGACCCCGACTTCACCAACTCGGTTACCGTTCCCGATGGCTTCGCAGAAGCGACCCTTCTCATCCCGCCAATGAAGGGAAAAACCCTCTACCTCAAGTTGCGAGACGATCCGGCAACGGTGGACACGGCGATTGTGCCCACGCTGGCCGACTCGCAGTAGGATTAAGCGGGCGTACGTCCACCGAAATATCGGTAGTGGTGCCGTTGAAACTGCACCACCACCGAAATATCACTTTGGACTGAAATTCTCTGCGCAACTCTGCTAAGATGAGCTGTTCTGAGTCCTAAGTTCCTGTGTCTGAACCGTTTCCCCAACGCGGTTTTGGATGCCGGAATGCTACCTATAGTTGGCTCTCCCCGGCCGCCCACCGGCTCAGTGCCGGGGTAGGAGTGCTGTTTTGAACGACGCTGCCATTGGAAAGACCGTGCGACGAAGGCGGAGCTGGTATCGGCGTCGTCTGCGCCTTCAGCGGACCCTGGTAGCTGTGTTCGTCGCGGCAGTGATCGCTGGCGCCTGCTGGCAGAACGTGGCCCGCCATTTCTCTTTGCCCGTCCTGCACGCTTCCCAGGTTTTGCCCGCCTCTTTTTGGGCCCGGGGAAATGTCCGCAACAATCTTGCTTTCGCGGCCGCAAGTTCCGCGAGACCCACCAGATTTCTTGCGCATATTCCAGGCGTCTATCCCTACTCGGTGATCCCTGGAGGCGTGAGGAATCTCGGCGATCTCCGCGCTGCAGCGGCGCACGATTATGTAGTTCGCCGCCATTTCTCCCACTTCGATTTCAGCCACGCCCAGCTGGTGCGCGCCACCGAAGCCCGCGAAGTTTATCTTTCCTATCGCATTCGCGACACCGTCTTCTGGACCCGCAAAAGAATCCGCCTGCACATCGGCGAGCTGCTGCTGACCGACGGTAAAATCACGGCGCGCGCCCATTGCGGCAACCAGATTTCCGATGCCGCCAAGCCCGAAGTTTCCGACGAAGAGCCGGACGAAGATGTTCTGGACCGGCCCGTGGCCGAGGTTGCAGCCGCCCCGTCCTTGCCCATCCGCCCCGTGTTCGCCGCGCCCGACTTGCCCGTCGGCGAGCCGATTGCCCCCAAGCTTTTCGGCAGTCTCTTCAACTTCCCCTACGTCCCTGTCGGTGTGCCGCTTCCTTACCGGCCTTGCCACGCCGGCGACCATTTCATTGACGGGCACTGCGTTCCCAAACACCACAAACCCTCGACGGTTCCCGAGCCCTCGACCCTGATCTTGGCCGCTTCCGGACTGGCGTTGATCCTGTGGCGTTATCGAAGGACCCTCCGGCCCGTCACACCGTAGTTTCCCGGCTTCCGCATGTGCTACGACTTCCGATCAGCTTCGCCCGTCCCATAACTGCTAAACTTTGCTCAGAGCCTCAATGCCACGCCTTGCCTATGTCGGAGCCCTGCTGGCCATCGCGACCTCGCTGTCTGGGCCGGTCTTCGGGCAGAACTCCGCGCCGATTCCCGCTCGCGTCCAGCGCGTCGTAGTGCGTGCAAATGGCAACGCCATGGAAGTCGAGATCCAGACCTCCGGAGCTCCCATAGCGCCCGATACCCAATCCATCACCGGCCCCGATCGCATCGTCGTCGATTTTCCCGGCGCGCTTCCCGCCGCCGACTTGCGCGCCCTCAAAGTCAATCGCGGCACGCTCAAGGCCGTGCGCTCCGGACTCTTTTTCAGCAACCCTCCGATTACGCGAGTCGTCCTCGATCTCACCCAGCCGCAGTCCTATCAGATTTCGACCACCCAAACTTCGACGACCCAGAATACGGTCGTGGTAAAACTGGGTTCGCCAAATTCAGGTCCGGCACAGTCCGGTCCCGCAGTTGCGGAAAGAATCCCGCCCGCGCCCGCCGCCAAACTTCAGAACGCCACTCTCGCCGCGGATACAAATGCCGCCCGCGCGAAAGTTGCAGCCGCCAGGGTCTCGACCGCAGTTGCCAATGCGCCACTGCTTCCCGTCACCGAAGCGCCTCCGCCACCGCAACCGCCCGTCACTGTGACCTTCGTGAACGGAATGCTGACCATCCGCGCCGACAAAGCCACCCTGGCCCAGGTGTTATTCGAAGTGCAGCGTCAGACCCAAGCCGAGATTGCCATCCCCGCCGGTGCCGAGCAGGAACAAGTCGTCGCCGATCTCGGTCCCGCCCCGGCCCGCGATGTGCTCGCCTCGCTCCTCAACGGCTCAGCCTATAACTTTATTTTTGTTGGCACCGAACTAACCCTGGAGCAAGTCATCCTGACCCGCCGCGATCCCAACATCTTCTAGCCGATCGCCGAAAATTTTAGGATTGGTCAGCCCGAACGCGAGCCCTGACATGTCATGAAGCAGAACCCCGACTTGTCATGAGGCAGAGCCCGCCTTGTCATTAGGCAAAACCCTGAATTGTCATTAAGCAAAACCCTGAATTGTCATCCCGAGCAAAGCGAGGGATCTGCAGTTTGTCAGTAACCGGTGGAAAAAGCGGTTCGTCGTAGCGTTCGCTTTGGCGCAGCTGATTTTCGACTACTACGGCGAGATCAGCCGCACCGCCACCGGAGACGCGCCGTTGCCAAGAATCGCTGGCGGCGCTGCAGGGACGCCGCCGGCTGCGGGGGTTCCACAACCCACCAAGTTGATGACCCTCGTACGGATAAGGTTATTGCGAACTGCCCGTCCGTTTGGATTGAGAAAGAGCTGCACAAAACCGATGATCTGAACCTTAGGGTAGGCAGCGGGCGGCCAAACCGTCGTCGTGTCGATGACCGGTACCGTCACTAACGAATCGCTAAGCATGATGTTGCTTCTTGCTGTCAGCGCGCCCGATTGCACCACCGGATTGTCCCCTCCCGCCAGAAACTGAAACGGCTCCGTGCCCGCAGGGGGCGACGCCACGGCGGTATCGACCATATCTCCCTCGTTAGCGGTTGAGTTGGTTAACGCATCCACGGCTGCTGCCGCCTCGCCGTCTAGATTCGGATCGGTGTTGGTGGTATAGACGTGCACGATGCCGTTACAAGCAATGGGTGCTTGTACGCAACCCGCAATACTCAACTGGTAATTGTTAAACCCAGCGCATCCAGTGCATGCCACGGACGACGCACTGGGCGGCGGAAAGTCGGCAGGATCGCCGGGATAATACTTCCATGCCGGCGCCGACGGCGCAGGCCCGCAGGCAGTAGTGCAATCGGAGCTTAACCGCGTTGCCGCTGCAAAGGTCGACTCCCAACCCAACAGCGCCGGATCCCCGATGGTTCCCGTAGTCGCGGTGAAAATCGAATCTCCGGCCGTGGCCGGACTCTTATTCGGCAACAGCCACGGCTTCACACACATCGGCGCCACCGGTAGTGGCGGGTTAGTTGGTGCTCCCAGAGGATTCGGAGAAGAATTGTAAGCTTCGGCCTTGGCTGACGCGGACACCGCGATCGTCGTGCGCCCCCAGATGCGCGCGAAAAATGTCGGCAGATTGTTTACCTGCACCGTTATGGCGACAGTCGGGTTGGTAATCGGTCCACCATAGACAGGGGGAAGAACCTGGGAGGGGGTCAGGTTCGCTCCTCCCACCTGGTTCTGTTGTGCGACCTGAATGGCGACGTTGGTGGCGAGGGTCTGCGCGGCTGACATCAAGCCGTCGGAAGCAGCGTTCGGATCCGAGGTTGCTCCCGAATTGGCGAGCACGCGGGCGCCCGCCAAGGCTGCGGCATCGGCCGCCAGTTGCGCCTCGCTGCGCGCAGTGTAGAGCGTCACCACGTCGATCGACAGCGCCGCCATCGCTCCGATCACAAACAGCATGAATACCGCAACCAGCACGATGACGATGCCTTCCTCGCGGTTGCGCCGCGAGCGTCGCCGCAATCCAGGTCGCAATTTAGTTCGATGCCGTCGCAAGCTCCCTCACATCTGGTTGTGGACCGTGGCGCTCTCGGTCACGGTCGCTGGGGTTGAATAGCCGTTTGGGCCCGGGAATAACAATTGAATCACACCACCGAACCGCCAATGATATGGATATGAGACCGTAAGGACGGTGCCAACGGCCACCGGTGTCCCAGGGGTACACGGTCCGGACGCGCACGCCCATCCGCGGTTGATCACGATGGCCAGTGGGTCACTGGGATAGGCGCTGGAACAACCGGTAATTGTGTAAGTCCACTTCAGGGCAGCCTGCGCGGGTGCTGGGAACGGCGGCTGGCAAGCTCCGGCGTTCACGACTCCGCTGCCCGCCAACGAGTTGACGATTGCCGTCACCACCGGTTGCAGAGAATCGGGGTTGCCGTTGGTTGCCTGAATGTCGCTCATCGGCTGAGCGCCGGCAATGATCGCGCCTTCCTGCGCCGCCTGCGCGATCTTCTGCTTCTGATTAAACGCGCCGCTGAAATCGTAGATGCCCACCACGAACACCACCAGCAGCGGCAGTGTGACGGCAAACTCCACCAGCGCCGAACCCTGCTCGTCCAAAAATCCAGCCCCGGAGGGGCATGCTACCTTAGCCCAGCGCTTCAGCGCTGGGAACGGTGGAAGAAACGACTCAAGTCCCGGAGGGACGACCCGAATGCCAACCATCTAGTTCTCCATCCTGCTCTGCGCCTGTGCCGACAAGATAATCCTCTGATTGTTGAGCGAAGTGAAAGGCAGGTAGAACTGAAACGGATATTGGAACCTCACCAGCGCTCCACAGATTTGCGATGGGCTGGGGGCTGGCGGATATCCGCAGGTCTGAATCTGTGTTGGATTCGATGTGGGGTTCAGCAGCACTTGTTGGCAGATTGTGATGTTGCCAGAGTTCGTGCATCCCGTGGGCGCGGCACCCGGATTGACGATTTGCGCCGGATCGAGATTGGACGCCTGCATCACCGCCGCAATCGTGCTGTACACATTACCGTTGGGGGCATTCCCGCACGTAACGCACGACGCGCGCGCCGCTGTGATCGCTCCCTGCTGCGCCGCCTGCTGGATGGTCGAGTAAATATTAAAGGCGCGTCCAAACCACACGATGCCCAGCAGCAGCATGAACACCAGCGGCAGCACCAGCGCGGCCTCCGCAATCTCCGCCCCGTCAGTGCTTCCCAGTCGCCGTGCAATGCGTTTGACCTTCATGCAGTTCATAACCCCATTATGTCTGTCATCATCTTATGATTTTGTCATCCTGAGCGAAGCGAAGGACCTATGAATTTGAATCCGCCCCAATGCATAGGTCTTTCGCTTCGCTCAAGATGACAAACCGTAAAATGAAATTACAAATTACAATTTCCCCATCGCTCTTCCCATCCCATAAACCAGAACCGCAACCGCCATGGCCACGCCGAACGGAATTTTCGTTGACTGCGGATTGTCGAGCGATACCGCAGGCGCGGGCGTCCGCAGGCTCAATAACGCCGCCAGCAAATGAGCGATATTCAGGAGCGTCTGCTTCAGCCGTCCTTTCCAGATGACCAAGGCCAGCGCCATCGCTCCCGCCACCAGAATCGTACCCACGAGCACGGAGAGCAGTTGCCGCCAGCCCAGACAAGCTCCCAGGGCGCCAGCCAGTTTCATATCGCCGGCTCCGAGGCTGCGGATCAGTACGAACGGCAGCAGCAGCCCAAGGCCCACGACCGTTCCCAGTAACGCGGTTTCCAATCCCGGCCAGCGAAACAGAATCGTGTTGACCACGACCCCGGCCGCGAAGCCCGATACCGTGAGCCAGTTCGGAATCCGCCGGTAGCGCCAGTCCAGAACTCCCGCAACCATCGCCACCACTATCGCCGGAATCCATGGGGCGAAATTCCAAAGGCCGAAAATCCAGGGCCCGGATTGAAGCATGATGACCGCTGGCAGACAAGCGCCTCCGCGCGTTTCTCTCCTGTACTTTAGGGCTTTCCGACGCCACACTCAAGAGAAAGTTCTCAGTTCCCAGTTCTCAGTGGCGTTCAATAGACAGGCTGGTTTTTCTGGGAACTGGGAACTGCTTGCTTTGAGCAAAGTAAAAGGCCCGGTTGCCCGGGCCTTAAGTGGGAATCGAAATGAGGTTTATCTAGCGTGTGACCGCGGGCGCCGAGTTTCGCTCCGCAACCACTTTCTTGGCATTGTCGGCCAGCGCGCGCGCCTGCGGCAGCAGGTCCAAAGCCTTGATCACATCCGGATCGGTTTCGGCCCGCACCTTCAGGCCTTCTTCCTGCCCAAACGCATCCACGAAGAGTTCGCTCTTGATGTTGGAGCGCAGCCAGTCGTTGCTCTCGATCATCTCTGTTTCCGTGTAAGGAATCTTTTCCTCATCAAGGAACTTGCGGAACTCCAGCAGCAGCGCATCGTCCACTTCGGAGCTCTGCGTGATCTTGTGCGTGAGCGCGTAGTGCTTGGCAAAATTGAACAGAGCATAATGCTGCAGCAGCGAGTCCTGAAACTTGGTCGACTTGAAAGGCATCAGCTTCACGTCGGGAGTAATGCCGCCGCCCCCATAAACCGTGCGCCCCCCGTCCGTTAGCTTCACTTCATGACTGGCGTTATTCTCCTCGCCTTCACGATTGTAGTAGTAATCGTAGAGCGAGAGGTTGGAGTAATCGCGCTGGATCAGCCGTCCGCTGGGGGTGTAATACTTGGCGGTGGTCAGGGCCAAGCCGGTGTTTTCGGCGAGCGGATATACGGTTTGCACCAGGCCCTTGCCGAAGGTCACTTCGCCGGCGATCAGGCCGCGATCGTGATCTTGAATGGCTCCAGCCACAATCTCGGCCGCCGACGCCGTTCCTCGATTGACCAGCACCACCAGCGGATATTCTTTGCCGCCATTGCCGCGGGCGGCTACATACCGCTTTTCCGGCGATGACCGGCCGTGGTGCGAGACGATCAGCTGTCCCTTCTTCAGGAACTTGTCGGCTACGCCAACGCCTTCACTCAGCAGGCCTCCGGGATTCTGCCGCAGATCGAGGATCAGACCTTTCAGATCGCCCATCTGATCCAGCGCTTCGGCGACTTCATGCTCGGTCGTTTCCTGAAATCCGGAAACGTGCATGTATCCGACGCCGGGCTTGATCATGAAGTGCAGGTCCACGCTGTAGCGAGGAATCTCGTCGCGGACCACGGCAAATTCGAGCGGTTTGTCGGAGCCTTCGCGCAACATGGTGATGCGGACGGTGGTTCCTTTCGGTCCCTTGAGCAGATCGGCGACATCGGAGGTGCTCATATTGTCGGTCGGCTTGCCGTCGATGGCGGCGATGATGTCGCCCGGGCGGATGCCGGCGCGATAGGCCGGGGTGCCGACGAAGGGCGCGATCACGATGACCTTGTTATTGCGCGGGCCAACCGTCATGCCCACGCCATAGTACTTGCCGCGCTGCTCTTCCCTGAGGGCAGAATAAGACTTCGGATCGAAAAAATTCGAGTGCGGATCGAGCTGGTGCAACATGCTGGGGATGGCGCCGTTGTAAATCGCTTTGTCGGGATTCACCGGGTCGGCATAGTTCTGCTCGATCGTGTCATACACGTCGGTGAACTGCTTCAAGCTGTCGCGGACGTCCGAGTCGCTGCTGGGCGTGGTTGCCGGGCTGATCTTCTGCGCGAACAGCATTCCCAGCAAACCGAACGTGGCAAGGACAAAAACTATCAGGAAGAGTGAACGACGAGAACTACCAGCCATGTTTCGAAATCCTTCGGGCAGGGACGTGGAGGGACCCAGCCACCCCATCTAACGCAGTATAACACGCAAAACGGCCTGTTTACTTGGATGCAAGAACCCGCTGGCGGTTACGCTAGAGCGACATCTTTTGGGGGTCTGGGGGATGTCCAGCCGCATTAAGGACAGGACATTGCGCTGTGAGCGGAGGCCAACTCGGCGGAAGGATGATCCGGCATCAGTGCCGCGTCCTCCGAGGAGAACCGGGACGGCTGGACGACCTGGCGGCCATCATCGCGAAGAATCCTCCATTTGCCCTCGATTTTTTCCACAATGCTGATGGTTCCGGTGCTCGGGCCGCCCTTCACGGGCACTTTGTTTCTGTCACCGCCTTCGATGATGGTGGCAGCCGCCAACAGATTCCGGACGTGGGTTACCGCCAGTACGCAGCCCTCCGAGGAATCCGCCAGGTTCATCAACTGAGTCAGGCGGTAGGAGTAGCGCCCGTAGAACTGATAAAAGGACTCGCCGCTGGGGGCAGCGAGATCCGGTCGCTGGTTGAGTAGATTCAGGAAAGGGAGTACATCGCTCACCCTTTGGCCACCGAATGCGCCCAGATTCCACGGGCGCAGTTCGCTGGTCGCCACCACAGGAGCCTTGACCCGGCGGCGCAGGACTTCGGCAGTCTGACGGGCACGGCGCAAGTCCGAGCAATAAACCACGTCGATGGGGTAGTCGCCGAGCATGTCCGCCGTCCTTACGGCCTCCTCCAGCCCCTTGTCGTCCAAGGGCACATCCAGCCAGGAGCGGAGTCTCTCGTCTCTTCCGGGACTATTCAGTGGAGTATGTCCGTGTCTCACCAAAATCAGCTTTCCCATTTTCGTTTTCTCTCTTCGGGCTCCGGAACCGCGATCGTCCGCCGTTCTCGCTGTGAATCCGCTACAAAAGGCAAAACATCAAGGACGCGCTACTCGACCCTTGCTGCCGGCCATGAAATCTCGGTGGGAGGGAAGGGAAGGGTCCCACGACGGACGGCAGCATTTTCCTAGTAACTCTACTAATGTAATAGACATAAAAAACAAATCACTGCAAGGCGGGGGCCACTTCGCGAGCTTTTGTTACAGGAATGTGAATAAATAACTTACCTGCCGGACGTCCCCTGCGTCCAGAGTCACGAAGTGCAACAATATGCACTTCATGGGAATACCCTTGTCATTTCGCGGAAAAACGGCTCCTGCGGAAATTCGACTATGTCTATAGACATTAATTGAGAATCTGATAGTGTTATGGAGTGATGAACATACCATTAAATTTCGATGAAATGGCGTGGGCACCCTCAAGGTGGCGCCCCCAGAAGGGGGAAAGCTGACTCCGGCCCGCCACGAAAATACTGTTCTCCTGCTGGCCGGGGATGGCTGCGGGAAAGCGGCAAAGAATCGAGAATAAAATAGCGATGACCGCACGAAAAAATGCACCGGTGTTCGTGATTGGCTGTCACCGCTCTGGTACTGCTCTTCTTTACGACAGCCTGCTCTCCGCGGGCGGATTTCCCCTTTATCACGCTGCTCCCTATGTGCACACCCAGTTGCTTCCGATGTGTGGGGACCCGTCGGTTCCCAGGAATCGTGAGAAGCTGCTGAAGATCTGGCTGCGGAGCAAAGCCTTCCGGCGGACTGGCCTCGCCCCCGAGGACCTGCGCACGAAGATCCTGCAAGAATGCAGAAGTGGCGGCGACTTTTTGCGAATCACGCTGGGAGAAGTCGCTCGCCGCGCCGGCGTCCAGCGCTGGGCGGTCTACGATTGCGACAATATCCTGTATATGCCGGCGGTCAAGCGGGAAGTTCCTGACGCTCTGTTTGTGCATGTAGTTCGCGATGGCCGGGATGCCGCGTTGTCGATGAAGAAGCAACACGGTGGGCGTCCCCTGTTGTGGGCGCAAGAACGGGGCCTTTTCGCCTGGGCGCTGCTTTGGCAGTGGACGGTGCGGAAGGGAAGACGCTACGGGCAGAAGTTTCCCGCCGACTACATCGAAGTGCGCTACGAGGATCTGGTTTGCCATCCCGAGAAAACCTTGACGGCTTTGGGAGAGTTTCTGGACCACGACCTCGACTACGACCGTATTCAGAAGGCCGGCATCGGGCGCGTGGCCTCTCCGAACACGGTGTGGAATGAGGAATCAAGCGCGGAGAGTTTCAGCCCGGTCGGGCGATGGAGAACCAAGCTCTCGCCAGTGGAGACTGCCGCGCTGGAAGCTTTGATCGGAGACGGTTTGGAGGAATTCGGTTACCCGCTGACGGCGGAGGGCGCGAGATCGACTCGCCTGGAGGCGAGGCTCAACCTCATGCGCATCCTTTACCCGCTGTATTTCGAGGCCAAAGTGTTCCTGCAGTCGAAGACTGTTCTAGGGCGCCTCGCCAAGGGAACTCGGTTGGAACTCAGCGATCCGCTGCACCCATGATGTGAACCTGAGTCTTGCCGCCGCCTGCTAGTAGCGGACCGCGAGATTATTACAACGGTTCGATTTGAGATTGCCGGTGGAGCACCGGGCGTCCCCGCCCGGCTGGACGGGCGAGACGCCCGTCGCTCCATTGTATGACTCGTTACGCGGTCACGGTGCTAGTTCGACGCCAGGACATCGTCGTTGTAATTCACCAGCGCTCGTTTGGGCATGTCTTTCAGCCCCTTCAGTGGGATTTTCTGATCTACCGTGGTGTTCCCAGTCAGGCGCGCCCGGCCCAGGTTCACGGTGTGGCCATCGGACAGCTCGAGGTAGATGGGCACCAGCATGCGGAATTTATCGTCCACGCCCGACTGCGTGACTTTGAAGCCGAATACAACGTCGCCGTTTGCGTCCTTGTCGAAGCTGGAGTCGAACTTGTAGGTGGGCAGGGCGGTGCCGTAGACGTATTCGTTGAAGAACCAGTCGAGCCGATGATTGCCTTCGAGATCCATCTCCGGCGTCATGTGTTTTTCCATCATCGCCTTAAAATCTTCGGTGGTGGCCGCTTTGCCCGAATAAGTCTTCACAAAATCCTGCATCGCGGCTTTGAAATTCTGATCTCCTGTCTTGCGGTCCCACATCATCATGCGCATCATGTGCAGAATGTATGCGCCCTTGGGATAGATGAGCCGCCGAGTTACGTCAAATCCTGTACGCGAGTTACTGGCCCTGTATCCCATGGTTAAGGGGCCGGCGTCGATAGCGCGGAAACCTTGGGCGTTTCGCTCCAGCAACAGCTCGCGCTCGTCGTTCCAGAATTCGGTGAATTTTTTCGGATTCTTCTCGATCATGCTGATGTAAAGAGATGCGGACATGTCGGCGAAGCCTTCGCTCATCCACTGGTCGCGGCCGGAAGCGAAGCCGACCGTGTGCCCCCACCATTGATGCGCGACTTCATGCGGAGCAACCACTTTCCAATATCCGCGGTCGCCCGAGTCCAGACCTAGCGAGTGGCGAACCGTCGTGTCAAAGTAGTAGCAGATCGGAATCCACACCAGTTCCGGCCACGATTGTCCAAAGTTGCAAGCTGTCTGTTGCGTCAACTGCATGTGTTTGAACAGCGAAGGACCGAAATAATCGGTGTAGAGCTGTACCGCCATTTCGCCTTCGGCCAGCGCTTTCTTATTCAGCGAAACGGTGCTCATGGTGCCCAGCGCCACCTCCGCTCCTCTGTGGGAGCCTTGCGTCGGCAAATCATCGTTGACAGCATGTTGCAGTGAATTCACCCAGTCCGGGGACTCCTCATTGGCATAGGACTGGATGAAATATTCGGGCTTCGTGAGCTTGACTTGTTCCTCCTTGAACTTGCCGAAGCTAAAGCCCGCCACCGTCTGCGGATTCTCGCTTTTCCACACCGTTACATTCTGACCGCCCTCATTGCTCTCGGAAACGAGTACCCCCGTCGCCGCCATCTTCATACCCTTCGGAATGCGGAGGGTCATGTCATACAGCACGTACTCTCCCAAGTCCCCGCCCGGATCATTGGGATACCAATCGTCGCGCGCTACAGGAAAATAGTTTCCGCTGCCGGTGTTAACGACCGCTTCTTTACCTTCGTACGCCGTCGTGATCGAGATCTTCTCTCCCTCGGCAAGAACCTTGGGCAAGATGACGGCGAAATCGCCATCTTCGTTCTTGTCCTCTTGAATAAAGGAAAGAGCCTGGCCGTTTGCCGTCACACTCTGCACCCGCAGTGGCCGGAACAAGTCGAAACCCACGACCCGCAATCCCTTTCGTCGCACGACGAGATCTGCAGTGGCTTTGCCCACTAACTTCCCGCTCTTTTCGAAGGTCGCGTCCAGTTGCTGGTGCTCAATCCGGAAGGGCTTGCCAACCGCGTCTGGTGAATGGTCGCCGGAAATATTGAAGGACGCCCAATCGCCCATTTTGTTCTCGTCGTAGGTCATGAAGCCGACCTGCTCCGAACCTGAGTCGGGATCGATCTGGTAACGCTCCTTGCTGTTGTAGTGTTTGCCGTGGATGAAAGCGACAAACAGCCCTCTCGGCGCTGGGCTCAATACCTCCGCCAGGATGCGCGCTTCGAGATTGTATTTGAGCTTGTGGCGGGTCGTATTCTGACTCTCTTTCAGCAAGCCCGCATCGCACCCAGCGGACGCTGGGCTGCCCGCTTTCTTGATCTCGTCATAGGTCGAGTCCGTAAAGCGCAGGACCGCCTGATTGAAGTTCTCGCTGAACTCGTCCTCTTTCGTGAGCAGCTTCAAACTCTTGCGCTCGGATTCGAGCGGCGGGTCGAGGACAAAGTGGCCTTCGCCCGCGAAAACCGCTCCCGTGACCATGCCCTGCACCGGCGTCACGAAGCACACGGTCCCCGAATGCAAATGGAATGTGCCGGCGTCGCGTTTCAAAGTGAGGTTAGTTACGGTCACCGCTTCGCCTGACAGCGTGAGGTTGCGAAGTTGCTGGTACGTCGGATCGGAGTTAGGCGCAGGGGCCGGAGTATCGGCAGCGCAAAGAGAAAGAGGGAGAAACGAGGCGAGCAAAATGGCAGCGGCAAATAGAATACGAGAAGCCATGATGGGCAAGAGCCTCCTGTATAAAAGAGCGCCTGCAGTATGCACGATTAATGCGTTCTCGGATAGGACTTACATCACAAGATACTGGACATAGATAATCAGCGGAGATTTGGGAAGAGCTGCGCCTTGTCAGGTAACAAGGGGAGTTGCTCCGGAAACGGCGGAGTCGGCGGTAGGGAGTCGATCATCGGGGGCCCCACTCATTCGTGCCCTTTGCGAATGAGTGGGCCGCCCGCCAAGCCGCACCCGCCAAGCTACGCCTTGGTGTAGTGCTCAGCGTTCTTTTCCAGAAATTCTTTCTTGTCGTCCGGGAGATCCTCTGCCGCGAAGATCGAATCCGACGTGCAAGCTGGAACGCAGGCGCCGCAATCGATGCAGCCCTCGGGGTCGACGTAGAGCTGGGTCGCCGCCTCAAACTGGGGCTCGTCTTTCTTGGGGTGGATGCAGTCGGTGGGACAGACATCCACGCAAAGCTCGTCTTTAATGCAGTTGTCGGTGATCACATACGCCATGATTGCTTCTCCTGAGAAGTTTGCTGAACTCGCTTCACTGTTACCTTAGCCAGAGGAGTCCGTCTTGGCGGTGACCTGGATCACAGCGCGTCGTGGCCTCGTCACGCAGATTGGTGATCACCATCACAGGCAATCTGAGGCCTGATGCTGTACAAGAGATTCATCTGCAATTGAAGGAAGCACAGAATTGCCCGGCCTCACCCCACGACCCCACACAGCCGCCACCCAAGCGGCGGGCCGGGCAATCTCAAACTTAGAAAATCTGCACTGAGAAATCCTCACTGGGAAATCCTCACTGGGAAATTAGAACGATAATCGAGGCGCATTTCCTTCTCGAAACACTCGAAGCCATCTCATCGTGACCCGAAGGGTCAAACTGCCGTGACCCTCCCGGGCTGAGTCCCTGTCCTAATTCCCTGTGGACGCCGCTGTTACTTCCGTTTCTTAAACTCGGTTACCTGCCTCAAGCATATTGCTTGTCTTCCGATGGGGATGGGAGGGTCCGTGTGCGTGACCCGCTTGCCTGATGAAAATGCTCATAGCGATCTTGGCGCTGGCGGCAATGGCCGGCACGCTGCGCGCGCAGGAAGCGCGTTACGCTTTCGCGGTTCGTCCCCACGTAACCGACAAAGACCTGGCGGCTTCGCGCTTCTGGACACGATCCACGATCGCGCTGGTGGCGCTGGACGGCGCGGACGATGTGGGGCACGCGGTTTTGCTTGGCGGCGCGACGATGAATGGCCTAGGAGCGGCGTCGAGCATCAAGCATCGGGTCGCCGATTGGTAGGACGCGCGGCTCGGAATTTATGCAAAGCCGCTAAAAGGGCACCCTGCCAGCCGCGAGCTACGAGCCCTTTCTCTCGTTCAAATACGACTTCTTGTAACCCACGTAATTTTCGGCGTAGCGGAGGATCGTCGCCTGGTCGTTTTCATCGAGGTGGCGGCGGAATTTCCCGGGGGAACCCATCCAGAGAGAGTTCGGTTCCACGATCGTTCGTTCGGGAATCAAGGTTCCGGCGGCGATGATCGAGCCGGAGCCGATCACGGCGCCGTTGAGGATGATGGAACCCATGCCGATGAGGCAGCGGGCTTCGACGGTGCAGCCGTGGAGAATCACGCTGTGTCCCACGCTGACGTAATCGCCCAGGTAGACGCCGTATTTTTCCTTCATGCCGTGGAGGACGGAGTTGTCCTGAACATTGGAGTAATGGCCGACGCGGATCTGGTGCACGTCGCCGCGAAGGACGCAGTTCATCCAGATGCTGGAGTGCTCGCCGAGAACGACGTCGCCGATGATCTGGGCGGATTCGTCGACATAGGACGTATTGGGGAACTGGGGAGTGACGCCATTATAGGAGCGGATCATAAATTCATCAGATGCTGGACGCGCAATACCGGACCCGCGGTTCCGCAAAATGCGACTCTGTTGCGCAAAATGCGCCTTAGCAGCCTGCGGAAAAACTCCGTCCGTATCAGGGTATCGCTTTAGCGATACCGTAAGTCCTTCGAAATCAGACGCCCCTTTAGGGGCTGCGCACGGATTGCGACTTTTCCGCAGCCTGTTAGGGCAGGTTGCCGGACGAAGTCAACATACCATGCCGGGCACGGCATTCGAAAGGTTTTACGGCCGCCGTATTTTCTGGTCGACCGTCAATCGCTCCAAAAAGCGCCGTGCCGTTACAGCCTCCGGGCCATCGCTGTGATTCCTTAGTATTTCTCGCAGTACATTCGCTGAGTCCTCGTACCGTCCCACGGCCGTGAGCGCCCGTGCAACCAGCAAATCGACCTGCGGCACCCGCCCACTAGACTCCGCCTCCGCCTCCTGCGAGACCTTCAGGGCTTCGTCAAAGCGTTGGCTGTGATAATACGATTCCGCCAACGACCAATGTGTCTCCCAGCCGCCGGACGGATCCAGTCCCAGAGACTTCTCCAGTGGTGGAATAGCCTCCGCGTATTTCTTCTGGTTGCACAGCGCCATTCCCAGTGCCGCCAAAGCGCGAGCGCTGTTTGGTTCCATCTGTGCGGCTTTTTCCAGAACACTTTGCGCCTTTGTCCACTCGTGTTTCTTGAGTTCCAAAACACCTTGCACATAAAGCACGTGCGGATTATTGGGAGCAAGTTTCATGGACTGGTCAAGGGCCTTCTCCGCCTCATCCAACTTGTCGTCGCGCAGAGCCTGCATTCCCTTGTCTAAGGCTGCTTTCGCCTTAGGAGCGAGTATCCAATTTTCCGCCGCCCCAGGTACAGAACTCGAAGATGTCTCCCGTTGCAGGATTATCTCTACCTGGACTTTATCCGGCTCCGGTATTTTCACGTCATTTTGTCCCGGCTTGTAACCAGCCGCTTCCACAACGACGGTAAACTTTCCCGCATCGTCCGGGGTAAATGAGATCCGCCCGTTGGATGTCAATCCCTCGTCGCACGGGGTTCCGTTCACGTAAAGCTTCACGTTCGCCGGCACGGAGAGGATCTCTCCAGAACTATCGCGTACTGTCACGTCGATTTCTGCATGACGACCGCGATTCCCCACACCGGCATTGGGCTGGCACCAGGCAACCACTGAAAACAAGAAACTACAAAAGAGGATCGTCAGCAGGAATGCCACGATTCGCGGCAGCACGCGTTGGTTTGCCTGGTGCATACGTGCCAGGAGAAACCGGCCCAACCCTGTTCTTTCGAACCCGGTGGGAAGTCTTGTCTCTCTTTAGGACTAGGCCGTTGGACCTGCCCCGATACTACCGCTTCCAGCCTGCCATGAGAAGGCCGGTGAGTGTCAAACAGCCCTCACGCGGCGGTCCCCAAGCTGCTTCGCAGCCGGAGCAGAACCGCTCCCAGTGCTGCCACTGCGGCGATCCAGATGGCAAGTACTGAATTCACCACCCAGGCCGGCGCTGCTCCGACGCGGCGCAGCAGAAATGGCAGAAAATTCCAGGTTGTGATGTGAACATAATCCCACGCGTCCCATCCCATGGCGTCGGTGTTCAAATCCCAGGCATCCATCTTGCCCAAAGCGAAGGCCACGATGTTTTTGAAGCGCAGAGCAATCACGAACGTCGGATGTCCGAACGTCTCCATCTGGTAAATTTCAAGCGGCAACCAGA
>Ga0182014_10002397_pt1 | contig 23696 bp, 22 predicted proteins | sample 612S2DmetaG_FD_120489 | JGI IMG/M metagenome (GOLD analysis project Ga0182014, IMG submission 120489) | Permafrost microbial communities from Stordalen Mire, Sweden - 612S2D metaG | ecosystem: Environmental > Terrestrial > Soil > Wetlands > Permafrost | place: Sweden: Stordalen | collected...
AGCTCTCGGTGTCGGGTTACCTGCCCACCACGACCGAGGAGGAGGTGGCGGCCGCCGAGGCCGCCGGTATCCGCCGGATGCTCCTGTCGACATCGATGAGCCAGGACCTCGACGGCCTGGCTGACGAGGTCTCCACGTTCGCCGACCGGTTCGGACCACTCTCCTGACCCTCCGCGGACGGGCACCGACGCCGAACGAGGCCCACGGCCTCCGCCGCGTCGCCCTCGGGTACGCAGCGGCCGTCGACACCCTGGACGGGACGGCCTTCGCCGACCTGTTCACGCCCGACGGCGAGCTGTGGGTGCCCCGTCCCGGTGGTGACGGGGCACCGACCGTGCGCCGGGCCGGTCGTGACCAACTCGAGCAGATCCCCTCGGGTCTGGCCCGCTATCACGTCACCCACCACGCGGTCTCGGTCGCGACCTATGCGGTGGAGGGGGACAGGGCAACCGGCGACGTGACCGGGGTGGCCCATCACGTGGCTCCCGACGGCAGGGCGGACTCGGCCCGGGCACTCGACGCGATCTGGTACCTCCGCTACCTCGACGAGTACGTCCGGGCGGACGGCGGGTGGCTGCTGACCCGTCGCGCCCTCCACCTCCGGGGGATCGAGGAACGACGCGTGGCCCACCTCGGCCCCGGTCGCCCCTGAGACGGGCTGTCGCCCCGGGCGCGTACGCTGCGGGCCATGAGCCTGCCTGCCCCGAACCCCGACCGCACCTGCCTCGTCACCGGCGCCTCCTCCGGGATCGGCGTCGAGATCGCGGGACTCCTGGCCGCCCGCGGCCTCGGGCTCACCCTGGTCGCCCGCACCGAGTCGAAGCTGCGGGAGTTGGCCGACACCCTGGCCAGCCGCCACGGCGTGCGGGTCGAGGTGCTCGCGACCGACCTGACCGACGCCGGAGCGCGGTCCGGTCTTCGGGGCCGGCTCGAGGAGTTGGGCCTGTCGGTGAACGTGCTGGTCAACAACGCCGGCTTCTCCACCCTCGGCCCCGTGTACCGGGCGGACCCCGACCGTGAGATCGCCATGGTGCGCACCGATGTCGAGGCGGTGGTCCACCTGTGCGTGCTGTTCACACCGGGCATGGTGGAGCGCCGCAGCGGCAGCATCCTCAACGTGGCCTCGACGGCGGCGTTCCAGCCGATTCCGGGTCAGGCCGGCTACGGCGGGTCGAAGGCCTTCGTCCTCTCCTACAGCCATGCCATCCGCGAGGAGCTCCGTCCCCACGGCGTGTCCGTCACCGCGTTGTGCCCGGGGCCGGTCGAGACCGGGTTCGCCGAGGCTGCGGGCATCGCGCCGGAGGAGATGGCCGCGTCCATGCCCAAGATGTTCTGGGTGCCGGCCGCCGAGGTGGCCCGCGTGGGGGTCGACGGGATGGACGACAACAAGGCCGTCGCCATCCCCGGCCTGCCCAACAAGGCGTCAGCAGCCCTGGGCTGGCTGTCACCCCGTCGCATCCTCTTGCCGATCGTGGCGAAGCAGCATCCCGGACTACCCGACGCCTGAGCCGTGAGTGGCGACGTGGCCGGCGTGAGCCCGATCGGGGGAGCCCTCCGGTCGAGCCGTGTGCGCCCTGTTCCGGCGGGTCTGCTCGACGCGGTATGGGTCCTGGCCTTCGTCGTGCTCGGTCGCACCTCGCACACCGAAGGCTTGACCGTGCCCGGCATCGCCCGGACGGCATGGCCGTTCCTGGTCGGCCTCGCAGCAGGATGGATCGTGGCCCGGGCATGGCGTGCCCCGGCCGCCCTGGTGCCGACCGGCATGATTGTGTGGCCGGCATGCGTGGCCGTGGCCATGGGTCTCCGGATCGCCTCGGGACAGGGGGTGGTGGCCGCCTTCGTCCTGGTCGCCCTGGCCTTCGTGGGCCTCGGGCTGCTGGGCTGGCGGGCGCTGGCCCTGCTCCTGCCGGCTGCGACCGGGGGACCCCCGCCGGGTCGTCTCACCTGACCCCGTATCGGCACTCCGGAACCGGAACTTGAGTGAATTGTGGAGAATTTCTGAGAATTCTCGAATTGCCTGCTCAGGAGGGGTGGATCGACGGACCTACGGGTGGAGTTCCTGGCCGCCGCGGTCCGATTCCGGTCCAATCCCGAGGTTCAGTCGCCTTTGAGCGGCCGGGTGGTGGTCTGCCATGCGGCCTGGTCGGCGGCCGGCTGCTACCCGCTTCCCTCGCCGCCGATGGAGCCCCCCCACCAGATGCTTGCGGTATCGACCCGGTCCCCCGAGGCGATCGCAGTGGCGAGCGCCGCGGTCGAGGTCGTGATGTTCTCGACAGCGGGGCGGTGCCACGGGTCCGAGCGGTTCGAGGGGGAGGATCGGCACGATGGCCGCGCCGGGCGCAACCCAGGTGCTGTCGTAGTCCAGGCCGGCGGTCACCCACTGCTCGTAGCCGGTGGCGGAATGGCCACCGCTGTCGTAGAAGGTGGATCGATCTCGTCGACGCGCTGTGACACGGAAGACGGGTGGCCCCTCGGCCACGGGTCGACGCCGACGTCGGGTGTCCACGTAGGGGCCGGAGAGTCGCCTGCGATCGTCCCCCAGCGCCCTCCATTCGCCGTATCGGCATCTGTCGGCAGGAACTTGAGCAAGAATCCGAGAAAGTTGCATTCTTCCGGAACATGGCTCTGAACAGGGCCTTCCCTGCGCCCGCTCGATCGCCCGATCGTCGGGATCGCCTCGGCGTCACCCCGACCGACCTGATCGGTCAGCGCCCGCCCGGGGGCGCCGACGGGCAGGAGCGCCTCAGGCGCCGATGAAGGCAGCCAGTTCCGGCGGCACGAAGTTGTGCTCCTCGGTCGTCTCGGCCTCGGTCAGCTCGACCAGCTTGTCGACGACCTCGACGGGGTCCTTCTGGTCGTTCTTGACGAAGTCGCGCATCATCTCGAACAGGGGTGTCGCCCCGGCGTTGACGGCATCGGACCCGAACCATTCCCACATGGAGTCGGCCATGCGGTCGTTGAACCCGGTCAGGTACGGGCCCGGGTTGACGAGACAGACATCGACGCCCTGGTCGGCCAGCTCGGTTCGCATGGCCTTGCCCATGGCCTCGAGCGCGTGCTTGGTCATCGAGTACGGGCCGAACGCCGGCGCCGACAGCACACCGCTGATCGACGACATGATGATGATGCGGCCGCTCCCGCGCGCCACCATGCGCGGCAGGACGGCCTGGGTGACCGCGAGCGTCCCGAACACGTTGACGTCGAACAGCCTCCGGACGCGGTCGATCGGGACGTCGGCCATGGGTCCCGTCTGACCGGCTCCGGCGTTGTTGATCAGCACGTCGAGGTCCCACTCCCGGGCGGCGGCCACGTCGTCGGTCGTGATGTCGAGCTTCTCGACGGTCAGTCCGGGGGCCTCGGTCCGCAGCGCGACCGCCTGGTCCTCGGTCTCGGTCGTGGCGATGACGGAGTGGCCGCGTGCGGCCAGCGCCAGTGCGGTGCCCTTCCCGAAGCCGGATCCTGCCCCGGTGATCATGACGGTCTTGCCCATGGTCTGTATCTCCTCGGTCGCAGCGGTCACTGCACTCTAGGAGAGCGCAGTGCGGCCGCCGACGTGGCCGGCCGGTCGGTCAGCGGACGAGGAGCCCCCGCATGATGAGGTCGGTGACGTCGTCGGCGTGCCGTTCGGGGTCGAGGGGACCGTCGACGACGTCGAACGCCTGCGACAGCGCACTCAGCGTGTACGGCGCCTCGGCGCCGTGGGCTACGAGGAAGAAGATCGCCCGGGTGGTCACGGGATGGATCCGGCCGGAGGACCGGAGCCGCTCGAGGACGGTACCGACGCTGGCGAAGAGCGGAACCATCACGGTGCCGATGATGTACTCGAGACGGGGCGACTGGTTCAGACCCTCCTGGTTCATCAGCCGGCCGAGCTCGGGGCGCAGGAGGGCGGCGCCGAGGAAGGCGCGGATGGTCGCCCGGAGGTCGACGAGGTCGACGAGGTCGACGAGGTCGTCGGTGTCCTCACGGCCCACCGCGTTCCCGAGGGCCTGGTTGCGCCGCCGGTCGATGTCTTCGAAGAACGTGGTGAACCCACGGTCGATGGCGGCGTAGTAGAGCCGCTCCTTGGTGCCGAAGCGCTGGCTGATGGTGCCATGACTCAGGCCCAGCTCGGCGTTGAGCGACCGGAGCGACATGGCGTCGTAGCCCTGGGACGCGAACGCACGGAGCGCTGCGTCGAGGATCTCGTCGTCCTGGCGGATCCGTGGGCGGCCGCGCGTCTCGGTGGTCCTGGAACTGTCCGACTGCATGGCTGTGGCCATCCCATTCCCTTGCGCCGCGGGTACTGTCGCCGTGGCCAACTGTACACAGCGTCGACGTCGCAACTTCTAGATAGACATACGACCAATAAAGGACTATCCTCCAGGTGAGGAGGAGATCGACCATGCCGCTGTGTGACCTGTTGGACCTGCAGCTCTCGGTCCCGGACCCTGACGGCCTCGTGGCCTTCTGGGAGGGACTGGGCCTGACCCGCTCCGACCATTCGACGGTGGGGACGCCGGAACGGCCGTCCCAGCTCCGTGTGGCCGAGGGTCCCTACCGACACGTGTCCGAGCTCCGTCTGGGCTGCACGGACGAGGCCGACCTGGTCACCATCGCCCACAGGCTGGACGCCCTCGGGGTGGCGTCGACCGTGGCCGACGGGGTGCTCCGCTGCCACGACCCGTTGGCCGACCACGAGGTCGTGGTCGAGGTCGGCAGGGCCGCCCTGCTGGCGCCGCCGCGTCCTCGTGAGGTGAACGGCCCCGGGAGGCTCGAACGGGCCAACCGGCGGTCGGTGGCGGCGGTGCGCACCGAGCCGGCCCCGCCCCGGCGGGTCGGCCACGTGGTCTTCGGCTCCACCGATGTGGCGGCCACGGTCGCCTTCTACCGCGACGGGCTCGGCTTCCTGGTGTCGGACACGATCGGCGATGGCATCGGCTGCTTCCTGCGGTGCTCGACGGACCACCACAACCTCCTGGTGATGCCGGCTCCCGTGCCGTGCATGAACCACTACGCGGTGGAGATGGACGACGTCGACGCCATCGGGTCGGCCGGCATGGGAGTGGTGGCGGAACGTCCCGACGCCTCCGTCTACGGCATCGGCCGGCACGTACTGGGCGCCAACCTCTTCTGGTACCTGCTGGACCCGGCAGGCGGGATGTTCGAGTTGTTCAGCGACATGGACCAGATCACCGACGATGCCGCCTGGGAGGCGGAGGAGCGGCGCGACGACTGGGACCCGTTCACCATCGCCTCGTGGGAAGCCGGTCCGTCCAAGTCCGACTTCTTCCTGCCGGCCGACATCGACGACCTCGCCCGCGCCCGGGCGGCAGTGGGGCGCTGAGGTGGACCTCGGGATCCGGGGCCGGGTCGCGCTGGTGTGCGGATCGACCCGGGGCCTCGGTCGGGCCTGTGCCGAGGCGTTGGCCGCCGAAGGCGTCGCCGTTGTCGTGAACGGTCGTGAGAAGGAGAGCGTCGAAGAGGTGGCCGCTGACATCGCGGCGCGCCACGGCGTCGAGGTGCGGGGGGTGGAGGCCGACCTGTCGGACAGTGCCGGTCGACAGCGCCTGCTGGCCGCATGCCCCGACCCGGACATCCTGGTCACCAACAACGCCGGCCCGCCGCCGGTCGTGTTCGTCGACGTGTCGGCCGACGCGTGGGCGAGTGCCCTCCAGGCGAACATGCTCGGGGCCATCGAGCTCGTCCAAGGGGCGTTGCCCGGCATGCGGGCCCGTCGCTTCGGCCGGATCGTCAACATCACCAGCGCAATGGTCAAGTCCCCGCACGTGCTGATGACTCCGTCGGTCGGTGCCCGTGCCGGACTCACCGGTGTGATGAAAGCCGTGGCCCGCGACGTGGTGGGCGACAACGTGACCGTCAACAACTTGCTGCCGGAGCGGATCGACACCGACCGGCAACGCCAGATGGCCGAACTGGCCGTGGCCGCCCGGGGCATCACGCTGGAGGAGGCCTACGCCGAGATCGCCGCCACGATCCCGGCCGGCCGACTCGGCCGCGCCGAGGAGGTCGGTGCCGCCTGCGCCTTCCTGTGCGCCGACGGATCCGGTTATCTGACCGGGCAGAACCTCCAGCTCGACGGCGGCGCGTACGAGGGCCTGCTGTGAGGGCACCCCCGCCCGAACCGGCGCTCGATGGGGTGCCGGGCTCGACGACCGTCCTGGTGGTGGGCGGCGGTCCGGTGGGACTCGTCACCTCGCTGCTCCTCACCCAGCAGGGCATCGACCACGTCGTCGTCGAGCGCCGCACCGGGGGCCTGGCGGCGCCTGCGGCCCACGTCATCGGTGCCCGCACCTTCGAAATCCTTCGGTCGGCCGGTGTCGACATGGACCAGGTGCTGGCCGCCTGTGCCCCGGCCGAGGACGGTGCCTGGGTCCGATGGGTGACGACCCTCGTGGGCGACGAGCTCGGCCGGGTCCCGTTCGAGCGCCAGCACCAACTCGCCGAACTCGACGTCGTCACGCCCACGCCGCTCCGCAACCTCTCCCAGCATCGGCTCGAGGCCGTGCTCCGCGACCATGTCGACGGGTTGGCGGAGGGTGTCGAGTGGGCCGGGAGCGAGCAGGTCCCCGACGGGGTGACGAGCACCCTGCGGGACGTGTGGACCGGACAGGTCGGGACCGTCACGTCCCGGTACGTGGTGGCCGCCGACGGCGCCGGTAGCCGGATCCGTGGGGCACTCGGCATCCCGATGGAGGGACCCGACGTCCTCCAGGACTTCGTCATGATCCACGTCGCCGCCGACCTCCGTCATCTGGTCGGCGAACGCCCGGCGACCCTCTACTGGACGATGGACCCGGAGGTGCGCGGTGTCTTCGTGGCCCACGACCTCGGGTCCACGTGGGTCTTCATGCATGACTGGGACCCCGAATCGGAGTCGTTCGACGAGTACACCCCCGAGCGTTGTGCCGCGCTGTTCCGGGCGGCTGCCGGAGTGGAGGACCTCGACCTCGTCGTCGAGCACGTCCGTCCGTGGCGGATGTCGTGCCAGATCGCCGAGCGCTACCGGGACGGACACGTCTTCCTGGTGGGCGACGCCGCCCACCGCTTCCCTCCCACCGGAGGTCTGGGACTCAACACCGGGGTGGCCGACGCGCACAACCTGGTGTGGAAGCTCGCCGCCGTGGAGCGTGGCTGGGCACGGCCCGGCCTGCTCGACTCCTATGAGACCGAGCGGCGTCCGGTGGCCAGGTCGAATGCCGACAAGAGCCTCGACAACGCACTCCGGATGATCGAGGTGTTGGTGGCCTGCGGTGTCGCCGGCACACCGGAGGAGCCGCGGGCGGCATTCGACGCCGCATTGGCCACCGACGTGGGTCGGGCGGCCATCGGCGAGGCCATCCAGGGCCAGGACGAGCACTTCGACATGCTCGGGCTGCAGCTCGGGTTCACCTACGTGGAGGGCGACGGGCCGGTGCTGGACGACGGGACCCCACCGGTGGCGGTGGACAGCCCCGTGCGGGAGTACGCCCCGTCGGCGCGTCCGGGGGGGCGACTCCCTCACGCGTGGGTCGAGCGCCACGGCAGCCGGGTGTCGACCCTCGACCTGGTCCAGCCGGGCCGGTTCGTACTGCTGACATCGTCCGACGCGTGGGCTGCGGCGGGCGACGGACTCGCCGCCGGCACCGTGCCGCTGGACGTCGTGCGGATGGGGTCGGACGTGCTCGACCCCGACGGCGCGTGGGACGTCGTCTCGGGCATCGGCAATTCGGGAGCAGTCCTGGTGCGCCCCGACCAGCACGTGGCGTGGCGGAGCACGGGGCCCGCCGTCGACCCCCCCGCCGCCCTGGCTGGCGCGCTCGCCGAACTCGTCGCCACCTGAGCCGTCCCCTCAGCTACGACGGTCGATCTCTTCGGCCAGCTCGAGCCACCGCTCCTCGGCCGCGTCGAGCTCGTCCTGCACGGTCCGCAGCTCGGCGCCCAACCGGGTGAGTTCGACGTGGTCGACCGTGGCCACGAGGGCGTCGTGCAGGCTGTCGCGTCGGCGGGCCAGCCTGGCCATCAGCTTCTCGGCATCCCGCAGGTGGCGGCCGAGCGGGGGCCCGCCTGCGGCCGGCGCCGGAGCTGGTGGGGATGCAGCCGGGCCGGGCGCATCGGAGCGGGGTGAGGGCGTGCGGGACGCCGGGGCCCGCAGGCCGGCCATCCAGCCCGCGAGCCCGCCGGGCACCGGCGCCACGCCGTCGGCGCCGACCGACACCACCGTCTCGATCGTGCGGTCGAGGAAGGCCCGGTCGTGACTCACCACGACGAGGGTCCCTGGCCAGTCGTCGAGAAAGTCCTCGAGGATCCGCAAGGTGTCGATGTCGAGGTCGTTGGTCGGTTCGTCGAGGAGGAGGACGTTGGGCTGTCGGGCCAGGACGGCGAGCAGCTGCAGCCGACGACGCTCGCCACCCGACAGATTGCCGACCCGGGTGTGGGGGAGGTTGCCGGTGAACCAGAAGCGCTTCATCAGCGCCACGTCGGCCAGTGACCCCGGGGTGCGCAGCGGCCCGGCGACCACCTCCTGCACGGTGGCGCCGGGGTCGAGTTCGGTGCCGTGCTGGTCGTAGTAGCCGACCACCACCGTCGGGCCGACCTCGACCACGCCGGTGGTCGGCGCCCGCACGCCGGCCAACATGTCGAGGAGGGAGGACTTGCCGGTACCGTTTGCACCGACGAGGCCGATCCGGTCACCGGGCCCCAGGACGAAGTCGACGCCCGACAGCACCGGGGCGCCGCCGTCGTAGGTGACACCGACCCCGGTGCACTCGATGACCTTGTCGCCCAACCGGGCCATGGTCCTGCCGAGCTCGAGGTCGCCCGCTCGTGCCGCGTCGGCCGGCCGCCCGTCGACGAGGGCCCGGGCCGCGGTGATGCGGGCGCGCGGCTTGCGGCTGCGGGCCTTGGCGCCACGGCGGAGCCATGCCAACTCGGTGCGGGCGAGGTTCCTGCGGGTGGCTTCGGCGGATGCCGCCTGCTCCTCGCGGACGGCGCGGGCCTCGAGGTAGGAGGCGTACCCGCCCTCGTGGACGAACGAGGCGCCCCGGTCGAGCTCGAGCATCCGGGTGGTGACCCGGTCGAGCAGGTAGCGGTCGTGGGAGACGATGACCAGTCCGCCGGTGTACGCGGCGAGCCAGTCCTCCAGCCACGCGACCGCCCCGAGGTCCAGGTGGTTGGTCGGTTCGTCCAGCACCAGCAGGTCGCTCGGGTGGGTCAGCACCCGAGCGAGAGCCACCCGCTTGGCTTGCCCGCCCGACAACTCGGACACGTCGCGGTCGACGTGGGGGGTCATGTCCAGACGATCGAGGGCCGCCGCCGCCTCCCACCCCGGTCCGACCGCCTCGCGGACGGTGCCGGGAGGGAGCTGCGGCGACTGGTCGAGGAATCCGACGCGCACGCCGCGACCGGTGCGGACGGCGCCGGAATCAGGGTCGAGCCGGCCGGCGAGCACCCGCAGCAGCGTCGACTTACCCGTGCCGTTGATGCCGACGACGCCCAGCCGGTCGCCGGTCGAGATGGTCACGGACAGCCCACCGAACAAGGTGCGGTCCGCGATGGTGACGCTCACGTCCTGCAGATCGACGAGCACGCTCACCGGCCACACGGTACCGCCGGGACCGGGGTGCTCCGTCGGCCGCACAGGATGGCGACGACGGTCCGGTCCGCCGGACTACGGCGCGGGCGCCCGTCCGGTAGCCGTGGGGAGCAGGACGGCCAGCACCCGCTCGGCGTGGGCCTCCGCCTCGGACCGCCCGTCACCCTCGTGGATTCCGAGGAGGGAGAGCATGGGGGCGTTGGCGAAGTGCATGGCGCCGAAGCTGGTGATGAGCTCCCAGACCTCGCCAGCGGTGAGGTCGGCTCCGACCCCTTCGGACCGGAGCTGCCGCCATCCGGCGGCCACTACCTCGAAACGCGGCGTCAGGTGGGTGGCGACCAGCCACTCGAGCCGGGCCGACGGCACCGTGGCCTCGAGGTTGATGATCCGGTCGAGCTCGGGATGCTCTGCCGAGAACCGGATGAATGCATGGAGCAGGTCGACGAAGGCGTGCCCGAGCGGTCCCGGGCGGTCGAGGGCGGGCAGGGCGGCGTCCATGAGGGTGAACAGGTGGTCGACCGTCGCCCGCCACAGCTGCTCCTTCGAGGTGAAGTGGTAGTTGATCTGCGGCTGGTGGGCTCCGGCCCGCTGGGCGATCCGTCGGGTGGAGGCGCCGGCGAAGCCGTGGGCGGCGAACTCCACGGCAGCTGCCTCCAGCAGGTCGGCCACGATCGACTCGGAGGGCCTACGGGCCCGGGTGCGGTCGGCCGGCGCGGTGGTTGCACGCGTCATATCGATCGATAATACTGCAGTATCGACCGATAACAGGGAGGCTGGATGTTCCGACTCCTCAACGTCTCGGGGAGGTCCGCCCTGGAGGTGGACGGTGCCTGGTACGACCTGGCCCGCCTGTCGGGCGACGACACCCTGGCCGACCCGATGGTGGCCGTCGGACGCAGCGACGAGCTCCACGGCCTGACCGACCGTTGTGCATCCGCCACTCCTGACGGGCGCGTGGCCGATGCCGACCTCGGGGCACCCGTCCCACGGCCCCGGCAGGTCTTCGCCGTCGGGCTCAACTACGCCGACCACGCAGCCGAGAGCGGCATGGAGGTGCCGCCGGCACCGCTGACCTTCACCAAGTTCCCCAGCTCGATCGCAGGTCCCACCGCCGACATCCCGTTGTCGGGTGAGCTCGTCGACTGGGAGGTCGAGATCGTCGCCGTCGTGGGCCGGGCCTGCAGCCACGTGCGGCTGGAGGGAGCGTGGGATGTCCTGGCCGGCCTCACGCTCGGCCAGGACGTGTCGGACCGTCTCGTGCAGATGACGGGCACGCCGCCGCAGTTCTGCCTCGGCAAGAGCTTCCCCGCGTACTCTCCCATCGGGCCCGCCCTGGTGTCGATCGACAGCCTGGCCGACCCGTCCGACATCGCTCTGTGGTGCGACGTCTCGGGCGAGCGGATGCAGGACAGCCGGTCGGCCAACCTCATCTTCTCCGTGCCCACCCTGGTCGCCTACCTCTCCTCCATCTGCCCGCTCGAGCCCGGCGACCTCATCTTCACCGGGACGCCCGACGGCGTGGGCATGGCGCGTGGGCGATTCCTGAAGGAGGGCGACGTCGTGGTGTCGGGGGCGGAGCGCATCGGCGAGCTGCGCAACGCCTGCATCGCGGGGCAGGGACCGTTCCAGCCATGAGCCTCCATCGACTCCTCGGACTCCACGCCGCGGTCCCCGACCCGGCCGCACTGTCCGCCTTCTACGCCGAGCTCGGCCTGACCGGCGACGCTGCGTCCGGCTTCGCCGGGACGGACGGCGGCGGCACCGTGTCGTTGTCCGAGGGGCCGTTCCGCCGGCTCGACTCGGTGACGGTCGGTTGTCACGACGAGTCGGACCTGGTGGCGATCGCCGGCCGCCTGGCCGACGGCGGAGCGGAGGCCACCCTGGCCGACGGCCTGCTGTCGGTGGTCGACCCGGCGAGCCGGGTGCGCTTCGAAGTGCGCCCCGCCGGCCCCGCTCCGATGCAGGCTCCGCCGTCCCTGGTGGTGCCGAACGCCCCGGGGTCGGTGGTGCGCGCCGACCGCCGCGCCCCTGGCGTCCTCGCGGGAGCACGCCCGCCCCGTCGCCTCGGCCACCTGGTCATCGGTTCGCCCGACCTGGCGGGCACGGTCGCGCTGCTGACCACCGGGCTCGGCTTCAGGTTGAGCGACTCGGTGGAAGGGGTCATCGCCTTCATGCGCTGTTCGACCGACCACCACAACGTCGCGGTGGTCGAGTCGCCCGTCCCCCTCCTGCAGCACTACTCATGGGAGTGCGACGACGTCGACCACGTCGGTCACACCGCCACAGCGCTCTACCGCCTCGACCCCGGGCGCCACGTGTGGGGGATGGGCCGCCATTTCGCGGGGTCCAACTTCTACTGGTACCTGTCCGACCCGGCGGGCTCCTTCATCGAGCTCTACTCCGACCTGGACCAGATCTTCGACGACGAGGCCTGGGAGACCGACGGTCGGACCGAGTTCACGTTCGAGCACGTCGCCAACTCGTGGGGGCCCAACCTGCCACTCGAGTTCATCGTGCCCGAGGACCTCGGGACGCTGGAGGCCGGCTGGGCACGCTGGCCGTCATGAGCGGCGCCGATGGCACTGTCGATCTGGTGGTCGTCGGGTTCGGACCCACCGGAGCCACGCTCGCCGGCCTCTGTGCCCGCCGCGGCCTGTCGGTGGTCGTGGTGGAGCGGGACGCCGAAGTGTTCCCGTTGCCGCGCGCCGTGCAGTGCGACCACGAGGTGCTGCGCATCCTCCAGGAGCTGGGTTGTGCCGACCGGGTGCTGGAGGGGTCGATCCTCAACGACGGGATCTCGTTCCTCACCGCTGACCGCCGGACCCTGCTGTCCGCCACCGTGTCCCCGACGGCCTCGACCGGCTGGCCCTCGTCCATCTTCTTCCACCAGCCGACGTTCGAGGCGATCCTGCGGGACGCGGTGAACGCCCTCGACGTCGACGTCCGCACCGGTGCCGAGGTGGTGTCGATCGCACAGGATGCCGGCGGGGTCGACGTGCGCCTCGCCGAGGGGGCCCCGGTCCGGGCCCGCTACGCGGTGGGGTGCGACGGTGCCCGCTCGACCACCCGGGGTCGTATCGGCACGGCGCTGCGCGACACCGGATTCGAGGAGTCGTGGCTCGTCGTCGACCTCGTGCTGACCGATGACGTCCCCGGTCTGCCCACCCGGTGCCTCCAGGTGTGCGACCCGGCGCGGCCGCACACCCTGGTGCCGATGCCGGCTCCCCGGTTCCGCTTCGAGTTCATGCTGCTGCCGGGGGAGACCGAGGAGGACGTCCGTCGGGACGATGTGATCGCCGACCTGATGTCCTCGTGGATCGATCCGGGTCGGGCCACCGTCGAGCGCTCCGCGGTCTACACCTTCCACGGCCTGGTGGCCGGGGCCTGGCGGGACCGACGGCTCTTCCTGGCCGGCGACGCCGCCCACCAGACGCCGCCATTCCTCGGTCAGGGCATGTGCGCCGGCCTGCGTGATGCGGCCAACCTCGCATGGAAGCTCGCCGCCTTCCTCGACGGGACGGCCGCCGACACACTCCTCGACACCTACCAGGCCGAACGCGAGCCCCACGCCACGGCCGTGATCGACGCGGCGGTGGGCTTCGGCCAGCTGATCTGCATGCTCGATCCCACCGAGGCGCGGGCCCGCAACGAGGCGTTGCTGGCCGACTACCGAGGCGAGACCGCCGTTCCCGACTTCATCCCCCCGCTGGTGCCGGGAGCGTGCGTCGGGCCCGGCGGTGGCGCCCTCTCGCCCCAACCCCGGGTCGACGGCGTGCTGCTCGACGACCGGGTGGGGGCGGGGTTCCTCCTGTGCACCGACACCCCGGTCGGCCCCGGCTGGCGCGACGCCGACTGGTGGCATGCCCGCGGGACCGTGCTCGACGCCCGGTCGGTGCCCGAGGTGGCGGCACTCCTCGACGGGCAGGAGGCCTGTGTGGTCCGGCCGGACCGTTACGTGCTGGCCCGCGGTGGACTCGACGAGGTCACGGCGTGGACTCGGGCGGCGCTCGGGGGTGTCGTCCCGGTCTGACGCCGACAGCACGTCGACCACCCGACGGCCTAGCGTCGTGTCGACAGCCGACGGACCGACCGCCGGCAGCGGGGGGGCGGACCGTGGCCGAATCAGCAGTGGGACGGCGCTTCGAGGGGAGGGTCGCCATCGTGACCGGGGCGTCGACCGACCCCGGCATCGGGACGGCAACCGCACGCCGTCTCGCCAGCGAGGGGGCGTCTGTGGTCATCAATGCCCGCCGGGTACCTCGACTCGAAGCCATGGCCAGGGCCCTGGCAGACGATGGCCTCGCCGTGGTGGCGGTGGCCGGCGCAGCCGGCGACGACGGCGTCCCGGCGATCCTCGTCGACACCGCCCTGGAACGGTTCGGCCGGCTCGACCACCTGGTGAACGCGGTCGGGGGCGCGCCGTTCGTGGGCTCGGCCCTGTCGATGGGGCGCGACGACTTCCTCACCACGATCGCCCTCAACACCTGGCCGACCGTGGCACTGATCCAGGAGGCGGTGGCGCGGGGCCTGGGCGCCGGCGGATCGATCGTCAACATCTCGAGCGGCTCACCGGCCAAGACCACACCGGTCATGGCCGCCTATGCGGCGGCCAAGTCGGCGCTCAACGCCCTCACCCGGACGCTCGCCAACGACCTGGGTCCGCGAGGTATCCGCGTCAATGCCGTCAGCCCGGGGCTCACCCGGTCCGAGACCACCCGGCCCATGTGGGAGTCCGACGACGGGGCGGCGGCCGGGGCCAACCTGCTGCTCGGTCGCATGACCGAGCCGACCGACATCGCGGCGGCCACTGCGTTCCTCCTGTCCGACGAGGCGGCGTCGATCACCGGGGTGCTCCTCGACGTCGATGCCGGCAACCACGTGTCGACGGGTTCGTGGTCGCCGTTCAGCCCGGGAGCCATCGGCACGCCGGGTGGCGCGCGGATGGGTGGCCCCGCCTGAGCCGTCGGGGTCTGCCCCTGGTCACTGGCCGGGAGGCCAGTGGTCCATGAGGTCCGACGTGAAGGCCACGAGCAGCACGAACGCCACCGTGTACAGCCCGATCACCAGGAACGTCAGCGACAGTGCGCTGTAGATGATGACCGCGACGATCACGAGGAACACGTAGAGGAAGGTCGCGGCGCGGCCCTGCCAGGTGAGGGGGCCGAACCCGATGCCCCCCTCCGACTTGCCGAACCATCGGGTCCGCTCCTGTTCGCCCATCGTCGGCCACGGTACCGGACAGGACGTGGCCCGCTCGCGTCAGGGCCCGGCCCGGAGGTGGGGCCCTGCCTGCATCGGTCCCTTCAGGTCCGGGGCGAGCGCTCCGTCGCCTTCCCGGCACTCCCGGCAGCTCGGGGCTCCGCCGCCTGGATGCGGGCCAGCATCTTGTCGGTCAGCTCGCCCAGCACCTGCTTCTGGTGAGCGTCCAGCCCGCCGAAGAAGAGGTTCTGGACCGTTCGTACGTGGCCGGGAGATGCCTGGTCGAGCGCCGCCGAGCCGACGGGGGTCAGCGCGACGAAGTTGCCGCGTCCGTCGTCGTCGCACGCGATCCGGACGACGAGGCCGCGCGACTCCATACGCTTCACATGGTGGGACAGACGGCTGCGCTCCCAGTGGATGGCCCGGGCCAGCGCGCTGATCCGCAGCTGACCCTCGGGTGCCTCGGACAGCTGGACGAGGACGTCGTAGTCCTGGAGTGTCAGGTCCGAATCTGCCTGGAGCTGACGGTTGAGGGCGCCCGGCAGCTCGGTGCTCAGGCGCAGCCAGGACAGCCACGTCACGAGGTCGTCCTCGTCGAGCCACAGGGAGGTGTCCGTCATCACGGTCAGTCTAGCCAAGTGGTTGACGTTTCACGCAGTTGCTCTATACTAGGTGACACATCACCAACCCAGAACGAACCGACCGACGCCACGTGGGAACGAGAGGAGTGGACGTGACCGCGACACTGACCAACGACACCGTGGCGGACCGCTACGAGCTCCGCATCGACGGCGAGCTCGCGGCGATCGAGGAGTACACGCTCGAGCCCGGGGTGATCTCCTTCAATCACACGGAGGCACTCGACGGATTCGAGGGGGCGGGCGCCGCCCGGCAGTTGACGGAGCGCATCCTCGACGACGCACGGGAGCGCAGCCTCGCGGTGCTCCCGTACTGCCCGTACGTGGCGTCGTTCATCGGCAGGCATTCCGACGCCTACCTCGACCTCGTCCCGACCGATCACCGCGCCGAGTTCGGCCTCTGACCGCACACTGACCGCACACCACCGATCACACACACAAGGAGTACCCCATGCCGGCACCCACCGCAGACACCCTGACCCTCCCCCGCATGACACCGTCCCCGGACGCCAGGATCCGCCGCGTCAAGTCGCTGACGACGGCCCCCGGTGGCCTCGAGGGGGAGGGGTTCCCGGTGCGCCGGGCCTTCGCCGGGGTCGTCAAGACGGATCTCGACCCCTTCGTCCACATGGACCAGATGGGGGAGGTCGACTACGCCGCCGGCGAGCCCAAGGGCACGCCCTGGCACCCGCACCGCGGGTTCGAGACCTTCACCTACCTGATCGACGGGCGCTTCATCCACGAGGACTCGAACCACGGTGGGGGGACCATCCTGGAGGGCGGCACCCAGTACATGACCGCCGGTGACGGCATCCTCCACATCGAGACCCCTCCCGCCGACCTGGTGGAGTCTGGCGGCCTGTTCCACGGTGTGCAGCTGTGGATCAACCTGCCCATCGCCAAGAAGCGCATCGCCCCGCAGTACCAGGACCTCCAGGGGCAGGACTCCGCAATGGTGACGACGGCCGACGGCGGCACCCTCGTCCGCATCCTGGCCGGTGAGGTCGACGGCCACCAGGGCCCGGGGATCTCCCACACACCGCTGGCCGTCACCCACGTGACCGTCGCCCCGGGGGCCCGGGCCGACATCCCGTGGCGCTCGGACTTCAACGCCCTGGCCTACGTCCTGGCGGGCTCCGGAACCATCGGTGCCGACCGGCGGCCCTTCCGCACTGGCCAGTTGGCGGTGCTCGTCGACGGCGACACGGTCCGCATCGAGGCCGACACCACGCAGGACTCGCGCACCGAGAACCTCGAGGTCTTCCTGATCGGTGGCGTGCCGCTACGGGAGCCCGTGGTCCAGTACGGACCGTTCGTGATGAGCACGGACGCCGAGATCCGCGAGGCGTTCGAGGACTACCAGCGGGGTCGGCTCGGCACCGTGCCCGCCGGGGCCATCCAACCGCACCGCGCCGGTCAGCCGAAGGCAGGGGCGTGACCCATGGTCGGTAGGCTCGACGAGGTGCGAGACCCTGTGCTGCAGACCGTCCCCCTCGGCACGCAGTGGGGGACCGCCGACCCGTTCCTGTTCTGCGTCCACCACCTCGACCGTTATCCGGCGGCCAACGAGCACCTGGGCCCGGACGCGGACCTCGAGGCGCGCGACCTGGGCACGGACTTCTCGGGAAGTGACGGGTGGAGCATGTACCACGGCAGCGTGGTCCCGGGGTTCCCGCAGCACCCCCACAGGGGCTTCGAGACGGTGACGTTCGTACGCCAGGGCCTCATCGACCACTCGGACTCGCTGGGCGCCACGGCGCGGTTCGGTCGTGGGGACGTGCAGTGGCTCACCGCGGGAGCGGGCATCGTCCACTGTGAGATGTTCCCCCTGGTCGATCGCACCGGACCGAACACGACGGAGCTGTTCCAGATCTGGCTCAACCTGCCGGCCGCGGACAAGATGGTCGACCCGTACTTCACGATGCAGTGGAGTGAGGACATCCCTCGCCTCACCCGGCTCGACGAGGAGGGGCGCCGGGGCGAGCTGACCGTGATCGCCGGACGGGTCGATGGGGCCGAGCCACTGGCACCGCCGCCCGACTCCTATGGGTCACGTCCCGATTCCGACCTGGCCATCTGGCACCTCGTGCTCGGGCCGTTCGCCAGATGGACGCTTCCACCTGCGGCCACGGCCGAGACGGTGCGGACCCTCTACGTGTTCGAGGGGTCGATGTCGGTAGGGGAGCACACCGTCACGGCCTCGACCGGGGTGGTCGTCCGTCCCGACGAGCCCGTGACGGTGACAGGTGGGTCGCCGGGTGCGGAGGTGCTCGTGCTGCAGGGTCGACCCATCGGCGAGCCGGTGGCGCAGTACGGCCCCTTCGTGATGAACGACCGGGCCGGCATCGAGCGTGCCATCACGGACTATCAGACGACGGGCTTCGGGGGCTGGCCGTGGCCCACCGACGATCCCGTGCAGCCACGCGATGTCGGCCGGTTCGCCCGCCATGCCGACGGGGTGTTCGAGGAGCGTACGTAGCCGACCGACCCCGTCCACCGGGTCAGTCGTTGACGGCGGGTGCAGTTGCACCCCCGAGGGGTGCTGCGGCGGTCACGCGGTCGCCTCCCGGACGAGCATTTGTGCGCTGGCCCGGATGTTCCGGTCGCGGTCGATGATCCCGAAGGAGACGTCGTAGCTGTGGAGCCTGGATCGGACCGCTCGACATCACGGCGACATCGGCCGCGAGGCCGCCGATCGGGAGCCGGGGATGGACGACCATCCCAAGGCACCTGCCCAGCTGGCAGGACTGGAGACGAAGCCCAGGGAGGTCGAGCGCGAAAACGAACATGAACGCCGGAACGTCGAAGGAGATCTGGACCCCCCCACCGACCCCGGCTCCGGCCATCGACCTCGGCAAGTCTCGCCACGACAGCTACAGCGTCGACCATGACCATGACCATGACTCCGGAATGCGAGGTCACGCCTCGGACTACGCCGGCCGCGATGCGGCTACCGACCTTGGAGGTCGTTCCACCCACCCACCCACCCACTCCGCACGAGCGTCGGCACTATTTGGATATATCCAAGATGGCACTCCGTAGATATGCCGGACTCATGAGCAAGCACCTGGTCGACATCTACAACGACCTCCTCGAGGAGGCCACAACTATTCTCGGGGCATCGACGATGAAGGAGGCCGTCAACCGCTCCCTCGAGTCGGTGGTGTTGGCTGCTCGCCGTCGCCGCCATGCCGACCGCCTGGGGGCGATGGCCGGACTCGACCTGGATGACGCCTCGGTGATGTCCGGCGCGTGGCGCTGAAGGCGCGGTATCTGGCCGACAGGAGCGCGCTCGCCCGCTTTCCTCATCCGGTCGTAGAGGCTCGACTGCGGCCGCTCTTGGAAGATGGCCTGATCGCCACCTGCGCCATCGTCGACCTGGAGGTGCTGTTCTCCAGCCGGAAGCTGGTCGACTACGAGGCGGTGCTCCTGGAGCGTCGCAGACTCGACAGCGCCGCGATCACGCCTGAGGTGCTCGACCTCGCCATCGACCTCCAACACGAGCTGGCCAAGCGCGGACAGCATCGGCTGGCCATCCCCGACCTGATCATGTCGGCAGCCGCCCGGTCAGCCGGACTCATCGTCCTTCACTACGACGCCGATTTCGAACGGGTCGGGGCCGTTGGCGGCGCCGCACAGGAGTGGGTCGCACCCCGGGGCAGCCTCTGATCTGGGGCCTCCCAGGTTCGACACGTCGTCCGCCAGAACCTGGGGTGGAGCCCCGCACCGTCACTACCAGGGAGGGTGACGTTGACGTCTGCTCGCCGTGGCGCACTTCGCCGTCGGCATCGCGACCGACTGTGCACCCAGCTCGAACGCCTCGCCTTGTCCTAGACCGGACCTCCCCCGAGGGCGGTCAATCGGACCTTCAACCACTCCTCCTAGGCGGAGGGTTTTACGTGAGGCAACGGGGGATCCAACCCGCCACAGCGCAGATCCGGGTACGTAGCCAACCGTCCCTGCCTCCGAGGAGGCCACCTCAGGGCCAAGGGAACCGGATTGCCGGCCAAGCGGGCGCCACCTTCCTCCTGCTCCTGCTCATCGTGGTGGTGGTTCTCACGGCCGTGGTCGCCGCCGCCACCGTCGTGGGCGCTACCTGCCGGTGACGGCCACAGGCGCCAGCAACTGCTGGGTCAGCTGTCGATCTAGTCGACGGCGGCTGGGATGATCATGCTGCCTGGTTGAACTGCTGAGCGTCTACCGCGACGACGAACCGACGATGGGGCAGTTCCTGAGTGTGGACCCGTCGGTGATGCAGACCAAGCAGGTGGTCAGCTCAGGAGTTCCCGGATGTCTGAGGCGGTCATCGCCCCGGACTCGAAGTCGCCGGAGTCCATGACATTGGCGAAGAGCGCCGACTTCTTGGCCTTCAGTGCCATCACCTTCTCCTCGATGGTGTCCTTGGCCACCAACCGGTAGACCATCACCTTCTTGGTCTGGCCAATCCGATGGACCCGGTCCACAGCCTGGGCCTCGGTGGCAGGGTTCCACCACGGGTCGAGAATGATGCAGTAGTCCGCCTCGGTCAGGTTGAGACCGAACCCACCGGCCTTGAGACTGATGAGGAAAACGGGAGCGGAGCCGCTCCGGAAGCCATCGATCACCTCTTCGCGCTTGCGGGTCTCCCCGTCGAGGTAGCAGTGCTGGATCCCGGCGGCCTCGATCCGCCGCCGGGCAAGGGTGAGGAACCTGGTGAACTGGCTGAACACCAGGGCTCGGTGGCCGTCGGCAGCGATGTCCTCGAGGATCTCCATCAGTGCATCGAGCTTGGTGGAGGGGACGTTGACGTGCTTGGCGTCGACCAGCGACATGTCGAGGCTGGCCTGGCGCAGCAGCGTCAGCGAGCGGAAGATCTCGAACCGGTTCTTCTGGACGTCGCCGAGCAGGCCGAGCACTTTCTGGCGCTCCCGTTGCAGGTAGGTCTGGTAGAGCTTCTTCTGCTTCGGGTGGAGATCGAGCTCGAGGACCTGCTCCTGTTTGTCGGGGAGATCGCGGACGACCTGGTCCTTGGTCCGGCGCAACATCAGCGGGCGGACCCGGCGTCGGAGCTGGGCCAGGCGATCCGTATCGCCCTTCTTCTCGATCGGCGTCCGGTAGTGATCGGTAAAGCGGTCCGGACTGGGGAAGAGCCCCGGAGCGGCGATCGACAGCAACGACCACAGCTCCATCAGGTTGTTCTCGATCGGCGTCCCGGTCATCGCCACCTTGTAGGGCGCGGGCAGCATCCTCGCTCGGCGATAGGCCTGGGAACCCCGGTTCTTCACGAACTGCGCCTCGTCCAGGAAGAGGCCGGCCCAGTCGATCGCCGCGTACTCGTCGTACTCGATGCGGAACAGGGCATAGGAAGTGATCACCACGTCGGCCCCGGCGGCCACTTCGGTGAGTGCCATGCCCCGGCGCCTCTCCGTTTCGGAGACGGTGACCGGAGTGAGATCCGGAGCGAACCGGCGGCACTCGGCAGCCCAGTTCCCGACCACGCTCGTCGGCGCCACCACCAGGAAGGGAGCATCGGTGAGGCCCTGCTCCCATGCGTGGCACATGAGCGCAAGCGCCTGGATCGTCTTGCCGAGCCCCATGTCGTCGGCCAGCACACCACCCAGGTGATGCTCGAAGAGGTAGACCAGCCAATTGAAGCCGGTGAGCTGGTACGGCCGGAGGGTCGCGTGGAGCATGTCGGGCACCGCGTGCTCGATCCGGTCGTTCGCTTCGGTGAGGGCTCGTACCGACTGCTCCCACTCCCGGGCCTGGGCGGTGACGACCCCGAGCCGCTGGAGGTCCTCCCACAGGCTGGCCTGGAAGCGGCTGATCCGGAGGTTCTCACCCGGGTGGTCGTCGAGGTCACGGGCTTCGGCGATCAGCGTGGCGAGTTGCCGGAGCTCCTCGCGGTCGAGGGAGAAGTACGTCCCCGACGGAAGGATCAGATGGGTTTGCTCCTCGGCCAGCGCCACGAAGAGATCGGCGAACGGGACGTCCTCGCCGCCCACCGTCACGGTGACGGTCAGGTCGAACCAGTCGTTGTCGCTCGACTGGGCGCCACCGAGGTTGACGACGGGAGCGTCGACGACCTCTCGGTACTCGAGCAGCTCCCCGTACCGGACGATCTCCACCTCGGCGATGCTCTCGAGGACGGGGAGCGTCTCCGCGACGAAGCGCACGGCGGCCATGCCGGTGAGCGTGGCTTCAGGGGCGAGGCGCTCACCGACGAAGGTGGGCTGGAGCAGCCCGGATTCGGTGCCGACGACAGCCGTCACCGCGTGGACGATGCGGTCCTCGGCCACACGGTCGCCCATCCGGCTCGGGACGTCCCAGAGCTCCTCGGTCCAACTGGCGCCAACCGCGCTCCGCGACCAGGTCAGTTCGATCAGATGCCCTTCCCCGTGGCGGACGGTCAGTACCAGCCGTGCCGCGGGCAGTTCAGGCAGTTCGACGGATCCGTCGCTCGATCCGACCACGATCCTCCGCCGCAGCGCCGGGTAGAGATCGCGTAGGAAACGCTCCTCGTCCCTCGGGGGGATGCGCACCGCGGACGTCGCAAGGAATGTGCGGGTACGTTCATCGATCGGCGATTCGAGAGCTGCGAGGGAGAGCTGGGCCGGGGTCGCAGGCGCCTCGGAGGGAGACTCCCACCAGGCGATGCCGTGGGCCGGTTCGCCGATGAAGAGCACCGATCCGAGCGGCACTTCCTGGCCGTCGGCGACGACCTGAGGTCGGAGCACGATGCCCGTCTCCTCGCGTACAGCGTCCATCGTCACCTGGGCCGGGGCGGGCCGGAGGTCGACCGGCCCAGCGTGCCGGCCGGTCAGCAGCAGCGGAAGCCGGAGATCTGTGGCCTCGTGCAACAGGTCCCACAGTCGCCGGCTGTTGATGGTCTGGAGCCAGACCACTTCGTCCGATGAGGCGTAGTAGCTCCTCGGGTTCGACAGCCGGCTCAGGGCGAGCAGCTCGGTGAGGATGGTCAGGTGCCTTCCCGAACTGGACACGGGACGCCCGTACGAGTACTGCTCCAGCCGCGACCACGAGATTCCAGTCCTGACCCAGTTCCGGCTGTTGTCATTCCGGATTACCGGGCGCAACCGGATCCCCGAGGTGGGTGTGGTCGACCGATGCTGGGATGTGGGCGGGGTCGACACCAGTTCGAACTGGAGGCCGAGGTTTGGCGCCGACGGCTCGATCCCACCCGCAGCGCCTGCCGTGTGTGGCGAGACCAACAATCGGAGCGAGCGCTCCCAGTCGGACGGCGGCGAGGGTGGCATCGCAAGCGATGCCTGGCAGTTGCTCGGATCCGCCGTGGATGTCGTCGGGCCGGTGGAGGGGACATCTTTGCGGACCACGGTCAACACCGGAGCGGTGGTCGATTCCCTGCTGCCGTCTGCGAGGAGCAGGGCAACGGCGTGCTTGCAGTTGTAGTCGACCGGGCAGGTACAGGCGCCGTCGATGTCGGTGATCCGGCCGGTGGCCGATGTCGTCACGAACACCTCAACGGCATACGGCTCGATGTCGCTGCCCTGCACCTCACCGACCAGGCAGGTCCCGTCGAGAGTCCACCGGCTGCTCCGCACCGCACCGTTGCGAGCGTAGGCCCGACCCCGGGCGAAGGTGGTCGGCCCGACAATTCGTTTTAGGTTCGCCTCGTCGGCGGAGGTCATCACGCGCGTCCGGCTCCTTCCGGGCTCGATGGCTCGCAGACACCGTATCGCCCGACACCACGCGTCGATTTGGGGTCGGCCAGCAGTCGCGGCGGAAACCCGGGCCGATCGCCGCCGAGAGAGATCGCCGCTCGAATCCGTCCATCGGGCAGGTGGAACCTGCGTATGGTCCGCTTGAACCGAATGACGGAAGTTGGGCCCCGCTGTCCATCCTGTCATGGACTTGGTCATACCTGGTGGGCCGTGTGGGTCTCGATCCCACCACCTTGGGATCAAGAGTCAAACCTGGTGCGTTCCACCGTTCATCAGCGTTGACCGAAAGTGCCTGTGACCTGCGCCGTTGTTCCCGGCCTTGATCGTGCTTCGCGTGCTTTCGCCGGGAGTCGCAGTCACGTTATAGCCACGACAGCAGCCCAGGCGACGAAGGCGAACCGATGTTGCGGTTGAGGATCGTGCGACCCTGGTCCAGTTTCAGGGGGCAGATCTGAAGCGATCTCGAGGGTGGGAATGCGACCTTCTGAGGCGAAGATTCGCTGTTACCCAGCAACGGCCAGGGGCTCGAGTGTCACCGAGTAGCCCATCTTGTGGAGCTGGTCGAGCGCACGGTGCTTGGCCTTGTCCGGGTTGAGCCGGGTGAAG
>Ga0182014_10002398_pt1 | contig 23692 bp, 19 predicted proteins | sample 612S2DmetaG_FD_120489 | JGI IMG/M metagenome (GOLD analysis project Ga0182014, IMG submission 120489) | Permafrost microbial communities from Stordalen Mire, Sweden - 612S2D metaG | ecosystem: Environmental > Terrestrial > Soil > Wetlands > Permafrost | place: Sweden: Stordalen | collected...
TCGCCGATAAGCCCCAAAGTCAGCACCAACTAGACTTTCTCTTCGCGGGCGCTTAGCTCAGTTGGTTAGAGCAGCTGATTTACACTCAGCAGGTCGGGGGTTCGAGTCCCTCAGCGCCCACCAAAAGCCTGTTACTGAAACTATTGACCTGATGAAGACCCCGGGCGGCACCTCTGAGGCTGCCCTTGACAGCTGTTCTGGGCTTGTGAGCTCGCTCTAGGGCCACCTCAGCCGCCTTCAGGTCACTTCCGAGCAAAGTATCGAATGGTTCACGAAGTTCGGCCTCAAGCCGCACTTCTCCGGTGCTCTCGTCGTCTTGGATGACGAGCACCTTCGCAAAGAACGCCTGGTTGAACATCCGCTTGATGTGCTCTGGGGCATCCCGATAGGCAGCACCACAGTCGACTGTCAGGTCTAGCGCTAACTGAAGGTTTCGTTCGACTGCCTCAAACTCGAGGCTGGTCGCCGCGAGCTGGGTGGCGATCTTATTAAGTGCCCGCGAGATTCGCTCTTGCTCGCGACCGAGAAGATCAATCGGGACCGCGCCCGCGTAATGTGCCTCCAAGAGCTTCTGGCGCTCGCGTTCGAGCTTCTCCTGCTCGCGCTTGAGGTCACCCTGCTCGGCTTCTACGTGTTCGCGAGTGCTACGAAACTCGTTACGGATCATTGCTTCTACATTCTCGCGAAAGTTCGAATCAAGCTGCATCCGCTGATAGTGCTCTTCCAACTTCTTCTCTACTTCGTAGATCAGTACGGATCGCAGGGTGCAGTTGTTGCGTTTCGAGTGGCGCCCCGCGCAAGAGAAGTATGGGTATTTCATGCCGGTCGCGGAGGTGGAGTGCTGCACCAAGAGGCGTTCACCACACTGCCCGCAGTACACCGTGCTCTTTAGGAAGTGCGGATGCTGGCGGACTCGTTCGCCATTGACGTGGGAGGCGAGGACGTCTTGAACCCGTTGCCAGATGGCCTCGTCGACCAGTGCCTCGTGACGCCCGGCGTACTGAACGCCCTGAAACTTAGTCTGACCCTTGTAGTAAGGATTGGTTAGAACTTTGTGTAGGAGACCTTCGGTAATTGGTCGCGACGGCATCCTTGGTGTGGGCGTGGTTGTGAGACCCCGCTGGTTGAGGTGGTCCACGAGCCCCGAAATGGTCCAGTCGCCGGTTGCGTAGAGACCGAAGGCCAACACCACAAACGGTGCTCGTTCGGCGTCGAGAATCACCGTGCGCATCTCTCGACCTTCGGAGTCGACGGTGCGGTGGTTTCGGTAACCAAGCGGCGCACGCCCCACGGTTCCACCCGAACGCGCCTTTTGGGTCATTCCCTTCATAACCTCGGCTGCCAAGTTTCGCGAGTAGAACTCGGCGATGCTTGACATGATGCCGTGCAGCAACATGCCCGAAGGCGTCTGATCAATGGACTCAGTGGTCGAAACGAGTCGGACGTTGAACTCGTCGAGTGACTTCGTAATCTCAACATCGTCAGCGCGGCTTCGAGCCAGTCGATCGAGTTTGTGAACGATCACGTAGTCAACGTCGTGGTCAGCCAGGTATTCGAGCATGAGCTGGAGTTCGGGGCGATTGGCTGACCGAGCGGAGGCACCGCGATCGACAAACTCCTTGGTGACGATCGCTCCCAAGCTCGCCGCCTTTCGTCGATTTGCGTCACGCTGGGCCGGAATTGAGAAGCCTTCGTCGTCACCGCCGCCTCGTCGCGCCTGGTCTCGGGTTGAGACGCGCAAGTAGCTGACGGCCACCTTGGGCATCAGGGTTTGGGCGAACAAGTCGGTCTCGATTGATTGAAGCGTGGCAACGGCTGGATTCACTGGAAGAGCTCCTTTAATATTGTCCTCTCCATTAACGCTCTGTTGTGCCGAATTGTCCAGTGTGTTCATGACGTCTTTTTGATCCGACCAAGGCCAATCTTCGGTATTACGGCTCATTTCGTGCCCTCCGAGCGGCTCGGTCCCGAATCCTTGAAGTCGGTTGCACCGGCGACCACGAGCGCCCCAAGATTCGAAGGTGTCACCACCGTGAACAGCCCGTCGTCGTTGGCGACCTCACTAGCCAAACGGCCCCGGAGCTGATCACGCCGTCGTTCATTGGGTACGACCCACACAACCGCCGGAAAGACGCCGTGCTTGGCCTGTTCTCGGTCGCTACGGCGATACTCCTCGTATTGGCGGCACTTCTTGATGACGCGATTAGGCGGTTCGGTCGCGCGGTCAACCTCCATGAACCAGTAATCCTCGAATCCACCGGACTCCGTCACAACTACCAGATCGGGCTTGAGCCACCTCGTTTCACCCGACGGTCCGAGGTATGAACGCCAACACTCTGGCTCGACTTGCAGGTGCGCCAGTTTGATCTCAGCGGTGTTAGCCACTTCCTGCAAGGAGATGACAACTTCGGCAACCGCCAAGGTGTGTTCCAAGAACGTGGTGCTCGGCTCGAACACGCGGATTCGTCCGTTGTCTGATTCGTTCAGGTGGTCACCCAGCAGGCGTCGGGCCAAGTCAGTGATCTGCCAAACGTATCCACCAGATCCGGCGCGAACTCCACCAATTCGACGCTCCAGGTTGGTAAGCAGTCCCAACGCTCGCAGGCGGGCGAGGGCGTGGTTGGCGTGGCGCGGAATGGGGCCTTCATCCGTGGAGAGCCCAAAGTGCTGCCGCGAGATCTGCCGTGTCGTGAGGTACTTGAATGACCTCACCGTGGTGATGATCCCCCAGTCGCGTTCACCCAATCGGCTGGCCAACTCGTCAAAGCGAAACGGCTTCACGACGGACCTCCGACTTGGCAGTCCGGTAGGGACAAGTTCCGCTGGGAGACCAGCGGAGTCTTATCCACTCCGAGGTGAAAATGCCCGAAGTACGGGGGTCGTTGAACGAGTCGAGTCGTCGCGACCTGACAACCGATCTGACGGGCCATCATGACGGTGACCCCTTGGTGCGACGTCGACCGATTGGGCCATCGGAGCTTGTCGAGTTGGTAGCTGAGTCAGAAGAGCGACCAGTGTGACTTAGCAGCTCAGCCTCAACGTCGAGAATGTCTCGTCCATATTTTTGGGCAGAGAGCGCTCGCATATCGACCGGATCACTTGTAGGTGCATCCGCCGGTAGCGTCCGCGCTGAGAACCAGCCCGTCGAGGAACCGTCTTGTATGAGAGTGGTGTAGATCCCGAAGCGAGGCAAGTACATGAAGTCCTGCATATCGAGTTCGGGAGCCTGCTTGGCCAGATCAGCAGCGTCCTCGGAATTGAGGCCGAAAATGATCTTGTTGCGGGCGTTAGCGTCGACACCGGAACGCAAACTTGGGGGCAGTTGTTTCCGGTACTGATGGGCAATCGTAAATCCGACACCCAGACTCCGGGCCTGACTGAAAGCGTCTTCGAGATCCGTGGGGAGCGCTAAGTAATCCTGTACTTCGTCGATAAATACGTTCACGACGTAGCGTCGCTCCTGAGGCAACGCGGCCCGAGCAAGAATGAGTGGCCAGAGTTGACTCACAATTAAGGAACCGAGCAACCGTGCACTTTCGGTTCCAATCTGGCCACGATTCAACGAAACCAACACGATCTTGCGTTGGGTGAAAAGTTGGGTGAGATCGAACTCGGGATGTGATTGGCCGAGTACGGCACGCAACTGCGGTCGCAGTAGAAATTGACGTAATCGTGACATTGTTGGGGCGATGACCTGAGCTCGCTGCTGGGGACTCATCGCTTCATAACTCGCCCAGAAGCTGCCAAGTCCAAGTTGGTCGTCAATGTTTCGAATCAGGCTTCTTCGAAACTTCTCATCGGTGAGGAGAGCGGGCAACATGGTGAGCGTGGCACCGTCGTGACGAGCAAGCGTCATTAGCGCGCTCAAAAGGACATCCTCGGTGCGCGGTCCCCATGAGTCGCCACTCAGTTCCTTAAAGACGGCCAGCATTGAATCAGCAGTCAGTGCCAGGTGTCTACCGCTTCGCCGCAGAGGGTTAATCCCAACGGGTCGCGGGTCGGTGGGATCGATCACCACGACGTCGTCAGCGCGTGATTCTGGGATACGTGCGAGAACATCGTTGACTAAATCCGTTTTTGGGTCGACCACGAGAACGCCACGACCCGCCTGAATCGCGTCCATAATAAGGGCCAACATGGCCGTCGACTTACCGGACGCGGTGGGACCAAGCAACACGGTGTGCTGGAGGGAGTCCTGTGCGCCTATGCCGAATTGGACGTCGACTCCCGGCGCCATCGTCTCGGCGAACGGTCGCTTTGACGTCGCCAGTCGGACCAGTGGAGCGACAAGCTTTGGATGAGCGGGAGGACGACCAGGAAGAGTGACGTCACCCTTTTCGTCCAGCGGCCATCCCATCAGCGATACCAGCTCTCGCGATGACAACTGCAACGGCCATCGCCACGGCAATGAAGAGTGCTGGACGTGCAATGAACTGTCGCGGGCGACGTTGATGCGTACACCCGCCGCTTGAGCGACACGAAGGCCGCCAAGGACCGATGTGAAGAGTACTCTCGTGCGTCCGATCGACTCCGCAGCAGCACCAATTCGAATGGTCGCCTTACATCCGTGCAGCGACACCCGATTCTTGAGGCTCGCCCTAGTGTCGGCGTTGGCAGTGCGACTGCCATTAAGAAGTAGGTCGAACCAGTGCTGCGTCGGGTCGATCGCCTCAGGGGAGATAAATCGCGGTGAAAGGCGTGCGCCAATAACGATTTGTAAAACCAGAGTCTCGTCATCACCAGTGGCCGACGCGAGGCCGGCCAGAACGGCCCGGGTCGTCGCCGTCACACGATCAACGTTGAGAGCGAGTAACGGATGCGAAACCCTCAGACGACCCGAGAAGACTGCATGCGGTCGCGCGTTCGATCGCGGCTCGTTGAGACGAACACCCGGCACGAGTGAAGTAATAAGAAATGAAAGTGATTGAACGTGGTGAGGGTGGACACCAACGAAGTAACTGATAAGACCCCGATGAGCGCGTGCTTCGAAGACTACGGCTCCGAGTTGACGGTCAGCCGCTATTCGATCGAGAAGCTCCACGGCGAACTCGGGTGCGAAGGTCTGCGGCCACCAGACCTGACGCCACACCCACTCCGGCGTCCTACGCCGTCCCATTGCGAGCCTCCCCTTCAAGCACTCTCAAAATCGACCTCTAATTCGGCTCGATGAACAGCCAGCGCCAAGAAGGCACGGCCGAGTTTGCGAGAATTGGGCGTGGCGTGACGAACGGGAACGAGTTGAAAAGTTGTGGATCGAGCGGGTCGCCCTCGACGCCGGTTCGACGTACCGCTGCTCATAACGTGTCCTCTCTCGCCTGAGAGTCGTCAGTTACCAACGATTCCGATCCCGCCAGCGCACGAACAAGGTCCCGAGAACTGTGACGGCCACCCCCGTGAGAGCGATGACGACGAGCCACACCCAGATCCGGGCGACGATTTCGACGCTGACTCTCAACAGGACGACGGTCCCAAATAGGACGAGAGCTCCACGCCATGCGCGAGTAAGTAGGGAGTTCGGCGAGTCGTTGCTCATCTTTCATCACGGCTCCTTGGCTTCTCGGTAGCCGAAACGGGTGAGCGCCCCGGCACCGGATAGCCCGGAATGTCGATATCGGAATCAACTTCATTTCCCCAGACGTCCCAGCCCGGTTGGCGACGACGGGCGAAGAGCTCGAGTCGTGGTCCGTCTGTGCCGGAGACGCGATCAATGACGGCGTACTGCTCCTCCGGCTTGTGGGAATGCTCCTGGAGCGGCGCGAACATCCACGTCGGTTGGCTCTTGAACTTGACCGGAGCCCGACCTTTCGTTCCCAGAATGAGGTGTTCAGTGGCGTTTCGGAGATAGACGCCGAGGGTGATGCGTGGCTTGATCCACGTCAGTGGCGACCGGGGTGTAAAGCCCCATGCTTCAATGACGTCGTATCCGTCGCGCAAGGTTGCGTTCGTCACCCACAACCACAGGTGTGCATTCTCGGCCGCAAGCTCCGCGACCGGCATTGCCTTGATGCGGTCGAGGGTCATTAGCTTGTAGTGCCGCTCAGCGCCGTACCCGCCCTTTTGCTGGACGTCCCACGGAGGGTCGGCCATGATCACCGAGTAACGCTTCGGCGAAGTTCTCGTAGGTAGTTCATTTCGTGTATTCATAATTTGTTGCTCCTTTCGATGTAGAGAGACGGCGATGTGCCGCGCTCCTTGCTTCAGTTATCCGCTTTTTTGCTCTCGAGATAAAGAGCGAAGGCTGCAACATTGCTGCTCGATCTGAACGAGCGATCAATCTCGCGCAAATCAGAGCAGTGACGTACGCCACGCCACCGAAGTGAGCGCGGTAGCCGCTGTTGTCAGAATCGCAACGATGCGAACTAGAACGACTCATCACGAACTACCAGTCCCAACGAGCCAACACGAACCACGCCGCTGGCTCTCCAGGTGCAGTTGACACCGCCGGAATTACACCGAAGATGATCGGGTCTAACGCTGCAGATGCGACAGCTCCAGCGAGAAGAAAGGGCGCTGCAGCGACTGCGCCGATTATTGGCACGGCCTTGCCGAGTGCTGAGAAGACTTGGTGAGCTCGCTCGCTTAACCGCTCTCCTATCTCAACTGTGCCCGCTGGAGGGGGAATTGGGCCGACGGACTTCTTGGCGACTGCTTCTGACACGTCTGCCGTTGTCCCCACTGGCGAACCGCCCGTTTGAGGAACGTTCCCTTTTGGGATCTCGTGCGCGATGAAGAGAGTCGGCATGTGGAATCCGGACTCTTCCAGCCGTTCCAACTTTCGACGCTGCGCCCTCGGAATGTAGTGAGCGTCCTCGGCGGTTGCGGGCCCAAGGACCCAGTCTGACGTTGCGCCTGAAAAAACACGCGGGCCGTTAGGTAGTGGAGCTATGCCCAGGTACTGAATGTCCACGTTGGCCGTATTTGCTAGATCGACCAAGTGCGGTGCCTCGCGTTCGAGCGTGATCACACGACTCGCCATTGCCGGTGTCAAGTCTTTCTTTGACCATCTCTGCATTCCTTCGATTGGTGTGACGGGAAGCAAACGCGACATTGGGGACAACGTTCTGTCCTCGTGAATAGCCTCTCGTTCTTCAATGATGTTTTTCATATTGTTCCTTTCTTGGTTGGTCACTACAGATTGAGAACCGCGACGATGACAGGCAGACTTAGGCCCAACAGCAGCGCCGCGAAGGTGGCTCGCATGGCCCAAGCAGGCGCAATTCGGAATCCTCTAGTGAAGACCGCGAGCGACGCGACTGAGATGAGCGCCAATAACGCAACCATCTCGCCTGCGACTGAACGGTGGGTTGCATCCGTAACCAGCCACAAAGTGAATGAAAGTGCTGCAAGAAGACCGGCGCCTATCCAACCAGCAATCGTGAGACCTCGAGGAAATTCGGCGGGAAGAGATTCATGCGGTCGCTTGCTTCGCATCGAAGCTACAAAGTCAGTGAAATCCGGCGTCATGGTTCCACCGCTTCGTGTTGATGCGTCGGGTTCGTTGCTGTATTGAGATCGTGGTGAGGACTCCCCGTACCATTTCGCTTCCTCTTCAACGATCTGAGCGTCACGTTGGGCTTGGATGCGCACACGGTTCAGTGCCTCGTCAGCAAGGGCCTGTTCGTTGAGACGACCTCTTTCAACTCGAGCCTGAAGATCAATCTCAAGGGCCGTGACACGCTCTCGGCGCTTGTAGCTTGAGGCGATGGCTTCGTACGAGGATTCACTGAAAGCGAGATAGAGGCTCTTGATAATCAGTGGCATCATGTCCAGCAGAATCAATGCACTTCTAATGAACCAGACCTGCACAAGAATCCCCGGATGAGCACGCTCAATCTCAGTTAGCGCATCCTCCCGTGCGATGAGTCCAGTGCTAGCCCTCGCGGATGAGTCCAAAATCTGCATACTGTTTGCCTCAGACGAATTGATTCCAGCAATCGCCGTCTGAAGCTGACGGATTCGATTCTCGTCTCCAGGCCTTACCGCGTCGAGCTCTTGTTGTAGTGAGGCGGCTACCTGCCTGTAGTGCAAGCAGTAAGCGCCGCATCCGAGCTGATGAGTAGTTGAGCAGTTCGCATCGGTGGACTCGCAATTCGAGAGGAACATGTCCTCATTGATTTGGGCGACGAGCGAGTTCTCCGATGACTGAATGGTCGCCACGGCCCTTTGGTCCCTGGTGATCTGGGGACTGTAGAAATTGGTTGCGACCTTGGTCGAGGCTTGAATCCCGTGCTGAACGTCGCGCTGCATCTGAGCGTTGATTTCGGGGGCGTAGATCCAGAGAGTTACAACTTCAGCGATCATCGCTCCGATCACGAAGGAGATTACGATTCTTGGGAGAAGGGCCAGTAGTAGACGACGTGTCGCTGTCAACATCAAGAGCAGCCTGTCCAAATTGAGGACAATCAGAGACCAGACCACCGTGACCGGCCAAAGATGTGTGGTCGATTCACGAAGCGTGTACCCGATAGCGATAGAGAGGGTGAATCCACTCACAAGTGCCGTTGCGATAACTGCCATTCCAAGCCCGTTATAAAACGGGGCTTCTCCCGGACACTGTTCCAATACTTCATGCCGGGTGCCAGCAAACCATGCCAACAGGTACCAGTGAGTGCGAGGGCAATCATCCTTCTTGAATGACTCGGTCATTTTTCCTCTCATTCGGTGCGAGAACTGATCTAGTAGGGCTGATTCCATCGAGGCTCAACTGGGTCGAACGAAACCGAAGGGCAGAACTTCAAGACGGCGTGCCAGCGCCTCACTTCGTCGACGGTCGCCCGACGAACGACGATGATCGGGACTTCGTTTCCGTAGTCATCGGCGACGAACGTGTCGGTGACTTTGGATTGGCTCTTGGTGTCTTCCGGTGAGATGTTCATGAACTAAGGAGACTCGTGGCAGTTGTCTGACGGGTATATCTATGGCAAGATCGGTGACAGTTGTCAGGCGGACAGTGACAACTGTCACGGAGGTGGCAGGACGGAGGTTGTTGCCATGGACTCTGGAATGCAAAATGCTCTCGTGAGCGAACTTCAGAGCTATGTGAGGGGAACTGCTCTCTTAGGGAAGGATCTAGCGGATAAGGCTCCCTTATTCAATAGGGAGCTCATGAGGTGCGCGTCGTTGCTTGGTGCGACAACCAGCGCTGGAACGCTAGGCGCGGTCATCAGTCGGATTCGTCGCGACAATGCTCTCGAGTTCCTTTCGGAAACAGATCTTGCCCATAAAGCGACCGGCAGGGATTGGGCTGCCGTGCTGGAAATGCTTTTCAACACGAAAAAGCTTGATGATGAAATTATGACGCGGCGATCGAACTTCCAACTCCCCAAAAGAATCGCCGAGTCATATTCGATTTCGAGCAATAAATCTTCAAAATTGAGGTCCGTTGTCGAGCCTGACGCGATCAGAGTCCTCGTGATGCGAGTGGCTAGCCTCTCAACTCCGTCTCGGCCAGTGGATTCGATGATGAGTCAAATGGACCCAGTGTCCCAAATTCGAGGAACGATTCGAAAGCTCGTTGCAACTCACGGTCTCAACGATCCGCAATGGACCAAGGCGGTTTCGTCACAGTACTTTGTTTGCTTGCTGGCGCGCCGAATGGACATGACTCATCGAGACGATTACAAACTGCTTCTCAACCGCTTTCTGGAAAGTTTCACTTATCGATCTGACGACACGATCGACTTGAATCCTCAGCACGTGTTGGTCACTCCCGAGGAACTCGCCTCCATGAAGCAACAGATGGAACACGAAGACCGGGAAGACCCATTCTTCAAGAATTCGGATAAGACAAGAGCCGAGCGCATTGATATGGACGCTCTTCACCTCAACTACTTGTACGGTCTCACACTCGGCATAACGGCAGATGGCAAGTCCAAGATCTTCAGGACGCTTCGCGACGTTGCGATCTCACACCTTGCCGATCGTGATTCAACGGGACGAGTGATTGACTTGGATGGAGGCTGGATTCCTTATCGAATACCTTGGCTAACAGCACGGAACCTAATCAGCTTCGCTCAACTATCGAAAGACGAGATCGCCACTGAAGGCTGCGAGGAACTAATTCGAAGTGCGCTTGCATCACTATTGGATCGGCTCACCGACGATTTGACCTGGCGTAGCGGCGTTGGCGATTGGGTTTCCAAATGGGAGTCGACGGGCCTATGTCTGGAAGCGCTCTTCTCTTTTTGGGAGTACGTAGATAATCCAGAGGCGGTGATCTTGGTGGCTGAGTATTGCTGCGATCAATTCTCGTCGTGGGCTGTAACGCCGGACTTTTCATCCGATTCAGTGTCGAATGAAACTCTTGCTGCCGTGATTCTTGCCTCGGTGTTGTTACTGGCCTCCGAGAACGGTCGGTTCGAGTTATCGAGGGATTTGAAGAGTGAGATGCAAGGCTTAGTCGCTCAATCATTGCGGCTGGCTTCGGATACCCTCCCGCCCGCGACTCGGCAATTCTGCACTATCCCTCAGATCGCGTACTACGCCACATACCTCTTGGGTCAGGCTGCAGACTCATGAGTGGTTGGGGTGCGGAACTCGCGGTCTATTGGAGAAACTATGTCCCACCTTGTCGCCCTTCTCGATTCGAACTGAATCGTTTAAGCGATATTGCGAAAGATTTGAAGCTGAACGTGAAGAGTCGTCGGCTCAGGGTATTGATCCTTGGTTCTACGACTGAGTTCCGCGACTGGGCATTCGAGGAGCGCCTTGAGGCAGTCGTCGTTGATAGCAGCCTTGAGTTTCACAGGGAGGTCAGCAAGGAACTGACGCACGAAAATGTCAATGAGTCGGTCATTTTTGATGACTGGCGTTCGATGAAGTTCGATCAGGAATTTGACTTAGTAGTTGGCGACCTCGTTGTCGGAAATGTTCCTCGGGTGGACCTACCTCGATTTCTCGAGAATGTTCATAGCTCTCTTCTGCCGCATGGCAGGTTCGTTACGAAGAGCTTCTTTGCGAGAGACGATCGGAGCGCAAAGTCAGTCGACGAAATCATTGAGATTATGCAGCAGTTTGATCCCTGCGACGATCCCTTTCCGGATCTGATTTATGAATTGGCTATGGCTTGCACCGATCATGACAAAGGGATTCTCTCCTTCGAAAGAATGTTCAACGAGATTGAGAGGGCATGGCAACAGGGACGGATTACCGATGATCAGTTGAATCGGTTCACTGAATTTGGCTGGGGCTCGAAGATGAAGTTTGATTTCCTGATTCCGACGAAGAGCGAATGGTCAAATCAATTCCTGAGGTTCTTTGATCTTGAAGTCCTTCACAGGGATGAGGACTCATTCCTGAGCAGTTTCCCGCTTTACGTATTGAAGCCTCGTCAAGATTTCTGTATAACTACAACTGAAAGGATTTGAAATGGAAAAAGGTTCCGTCGTAGTACTTCATGGCTCATTCGGAAGTCCCTTCGAGAATTGGTTCGGCTGGTTGTACTCGCAATTGGCCGCAAATGACATCAGATGTTTCGTTGTTCATCTTCCGACTCCAATGGGGCAAACGTTTGAGAACTGGTCCCGAATCCTCTCTGCCTACCGAGCCTCCGACTGCATTGACAGTGGCAGCACTCTCGTGGCCCACAGCTCCGCTTCTCCGTTTGCAGTTCGCTATATCTCAGAAGAATCCTTATCGTTGGCTCGACTGATCACGGTCGCTGGATTTGATGCTTTTGCATCAGGTGACAGTGCGTTTGACTCGATCAACAGTGAAGTCTTCACACGCGGGGATGGAGATTTCGAAGATGTGCGAAACCTAGTTTCGAGCAGGTTGGCCTTCTACTCACGTAATGACCCTTACCTTCCACTTGATTCGCTGAAGGCGTTTGCAGAGAAACTAGATGCCGAGAAGGTTGAGTTCGAATCCGCTGGTCATTTCAACGATGCGAGTGGATATCAGGAGTTTCCAGAATTGCTTGATCGGTTGATTCACTAAGCGTGTACACGTGCTTTACTTTGATGGTCTCTGGCCACTCTCTACGAGCGAGTTCACGACGACCAGGCACTTACGATTTTCTCCCTTTTGGCGTAAAATATGTTATGACGATCCGTCGTGAGTGTTACGAGGTTTCACGACGTTGATCAATTCCCTGAGGTAGCGATGACATGTCTCCCGACGTCCACCTGCACACCCTCGTAGGGTGGTGACCAGGGTCGCGGAGATTTAACAATGACGAGAGGAGGAAGTAATGGCACGAGTGGCAACAAATCAACAACAGAGAACGCTGGAACAGCGCTCTTGGGAGACTTTCGACGTTCTGCGCGGTAACCATGACGTTGGATATGTGGAGTCCTTTAGATGAGCCCCACGACGAAGGAAGCTCAGCGCGCAGAGTTGCATAAGACGATTTGGAGAATTGCCAATGACCTTCGAGGCAGCGTTGACGGTTGGGACTTCAAGACCTACGTGCTGGGAATGCTTTTCTATCGCTTCATCTCAGAGAACCTCACCGCTTATATCAATACAGGCGAACGGAAAGCCGGGGAGTCCAATTTCAACTATGCACTGCTGAGTGACGCGGGCGCAGAGTTCGGTCGCCGCGAGACGGTAGCAGAGAAGGGCTTCTATATTCTCCCAAGTGAACTTTTTGCGAGTGTGCGCAAACGTGCCGCCACCGATGAAAACCTCAATGAAACGCTAGAGAGAGTCTTCAAGAACATCGAGGGCTCAGCGGTAGGAGCCGACAGTGAAGATGACCTGAAGGGCCTCTTCGACGATCTCGATGTGAATGCCGCCAAGCTCGGAGCAACGGTCGCGAAGCGAAACGAGAAACTGGTCAAACTTCTTGAGGCGATTGGCGATCTGCCACTCGGGAACTTCGACGACAACACGATAGACCTCTTTGGAGATGCCTACGAGTATCTCATGCAGATGTATGCCTCGAGCGCAGGCAAGTCTGGTGGTGAGTTCTATACACCACAGGAAGTCTCTGAACTCTTGGCTCGGATTACAGTAATGGGCAAGACTGAAGTGAATAAGGTCTACGACCCCGCCTGTGGGTCCGGCTCTCTGTTGTTGAAGTTCGCGAAGGTGCTCGGCAAGGAGAATGTTCGACAGGGCTTTTTCGGCCAAGAGATCAACCTGACTACTTACAATCTCGCCCGCATCAACATGTTTCTGCACGACATTAACTACGAGAGTTTTGACATTGCCCTTGGCGACACTCTGATAGATCCGGCGCACTGGGACGAAGAGCCATTCGAAGCAATTGTTTCAAATCCGCCCTACTCGCTCAATTGGGAGGGCGACAGCAATCCCCTGCTTATTAACGACCCGCGCTTTGCACCGGCGGGTGTTCTCGCACCCAAGTCGAAAGCTGACCTGGCCTTTACGATGCACATCCTCTCCTGGCTCGCAGTCAACGGCACAGCTGCCATTGTCGAGTTTCCCGGAGTTCTCTATCGAGGAGGAGCAGAAGCCAAGATTCGCAAATATCTCATTGACAACAACTACGTTGACGCGGTCATCCAACTTCCGCCGGACCTCTTCTTCGGCACCACCATTGGTACGTGCATCATCATCCTAAGAAAGTCAAAATCTGACAACAGCGTCTTCTTCATTGACGCATCCGCTGAGTTCGTCCGCATGGGGAACAAGAATAAGCTTTCCGCAGCGAACCAGAAGCGAGTGCTTGATGCCTTCGCCGCTCGGGAGGACATCGACCACTTCGCCAGACTCGTGCCAAACGCGGACATTGCAGAGAGCGGATACAACATCGCTATCTCATCCTATGTCGAGCAAAAAGATACTCGCCAAGCGATTGACATTTCCTCGCTGAACTCGGAGATTGCCCACATTGTTTCGCGACAAACTGAAATCAGAGCTCAGCTAGACGCAGTCATCGCTGACCTGGAGAGCGAATCGTGAGCCACATCGACCAACTGATCGCCGAGCTTGCGCCAAATGGCGTCACCTACCGTGCACTCGGTGATGTGGCGACATTCCGCCGCGGTACCTCCATGACCAAGAAAGTTACGACTGAAGGTGAGATCCCTGTGATCGCAGGGGGCCGGATGCCCGCCTACTATCACGGCGAAAGTAATCGAAGCGGTGAGACGATCGCTGTTGCGGGCTCGGGTGCGTACGCCGGCTTCGTTTCCTATTGGAACGAGCCGGTATTTGTCTCTGATGCTTTCACCGTGGATCCGAATCCGTTGTTGTTGGCGCCGAAATATGTGTACCACTTCCTTCTCGCCAATCAGGAAGCGATCCATGCGAAAAAGAGTGGTGGTGGTGTACCGCATGTCAAGGGCAGTGACCTAGCACTCCTTCGTATTCCAGTCCCGCCTCTCGAAGTGCAGCACGTGGTGATAAAGGTGCTTGATCTATTTAAGGAGCTGGAAGCGGAGCTGGAAGCGGAGCTGGAAGCTCGAAGGCACCAACACGCCTTCTACAGAGAGCGACTACTTACCATCCTTAAGGAGAGGGTGGGCCTGTGGACCACCGTGGCCGAGATTGCTGTCAATCTCGACTCAAAGCGGAAACCCGTTACAAAGTCGGCACGTGAATCGGGAGGTTATCCGTATTACGGAGCCTCCGGAATCGTCGATTATGTTGACGACTACATCTTTGACGGTGACTATTTACTCGTTTCCGAAGACGGCGCAAATCTCTTGGCTAGATCAACTCCGATCGCCTTCTCCGTCTCTGGCAAGGCCTGGGTGAATAACCACGCGCATGTGCTCAGCTTTTCTTCGTACGCGGAGCGGCGATTCGCTGAGATCTACCTCAACTCAATCGACCTGAGCCCTTTTGTCTCCGGTGGTGCTCAACCCAAGCTCAATCAAGCGAACCTCAACCGCATTCCTATCCCCTGGCCTAGTCGAGTCGAGCAAGAGCGTTTCGTTGCAATCCTGGACAAGTTCGATGTGCTCGTGAACGACCCGGGCGCCGGTCTTCCCGCGGAGCTATTTGCTCGCCGCAAACAGTACGAGTACTACAGCCACCGACTTTTGACCTTCGAGGAGAAGGTGGCATGAGCGAAGCCAAGTCGACGCGCTACGAACCAATCGCGATAAGTGCGGAAAGCACGGTCGTTGCCGAGTTCATGGCAGACCCTAACGAGTCGACTACCTATCAGTCTGAGGCTGAACTGGAACGTGACTTCGTTCAACTTTTAAGCGATCAGAAGTATCAATACTTTTCTTTTACGAGCGAGGCACAACTTATTGCGAATCTGCGAACGCAACTCGAGAAACTGAACGGAATTCAGTTCTCAGAGACCGAGTGGGATCAATTTTTCACGGAGCGAATCTCTGGAACCAACGACGGCATCGTTGAAAAGACCATGCGGGTCCAAGAGGACTACGTCCAATTGTTACGTCGCGACGATGGGTCCTCAAAGAACGTGATTCTCATCGACAAGTCGAACATTCACAACAACCGGCTCCAGGTCATCAATCAATATCAAATTGGTCAGGGAGAGGGTGGCGCGACAAGGACTAATCGCTATGACGTCACCGTGCTCGTCAATGGATTACCAATGGTGCACATCGAACTGAAGCGTCGTGGCGTCGACATCCGTGAAGCTTTCAACCAGATCGACCGTTACCAGCGTGACAGCTTCTGGGCAGGCTCGGGTCTCTTCGAATATGTGCAGCTCTTCGTCATCAGCAACGGCACCTTGACGAAGTACTATTCAAATACAACTCGCCGTCAGCACCTCAGTGAGGCAGCCGGTTCGAGACGTGTCCGAAAAACGTCGCACTCTTTTGAATTCACTTCGTGGTGGGCAGACGCTACTAACAGGCCGATTCAAGATCTCACTTCGTTCGCAAAGACCTTCTTTGCTCGTCACACGCTGCTAAACATTCTGACGAAATACTGTGTGCTCACAGCGGACCGGATGCTCCTGGTGATGCGGCCGTATCAAATCGCAGCGACGGAACGGATGCTTCAGAAGATCGCCACGTCGACGAACTACAAGCAACTCGGCTCGATCGCTGCAGGCGGATATGTCTGGCATACAACCGGGTCGGGAAAAACGCTCACGAGCTTCAAGGCGGCACAAATTGCGAGCAAGTTGTCGGATATCGACAAGGTGCTGTTCGTCGTTGACCGCAAGGACCTTGATTATCAAACGATGCGCGAATACGACCGGTTCCAAAAGGGCGCAGCGAATTCGAATACCTCTACCGCCGTCCTGAAGCGTCAGCTCGAAGATCCAAACGCTCGAATCATCATCACAACAATTCAAAAGTTGTCGACATTCATTACTGCAAATAAGGGTCACGCCATCTACTCCGGTCACGTTGTGATCATCTTCGATGAGTGTCATCGATCCCAATTCGGCGACATGCATACATCAATTACGAAAGCCTTTAAGCGTTACAACCTATTCGGCTTTACCGGCACCCCAATTTTCGCCGTTAACTCAGGTAGTGGCGGAAACCCACAGCTCAAGACTACGGAGCAAGCCTTTGGGGAGAGACTGCACACGTACACGATCGTTGACGCAATTAGTGACAAGAATGTTCTGCCGTTCCGTATCGACTACGTGAACACAGTGAAGTTGCCAGATGGCATTGCCGAAAAGCAGGTCTCGGCGATAGATAGGGAGCGGGCTCTACTCGCACCGGAGCGCGTTCAACAGATCGTCGGCTACATCCTGGAGCACTTCGACCAGAAGACGAAGCGGTCGAGCTTCTACAAGCTTGGTGACCGACGCCTTGCTGGCTTCAACTCCATACTGGCAACCTCATCGATCGTCGCTGCCAAGGCTTACTACAGCGAGTTCCAGAGACAGCAAAACAGTCTGTCCGTTGCGCAGCGCCTAAAAGTCGGTTTGATCTACAGCTTTTCTGTTAACGAGGAAGAGTCTGACGGGTTTCTTGGCGAAGAAGGATTCGAGACCGAGGCACTAGATACGAACTCCCGAGACTTCTTGGAATCGGCCATCAACGACTACAACAAAACGTTCGGGACGAGCTTTGATACCTCCGCTGACAGGTTTCAGAACTACTACAAGGACCTGTCCTTACGAATCAAGAGTCGCGAGACCGATCTCGCCATTGTCGTCAATATGTTTTTGACTGGATTCGATGCCACGACACTCAACACTCTGTGGGTGGACAAGAATCTCCGCTCTCACGGCCTCATTCAGGCTTACTCGCGAACAAACCGCATTCTCAACTCAGTCAAGACCTTTGGCAACATCATTTCATTTCGTGACTTGGAACAAGAGACGAACGAAGCCATTGCCCTCTTTGGTAACAAGGATGCCAAGGGTGTGGTGCTCCTCAAACCATATGGCGACTACTACTCCGAATACGACGACAAGGTCGCCCAGTTGCTCCAAGCCTTTCCACTTGGAACCCCGATCACAGGAGAATCTGCGCAGAAGGAGTTCATCATTCTGTTTGGATCAATCTTGCGACTTCAGAACATCCTCACGTCATTCGACGACTTTGTCGGCAACGACATTCTCACCGAGCGACAAGGACAGGATTATCGCAGCGTCTATCTCGATCTGTACGCGGAGTTTAGGCGTGGTTCTGAGGCTGATCGAGAACTCATCAATGACGACCTTGTCTTTGAGATTGAGCTCATAAAGCAAGTTGAGATCAACGTTGACTATATCCTCATGCTCGTCCAGAAGTACCGAGATGAACGCGGTGATGGTGACGATGTTGAACTCCGCGCGACGATTACCAGGGCTGTAGATGCTAGCCCGAGCCTTCGCAACAAGAAGGATCTCATTGAGGCCTTCGTCGATTCGGTATCGGCCACGGGTGAAGTCGACGAGGAGTGGCATGCGTTCATCGCGGCCCGGCGTAATTCAGAACTTGACACAATCATCGAGTCAGAAGGACTTCGCCCCGATGAGACGCGGAGGTATATAAAAACTGCCTTCCGCGATGGTTCGATTCAGACGACCGGCACCGCCGTCACGAAGATCTTGCCACCAGTGTCCCGTTTCGCTTCTGACGGTAGTCACAGCGAGAAGAAGCAGCGTGTACTTTCTCGTCTCGCTAATTTCTTCGATCGTTTCTTTGGAATGAGCCAGGGCGGAGGAGTCGAATAGTCATGAATTGTTCTTCATCAAGAAAAGACGAGTGTGTCGCGACAGTTCAATCGAAGGATGGAACATGAGCACGTGGGCAAGATTTTGGCCGATCGACTTGCATGTTCACACACCAGGTTCATCAGATGCCAAGCTCGAAAACTTTGGTTCGCCCGAAGAAATTGTTAAAGCTGCGATGGATGCAGGTCTGGCAGCGATTGCCATTACAGATCACAACACTGCTGAGTGGTGCGATCGGATGGGCGACGCTGCCAGAAACACTCCACTTATTGTCCTTCCGGGAGTCGAAATCAGCACTGCCGAGGGTCACTTGCTGGCAATTTGGGAAGAAGGAACGTCGAGTACGATCATCGACGAATTGCTTGTAACTGTCGGTATCAAAAAAGCTGAGCGCGGGAGGCTCGACATTTCAGCGAAGAAAGGCTTCGCTGAGGTGGCGCAGGAAGTTGCCGTATGCGGAGGCGTGGCGATCGCGGCGCACGCCGATAAAGAAAAGGGTTTGCTCAGTCTCGCGGTTAAATCTCATTTAGTCGAGACTTTGATGGACGACGCACTGTCTGCAGTCGAAGTAGTCCAACTCAGTAAGACAGGAGAGGTCGCCAAAAAGGTTGACAACAAGCGGATTCTTGCGTGCGTACGCGGTTCTGACACGTGGGATGCATCAAAGAATATTCACTCCCTTTCGGGAATTGGCATTCGTCGCACATGGCTTAAGGCAAGCCGACCAGATCTTGTCGGTCTGCGTCACGGGCTAGCAGACCCAGAGCTCCGCATCAGGCTTGATGAGCCAACAATGAATCCGTCCTACCCTCGTTTGGAGCAGGTTCAAATTTCAAGCGGCTTTCTTGATGGGCAGAAGGTCATATTCAGTCCCGATCTGAACTGTCTACTTGGGGGGACGGGAGCCGGGAAATCCCTGGTACTTGAAGCAATTCGCTATGCGATGGACCAGCAATTGGATCGCAAAAAGTTCCCGAAGCTTTGGGAAGAAGTTCAATCAAGACTAGAGACCGCACTGACCGAGTCCGGTGTCGTTCAACTGCACGCATGTGCAAACGGACAGCTCTATCGCATTGAACGAGCGTTTTCGAAGGATGGCCAAACTCAACCGTCCGTGCTTCAACAAATTGCTGATGACTGGGTGGAAGTCGACTTAATACCGGGAGACTTGTTTTCACTTGCTGCATTTTCGCAGGGAGAGATTTTGGAATACTCGCGCGAACCTGTCGGTCGAATGACTTTGGTCGACTCCGGGATTGACCTCACTGGACACGAGTCAGAGATCGCAACGACTACCGAGGCTTTAAATGAGAACGCCCTTCAACTCATTGCCCACCGAAAGAAGGTTCGGAAGCTGCGTGACGAAGCGGGGCGAGAGGCAGAACTCAAAGAACAGGTACGATCCCTCGCTGGCCTATTCGATACTGAACTGGTTAAGCAACAGGCTGGATGGCAAAAGGAGCGGTCCCGCCTGCGCAAGACCACCGGAGGTCTTTCCGGTCTTGAGAAGCCGGTCTTCAAAATTCCCAAATTGTTACAGCCAGCGGACGTTGAAGACAACGCGGACTTGCTCGAAGCAGTAAACAAGGCTCTGGACATATTGGAAAAGAGTCTCAATGCCGCTTCGACAGCAGCCGAGACTGCGTTGGATCAAGCGAAGACCGAATTTAAGAGAATAAATGAAGAGTGGGACGGACGATTTGAAGAGATTAAGAAGAAGCTGGATGCTGAGCTTGAGCGAGTAAACCCAGGATCTTCCCTTGCTGCCCTCCGGGAACGTCTTGCATCGCTTCAATCGAAGCTGACAGACGCTGAGACGGCGAAGGAGGAATTAGATAAGGAGGCGATTCCTGAACTTCAAGCATCCCTCCAAGAACGCGAAGAGTTGATCAAGCGATTAAGTGCGGCACGACATGCGCGGCGGGAGCTCCGTCGCTCGAGAGTCGAAGAACTGAATGTTAAGACGGCGGGCTTTGTAAAACTCGATATTCCAAGTTACGGTGACTTCAACGATTTCAGGGCCGCACTTGAGAAGTTAAAGGTCGGGTCTCGAGTGAAAGACAGCGTCCTCGACGCCATCTCGAGGACGATTCATCCGCTTCGCTTCGCCAGGGCTCTCTGGGACCAAAAGATCGATGAACTGGTTGACGACGAAAATGGGATTGACGCCGCAAGCATCGGGCGTCTACTTGGAAACATTGACGAGCGAGACTTGTGGGAGGAGTTGCTTAAGATCCAGGTACTCGACCGCCCCGACGTACTGACCGTTAGGTTTCGAAAGCCAGACGACCAAACTTACGTGCCGATTGAGCAACTTGCGCATGGCCAGCGCTGCACGGCAATCCTCGTAATTCTCCTTGCGGATGGAGACACGCCGGTGTTGGTGGACCAGCCTGAAGATGCGTTACACGCTCCCTGGATTGAGGAATATCTCGTAGACCGCCTGCGTTCGCTACGTGGTTCTCGGCAGTACATTTTTGCAACTCGAAGCCCAGGCATTGTGGTAAGCGGCGACGCTGAGCAGATAATAACCATGAAAGCAACTGCAGGACACGGAGACATTGAAGCAAGCGGCTCCCTTGAACGACATGACTTAAACCGTCTGACCCTTCACCATCTTGAAGGCGGACCGGTTCCGTTCAAGAGACGAACTCGAAAACTGGGTGTTTCGACGGACTGAGGGCGAGAAATCTGGGGAGTGGCGTTTGTGATGCTTGCCGAACAGCGATTGCCTTTTTCGGGGGGCGAGTCGATAATGAGAGAATGACAAATGTAATGAGGCGAATGTGACTCAACCATGGCTCGATGGGGTGAATGGTACGGAAGTCATCCCCTTAATCGAATCGACCGAGCGAGTGATTCGTGTTGAGGCTGGCCCAGGTGCTGGCAAGACCTTCGGTTTAGTGAGGAGGGTCGAGCGATTAGTTCACCCAGACGGGGAGAATCTCAGTGGCCGTGAAATTTTGATTGCTGCGTTCAATCGAGTGATTGCAGAATCTCTTCGAGCAGATGTCGAGAAAGAGTTAAACCGAGTTGGTATAGACGAGACGCCAGTGATCCAAACGCTTCACGCGCTTTGCCTACGCATCGTTGGCCGAGAACTCCGTATTTTGATGGATCACGAGCGTGACGCAATGATCTTCGACATTCGGCAACAAAATCCTCAATTGTGCCAAGATCACAGCCTGCCTTCGCATACTGATCAAGCGCTGAGAGATCACGAAGCTGGCCACATTTTGAATCCATTTTTGTGGAATGCAGTTCAGCAATGGCTTAGGCGACATCACGCGAACTTGATCAGTGAACTTCCAACCTTGCTCCTCGCGCGTCTCGATGCCGGAGACTTCCAGGCGACACGCTATTCGCATGTGATTGTTGATGAGTTCCAAGATCTCACGGAGGCGGAGCAGCGATTGATCGTGACGTTGATGAAGGAGGATGGCAATCTCGTTGCGCTGGGTGATCCGCGTCAATCGATCTACAAGTTTCGAGGCAACGACCGCGAAGGTTTGAGCAAACTGGAATCCCTCCAAGGGCAACCCATAACAGATGTGCCAATGGTTGAATGCCAGCGTTGCCCAGCCACAGTGGTTGCGGCAGCGAATCAGTTGATGGTTCTCTATCCGTCGGCTCCCATGATTTCTACAAGTAGCCGAACTGCCAATCTTCGTTTGGTCACCTGGAATACGCCTCTCAAGGAGGCGAGAGGAATGGCACAAGCAATCATCGAGAACTATCGCGCTCATCCAGAGGACAAACACCTCGTAATGGTCACGCGCCGAAAGTTTGCATTCATGCTTCGAAAGGAGATGAGTGCAATAGATCCCACAATTACTGTCGATCTCAATTTCTCTGAGTCGCTTCTTGAGAGATGGGCAGTTAGAGAAGCATTCATTTTCTTTTGCCTACTTGTCGATCCGGATGCGGTCACTTGGCGGGCTTGGTTCTCGTACCAGAACTCCCAGACGGGAGAGAGATTCAAAGCTAATAATCGAAATGCAGCGGCGTACTTACAATTCCTAGCGGCTACCGGCGATGCCGTTACATGGGAAAACGTTGCTGCGCTCGCAGCTGAGAGCAGAGGTACCAACAGAGGATCTGGAGGAGGAATTCTTTGGGATCGGGCGACTCGAGCATTGGCAATTCGAAGTGAAATTTCGGAAGCATTTGATGATCCTGAAACATGGATAGTCGCTCTGTTCGACGATGCACTCTGGGCTCCCACGTCCACGATTGACCGTGACGATGCCGTCGCTGATTTGAAGCTGGCTCGAGATAAGGCCCTGGCAATTCTTGAGTCAGAGAGGGAGAATTCACCCGAGCTAGGCGGAATCGATCTACTTAGAGGCGTTGCGCGAACACTTAGATATCAGATTGCGACGCGCGAGCCATTTGAGAGTGAGACGGAAGCGAATATCACGGTTTCCACTTTGTGGGGCGCGAAAGGCGTGACTGCCGATCATGTATATATTTTGGGCCTTTTTAATGAGGCGCTCCCTGGGCATCGTCGAAGTGAGTACCCCGGCACGGACGACGAGTACTTCGAGGAGCAGCGACGCTTGTTCTACGTTTCTATTACTAGAGCCAAGGAGACGATGTTTTTGTCACGGCCGCTGAAGATCAATCGGAATGAAGCTGCGAGACTAGGGATTGAGTTAACACCTGGCCCCAGTCCATGGCCCATCGTCGAAGCTTCCCCATTCCTATTGGAAATACTTGCGTTTCTCCCATCTGCAGAAGACGGCGAAGCTTGGACCTAAACCACTTCTTGGTGCAGTTTCAAGCGATCTCATCCGTGCATATCGCGGGGCACGATTTGTAGTTCGTACAAACAGGTCCTAACGGTGTTCGCACAAAACCCGAGTTGCTTGCCCACGGCCAGGAATGAAAGCCCGGACGCAACCAGATTTGCCATCGAGTTGACCTCTTCGGGTGTGGGGGACTGTAGTCGCATTGAAATACCAGCTTTCTTGAGCCGTTCAGCCACGGTTGCGCGATGACAGCCATATTCAGCAGCTAGTTCGTACACCGTGGCTCCTTCCTCGTATTTGGCTGCCATTTCGGCCACCTGAGTGTCAGTGAGTCGCCTCTGTCGTTGACGGATTGGGCCATTTAGTCGATAATCAGAGGAGGTGATAACTTCCGGGGCTTGCTTCTCCAGATGGCCTTCTTTTAGAAGTAACCATTTGTTTGAGTCAGCAGTGGATAGGGCCACCAAGTTTTAGTCAGTTCCCCGAAGGTACTCCCTGTAACTACTACTCAAACAATTATTTCATTTTGACAACACCTACCACTGTTAGAGAGTTGAGCTCTATAACGTGTTTTGCTCACCGGTACACGTATGAGACAATAAACCGATCATTTTCTAACAGAGGTAGATGTACCGGTGCCCCGTTTGACTCGATCACAATATTTCATTCGTCATGGTTTGCTGTCTTACCTTTGGGAGACACACCGACAACTCTTCAGTCTGCTCAGTTCAACGGCTCAGTTAGAGCTGCATCGCTTCTTCCTGCCCACAGTAGATATTGAAGAGCACGAACTCGCTAGTTACCGCGCCTACATCAACAAACTTGAACCGAGTCTGGCCCATAAGGCCGGTAAGCACTTCAAAGAGTTCACAACACCAAGACCGGAAGTGGCAAAGATCATTACGAAGTCTAAGAA
>Ga0182014_10002399_pt1 | contig 23684 bp, 20 predicted proteins | sample 612S2DmetaG_FD_120489 | JGI IMG/M metagenome (GOLD analysis project Ga0182014, IMG submission 120489) | Permafrost microbial communities from Stordalen Mire, Sweden - 612S2D metaG | ecosystem: Environmental > Terrestrial > Soil > Wetlands > Permafrost | place: Sweden: Stordalen | collected...
AGCATCAGTTTCCTGAGTCGGGTCACAGTAACCTCCTTGTGACCCAAACCTTACACGGCTGAAAACGCTTGGGACGACCACGCGCTAGCGTCCGCCGCGCTAGCGGCTTAGTTCAAACGCCGAAGTGTTCACAAAACAGCATCCTACTCGGCGGCAGGGCTTGCCGCAGACCCGATCGGCGGCTGGCGGGCGTTCTAGTGCGGTATCCCGGAAATGTCATGTTGAGCGTAGCGAAACATCCCACGAAGACCACCCCAACTCGTGCCGCTCTGAGCTTTTATGAAGTCCTTGGGCTGCGTCTCAGCTCCGCGCCGCGATGGGATTCTTCGCTTCGCTCAGAATGACACCTCAAAAGTTATTGCGCGAACTTATGGGACACTACCTATACTCCCTGGCCGCGGCTGGCGCGCGCTTCCTGCAACGTAACCTTCGCTTCCATTTTCGTCTTGCCGCGGAAAATCGTAATCGTGACCGTGTCGCCCGCCTTGTGGCTGTTCATGGCGTGGGCAAGGTCCTGCTGGTCGGCGATGGGTTGGCCATCGATGGCGACGATCAAATCACCACCCAGCATGATGGGCGTATTGCCAAGGTATGCCCGGCGATTCCCTCCGCGAAGCCCGGCACGCTCGGCGGAGCCTCCGGGAACGACGGAGACGATGAGCGCGCCGTAGTCGGCCGCGAGCCCGATTTCCTTCGCCAGCTCGGGGCCAATGGGCAGCGAAGAGATGCCGAGCGAAGGCCGGCGCACGCGTCCGTACTGCACCAAGTCGTTGAGCACGGCCTTGGCGGCGTTGATCGGGATGGCGAAGCCGATGCCGGCGCTCTGGCCCACTTGCGAAGCAATCATGGTGTTGATGCCGATGACCTGCCCCTTCGAATTCAGCAGAGGACCTCCGGAATTGCCGGGATTGATCGCCGCATCGGTCTGGATGGCTTCATCGATGAACGCTCCGTCGGGGGTCTGCACCGAACGGATGGAACTGACGATGCCGCGCGTCATGGTTCCGGAAAAAATGCCGAAAGGGTTGCCGATGGCAAACACTTTCTGCCCGACCTGCAAGCCGCGCGAATCGCCGAGCACCACCGGCTCCAGGTTGGACGCCTGGATCTGGATGACCGCCATATCGTGGGCGCGGTCCAGGCCGATCACCTGCGCCTTGAATTTCTTCTTGTTCGCCAGCGTCACTTCCAGACGGTTGGCGTTGGCCACGACGTGGTAGTTGGTGAGGATGTGGCCTTGCTTGTCGATGATGAAACCGGAGCCCGCGCCCTCCTGCGGCACCGGCCCATAGAAGAAATCAAAGGCCATCTGCGTCGAAGTGACGTTCACCACAGAGGGCGAGGCGCGCTTGTAAATTTCTACGTTGTTCTGCTCCTCGGAGTCGAGCGCCGGGACTCCAGCCGCTTGCATAACCTGCAATGGCTGGCTATTGCCGGCGAAAGGAGCGGCGTCAGGAGGTTGCGAAGGCGCGATCTGCACCGGTTCGCCGTTGCCGGCGTCAGGAGGTTGCGAAGGCGCGACCTGCACCGGCTCGCCGTTGCCGGTGAAAGGGATGGCGCCGGGATGATGCGAAGTGTAGTAAAAAAAAGCGGCTGCCAGCAGGACACCAATAGCGATCGGTCTGAGCAGTTTCATATTTTTTACAAAAGGATTATAGATTTCTTACCAACAACTTTAGATGGCCCCACGGTGATTCCCGGCAACGGAAAGCTGGTTTCCGGAGCGGTTTCAGGGATGATGTACGCCGTCGCGCCCGGCCTCGCGCAGTTGTTGCCATAGCTTCTCAACCTGCCGTTCCGTGTCTTCCAGAGCCCCGGAATTCTCGATGACGTAGTCGGCCCGCGCCGCTTTGGCCTCATCGGGCCACTGCGCGCGCATACGCCGCTCGACATCGGCACGGGCCGCCTCGAAGGTGATGCCCACGCGCTGCGCGAAGCGCCGTACCTTGCTTTCGAACGGACAGGTCACGACGATCATGCGATCGAAGCGCCCGTGGCCTCCGGCTTCGTAGAGCAGCGCGGCCTCGCAGACGGTGATCGCCGCCGGATCGCCGCGCCCCACTTCATCCATCCAGCGGTCTTCAGCCTCGAGCACCGCCGGATGCACAAGGGCGTTCAGTTCCTGGATGCGTCCGGCGAAGGCCAACTCCGCCAGCTTCGGGCGGCTAATCGTTCCGTCCTCGTTCAGAATGCCGCTGCCAAAGCGCTCGACAACACCGGCATAGACGGTTTCGCCCGGCCGCATCAGGTCGTGCGCCAGCTTATCCGCGAGCAGAATGTAAGCGCCACGCTCGCGCAGCATCTTTGCGACTGTCGTTTTGCCGCAGGCGACACCGCCGGTAAGTCCTACGCGCAACATTGTGCCGGTCTCCGGGCCGACCACCTTAAAGGGCCTTCAACTCTTCCGTGTCTTGCCGGGGCAGTCCGTGACGAGCGCCTCGGCGCATGGCGGCGGCCTTCACCGTGTTCACCATCAGCATGGCGATGGTGAGCGGACCAACCCCTCCGGGTACAGGGGTGAGCGCACCGGCCACCTCGGCAACCTTGGGATGCACGTCGCCGACGAGGGTCGAGCCCTTGGCTGCAAAGTCCGCTTCCCGCTTGGCATCGCCGGCAAAATACTTGTCGAACTCGGCGCGGCCGGTGATGCGATTAATGCCGACGTCGATGACGGTAGCGCCCGGTTTGACGAACTCGGGCGTGATCATGCCGGTTTTTCCTATGGCGGCAATCAGGATGTCGCCGCGGCGGCATACTCCGGGCAGATCGCGGGTACGCGAATGGCAGATGGTAACGGTTGCGTTGGCGTTGGTGAGCAGCATCGCCACGGGCTTGCCCACGATGTCGCTGCGGCCAACCACGACCGCTTCCTGCCCCTCGATGGGAATCCGCGAGCGGCGCAGGATCTCGATCACTCCGCAGGGCGTGCATGGTACCAGTCCGGGCCGCCCGGTCGAAAGATAGCCCACGTTGAGCGGATGAAAGCCATCCACATCCTTCGCGGGATCGACCGCCAGCAGCACCCGCTTGGAGTCCACCTGGCGGGGCAGGGGCAGTTGCACCAGGATGCCATCGATATCGTCGCGGAGGTTGAGCCCGGCGATCAGGGCCAACATCTCCTCGGTAGTAATGTTTTCCGGAGGGGTTATTTTTTCGCTGAACAAACCAAGCGCTTCGCAGGTTTTCACCTTATTGCGGACGTAGATCTCCGAAGCCGGATTGTGGCCTGCCAGTACGGCGGCCAGGCCCGGTTTGAGGCCGCGCAGGCTCAGGTTCTTCACTTGTTCCGCGACTTCCGCCTTAATGGCGGCGGCAATTCTGTTTCCGTCCAGAACGGTGGCTGGCATGGCTTCGCACCTATTCCTGAAAGTATGCTCCGCCCCTAGTGTATCAACCCGTAAGGTGGTGCCGCTCCCGTAAGTTGACAGCAACTGCCAGACTGTCGCCGTGTTTATCAATGTAGAAATGATAAGCAAGGCGAACCATTAGAAAAAAGTAACCTTGCGTGGAATGTGCAAGCGCTGCGTGGAATGCAGGATATTACCTTCGGTTAAAAATTATATGCAACGTCCTCAGGCAATCGCGAGTCTAACCGATATAGGAGAGTAGGTCGGAGGTGTGCTATGCGGGAGAGCTTGACGGAAAGATGTAAGTTTTCGACGCCAGAGGTGGCTGGGTTGCGGAACAGTATGCTGCAAGAAGTGCTTGATCTGCGCGCCGCGGCGGAAGTGCTCCAGCTATTCCTCATGGGAAGGGGATACGGAGTCTCCAGCGACGATGCCCGCGAAGCAGTCGGCCGGTTTGGCGTAGCGGGCTGGCCGGTTGAGGAGATACAGCGGGAGCTGAATCGTATCGCCCTGGTTCAATAAATCCGGTCCAGTAAATCCGGTCCAGTAAATCCGGTTCAGTAACTCCGGTTCAGTAACTCCGGTTATAAATTTGGTTCAGTAAGGTTGAACGTGGTATTCACAAAGTCGGCCTGCGCAATCAGCGCGGGCCTTTTGATTTTGCCTGCGCCAACTCACGTCGGCCGTGGGAAGGCTCATCTCAGCAGGCTCATTGTGGCGTGGTGCCCGCCATTGGTGCCAACATGATGGGAACAGTTCAATGCCGGGCGTCCATTTCCTGGACATGCGGGGATGCGGTAGATGTTCCTGCGGCGTGCTGGCCGGTCGGGCGATCTAATTTTCTTGTCTGGCTGGCGGGAGGGGACCCTATTCTGAAATCAGGTGGCACCGGACTTGGCCCCCAAGGGGAGTAGCTCCTATTGACCCTTCACCTGACAAACCAACGTCTGGAATATCGGCATTTCAGAAGGCGCCTACAGAGGTTCCCAGAAGCCGACTGGCCCGCTTCGGCGGATAAGTTGTCGGGCTGGGTCCATACCATCATCCAGATCATGAACTCATCGATTAATCGGGACGGGTTAACTATTTGGTTGACAGTTAATTGGCGAAGGCTACTCTGAAAGTAGTAGGTGGGGCAAAGTTCTATTCGGAGTGAGGAACTCATGAAGACATGCTTGCTTGTTCAAATTGGTGTCGCCCTGGCCGTTGGTGTTTCGTCTCTTCATGCTCAATCAACGCCCTCCACCCAGAGCCTCTGCGACATGCCCGGACAGCGAGGGACCGCCATCTACAACAAGTATTGTGGCGGGGGAACCGCAGCGCCGGCCGCTCCCGCATCTCTGAATCCGGCGCTAGGGAACGCGGCCCAGAGCATCGGAAATGCGCTGGGGCAACAGCTCGGGAAGTCGCTCTTTGGCAGAGGAAAAACCGTCGCGACACCGCCGATACAACCGATGATAGACCCGGCACAACAACAACGGGAATTTGCCGCCCAACAACTCAACAATAGCGGCCTTTACTTTCTCAAACAAAAGACATCTGCCGGGGCAATCGCCGCAAAAAATGAATTTCAGAAAGCTCTCGACCAAACTCCAAACGACGCCAACATTCTCCGCAATCTCGCATTGGCAAAACAACAACTTAAAGATATTACTGCTGCCGGGCAAACGAGCAGCGCGTTAAGCCGCGTTTTACCCCCCGATCTTCCAGTCAACAAGGGAATTATTGGTGATGAACTGACGCATGACTCAATTCCAAGCCCGAACGACTCTGCCCTCAGTTTGGTGAATCTCGACCCGAATGTGGTGGACTTGCGCAGTGCGACCAGCGCGTCCCCGAAATCGCTCAAGAGCCAACTCGACGAGGTTTTCGGGAAAGCTCCGGCTTCCACGCCATCTGCCAAATTGGTCAATCCAATTGATGGGCCGCAAGAAAACAAAGCGGAGATGGATGCTGTTTTTGCGAAGCCCAAGCCGGACCCGAATGCCACGATGAAAAAATGGTTTGATTTGTACGACAAGTCTGAATGATCCGCTAACCACTACCACGTCAGCCGCAATTGGTTACGGCACGCCTAGGGGAAAAATGTCAAAAGCTTTGATTTTCGGATTCGTTCTTGCCCTGATTTGTCTCCCTCCGCTCCATGCGCAAATAGCTCACGGACCACCCACTGACCCCAATCCGGCGCCGACCCAAGCGCCCGCTGATAGCAATGCGGCGGCGGCAACTCCGGCCCTGGCAGGGCAGGCACCGGACGACATGACCAACAAGATTACCGACTTGTATCACGCCGGGAAATACGCGGAAGCACAACAGCTAACAACTGGTTTGCTGGTGGCTTATCCCGACGATCAGCGATTGATTAAGGCCATAGCGCTGTTGGAAAAAATGCTTGCGCCCGGCGGTTCAGCAAACGCGGCTCCGGGCGGAAATCAGCCGACAAACAATGCGGCTCCTGCTCAACCAGCGGCGAGCACGAATGCCGAACAGCTTACCGGGATGGACAAAGTAGATTACGACGCCCTCATCGAACTGGCGCGGCAGGCACAGCAAACCACCGACCTGGAACAACAAAAGACGTTGCTGAAACGGTTCATGGACGAGAGCAGCGCGTTCTTGCGGAAGCACCCAGACCAGATGCTGCTCTGGCAGCTTCGCGCTGCGTCCGCGATCAACCTGAACGAGCCGATGGCGGGATATGAAGCAGGACAGAAACTTCTAGGCGCGGATAGCAACGACTCGAATGTACGGCGCTTGTTGGCGCAACTCAAAAACAATGGATGGCTCGACAAGCAACAAGCAGAACAACTTGAAGTGAGTATACGGAATGAGCAAACACGGGCATGGGCAAGTGCTGAGGCAGCACGATTAAGGGCCGAAGATGTTATGTATACGTTCCCGGCGCGGCACATGCGTTCCTTTAGTTGGGGCTACGGGCATCTCACCATTACCGAGAATGACCTTGTCTACGATGGTTCAGACGGCCACATTCAATTTTCAAAAAGTGAGATTCGCGAGATTACAGTGAACGGGGGATGGGGCGGATTAAAGTTCATTCTGAAGGACAGGAAAGTTTTTGTTTTCGTTGTCATTACAGAAGTTGCGGTAGCCAATCAGAAGTACGGAGAGTGGCTTTCACCAATGGGGATCGGGAATGCTGTTACAGCAAGATGGCGGTTTGTAGCGACCGCCGATAACAAGACATTGAAGCCACCCATCCCATCGGGCGGGGGGCGCACCCTTTCTGGACCAAAGTGATCTCGGGTGCCCTACCCCTGCGCCGTGATTTTCGGCGCAGGGTGGGACTGTGCGGCGGCGCTGCTTCCGTTCACCGCCGAACGAGCGGGAATGAAATACAAGATTCCCGAAAATGCGGAGATCATTAAAGACGGCCAAAGACTGGCAGAATGGTTTGACCAGCTTGATCGGGCCGTGTAAGCAATTTCCGTGCACGCCAGAGGCTGCTTACTTGCGCGGATTGCAAAGAGCATCCAGCAGTAAGGGAACGAGCCGCAATCAGAGGATCAAGGCTTGGTCACGCGGGCCGCGGGTACTTCAATAACCTTCAATTCAACGCGCTTGATCTCGCCAACAATCAGCAGATAAGACAAAGCTCCAATCAATCCGTGCGCGCCGACATACAGAAGCGCTCCATTGAACGAGCCAGTCGTCTTCAGGATGTAGCCGATCACCAGAGGGGTCACGATACCCGACAGATTGCCCATCATGTTGAAAATTCCTCCGCTCAGCCCCACGATCTCTTTTGGCGACGTATCGCCGACGACTGACCATCCCAGTGACCCCAGGCCCTTACAGAAGAACGCCACCGCCAGCACAAAGATTACAACCACTTCCGAACTTACATAGTTGGCCAGAATAATCACACTCGAAAAGACCAGGCCCAGGATAATCGGCGTCTTGCGGGCAACCGTCAAGGTCTTTCCGCGCCTGAGCAGCCAGTCCGACCAGTAGCCGCCCAGCAGTCCACCGCAGAATCCCATGATTCCCGGAATCGAGGCGGCAAAGCCGACTTTCAAAATCGACATTTTCTTGGCTTCAATCAGGTATGTGGGAAACCATGTAAGAAAGAACCAAGTAATGGCATTGATGCAAAACTGCGCAAGATAAACGCCGATCATGAGCCGGTTGGTTACCAGCGCCCGCACGTAAGACCACTTGACCTCGCTCCTCTTCTCGCCAAGATTGGCCAACCCGCCGCCAGACTGGATGTAGTCCAGTTCAGCCTGATTCACCCGCGGATGGCTTTTGGGATCGCGGATGATCCTGAACCAGGCGAATGAAATCAGGATTCCGACAGCACCCGTGATCACGAACATAGAGGGCCAGCCATAGCGGGCAACGCCCCAGGCCATGATGGGCACGAAAATAGCTACGGTCACGTATTGCGCGGAGTTGAAAACCGCTGCTGCAAATCCCCGTTCTTGGTTGGGAAACCACATCGCAGTCAGCCTGCTGTTTGCCGGAAACGCAGGGGCTTCGGCAGCGCCCATGAGCAGCCGTAGTGCAAACAGGAACGCCAGGGTTGCGGAGAAAACGCCGGCGAATCCTTGCAGCAGCGTAAAAGTCGACCACAGAAACAAGCAAAGACCATAGACGATACGCGAGCCGAACCTGTCGACCAGCCAGCCGCCCGGCACCTGCATGGCCGTGTAGGACCAGCCGAATGCCGAAAAAGCGAAGCCCATGGACAACGCGTCCAACTTAAAAGCTTTTCTCATTGCCGGCGCCGCAACCGATAACGTGGCGCGGTCAGTAACATTCAGAACGGTGACGATGAAGAGCGCCGCCAGAATGAAATAGCGAACGTTCGTCCGCTTTGACCCCAGGCTCTCGTCAGACATCGGATTCTCCTGCTGTCAGATGACCGGAGTGATAGATGGTCGGCTGAAACGATCCATGGATCGACATTGTACGTTGTCAGTCCGGCAGACGGCATGACATGCGAGCGGAAAACAGAGTGATGCCGCACCGTCCTGCCCTCTTCAGAGTACCCTCGGACGACAATACCCGACGTTACGTTGGTTACCTTGCGTAGCTTGTAAGGTTGGGAGAACCTGTCTAAGCATTGAGTCACCGTTTAAGGAAGAAGCGCATGAGCACTACGAAAACCATGACGGATCCGGCGGAAATGGGGTTTTTGACCGAAGCGCCGGCATTGCAGGCATGTCCTGCGCCAGCTATCGCCAAACCCGGAATTGCGGCGCTGTTGATGAAGTGGATCGGTTACGAATGTCAGGGGTGGGCGGAGCAGACGACAACGCTAGCGGCTGCGAACGATGTTGGCGAAGAGGATTGGGAGAAATGGTTGCACGGCTGCGGCCGAGGAGTGCGGTGAACTGTTCGCTTTAGGAGGATTGCCGCTTTTCCCGGCCTCCACGGTCTATTCCTCGGTACAAAAGCGCCATTCAACCGAATCGGTAAAGTCCGTGGGATCGGCTCCCCCTCGGCGATAATGCCGGGCACTTTTTCGGACCAGCTCCAAGGGCAAGATACGGCAGACGCTGCGACGGCGATCACCGGCGCAGCGTTCCCCCCGAGAAATCGGTCGAGACAACTGGATTGGAGGAGCTGTTTTTTGAAGCGCTGCACGCCGATACGGCTGGTATGGCAGGAAGCTTCCTCCGCTAAGGAGAAATGCAAGACATGAGTAAGAAAATTCTACTGGTCGATGACTCGAAGATGGTACTGATGATGGAAGAGATGATCCTGGGCACGAAACAGAACTATACGCTGATCAGTGCAAAGGATGGCCATGAAGCAGTCGAGAAAGCGGTTGCCGAGTCGCCCGATCTGGTGCTCATGGATGTGGTCATGCCCAGGATGAATGGTTTTCAAGCTTGTAAGCGACTACGGGACAACGAAGCCACCTGCGGCATTCCTGTCATCCTGGTGACCACCAAGGGACAGGAAGAGGATGTGGAAGCGGGCTTTGAACACGGTTGCAGCGACTACCTGACGAAACCTATTCACGAGCACGAGCTCATCAACATGGTGGAAGCGTATCTGGGAGAGTAGCTGGCTGAAACAGATGCCTCGCAAAGAACCAACTCGAGTCGATGACCTGAAGAGACCGCTACACAAACGAGGGGGGAAGACTCCGCGTGTTCAAGTGCCCCAGCACCCGGCAGACGCGGCGAGTGTCCCCGCGCACATTAGACAGTTACAGCAGCAACTAGCAGGGTTACAGGACAACAATCGTGACTTAAGCGTGAACGCGGACAACGCGTTTATCCATGCATCGCGGCTGTTTGCGGCCTACTCGCAGATGAACATGGCGAGCACCCGGCAGGAAGCGATTACAACGGTCACTGAGATTCTCGTCAACTTCATTGGTACCGAGCGGTTTGCATGTCTTATATATCGCAAGGACCGGAGACAACTTGAATGTCTCTTTTCGATGGGAATCGATGACGACCGGATCGCGGCGCTGGAACTGGCCTCGGAAGAAATGGAGGCCCTGCTTGGCAGCGAAACACGGATTAGCACGAACGGCCGCGCCGGCTGCAACGGTTCGGAACCTGTTGCGGCCGTGCCGCTGAGGTTGAAAGACGAACCCTTTGGGTTAATCGTTATTTTGGCTTTTTTGCCGCAAAAGAATGGTCTGGAGCGCCGGGATTACGCACTGTGTGACTTGCTAAGCAAGCATGCCGCCGCTTGTATCTCGCGCAATGCCAATGCAACCGGGAATGTGAGACGCAATGATTCCTAGAGATCAGCTCCATCGGTTTGTGCCAGCGGCTGGCGCGCCGCAAATGAACTGCGTTCCAAGCGAAGTCCGGGGAGCGACGAAGGAGTTTCTCCACCCCGGCCAGATGTGCGTTTCGTCTGAACCCTGTACCGTGACGACCATCGCAGGCTCTTGCGTCGTCGTCTGTCTCTGGGACCCAATTCTACGGAATGGCGGTGTGACCCACTACATCCTCGCGCAGTGGGATGGCACGGGGCAGCCGTCATCGCGATACGGCGACATCGCAATTGAGTTGCTGGTTAACAAAATGGCGGCGATGGGCAGCTATCGGAACAAATTGCAAGCGCACGTATTCGGCGGGGCCTGCATGTTTGAGTCGCTGCGCGCGCGCAAACAGTCCCTCAGCGGCATGAATATTGAAATCGCCCTCAAATTGCTGGCGAAATACAACATCAAAATTTTGACGCAGCAGGTCGGAGGGCGGAAGGGCCGCAAAGTCGTCTTTCAAACTTTCGACGGCAGCTTCACGGTGAAGGAGGTTTAGCCTAGCCATGCTGGTTGATCGCGAAGCCGTTCTACGAATCTTCCTGGAAGAGACAGAAGAGACACTCGGCCAGATGGAGGAGGCTCTGCTGCTCCTGGAGGAGCGGCCAGGCGACGACGAGATTCTCGGACAAATATTCCGCGTCGCGCACATGCTGAAAGGGAACTCGGCCGCTCTCGACTTCAAAGAAATTTCCAGCTTTGCACATTCAATCGAAGGGCTGCTGGCCTCGATCCGGGCTCGCGAGATCTCCATCGACAAGGAGATCATCAACCTGCTGCTGCAAGCGGTTGACGTGCTTCGCACCATGGTTCCAGCGGCGGCGGCCGGTGAAGACTGTTCTTCGCCCTCTCACCTCCAGCTGATGGAGCGTTTCCGGGAGTTTTCGGGTGCAGCTGAAACGGTACGCGGCCGATTGGTGGATGCGCCTCCGGCCAAAGGGCAGGCGCAAACCACGCCGTCCGGAGCCTTTGAGCGCGCGACTGCGCGCACACTGCGCATCAACGTGGAGAAGCTCGACCGCATGCTGAACCTGGCGGGCGAGATTGGAATTATCCAGGGACGCATGCGGCAACTGATCGAGAATGGAGGCGGCCGCGGCAACGACCAGGTTCTGGAGACACTGCGCGACGCCGACCGCCTCACCATGGAGTTGCAGGAGCAGGTCATGGATCTGCGCATGGTTCCGATCGGTCCGATGTTTCACCGCTACGCGCGTATGGTTCGTGACCTTGCGCAGAAGCACGGAAAACTGGCAAGGCTGGTGGTCGAAGGCGAGGAAGCCGGAGTTGATACGGCTGTAATCGAGCACATTCGCGATCCGCTCACGCACATGATCCGGAATGCAATCGACCACGGGATTGAACTTCCCGAGGTGCGGTGCGCCGCCGGCAAGGATTCTGTCGGGAGCATATCGCTGCGGGCCTTTCGTGAAGCAGGTACCATCGTGATCCAGTTGGCCGACGATGGCGCCGGGCTGAACCGAGGCAAAATCGCACAACGCGCGCGGGCCCTGAACGTGAGCGCCGACCCGGATAAGTTGTCGACGCAGGAACTGAACCGGCTGATCTTCGAACCGGGATTTTCCACCGCGGAGCAGGTTTCCGAGACCTCCGGAAGAGGCGTAGGAATGGACATCGTGCGCCGCAACATCGAAGCGCTTCACGGGCGGGTCGAGATCGAGAGCGAGGAAGGGCGCGGCGCCACGGTCACCATACGTCTCCCACTGACGCTTGCAATCATCGAAGGCTTCTCGGTTGGCGTTGACTCGGAAGTATACGTGCTGCCCCTCGATGCCATTCTGGAGTGCGTGGAGCTGCCGGCCAACGGTCTCGCGAGAAACGACGGGCAAGGGGTGATGACACTGCGCGGCGAGCCGCTGCCGTTTATTCGATTGCGCCATTTGTTCGGTCTTGAAAGCGGCAAACAGAGAGAGAACGTTGTCGTTGTCGGCTACCAGGGCGGACATGCCGGGATTGTCGTCGACACGCTTTACGGCGAACACCAGGCCGTGATCAAACCCTTGGGAAGTTTGTTTCAAGATTTACCCGGTATTTCGGGTTCTACGATTCTGGGAGATGGCCGCATCGCTTTGGTTCTGGACGTACCGGGGCTTTACCGGGCAGCCCTGATGGAAGAACCGTTGGGAACGGCGGCTTCGAACTAAGAGGAGGCGGGGTGTGAAGAATTGGAGCATAGCGACAAAATTAGGGGTTGCGTTCGGCGTTCTGGTCGCAATTCTTATCGGTATGGTGTGGCTGAGCATTGACCGCATGGGCAAGATGCACGCCACCCTCGAGCGCACGGTAAAAGACGATTTCCAGAAGCTGCGCTTGACCAATGATGGCGCTCGAATCACGCTCGAGAATGGGCGCGTCACGATGCAAATTTTCCTGGTTAAAGACGGGCCATCCAAGCAGGCGCTGCTCGCACTGAACGACCAGCTAACGCCCAAAGGCCCCGAACTCCAGAAGAAACTGGCAGAGATCCTCACCACCAACCGCGAGAAGGACTTATTCGCCAAGGTGGGCGAGGCCCGCCAACCTTACGTTGACGCGCGTGCGGTAGCCAAGAAGCTCGACGCGGAGGGGAAGCATGACGAGGCGATCTCGGTCGTGGACAACCAGGTGATGCCCCTGCTTAATAAGTACGTTCAAAATTGGGACGCGCTCTTTTCCTACGAAGAAGAAAAAATCCTCGCCGCTTCCAAGGAAAGCCTCGACCTGTTTAATTCCGCCCGTAACCTCACGGTCGGGCTGGCTGTGTTCTCGGTTGGGTTCTGCATAATGTTTGCCGTGCTGATCATTCGCAGCATCAGCAAGCCGGTGTTCGGGGTTGTCCGGCTGGCGGAGAGAATTGCCTCCGGTGATCTGCGCGACGAAGTGGAGGTGACTTCTCGCGATGAATTCGGCAAATTGCAGGCGGCGATGAAGAAGATGTCGGGGAAGTTGTCGCAGGTGATCAGCGAAGTTGGAGTAGGAGCCGATTCGGTCTCCTCGGCGTCCGCACAGCTTGCGTCGTCTTCCCAGAGCCTGTCACAGGGAACCAGCGAACAGGCTGCGGCCCTCGAAGAGACCAGCGCCAGCCTGGAGGAGATGAGCGCATCGATCAACCAGAACGCCGAGAACAGCCGTATGGTGGAGCAGATAGCGCTGACCGGCGCGAAGCAGGCGGTAGGCAGCGGGGATGCGGTCGTCAAACTGGTGGAAGCCATGAAGATCATCGCCGAGAAGATCACCATCATCGAAGAGATCGCGTACCAGACGAACCTGCTGTCGTTGAACGCGGCCATTGAGGCGGCACGGGCCGGCGATCACGGCAAGGGCTTCGCGGTAGTGGCCTCGGAAGTCAGAAAACTGGCGGAGCGCAGCCGCGTCGCGGCGAAAGAAATCACGGGCATTGCCGGCTCCAGCGTCACGGCGGCTGAAGATGCGGGGCGGATGCTTGCGGAGTTGGTGCCGTCGATTTCCAAGACGGCGGAAATGGTGCAGGAAGTTGCAGCGGCCTCGCACGAGCAGGCGTCGGGAGTGGCGCAGATCAACAAGGCGATGGGGCAAGTGGACGAGTTGACGCAGCGCAATGCCTCAGCGTCGGAAGAGCTTTCGAGCACGGCGGAAGAGCTGTCGGCGCAAGCGGAAGCCTTGCAGGAGCTGATTGCGTTTTTCCAGTTGCCGGGAGCAGTGGATCGGCCGGGGCAACGGCCACGGCAAGTGGAGCATAACGTGTTTGGCGATGTGCCGCCGAAGCTGGCGGCTAATAGTGCCGCGCCCCGTGTCGCGATGGTTTCCCGCCCCGGGCTGGCCAGAGCTGCCGCGTCCGCTTCAGGCGCGGGCCAGGATTCCGGGTTTCAGCGCTTCTGAGCGAGGCGAACGGAGCGCGCCGGATCATTCGGCCGGGCACAGGATTCATGGGAGGGCAAGATGGAGGAAGTCCAACAGCTCGATAACGCGCAGCAGTATTTGACGTTTATCCTGGGGGGCGAGGAATACGCAATTGCGATCCTGCGGGTGCGGGAGATCCTCGAATACAGCCACGTAACTCATGTTCCAAGCACCCCGGACTGCATCTGCGGAGTGATCAATCTCCGCGGCAGTGTCTTGCCAGTCATAGACCTCGCGGTAAAGTTCGGATTGCCGCCGAGAAAGCCTACCAAGCAAACCTGCATTGTCGTCGTAGAGATCGAGTGGGAAGGTGACCAGACGGTTCTGGGCGTATTGACCGACGCTGTCAATCAGGTGATTGAGCTCAGAGATGCGAATATCCAGCCGCCTCCTGCATTCGGAACGCGGGTGCGCCTGCAATACTTGCGAGGACTGGGCGAAGTTGAAAATGGCTTCATTTTGGTGCTCGACATAGACCGGCTTCTGACCAGTGAGGAGTTGCTTACCGCATATCCGGCGCTGGCCGCGGCCGACACGGAATCGGCCCCATCTTCTTAGCGCCGTGCAGCGGATGGCGAGAACGGCAATGGCACTGGAAGGACAGAGATGGAGCCGGCGGACGAGTTGATAGAGCGCAGTGCCTCAGCGTCGGAAGAGCTTTCGAGCACCGCGGACAGCTGTCGGCACAGGCGGTTCTAACCGAACCAAGGAGAGAAACGCGGAAGTGGAGTTGCACACCAAACCGGCGGCCATCGGTGGGATCACCCAGGTATCGGACCGGGAATTCGCCTGTTTTCAGAGCTTAATCTACCGCGAAACGGGTATTTACCTCTCGCCCGTCAAGCGGACATTGCTGGCGGGCAGGCTCTGCAAGCGATTGCGCACTTTTAATCTCGGGTGCTTCAGAGAATACTACGAATTAGTCGAGAATGACCTGGCGGAAAAAGAGCAGATGATCAATTGCATCTGCACGAATGAGACGCACTTTTTCCGTGAAAAGCGGCATTTCGAGTTTCTCGAAAGCAGGGTATTTCCCGGCTGGAAGGCCCTGGCAAGCCAAGGGCGGCGTTCTCGCCGTATTCAAGTGTGGAGCGCGGGCTGCTCGACGGGCGAAGAACCATATTCGCTGGCGATGTTCCTGCTGGATCACTTCGCAGTCGGGAACTGGGAGATTGAAATTTTGGCGAGCGATATTTCGACCCGGGCGCTGGCTCGGGCCGAAGACGGTACGTGGCCCATCAGCAAGTTGGTGGAACTGCCCGAGCGTTATGTGACGAGACACATGCTCAAGGGTACTGGGAAGTACGCGGGCATGATGAAAGCCGGACCGGAACTGCAATCGAGTATCAGGTTTCAGCGTCTGAATCTCAATACCGATGTCTATCCGCACGGGAGGTTCGATCTTATCTTCTGCTGCAACGTGCTTATTTATTTCAATGCAGCCTCGAAGAAGAGCGTGCTCGATCGTATGGTCGGACATCTGGGACAGACTGGGTACCTGATGCTCGGGCACGCTGAAACTTTAAATGGCATAACGGATAGTTTGCGCCCGGTCGCGCCGACCATCTACACGTCCTACGCGAACGCCGCGCAGAACAGCGTATGCAAGCCTCGCGCTCTTGCTACTGCGTGCGCCGAACCGGCTTCCTTGCAGTGCTCAGAGCTGGCACGATGACCACTTTTTCGAAGCCCATCAACGTTCTTGTGGTGGATGACTCTGCTCTCGTGCGGCAGGTCGTAGCCGCCATTCTGTCTCAGGAGCAAGGTATCCAGGTCACGGTTGCCGCGGACCCGCTGATCGCCATGGAGAAGATGGCCCGGGAGCGGCCCGACGTGATCCTTCTCGACCTGGAACTGCCGCGCATGCACGGCCTCACATTCCTGCATAAGATCATGTCGGAGGATCCCATTCCGGTTGTCGTGTGCTCGGGAGTGGTGGCTTCCGGCGGCGCAGCGGCGATCGCAGCGCTGGAACAGGGCGCGGTTGCGGTCATCACCAAGCCGAAGATGGGAGTTCGGGACTTTCTTCACGAGTCGGCCCTTATGCTGATCGACACAGTGGTGGGCGCGGCGCACGCAAAGTTACGAAATAAACGCGTTCGGCCCGACTCAGACTCAGTCCGCACGGCTGACGTGGTTGCTCCCAAGCGGCGGTACACGCCAAGCGGCGGCGGTTGGGAAAAAATCGTCGTGCTCGGCGCTTCTACGGGCGGCCCGGAATTGATTGGCTGGATTCTTCAGCAACTGACGCTGGAGTGTCCTGGTCTGGTCATCGTCCAGCATATGCCGGAAGCGTTTACCGGAGCCTATGCCCGCCGCTTGAATACGACTTGCCGTATCGAAGTCAAAGAAGCCGAAGAGGGCGACCGCGCCACGCGAGGACGAGCTTTGATTGCGCCCGGCAATCGCCATCTGGTCCTACGCCACGGCAGCGGCTTCCACATGGCCAGTGTTGTGGATGGGCCGCTGGTCAACCGTCATCGCCCCAGCGTCGATGTACTGTTCAGGTCGGCGGCGCAGAGTGCAGGCCCAAACGCATTGGGCATCTTACTGACCGGCATGGGAAATGACGGCGCCCAAGGGCTGCTGGAAATGAAGAAAGCGGGCTCTGTCACCCTCGCCCAGAACGAGGCCACAAGTGTTGTGTTTGGGATGCCGAAGGAAGCCATCACGCTCGGAGCTGTTGAGAAGGTGGTGTCGCCTTCAGAGATCGTGGCGGCAATCTCGGCATGGTCGAACGCGCACACGGTGAGAGGGCAGCGGTAAGAATCAAGGGCCGCTGATTTGCCCTGTCGGTTCCGATGCCGCGGAGCTGGGCGATGGCCCCATTTGGCGAACTACTCTCAAGGCTTTACCAGCCCCCAGCTTTTGCTTCCGATGCATCAACTCACGCCTGCGAGATTGCGCCGGGGCCAACTCTGATGCCGCCAGAATGAGAATTGACTTAGCAATCTTGAACTTACATAATTAGCGCCTGGGTGTTGGAGTTCGCCCTTAAACGCCCCAGCGGGGCAGATGACTCCTACAAGGGAATTTTCTTGTGAAGGTCGTCTGTCGGCGCCGCTCCAAATAAATCCTTCCCAAGACGATTCCCCCAACACAGGTAAGCCCGCCGCGAATGGTTGTGCTGGCGACCAACGAGTGAGAAGCATCAGAGATCGCTAGCAGGCTGGACGAAATGGCGAGGCGCGGGCTGATTGCGATGCCGGATGTCGAGGTGATCAAGTACGTGCATCAGGCAGCGAAAGCCTCCTAAATGAGGTTCCGGCGATGACGGCTGTCTTCCATCGAGAAGAGGAGATCGACGCCTTGCGCAAGCGCATTGCAGCCCGCAAGTCTGTCTTGCTCCACGGGCCCTCAGGCGTCGGGAAGACGTTGCTTCTCGAACACCTCATGCCGGACTTTCCTCATCTCTTGTACTGTGCGCAGGCAAGCAGTCCGCAAGCGGTATTTCGCAGCCTGGCCGAGGTCCTGGCGCGGAAGAAAGATACGGAGATTCTCCGCAAACTGGGCGGTCGCCCGGCGGAAGCCATCCGGCAAAAGAAGGCTCTTTCACTCAAGGGCATTGTCATAAGCGTTCTGCGCGGGACGAAGTATATGGTTGTTCTCGATCACCTGCATCGCCCCTCGCACTCCTTCGCCGCGATGGTTCATGAATTAATGATTTCCTGCTCCGTTCCCGTCGTCGCCGTCACGAGGTCCGCGCATATGGAAGATGCTGGATTCGTAGCCCCGCTCCTGCCGGACCGCACCGACAAACTCGCAATCAAGAACTTCGATCCGGAGACGGCCCAGGGATTTGCCAAGCTGGTCGCGGAAGATCTTAAACTCCGAGCGGAAAACCTCGGCGATTTTCTTACGCGATTGGTTGAGTTCAGCGAGGGCAATCCGGGAGCGATCGCGAGCATGATCGAGATGGCAACGATGTCGAAGTATCGCCTTGAGGATCACATCATAGTCTCACCGCTTTATATCGACTTTCGGCTTCGGCGTGCGGCCGCGGCTTCGGAGTAGATAGGTTGGAAAAAGAGTATTGGCAGTTCGAGGTCCACTAAACGAAGAATGTCTATGCGATCCGATCCAATGGCTGATAAGCAGAGCCAGCGGGTGACCACGACGAGCGATGCCAAGCCAAGTCCAGAATTGGGCGATGCCGTACTCCTGCGGCTGGCTGCTATTGCCGACGAGTTTGGCGCGGAGTACACCTCCAGCGATGCTCGATCCGTGGCCGAGCGGGTTGCGGAGGGCCGTTTCTACGTCGCTTGCGTTGGTCAGTTCAAGCGCGGCAAATCGACGCTGATCAATGCCCTGATTGGTGCTTCCGTTCTTCCCGCGGGCGTTGTGCCGGTCACCACGGTGCCAACTGTCATTCGCCATGGCGACCACCGCTGGGCGCGGATACGTTTTCAAACCAAGGACTGGGCCGCTGTCCCGCTGGACAAGCTGGATGTGTACGTTTCCGAAGACAAGAACCCGGAGAATGCGAAAGCGGTGGCAGGCGTGGAAGTCTTTTTCCCCAGCCCCTTGCTCGCGACGGGCATGTGTTTTGTCGACACGCCCGGGCTCGGCTCGGTGTTCGCCGGCAATACAGCCGCCACCAACGATTTCATCCCGCACATCGATGCCGCGATGATTGTTATCGGCGCTGATCCACCGATTTCCGGCGAAGAACTTGCCATTGTCGAAACCGTCGCGAAGCAGGTCAGCAACTTATTGTTCGTGCTGAACAAGGCAGACCGGGTGAATGCGGGCGAGTTGGCTACGGCAAATGCCTTTGCGCGTCGCGTGCTTGAAAAGCGGCTGAACCGGCCGGTTCCGGCGATCTTCGAAACCAGTGCGACGGAACAAATCGAGAATCGCGGTTCCGGACGCGACTGGAAGAAGCTGGTTGCGGCGCTGCAAGAGCTGGTTGACGGCTCCGGAAGCAACTTGGTGCGCGAATCGGCACAGCGCGCCTTGACGCGCACGGCGGAGCAACTGCTTCGGATCATTGCCGAAGAGCGGCAAGCATTGCGTCGCCCGGTCGAGGAGTCAGAGCGCCGGATCGCTCAATTGCGCGAGACTCTTGTGCAAGCCGAGACATCTATGCGCGAACTCGGTTACCTCTTCACCTCCGAGCAGCACCACCTTTCCGATATGTTTGGCGACCGCCGGCGAGAGTTCCTGGCGAAGATGCAACCTGAGGCACGGCAAGAGCTCGACAAGGTATTTCATAGCTTGCCGCGCAAGCGTGGACCTGCATTTCGTCGCGAGCTGATGCACACCGCCCAGCAAATAGCAAAGGAGCGGTTGCTACCGTGGCTTGAGCGCGAAGAGCATGATGCAGAGCGAGCTTACAGCGCTGTGGCTCAGCGCTTCGTTGAGTTCGCCAATGAGTTTCTCAACCGATTGGCCACGACTGGCGTACCGGAGCTGGCGCAGCTTCCGCGCGCATTAGATCCCGAAAAAGGGTTCAGAGCGCGTTCCGAGTTCCACTTTAACCTGATCGAGCGCATCGCGGCGCCGGCATCGCCTTTTCGCCTGATCGCCGACTTTGCTCTGGGTGCGGTTGGAGCATACGGCCCGTTCCAACGCGACGCGCGGCAGTTCCTGGATCAGTTGCTGGAATGGAACAGCGCACGGGTTCGCAGTGATGTGGATAAACGGGTGCTGGAAAGCCGGCACTGGCTGGAAGCTGAAATTCGCATCCTTTTGCGGGAAGTTACCGCGGTAGCGGAACGCGCACTGAACCATGCGCGCAAACTGCAAGCGGAAGGCGCTGCGGCCGTAGACAATACTTTAGCTCGGCTCGATGCACTTGAGGCTGAAATCAGGTCCCTCGTGATGAGTAGTGCCACGGCTCTAACTCCGTGAGACTGGGCGCATCAGATCTCGAGCCAGTCGAGCAGGCTGCTGAAAAACAAGTTTCGGTAAGGACAAGCCCCCAACATCTTGTACGCTTCACTTCTGGATTACGCGCCAAAGCCCAAAATGGCACGGCATCGCTCCGCTTCTTGTTCGCAGATGCAGCTTCGGCCTTGCGAGACTGCTCACAAGCATTACAATTTGAACGTTTCAGGGCTTAAAAAAGAAATTCCTGTGTAAAGGCACGAGTGACTGTTTGCTCAACCGGAGGACAAATGACCAACGTGTTCTCTAAACATGTGTGCCGAGAACCCCGATGATGCCCAGCCAGACTGCTGCGCGCCGCAGGCTATGATGCTGCTTTGATTTTATGATTCGCCGCTACAACGGAGGTGGCGTTAGTTCTTATCACTACCAAATTCGCAGGCTTCTGCGGGCGCTGAATCCAAAGGTGTCCCCGGCTGCGACTGCTGCCGCCGGCACACCGGATCGCCCTGTAAACTCTGCTCATTGAATTGACTCACTGAATTGAACAGAGATACAGACTTGCAGCATTGTGGAGGTTCGAATGCCGCCGTCTCAAGCGTCCGGGAGGCATTGCACAGATGCGAGCAAATGGACGCGGCCCAGATTGATCTACCGTTAACCAACTTCGTGATGCCGGGGCCATGATTGCCCCGTCGAACAAGATAAGGAGATCACATGGATCCAAAATGGAACACCGATGGAATGTTTCATCTCGGCATAAACATGGCAGGTGCCGTCTCCGCAGGAGCTTACACGGCCGGCGTTCTCGACTTTCTCCTCGAGGCTTTGGAGCAGTGGTATGCCGCAAAGGCTTCTCCAAGTCCGGCCGTACCGCTCCACGACGTTTCTATCGATGTGTTTTCCGGAGCGTCCGCCGGTGGTATGTGTGCGGCCATCGCAGCGGTCATGGTGCAAGGTAGTTTCCAACACATTCGGAACTCAGCCGATCCCGCGGTGAAAGACACGACAAATAAGCTCTATGAGAGTTGGGTTAATAAGATTGACATTGAGCCGCTCCTGCAAAGCACGGACTTACAGGATGGAAAACCGGTCATATCCCTGCTGGATTCAAACATCATCGACAAAATTGCCGACTACGCAATTACTCCGGGAATAGCCATAACTCGCCCGTATATATCGGACTCACTCACGCTCTTCCTCACTCTGACCAATGTACGAGGCGTACCCTTTTCGCTGAACGGCACTGCCGATGGATCAGCCGAAGAAGACATCGCCTACTATGCCGACCGGCTGCAGTTTGAGACCGTCCGCGGTACGAACTCCCCGCTATCCGTCTTCGCAAAGCCGCTACCGATCGGTTCCAACGGCGGCGCGTGGCCCTTGCTCAAAGAAGCCGCGATGGCCACTGGAGCGTTTCCTATCTTCCTGGCTCCCCGCGAGATTGAGCGCAGCGTGAAGGACTATCTAAATTCTCCGTGGCAGTCAATTTCAGCCAGCACCCCGATTGCTGTTCCACCACACTGGCCTCTCCATGCAGATGACACCTATACCACCCTCAACATTGATGGGGGTGCCACTGACAATGATCCCTTCCAACTTGCACACGACTACCTGGCTATCCACAACCCTCTAGCCAAGGTAAACGCGCAGACAGGTGACCTGGAAAATCCTCGTCCCTCCGACGAAGCCAATTGCGCCGTCCTTACGGTCGCGCCGTTTCCCGCCGACGCTCTCTATGATCCTGGCTACCGCTTCGACAAGAACAGTTCGGTGTTCGGCATGTTGCCAAAACTCTTCACCACTCTCATCGCGCAATCGCGCTTTCAGGGCGAATCGCTTACAGCGGTCATGAGTGGCGCGTCCTACAGCCGATTCGTTCTGGCTCCCTCCGACGCCGACAATCCAAATCAAGACGCGCTGCAATGCGGACTGCTAAGCGCCTTTGGTGGGTTTTTCGAGCGAGGGTTTCGCGCGCATGACTATCAACTCGGCCGCCGCAATTGCCAGAAGTTTCTTCACGACCACTTTCGCCTCGCGGTCACCAACCCAATCATCGCTGCTGGTCTTAACAAACTCGGTGTTGCGGACCGCACTTCGCTCATTGGCGTTTTCGACCCACATCAAAGCGGCTCGATTCCCATAATCCCGCTCTGCGGAACAGCTCTTCCTGAAGTCCCGGCACCACCTTTCGCAACGATTACCTCGGCGCGCGTCGGCCATATTCTGAACTGGATTGTGGATCGGCTGCACGGAGTGGCGACGCTTCTGCTGGAGACCGCTTTGGGTGCTGGATTTGAGTGCTTGGCCGCCAAATCGGCGGTCGACACAATCATCTCAACCTGGGGCAAAGCAAAGCTGAGAGATTTACTCCAGAAGGAGCTTAAGGATGTAATTGTGGAGTAAACGGAACGCACTTTGCGCCGCTTGATGAGAAGGGGCAACAGGTTGCTAATATTGTGTCGAACTATCCTGGACAGATACGGTTTGAGCTGCCCGGGATTTTGTACCAGATGGATTGTTAGTGTAGCGTCGAGCCTAGAACGTGGATTTATATGATCCTTTATCAATATGGGGATATCGTGCAATAGGCCATGAGCCTTGCTGCCCGGCGCTGTGGCGCGTTGCCTAATTATTGGCGCATAATCGGCGATGTTGATCTCTATACCAGATCCACTTTTCCGGTTTTCCAACTCAGGTTCGGGTTAGAGGTGTATTCGCCATCTTCGCGGCGGGAGAAAGAATGTGAAACCGCTCCCATCGCAACAGTAGCGTTCCATATCCGGAAGTCTTGAAGTGTCTACCGCTTCCAAAATAGGATCAGGACTGTAGCACTTTACGTACGATCGCCAGGAGGCGGCTGGGGCTGCAAGGTTTCAGCACGGTAGCATGAGCGCCCAAAAGTTCCGCTGCGCGCAGCATGTTACCGCCAAAAGCCCCGGAAATGGCTATGATTCTCATATTTGGCTGCTGCTTCCGGATGCTCTGTATCACCTCGATGCCATCCCGGTCCGGCATAACTAGATCGGTCAAAAGCAAGTCAAACGACTGAGTTTGCGCCATACAAAGAGCTTTGACGCCGTCTTGCGCTGTAGAGACCTCATACCCCGCGGCCGTTAAGACATTCGAGAACAGGGTCAGAACCGCTTCATCGTCGTCCACAGCCAAGATTTTGCCACGCGAGGACCCCGGTTGGATCGAGTTCCTTTTTTTATTTTCCTTCCGCTGGTGACGCCTGAGTTTCTCGGTGCTTTCGGTCGAAGATCTCTAAAGCACTTCTCCCTTCACTCATGCGTCACTCATGCGTCACTGTTTCAAAAAAACGCGACTAACCGCATGGCCGTCGATCAGCTCCATTGCCTGGCTGCACATCCGCGAACCTTGAGGTTCCAAACCAGAGCAGATTTACCGGTGACTCATCCGTTTGCCGGCGAACCGACGCGCTGATTCCGGCTCCATGCCATTGCTATCGGCACGCTCCACGGCGACTTCAAGCCGCAACAAGGAGCGGGCGGGGCAACTGAACTTTTTCTTTAGCGCTGCCGATATAAAAAGTTGACCATATTCTGAAAGGAGCCCAGCGGGAAAGGCTGGCAGGCTGCTGAAAAACGCGCCGAAGCAACGAGCGAGGCGCTACCGAATGTGCAATCCAGAAGTGAAGCGCACAAGATGTCGGGGGCTTGTTCTTCCCGAAACTTGTTTTCAGCAGCCTGCTAGAGCCGAATGAGGGCGGCCAACCTAGGGCATTTCTGCTTTAGGGAACCTCTGAACAAGAACCGTTCTCTGATCGAGAAGCTGTAGGTTCCCAACGGCATCTCGGTTATGGGTGCTGATATCGCCGCCTGCGGCCCTTTGCCGCAGCTCGGGGCGGCGTC
>Ga0182014_10002400_pt1 | contig 23680 bp, 24 predicted proteins | sample 612S2DmetaG_FD_120489 | JGI IMG/M metagenome (GOLD analysis project Ga0182014, IMG submission 120489) | Permafrost microbial communities from Stordalen Mire, Sweden - 612S2D metaG | ecosystem: Environmental > Terrestrial > Soil > Wetlands > Permafrost | place: Sweden: Stordalen | collected...
GAACGGAGGCGCTGACTCACTCACCCTCGAGATCGGCGACGCCGCCGCGAACGCCTCCGCAGCGCCCTGCTCGAACACTCGCCGTTCCAAGATCGGCGTGAGGTTGGCGTTCCCGATCTTCTCAGGATCTACAAAGTCGTAGACGCCGTAGAGCGGGATGCAGGCCGCAACCGTGGTGTCCTCGTCCTCGAAGCCTGGCTGCCAGGCCGGGTCGTTGGCGGTCAGCGCCACGAGAGCCGCAAGATGGCCACCGGCCGAGCCTCCCGACACGAACACGAGACTGGGATCGCCTCCGTACTCGGCGATGTGCTTCTTCACCCACGCGAGCGCCAGCTTGCAGTCGAGGACATGGCGAGGCCACCTCGCCTTCGGGCTCAGGGCGTAATTGGCGGTCACGCACACAAAGCCCCTCTCGGCGAGATGCTCGAGCATCGGGATGCCCTGCTCGCGCTTGTCCCCCATCACCCACGCACCGCCGTGGAAGTACAGGAAAACCGGCGCTGCGACAGGCCCTTCAAGTCCCGCCTTGCGATAGATGTCGAGGCGATGGGCGTGGACCGCGTCGTCGGCGTAAGCGATGTTGCGGAGCCGTTCGACGCCTCGTGGCCGGATCGGCAGGACCAGGACGACGCGGCGGGAGTCTTGCGGGCTCCAATCCCACCGCGGTACGACCTGGCCCGCCTCGACAAGTGCCGACTCGAAGTACCGACGCGACCGCAGGCCGGAGGCGAATTGTGCCACGAGGCCCGCGCACGCTATCGCGGCCAGCGCAAGGCCCACCCAGCCCGGCCAGCTCCCCAAGCCGCCCCCTGACCCGAAACCGACCGCCACCGCGACAACGACAGCAACGAAGTGCAGCGGCGCCTCGCCGACGATCCAGCTCGGCACGAAGGAGAAGCTCGAACCCACCGGGCCGCGAAGCGGCAGAAGGGAAGTCAGCGAGAGTACAAGCGCCACGACACCGACCGCGAAGCACGCCCAACTCACGCTGGCATGTTATCGATGAGCACAGTAGGGACTTTCGGCCCTAGGGTTCATGGCGAGCCGCGGCCAAGATGCGGTGGGAAGGTGACGATCGGAGTCACGCGTCGGTGGAGGGGGAATGAATTTGCTCGCAGCGCTCGTGCACCTAGGCGGGACCGGCAAGTACATCAGCTGGGGAGTCCTCCAGATCTCGCTCTCGAACCTGATCATCATCGCGGTGATGATCATCATGCTGGTGGCCGCGATCGCGCTGCCGTTCCCCAAGCATGAAACGAGGCGGAAGTGAGCACATCTCCCGCCGAAACCCTTGCTGCCGTCGCCGAGAAGGACACCTGGACCGGCAAGATCCGCGAGAAGGCGGTCGAGGCGCTCCCGCCGGAGCGCCTGCTGCCGGACCGCCAACCCGCCTACGTCGCCTCGTGGAGCTATGTCTTCGGAGCGTTGTCGATCGGGGCGTTCATCGTCGTGCTGCTGTCGGGCGCGGTGCTCGCCGTCGAAGGCCCGGCATGGTGGCACAAGTCCAATGTCGGGCTTTTCGTGAACTCGCTGCACATGTGGAGCACCGAGTTCTTCTTCATGTTCATGGTCGTTCACCTCTGGGCCAAGTTCTTCATGGCGGCGTGGCGCGGCAGGCGCAAGGCGACCTGGATCACAGGCGTGATCGCGTTCGCAGTCTCCATCGGGGCGGCCTTCACCGGTTATCTCTCCCAACAGAACTTCGACTCGGAATGGATCGGCACCCAGGCGAAGGACGGCATCAATTCCACGGGCGCCGGTGCCTTCTGGAACGTTCTCAACTTCGGCCAGATGCTCATGTGGCACATCGTGCTGCTCCCGCTGGTCGTAGCGATGGTGATCGGGCTCCACGTCCTGCTCGTCAGGCGCCGCGGCGTCGTTCCGCCTTTTGCTCCGACCGAGGCTCAGCTCGCAAAGGCCGGGCTCACGCTGACCACGACCGCCGCGCCCACGGTGTCGCCGCCTCTGTTGCAAGAACCAGTGGAACCTTTGCCAACCGAGCAGCCCGTGCCGCAGGAGCCGGTGGCTGCGCCCGCTTTGCAGGAGCCAACGGCGCAAGCATCCACTCCGCAGGAACCACCGCCAGGGCTGCCTCAGGAGCTGTTGTGGAACTTGCCGGAGGACCAGACATGAGCGTGACCAGAGCTTCGGACACCCCCCGTGCCCACAGGGCTCGCCGCTTCAGGCAGGACCGTGACGTCGTCGAGTGGCAGGGGGCCTACCGGCGCTACGACTTGGCCAAAGAGGTCCTCGTCTGCTTCCTCGTCGTTGTTCTCCTGACAGTCGTGTGTGCCATCGTGTTCTCGTCGCCCGACGAGCACCCGGTGACCGTGAAGTCGTGGTCGAACGCCGCTCCGGTGGACTTCGCCCAGACTGCGATGACCGAGCTAGACCGAACGAGCGGGGTTGCGACCTACGGGCCGCCGTACACGAATACGCCGGGCGCCGGCCAGATGCTCGGCCCGATCTCTACCGAGCGGTTCTTCGGAGTCAGGATCCCGATCGACACCGCCCAGGACTTCGTGCTGAAGCCGCTTGCGACCCTGCCGGACCGCCCGGCTCTCGGCGCTGCTCTTGCCGAGTACCAAGGTGCTCCGGCCGCGCAACGGGCGAATTGGGACGCCGCCTACGAGAACGTGGTCGCCAACGCGACCTTCTCCAATGGCCAGCTCGTCGTGAAGGGCGGCCCTTACGGCCCGGTTGGCGTTCTCATCGGCAACCTCGAGTCGATGGCACGAAGCGGGGCCCTTGACGGAGCCCTTCTCGAGTCGCCCCAGCTGTACGCGACCAACTACACCAACCCGCTCCTGTTCATCGCGGATGGCACATATCTGGCAGATCAGGCAGGCCTGCGTCATCTCCAGGGAGACCAGTGGGGGATGATGAACGAGACCGGGAACTTCCCGGGGCAGGCCTGGCTCTGGCTCTACACCTTGTGGTACCAGATCCCTCCGATGAACTCCTCCTCCAACGGAGACGTCGAGGTGTGGGCGATCATGATGGTGCTCACGCTGCTGTTGGCCCTCGTGCCGTTCATCCCCGGATTGAGGTCCATACCGCGGTGGCTGGGCATCTACCGCCTCATCTGGCGCGTTCACTACCGCTCGCTCGGCCCCGACATCATCTCGCAGATGCCTCCCGGTCGTCAGTCGCACCGCCGTTAGGGTCGAAGGGGACCAACGGAGGGCCCATATGGCTTTACGAGTGTTCTTGGTAGACGATCACGAGATCGTCCGAAGCGGCCTGCGGCGCATGCTCGAAGCCGACGGCGACATCGAGGTCGTCGGTGAGGCGGGAACCGCTGCCGAGGCGACGACCCGAGGTATCGCGCTCGGTCCCGATGTGGCGGTGCTCGACGTCCGGCTTCCAGATGGCGACGGCATCGAGGTCTGCCGCGAATTGCGCTCGCGGTTGCCTGGAGTCCAGTGCCTGATGTTGACATCGTTTGCCGACGACGAGGCCCTCTTCGCCGCGATCATGGCCGGAGCGTCCGGGTACGTGCTGAAGCAGATCCGAGGCAATGACCTGTTGGACGCCGTGCGTCGAGTCGGGCGGGGCGAATCCCTCATCGACCCGTCGATGACAAAGCGTGTCTTCGACCGCCTTCGGGACGGGCCCACTCGCGACGAACGCCTCGAGCGTCTCTCGGATCAGGAACGGCGTGTTCTCGACCTCGTCGCCGAGGGTTTGACGAACCGGCAGATCGCCGACCGCCTCTACCTGGCGGAAAAGACTGTCAAGAACTACGTCTCGAGCATGCTCTCCAAGCTCGGTATGGACCGGCGCAGCGAGGCTGCCGCCTACGCTGCCCGGCTGTCGGAACGCCAGAGCGCCAGGGAAGCGGCCAGGCGAGCTGACGGGGGCGGCTTCGGCTCAAGTTCCTGAGCATCGGTGGGCCAGGCCAGTTGACCGAGCATCCGGAGTCCGTGGAAGCAGTTGCACACCAGGTGAGAGCCGCGTTGGAGACTGCGGATCTCTCGGCCCTCAGCGATGTCCTCGACCCCAACGTGCGGTGGGGGCCTCCGGGCGACCCGTCGCCTCCGTGCCAGACCCGAGAGCAGGTGATCGCCTGGTACAGCCGCGCGAAGGAGTCGGGAGCAACCGCACAGGTGTCCGAAATAGTCGTTCTCGGGAACCGGATTCTCGTGGGGCTCGCGGTGACCGGCACCCGATCGGCAGCCCAAAGCGGGGGCCAAGCAGCGCGATGGCAACTGCTCACGGTGCGCGCCGGTCTAGTAGTCGACATCGTCGGGTTTGATCAACGTAGCGAGGCAGTCGCTCACGCCGAGGTGGCAGACGAGTAGTCCTCACCCGGATTCCAGCCGTCTGTCGACGGACAGCCCCTCAAAACCCGAAGGTGGCTTCGCGCACGGTCCGTTGCGCTTCATCAGCGCCGCTCAGCGAGACTCTCGCGACCTGTTGCCGCCCGTAGAGGAACAACACGAGCTCCTGGGCACCGCCGCTGAGCGTCGCACGAGATTCCCCCCGGCGGGCGACGATCCGCACTCCGTCGGGCCGCTCGAGATCGAGGCCGACACCCCGGATCTTGCGCGTCATCACCCGGGACATCCGACCGAGACCGGCCCAGAGCGCTGCGTCGAGCTGCGGGTCGTTTCTCGGCTCGAAGGTGGGTGCCGCTCGGCGCACATCTTCGGTGTGCACGAAGAACTCGACGAGATTGACGATGTCGTCGAGCGGACGCCACAAGAGAGGCGGCCCGGATCGCAGCTTGGCCACGAGGCCCGCATAGCCGTGGCGTCGCAACGCAGACGCCATCGATCCGGCGGTGAACTCGCCAAGGGGTCCGCCGAGCAGGATCCCGGGCATTGCAACCGGGCGGCGCTCGCGCACGAACAGGTGAGCCGCGAGATCCCGAGTGAGCCAGCCCTCGCAAAGCGTCGGCGCGACCTGGCCGGACTCGGTCAGCACATCACATAGACGGACCCGCTCTGATCGAGCGAGGTGAGATGCGGGCATGTGGCTTCCTCCCGACGTTGCGCCCTGTGACGGTAGCGGCACACCATCAGCCTCGAGCCTCAGTGCGGCTACGCTCCGTTGCGCTCGACCACCGCCGCCTCGTGCTGCAACAACCATTCCTTCATCCAAAGTCCGCCGCCGTACCCGACGAGGCTGCCGTTGGAGCCAATGACGCGATGGCACGGGAGCACTATCGCCAGAGGGTTCTTGTTGTTCGCCATGCCGACCGCCCGGCTCGCCTTCGGGTTGCCGATCCGGGCCGCCACGGACCCGTAGCTCTCGGTCTTCGCGTACGGAATGTCCGCCAGCGCCCGCCAGACCTGAAGTTGGAAGGCCGTCCCCTCCGGAACGAGGGGCAGGTCGAATTGCGTCAGCTCTCCGGCAAAATATGCCTCGAGCTGCTCAACGGCCTTGGCCAGCGGGGCGCTGGCCGACTTCCTGGCCGGAGTGGCGTCGTGAGCGGCGAACAAGCCGGGGAGGTGAAGCTCGCGAAGGCCTGAGTCGTCGGCGACGAGAAGTATCTCGCCGATCGGCGCCTTGTAGGTGGTCCAGTAGACGGGTCGTCCGGCGTCCCCGGTCCCGGTGGCGGTTGTCTGCTTAGTGCTGAGTGTCATGCCGCTTGCTCCTTTTTCGCCGCCAGGCGGCGGTCGGTCGTGTCCCGTCCGGAGCTCATCGGACCGGACCACAAGTACTGCAACGCATACGAGCGCCACGGCCGCCACGCCTCGGCCATGGATGCGGCGCTGCGCGGGTCACCCGGAAGCCCACGCGCCTCGAGGGCTCGCCGGACCCCGAGATCGGTCGGCAAGAACGCGTCAGGATCACCGAGCGCGCGCAGGCGAATGTATGCCACGGTCCACGGCCCAATGCCGTCAATGGCGAGCAGGCGCTCGGCGACGGCGTCCCGGTCGGCACCGGCATCGAGGATCACCTCTCTTGACGCGAGGGCCGACGCGAGCGCGATGACAGCTCTCGCCCGGCCAGCGGGCATCGGCAGTTGCTCGGGCGCTAGCGTCGCGATCACCTCCGCGCTCGGGAACAAGCATGTCAGCGAGCCAAACGCATCCGCCAGCTTGCGCCCGTGCTCAGCTGCAAGACGGCCCGCGACCGTACGGGCGCCGGCCACGCTGACCTGTTGGCCGAGGACCGCCCGGAACGCCAGCTCATCACCATCGACGTGCCCCGGTGTCCTCAGACCCGGCATCGCCGCGACTGACGGGCCGAGAACGGGATCGGCCCCGAGCGCCGCCACGACCGCGACCGGATCGGCATCGAGGTCGAACAGCCGGCGCAGCCGGCGGACGGCCGCCGTGAGGTCGCGGACGTCGTCGAGGGCGAGCTGGCACTGCAGGTAGCCATGAGCACCTGCATCGCCGCTTAGCTCGGCTACAGCGGACCCGTTCGGCAAGGAGAGCGTTCGCCGGTAATGCTCCAAGTCGCCCTCCTCGACTCCGGGGATCGCCCGGGCGGCAAGGAAGCCGAAAAGCTGCGCCGGCTGGAACGGGGAACGATAGGCAAGCCTCAGGGCGACGGTGCCCGGCGCGGCCGACCAAGCACAAGGCGCCCCACGCCGGGCGGCCGAGCGGGCCCTGAGCGCGGTCGGCGCGAGGGCGAAGACCTCTTGGATGGTCTCGTTGAACTGGCGAACGCTCGAGAAGCCCGCCGCGAAGGCGATCTCGGCGGCGCGGAGCTCTGTCGTCTCGAGCAGGATCCGCGCAGTCTGAGCACGCTGGGCCCGCGCGAGCGCCAACGGGCCCGCTCCCACCTCCGCGATCAGCAGCCTGTTGAGATGTCTCTCGCTGTAGCCGAGCCGGCGCGCCAGTCCCGGCACGCCGTCCCGGTCCACGACACCGTCGGCGATGAGGCGCATCGCGCGGCCTACGACGTCGGCACGACGGTCCCATTCGGGTGAACCGGGGGTCGCGTCCGGCACGCATCGCTTGCACGCCCTAAAGCCCGCCCGCTGCGCCGCCGCCGCGGTCGGGAAGAAGCGCACCCTCGTCGGCCGGGCAGGCGGTGACGGGCAGCTCGGCCGGCAGTAGATCCCCGTCGAAGTGACCGCAACGAAGAACCAGCCGTCGAAACGGGCGTCGCGGCTCCGCACCGCCGAGTAGCGGGCGGCGTCGTCGAGTAGCGCCGATGTCGCGGCCCGTGACGGCTCACTCGTGGTCGTCGTCTCCTCCATGCCCCGAGTCTGTCAGGTGCCCGGCCCCGAGTCTGGCGGAAATCGGACAGAGGCATGAAAGCCAGATGCGGGTACTTATGCTGCCAGGATGGACAACCTGGTTGTGCGGCCGATGACCCCGGGCGAGTTCGAGGTCCTCCGATCCCGGCTCGTCGGTGAATACGCGGCCGAGCACGTGCGCGCCGGCAACTGGACCGAGGACGAAGCAGAGGCGCGCGCTGCCGAGCAGACCGACGAGCTCCTGCCCCGAGGCGTCGACACCCCCGGCATGCTGCTGCTCATGGCCGAGACGGCCGATGGCGAGCAGATTGGACATGTCTGGGTGGGTCTCGAGCGCCGCCCCGGCTTTCCGGGTGCCTGGATCTACTCCATCGAGATCGCGCCGGACCAGCGCGGCAAGGGCTATGGCCGCGCCCTGTTGCTAGCCGCCGAACAGGAGACGGCGCTGCGCGGCGTGAAGGCGATCGGCCTCAACGTCTTCGGGCCGAACACGGTTGCCCGCACTCTCTACGAGTCGGCGGGCTACCAGGTCGCATCCCTGCAGATGCACAAGGCGCTGTCGCCGTCCGGCTGAACGACGCAGCCCTCGTGCGGCTTAGCGTCTCGGGAGTGCGAGTCCTTGTTTCCTGTTCGCTCGGAGGCGCAGGCCACTTCAACCCGCTGCGCCCAGTCATCGACTCGCTCTGCAACAGCGGTGACGACGTGCTCGTTGTCGTCCCGCCCTCGCTCGAGGCACGAGTCGCAGAGTGCGGCTACCGGGTCCGAGTGGGCGAAGAGCCACCTGCAGAGCAGGTAGCGGACATCCGCGACGCAATCGCGACCGCTCCCCAGGCGATGGCTGCAGTCGTTTCGGAACGTGAACTGTTCGGTCGGCTGTGCACCGCGGCGATGCTCCCCGCAATGGAGGCCGCGTTCGCCGAGTGGCAACCAGAGCTCGTGCTCCGGGAGACGTGCGAGTACGCGGCAGCCGTCGCCGCCGCTCGGCGAGGTATCCCGCAGGCTCAGATTGCCATCTCCCAGGGCGAGACGGAAGCCTCCGCGCTCGGCACGGCGGCGCCTGTGCTCGAGGCCTACGAGAGCGGGGTCGTTGGACAGATCCGGTCCTCGCCCTACCTGACGCGCTTTCCCGCCTCGCTCGACCCGACTTGCTACCCGGATACCCGCCGCTTCAGGGAGCTGCCCCGTCACGACGTCGCCAAACTGCCGGAATTCTGGGGCAGCGAAGCGTTCCCGCTCGCCTATCTGACTTTCGGCAGCGTCACCGGGTACATGCCAATAGCAGCAGATGTCTACCCGGTCGCGCTCGAGGCAATGAAGGACCTTCCACTCAGGGTGCTGCTCACCGTCGGCAACCGGACCGACATCGCCGGGTTGGGCCCTATCCCCGAGAACGTCCATGTTGAACCTTGGGTGTCGCAGGACGACGTCTTCCGCGAAGCAAGTCTGGTGATCTGCCATGGAGGTTCGGGAACCACGTTCGGGGCATTGGCCGCCGGCCTGCCTCTCGTGATCGTGCCGCTGTTCGCAGACCAATTCTCCAACGCACGCCGCGTAGCTGCGGCGGGAGCGGGGCTGCTCGTCGAGCCGGCGCCTGGCGAGGACGGGCGGCGCCCGGGACTGGTGCCTGGAGACGCGGCACGCGTCGCCGAGGCGGTCGCGACTGTGCTCGCCGACCCGGCTTACACGCAGGCCGCGGCTCGGATCGCGCGCGAGATGGCCAGCATGCCTCCTGTGGGACAAGTGCTGGAAGCTCTCCGCGCCGAACTGGCCTCGGGCACGTCTCACGAGCACAGCGCCTGAGGCGGACCCGCCCCTCTACTGTTGGCTGCAACCAGGAGGTCCGACCGTGCCACTGCACCCTCACACGCCCGATCCCGGCAACGACGACGAGCTGAGCTTCCGGCCGCAGTTCACCCAGCACGGGGAGGTCGGCGAGGTCCCGCGCCTTAGGCTTGCGGACAAGGGCATGCCTCCCCGGATCGCCTTCCAGATCATCCACGACGAGTTGATGCTGGACGGCAATGCCCGCCTCAATCTCGCGACGTTCGTGACGACCTGGATGGAGCCCGAAGCCGAGCTGCTGATGGCCGAATGCTCCTCGAAGAACATGATCGACAAGGACGAGTACCCGCAGACCGCCGAGATAGAGCGGCGGTGCGTGAACATCCTCGCACGCCTCTGGCACGCCGAAGGCAGCGGCGCCACCGGGTGCTCGACGACCGGGTCAAGCGAGGCGTGCATGCTCGGTGGTCTCGCCCTCAAGTGGCGCTGGCGACAGCGGCGCGTTCTCGCCGGGCTGCCGGCCGACAGGCCAAATCTCGTAATGGGGGCGAACGTCCAGGTCTGCTGGGAGAAGTTCTGTCGCTACTTCGACGTCGAGGCTCGCCTGGTTCCCGTCGGCCCGGAGACCGCCCATCTCACGCCGGAGAGCGCCGCCGAAGCGTGCGACGACAACACGATCGGGGTCGTGGCGGTCCTCGGATCGACCTACGACGGGGCGTACGAACCGGTGGCCGAGATCGCCGCCGCGCTCGATGCCCTCGCGGCCGGAGGCGGCCCTGAGGTTCCGATGCACGTGGACGGGGCGTCCGGTGGGCTCGTGGCTCCGTTTCTCGACACCAGGCTCAGGTGGGACTTCCGGGTACCGCGGGTCCAGTCCATCAACGTGTCGGGTCATAAGTACGGTCTCGTCTATCCCGGCGTCGGCTGGATCCTGTGGAGGGACGCAAAGGCCCTGCCGGAGGACCTCGTGTTCAAGGTCAACTACCTCGGTGGCGAGATGCCGACGTTCGCCCTGAACTTCTCCCGTCCCGGAGCCCAGGTGGTCGCGCAGTACTACAACTTCCTGCGCCTCGGTGCCGACGGTTATCGCGAGGTCCAGGCGACTTGCCGGAACACCGCACAGTGGCTCGCCGCCGAGATCGAGCGGCTGGGCCCGTTCACGCTTGTCTCGCGGGCCGAGGGGATCCCCGTGTTCGCATTCCGGCTGACCGATACCTTGCCTTACAGCGTTTACGACATCTCCGAAGCGCTCCGCTCGTTCGGTTGGCTCGTTCCTGCGTACACCTTGCCGCCGGCACTCGACGACGTGGCGGTGCTGCGAGTCGTCGTGCGCAACGGCTTCAGCCGGGATCTCGCGAAGATGCTCCTGGAGAACTTGGAGACGGTGCTGAAGAGGCTGGCGACGTCGGTGGGGCCGAACCGGGGACCGACGGAGGACAAGGCGAGCTTCCACCACTGATGACCCGGGCGTCTCCGGTCACCTTCAGGTCATCCCCCTGGAGCGAACACCCCCTCGTTACCATCGGGGCAAGCCTGATGGGAAAAGGGGAGTCCAATGGACCCGAACGTCACACCTGAGGTCGAGATCCGCGCGAGCGCCCGGCGCCGCAAGACCGGCGTCGCCTTCTGGGAGGGAGGGCACGTGGTCGTCGTCGTGCCAGAGCGCATGTCGCGTGCCACACGGGACAGCTTCGCCGATCAGTTGGTCAAGCAGTTGCTCGAGCGCACCGGTCGCCGCCACGCTTCCGATGCCGGGCTCGCCGCGCGTGCCGCCGCCCTGGCTGATCATTACCTCGATGGCATCCGCCCATCCTCGATCAGATGGTCCTCACGCCAACAGAGGCGTTGGGGATCATGCTCGCTCCATTCCCGGGAGATCCGCATCGCGTCCCGGCTCCAGACCGTCCCGGAGTGGGTGCTCGACGGGGTGATCGTCCACGAGCTCGCACATCTCCTCGAGGCGGGTCACACAGCGCGCTTCCACGAGATCGCCAACCGGTACCCGCGCCAGGGCGAGGCCCACACTTATCTCGACGGCTTCGGCCACGGCCTCACGACAGCCGGATTCCTGGTCAGCGCCGAGGAGGACGACGCGCCCGAGGAGGCGGCTGCCGATCATGTCGCCGCCTGCGCCTGGTAGCTGGTCGAGCACGATGCCCTTCGGGGCAGAACGGCACGACGCCTCGATCCGACACTCAGTGCGGTTGGATAACTACGATCCGAGACTCAAAGTGAAACAAGACTGAAAGGACGCGGGCGAGCGCCACGAGCGGTTTGAGCGGTTGCGGCCATACACTCTCTGGCGGAACCTGACTCTCGAAAGGAGCTCGTGCCCATCGGCTGCATGCAACCGGCTAGCTATGAGGTCGCGGCCGCGGGACGCTGGTCCTCCCCGGGCGCGCCGAACCGGTCGGCCTGATGTTCCCCTCGTCGGCGAGCGGTCACGGCCCGTTCGCCCGGCTCACGTCGCGTGCCCGCGAGGTCACGGAGCCCATCGTCGGAGACAGCGCCAAGATCTCGCCGCCCCCGGGAAGCTCCGAAGAGGTGGGGCTCCACTTGAGCCGGATGCGCCGGCGGCTCGGCCTGGCGACTCTGCTGCTCGTGCTGTTCCTGACGTTCATGGACAACACTGTGATCAGCGTCACCTTGGCGAACGTGCAGTCGACCCTTCATACCGGCATCAGTCAGCTGCAGTGGGTGATCAACGGTTATGCCCTGGTCTTTGCGAGCCTCATGCTGCTGTTCGGGACGCTCGGTGACCAGCTCGGCCGCAAGAAGGTGATGCTGTCGGGCGTCATCTTGTTCTGTTGCGGTTCGGTCGTCGCTGCGTTGGCGCAGAACGCCGATACCTTGATCGCCGGCCGGGTCGTCATGGGACTCGGCGCAGCGGCGTCCGAGCCGGGCACGCTCTCGATGATCCGCCACCTCTACCCCGAGCGTCGATCGCGGGCTCAGGCACTCGGCATATGGGCGGCGGTGTCGGGTCTTGCGCTCGCGATGGGCCCCTTGATCGGTGGCGTCCTGGTAGGGGTGTACTCGTTCCGGGCAGTCTTCTGGTTCAACCTGTTCTTCGGCTTGGTCGCACTCGTCGGCGCGGCGCTGATCTTGCCCGAGAGTGTCAACAGGGTTCGCTTCCGCCTGGACTTCGCGGGATTCCTTCTCGGAGCCGGCGCGCTCGCGGCCGCCTCGTTCGCCATCATCCAAGGAGAGTCGACCGGCTACAGGAACTTCAGGATCGACATGCTGTTCGCCGCCGCGTTCGTCCTAACGATCCTCTTCGTGTTCTACGAACGAAAAGTGGCGCACCCGATCCTCGACGTCTCGTTCTTCAAACGTTCGGCCTTCGCGGGTTGCAACGCGGTCGCGTTCTGCACGTATTTCGGTACCTTCTCGATCTTCTTCTTCGTCGCTCTGTATCTCCAGGACGTAGGTACCAGCTCGGGTTACAGAACCGCGCTCGACTTCGTGCCGATGGCGGCAGCGATGATCATCGCCTCGCTGTTCGCCGGACGTTGGGTGGCACGATCAGGCCCGAGGCTGCCGATGACAGTCGGTTGTGTGCTCGCGGGAATCGGCATCATCTTGACCGAGATCGTCCTGACTCCGAGCTCGGGCTTGTCGACCCTCGGCTGGACGCTCCCGATAGCCGGTGCCGGGTTCGGAATCGCGATCGTGCCCGTGACCTCTACTGCCCTCTCCTCTCTTCCCGCCCAGCACTCGGGCATGGCGGCGTCCGCGACCAACACCAGCCGCGAGCTCGGTGCCGTCGCCGGCGTCGCGGTCCTCGGATCGATGGTTAACGGCCAACTGATCTCGAGCCTGGTTCGCCAGCTCAACTTGATCGGGATCCCGAAGTCGTTCCAGGACACGGTCATCACTGCGGTCACGACCGGCACGTTCAGCTCCCAGGCCAAGCAATTCAAGGGGACGCCGGCGATCACAAAGATCGTGAACGAGGTGACACAGGCTGCGTACGTAGCCTTCGGCCATGGCCTCGACGCAGCGCTCTCGGCTGCCGGCGCGATGATGCTCGCATGCGGGATCGTCGCCGCGCTCACGATGCGTGTGCGGATCCGGACATCAGGGGCGCTGCACATACGGTCGCAGGGCTGAGCCCTTCCCGGTTCGAAGGCAAGGACCCGGACCGCCGCTACGCTTGGCAACCGACCTTGCACGGACGCCGTGAACCCAAGTGATGCCTACCGGTTGGAGGATGTCTGGCTGAGCTAAACGGCCGAGCTGAACTCGGCGACAGGGAGCCCGTCACTGCCCGCGCAGGCGGCTTGGCGGCCGGACTCCGCTCGCCCGAGCGCGGAACGCCGTTCGCGCGCCGATATCTCACGAGCCCCGGCCTGCGCTATGTCGTACGCCGGATCCTCCTCTCGATTCCCGTTGTGCTCGGTGTGGTCGTCGTCACGTTCCTGCTCCTGCGGCTGATACCCGGCGACCCGGCCCGTACCCTGCTAGGGCTACATGCGCCGTCGGCAGCTGTTGCTGCGCTTCGTCACCAGCTCGGCCTGGACGAGCCGATCTGGCGCCAGTTCTGGGCCTACTTCTACAGGCTCGCTCATGGCAACCTCGGCACGTCGATCTACTACCAGGCCCCGGTCGCCTCGGTCATCGCCCCCGGCCTCCCCTTGACCGGATCGCTCGTTCTCGTCGCGACGTTCTTCGCGATCGTCATCACGGTGCCGTTGGCATCGTTCGCCGCGATGCGCCAGGACCGGGCCGGCGACCACGCCGTAAGGCTGTTCTCGCTGATGGGCCTCGGGATGCCCTCGTTCTGGTTCGGCATCATCCTGATCGTCTTGTTCTCGGTCGACCTGCACTGGTTCCCGGTCGGCGGCTACGGCACGAGTTTCTGGGCCCATCTGCATTCCCTCCTGCTGCCCGGATTGTGCGCTGCGATCGGCATCGTCCCAGTGCTCATCCGGAGCCTGCGGGTCGGCATGCTCGAGGTGCTCGGGGCCGACTACGTCGCGACCGCCCGCGCGAAGGGGCTGCGCCCGTCCCGTGTCACCTTCGTGCACGTCGCCCGCAACGCGCTCATCCCGACGGTCACCTTGCTCGGGATCAACATCGCCTACCTGATCGGGGGCACCGTGGTGATCGAGCGAGTCTTCGCCCTGAACGGGCTGGGCAGTGCGATGTTGACCGCGATCGACAACCGCGACTTCCCGGTCGTGCAGGGCGTCACACTCGTCTACGCGCTCGGCGTGATCGTCGTGATCTTGATAACCGATCTCGTCACGGCGCGGCTCGACCCGAGGATAAGGCTCAGGTGAGCGCGGCGATGACACCACCTGTCGGGCTGTTAGGGCCGGAGCACGAAGTCGGCCGCCGGCCCTCGGTCAGGTCACGAGCGCTCCACAGCCCGACCCTCATGGCAGGCGCGACCTTGACCGCCACGATCGTCGCCCTCGCTCTCTTGGCCCCGGTAATAGGGCGTTACAGCCCGGTGTCACAGGACCTGCTTCACCCGCTCGCAGGCCCGAGCGGGGCCCACTGGCTCGGGACCGACGAGATCGGTCGTGACATCTGGTCCCGCCTTCTGTACGCCGGGCGCACCGACCTGCAGGTCGGCGTGCTCGCAGTGCTCTTTCCCTTCAGTTTCGGCGTGTTCATCGGCACGGTGTGCGGCTACTTCGGCGGTCGCATCGACACGATCGTGATGCGGATCGTGGATGTCGTGCTGGCCTTCCCCTTCTACGTCTTGATCATCGCGCTCGTCTTCGTCGTGGGTGTGGGCACGCACGGGATCTACATCGCGTTCGGGCTGACCGATTGGGTCATCTACGCCCGGACCACGCGAAGCGGGACGATGGTCGCACGAGGTCTTGACTGGGTAGCCGCCGCGGAAGGTGGCGGCCTGTCGAGGACACGGGTGCTGTGGCGTCACATCCTGCCCAACACGATCACCCAGGCCATCGTCTACTCGATGTCCGACATCGTGCTCGTGATCCTGGCCGTCGTCACTCTCGGCTACCTCGGGCTCGGGATCCAGCCGCCCGCGCCGGACTGGGGATCGATGATCAGCGATGGTCAGAACTTCATCCAGACCAATCAATGGCTGGCCGCCATACCGGGGATGGCAGTCGTTCTCACAGGTGTCGGCCTGTCGCTTCTCGGCGACGGCCTCGCGGACATATTGCGGCCCGAGTGACTCCCCTGTTGGAGGTCGAAGGGCTGGTCGTCGAGATGCGGCGCCACCGGGTGGCGTTTCATGCAGTGGACGGCGTCTCCTTCGCGCTGGAGCGTGGTGGCGCTCTCGCGATCGTCGGCGAGTCAGGGTGTGGCAAGAGCCTCACGCTGCGGGCGATCATGGGCCTTCTGCCGAACAGGGGGCGCCTCGCCTCCGGCCGGGTGATCGTCGACGGTGTCACCCTACGCAGCGACGCGCGGGGTCGAGGACGTGGCCACGGCCAGCACCGGCGCATGTCGATCGTCTTCCAGGACGCCCTCAGCGCTCTCAATCCGGTCGCGACGGTCGGCAACCAGATCGCAGAGGCGCCCAGACACGTGCTCGGCCTCGGGCGCAGCGCCTCGAGAGCGAGAGCGCTCGAGCTCCTGCGGCTGGTCGGGATTCCCGACCCGGAACGCCGCTACCACGCCTATCCGCACGAGCTGTCAGGCGGCACCCGCCAGCGGGTCATGATCGCGATCGCACTGTCATCGGACCCGGCGATCCTGTTGTGCGACGAACCGACAACCTCCCTCGACGTCACGATCCAGACCCAGATCCTTGCGCTACTGGCGGAGCTTCGCTCAGAACGCGGCCTGTCGCTGGTCTTCGTCACCCACGACCTCGGCGTCGTCAGCCAGGTCGCCGAGCGCGTCGCGGTCATGTACGCCGGGCGCTTCGTCGAGACCGGGCCCACCGGTGCTGTCCTCGCCGCGCCGAGGCACCCCTACACCAGTGGGCTCCTCGCGGCGGCGCTCGACGTGGACAACCCGGATCGCGAGCCGATCGCCATCCCGGGCTCGCTTCCGGACCCGCTACGACTTACGAGTGGCTGCAGTTTCCAGCCCCGCTGTCAGTTCGCGACGCCGGAGTGCGTGACGACCGACGTCCGCCTCGAGCGCGTCGGACCCGGCCAGGAGGCGGCATGCCTGCACTCGGACGTGCTCTCGGCCGCTGAGGCAGCTGGCCGCCATGGCTGACGCTCTCATCGAGGTCGACGACCTATCGGTGACGTTCCGCTCCGAGCACGGCCACGCGCTGCGAGCCGTTGACGATGTCACGCTCCGGATCGCCGAAGGCGAGGTCCTCGGTCTCGTCGGCGAGTCCGGGTGTGGCAAGACGACCATCGCGAAGTGCATCGCGGGGCGGATCACCCCGACCTCGGGGGTCGTGCGCTTTGACGGTCGCGAGCTCGGCGCGAGGCGGGCCACAGAGGACCGGCGGGCGATACAGATGGTGTTCCAGGACCCGTACTCGTCGCTCAACCCGCGCATGACCGTCCGTCACGTGCTCAGCGAATTGCTGAGGGTGCACGGCCTGGTACCGCGGGCGGGCATCGAGGCACGCTGCTTCGAGCTCATGGCACTCGTCGGACTCCCCCGAAGAGCGCTGGACGGCCTGCCGAGCCAATTCTCCGGGGGCCAGCGACAGCGGATCGCGATCGCCCGGGCGCTCGCCGTCGAGCCGCGCGTGATCATCGCGGACGAGCCGGTCTCCGCGCTGGACGTCTCCGTGCAAGCCACGATCCTCCGGCTCTTCGAAGACCTGCGCGGCCGCCTCGGCCTGACCGTCGTGTTCATCTCGCACAACCTGGCCGTCGTGCGGCACTTGAGCGACCGCATCGCGGTCATGTACCTGGGCCGGATCGTGGAGCAGGGCGATCGCGAATCGGTCTTCAGCGACCCGCGTCATCCCTACACCCGGGCGTTGTTGGCGGCCGCGCCGCGGCTTCACCAGGTCGAGCTCGTCCGGCCCATGGTTCAAGGCGAGCCGCCGAGCCCGATCGACATCCCAACCGGCTGCCCGTTTCATCCCCGCTGCCCGCGCGCCGAGGAAATCTGCACCCGCGACAGACCGCGTCTCGAGCGGGTCGGCACGAGCGCGGAGCACTTCGCGGCCTGCCACTTCCGCGACGAGACATCTCCCGAGGCTCCGGAGGAACCGTGACCAACCCCTTGCTGGATCCGCCGCCCATTCCGCCCCCCCGTCTCGAACGGCTCGAGCGCGCCGTCGCTTCTCTGCTCCAGACTCGCCTCGATATCGTCCTGCCCCAAGCCGAGGCGGTCCTTCCGCTAGAGGCGGCAGCGCGCGGGCTTGGCCGGACCGGCGCCGCCGCGCTCAACCTCAACACGCGCCCATACGGTGCCATGATCGGGCACTGGCTTCGCCAAGCCGGAGCAACGGTGATCGGGGTAGATGTCGAGCCTCACAAGGCCGTCGAGCCGGAGGCGATTGAGAACGCGCTGCGGACGAACCCCGAGATCTCGGTGGTCAGCTTCGTCCACGTCGAGGCTGCGAGCGGGGTCCGCAACGACGCCCCGGCCATCACTGCGCTCGCACGCGAGCATGGTGCCCTCGTCCTGATCGACGTCGTGGCTTCGACCGGGGCGCACGAGGTGCGGCTCGACGACTGGGGCGTCGACGTCGCCGTAATCGGGCCACAAAAGGCCTTGGCCGGGCCGGCCGGCATCTCGATCGCAGCAGTAAGCGGCCGCGCCTGGCGCGCGATGTCCGACAATCCCGGGGCGCCGCGAGGCTCGGTGCTCTCCCTGCTCGACTGGAAGGAGCAATGGGTCGACTCGGACAAGAGCGCGATTCCCGGCACACCGTCGCCACTCGAGATCCTCGCCCTCGAAGCGGCGGTCGAGCGCGTCCTCGCCGAGGGCCTACAGCGTGTGCAACGGCGCCATCGCGCGTCCGCCGCAGCCAGTCGCTCCGGTGCGCGCGCTCTCGGTCTCAGGCCGTACGCGGGCGACGCCGACGCGGCAGTAGTCGCGACGACGCTCGTCGCGCCACCCGGCATCGATGCGCGCGCCCTTGTGGAACGCGCACGCGCCGATCGCCATGTGGCGCTCTCGTCGGGTTTCGGCAAGCTCGCCGGCACGGTCGTACGGATCGACCACACCGGCCAGCGCGCCCGCCTCATGGTTGTGCTCGACGCGCTCGAAGCGCTGGGAGCTGCCCTGAACAGCTCATCTGAGCTGAACGGCTCGATCCCGGCTGCCCTCGAAGCTGCAGAGCGAGCCTGGTCGGCCGAGGAGGCCCGCTCCCTTGCTTGAACACGAGCGAGCCGGCGTCACCACCGGCGTTCGGCGTCGACGAGGCGGGCACCGTTCAAATGGCGGGCGTCTTGTTCGAGGGGCCTCCCGTAGCTGGCCGCGCGCTCAGCCATGTCGAAGACCTCGGCTTGCCAGCCATGGGACGCAAGCCACCCGGTCGCCTGCTCGGGACCCGCGGAACGCCAAAGCGCGACGTAGTCGCCCTGCTTGCTCTTACCGTCGGGATGGGCCTCGCGCCATGCTTGCAGGCGCCGGGAGCTGGCCAGGGTGAGGCCCAGCCTGCTTCGCGGCACAGACAGCTCGGCTGCGCGGACGACAAGAGAGTCGCTCGCTTCCGGGGTCAGGTAGGCGAGCAGACCCTCGGCCACCCAGGCGACCGGTCTGCCCGCGTCGAACCCTGCCTCGCCAAGCGGGCCGCTCCAGTCCTCGGACAGATCGACCGGCACGGTGATGCGCTCGCAGGAAGGGCGCCATCCTTCGGCCCGGACCACGTGCTCCTTGAACTCCAGCACTTGCGGCAGATCGATCTCGAAAAGCCGTAGCTTGTCCGGCCAACTCAACCGGAAGGCACGCGCGTCGAGACCTGCACCGAGTATCACCACCTGGCGACATCCCCGTGCGCAGGCGTCGAGCACGAGATCGTCGAGGAAGCGAGTCCTGACGATGACCCAAGCGACCAGGGAAGCATGACGGCCACGACCCTCGGCACCGTCCAGGCGATGCCGTGATCCGGCTGCTCGCACGAAGCCGGCCGCGAGCGGGTCTGTGAAGAGCCGCTCTGCTCGTTCGCTCTCGGCGGCGCGGACGGCCGCGACGCCGACCGCCGTCACCCCGACGGCAGGTAGGACAGGCCCGTCAGCCGACATCAGCTCACCATCTCGTCAAAGGTCGTAGGCAGTCGGGTGCTTCGGCTCGTAGAGCATCATCTCGCCCGCGCCGGGCACCACCAGGGTCGTCGTCATCCCGAACCCGTCGTCCCTGATGTCGCGTGTGAACGTGGCGCCCTTGGCCGTCAGCTCTGCCACCGTCCGCGCGATGTCGTCGCACATAAGGGAGATCTCGTGGTGTTGTGGGGTCGACCACACCTGCCCACCATGATCTCCCGAAGTCGGGTGCACGCCGAGCTCCGAAAGCCCGGCCTTGAAGATGAGCCAACCTCCGTCGGCGCCGACGTACGGCCATTCGAGGACGTCTCGGAAGAATGCCCGAGCCGCCTCGGCGTCGTCGGAGTAGACCATCGTGTGAACCCCTGTAATCATGGTCGCCAGGTTAGGCCCCGCCCTCGGAAGCTGGAAGTGCCTCGTGACCAGGTCCGGTCCGAAATCAGCGCGGATGGGGAACGAAACGGCTGCCCTCGGTGTTGTTGCTTGAGGTTCCCGGAGTGGAGCCAGGAAGGGGGGCTTTAACTTAAGCGTGCGAGACGAAACTCATTGCATCCCCGAGGCTGACCAGAAGCCCGGAGGCGCCTCGTAGGAGAGTTGCCCCTACTGAGGTTGGTACTCAGGAACGTTGACGGTGATGCGCCATCAGGGGCATTACGCAGCGGCCAGAGCGCACAAAGCTCGCCTGAGGCCTCAAGTTCCCGGAGACTCAACGGCTTCCTCGGGGTGCAGACAACTGAACAGACCGGTGCCCGCTCTCCAACCAGGGGCGGGCACTGTCGCGTCAAGCTGCGACGAGAGCTCTCAGGCTCCCTGTTCGCTCGAAGAAGCCGGACGGCTACCCTTTGGCACGTAATCGAAGAACCGATGCGTTTCGCCGTCGGCGGTCCACTCGGCGCGCAGACGAGTCCGGCGCTCGACCCGGCGTAGCGCAGAAAGCAAGAAGCGGTTGAGCTCGCGGGCATCGGCTCCTTCCATCCAGCCGTCGACATGGAAGCCGTCGGGCGTTGCGGTGACGCTGCCCTCGACAAGCTGTTCGAGCAGGGACCCAATCGCGCTCGGGCTATCCGAGCTGACGTCGGCGATGAGGTGGAAGGCGGTATCGGGCACGGTGTCAGTCTGTCAGCTCACGGTAGTGATCCCAAGGCCGAAGCCGTGTACACAAGGCCTCGTGCGGCGGGTCCCTCGGCTTGGTCGGAGGAGACGCGGAGCCGGAGGTGACGAGCGAGATCGTTGTCAACGCGCGACGTCTTGCGAGAGGACCTCGAGGCGCGGGAACGCTACACCGGATGGGAGAACGACGTTTCAGGCGCGAGCCGAGACTGCTCTTGCAACGCCCAGCGCCGCGGTCCACCACAAGAGATCCGCGACCACTGTGTCAAGACGTTGGTCCAGTGAGCTGAACACCTCGGGAGAAAAGGGATCGGCGTTCCTAGCAGCGATCATCAGCTCCGGAAGGATGTGGATGGCGTGGCGAAGGGGAGCCATCTCGAACTCGACAGCCACCAGGCGCAACTGCTCTATCGCCCGGGCCCCGCCGACGTTGCCGTAGCCGACGAATGTCACTGGTTTGCGATTGAATTCCGGGAACACGTGGTCCATCGCGTTCTTGAGCGAAGCCGGGTAACCGTGGTTGTACTCGCTGGTGACGATGACGAAACCGTCGGCGCGTTCGATGGTTCGGCCAAGACGGGCCACGTCCTCGTCGGGGTAGTCCCGCAGCGAACGGGCCGGCGGAACCGCACGATCGTAAAAAGGCAGCGGATGGTCCCGAAGGTCCACGATCTCGAGATCGAAGTCGTCACGGCGCCCGAGACGATCCGCCAACCACGCAACTGGTTTGTCCGAGAATCGGCCCGGCCGGGTGCTACCGACAATCACCTGGATGAGTGGCATCAAGCGGAGCCTATCGAGGAAGTGGACGGTGCCTTCTGCTTCGCTGCAGATCGGCCGAGGGATAGTGCCCGACAAGCCGGCACCGTCTGGATCTGGTGAGATCTAGCCTATGACGGTTATCAAGATCAATGCAATCACAGTGCCGGACGGCGCCGGGGACGAGCTGGCGCAGCGATTCGCAGCCCGCGCCGGCGCGGTCGACGGGCAGGATGGCTTCGAAGGGTTCGAGTTGCTACGGCCGACCGACGGGCGTAACCAGTGGCTGGTCGTCACCAGATGGCACGACGAGGAGACGTTCCAACGTTGGGTCAACTCGCCCGCCTTTGCGCACGGCCATGCGGGTGCCGACCGGCCGGCACCTCACGGGGGCCCTGTGTCGGTCGCCTCCGAATTGTGGTCGTATGAAGTGGCAGGTGGTTCGCCCACCGCCACGATTAGCTGAGCGGGCGGCGGACCCACGAGCCGGGGAGCCACTGTCATGTCTCTGAGAGCCTTCGATGCAGCCCAATTGCCTACGACACCGACGCAGTTGATGCTGCTTCACGCCATGAGGAGACTCCCTCGAACGTTGCAATTGTCCATCGGGTCGGAGGGCTCCTTCCTGTCGATCGGATCCAGGGGTTCCGTCCTGTCGATCGGCTCGATCGGCTCGGCATGTTCGATCGGCTCGATCGGCTCGGCATGTTCGATCGGCTCGATCGGCTCGGCATGTTCGATCGGCTCGATCGGCTCGGCATGTTCGATCGGCTCGATCGGGAGCTTCTTCTCCGCCTTTTCGGTACTTTCCGTCGGATCGCTCCTCTCGGTCCTGTCCAGCTTGTCGCGGCATTCGACGATGTCGCACCGGTCCCAAAGCCAGCACCTAGGCGGCCAATGCCTAGGGCTCCTGCGCGACAAACGGCGATTTTCCACGGACCAAGCGCGCGGCTAGCCTCGAATGCGCGTGAGCGCATGAAACAATGACCACTCGACAGGCCGTCAATGAAGTCGCGCCCGAATCGAGCGCCCCGATGAGACTTCGCGTCGACGCTCCGCTCCTCGACGGCTATCTGAGCTACCTCGAATCCGACGCGACCCCCTTCATCACGCCCGGCCACAAAGGCCGTGCATCCAAGCTCGACGCGGACCTCGGTGCGGTGGTCGCAGGCGATGTTCCCCTCTACGGCGGCGTCGACACGGTCAAGTCAGCCCGCGGTCTGCTCGCGGAAGCCGAGAGGCGCTCTGCCCGCTGGTACGGCGCCGACTGGTGCCGTTACTCGACGGGAGGCTCCACACACTGCAATCAGGCGCTCTGCCTCGCGATCGGACAGCCGGGCGACAAGGTCGTCGTAACGCGCTCGCTCCACCGGTCCCTCCTACTGGGCATGGTGCTGGCAGACCTGGAGCCCTGTTGGCTCCCGACGGCGATCGACGCCGCCACGGGCATGCCGCTCGGGGTGGCCGTCGAAGACGTCGAAGCCACGCTCGCGGCCAATCCCGACGCCCGTGCCGTGCTCATAACCGAGCCGGACTACCTCGGCACGCTCTCCGACGTCAGACGCATCATAGAGGTCGCCCACCGCCGCGACGTACCGGTGATAGTGGACCAGGCCTGGGGAGCACATTTCGGCCACCACCCAGAATTGCCGCCGCATGCCATGGCCCTCGGCGCGGACGCGATGGTGACGAGCATCCACAAGCTCCTCCCCGGTTACACCCAAGCGAGCCTGGTGTGCGCCCGCACCCGGCGGTTCGACCGCGACCGTCTGGAGCGGGGGTTCGAGGCGAGTCATACGACGAGCTCCGCCGGATCGGTGCTCGCGAGTATCGACGCATGCCGTGCACTCATGGAGGCTCGCGGTCCTGAGCTGGTGGAACCCGTTCTCCGGGCCATCAAGGCGGCCCGGCAACGCCTGCGTGAAGAGGTCCCGGGACTGGACGTGCCTGACGAGCAGTCCTTCATGCCGGGTCGTTTCGACCCTATGCGACTCGTTCTCCTGCTCTCGCGCGTGGGAGCGAACGGCATCGAAATTGAGCACATGCTCATGGACCAGGGACTCCCCTTGGAACTGGTCGACCGTGACACCATCGTGGCGATAGTGACCATCGCCGATGACGAGGGCACGCTGAACGAGCTCGTCAAGGCCCTCGTCCCGGCGATTCACGCGACGTCCGGCCCGTCACGCTCGCCCTCGGTCCCTGTGAGCTGGCACGTCCAGCCGGTCAAGGCGATGAGCCCGCGGGCGGCTTTCTTCTCTGCTCACGAGTCGGTCGCTGCGGACCTTGCCGTCGGACGCATCTCCGCTGAGCTGATCGCTCCCTACCCGCCAGGCATCCCGGTGCTGGCCCCCGGCGAACTTGTCACCGAAAGGCTTCTCGCCGACTTGCGCGCGGTCGCGGCGCACGGTGTCCGCGTCGCGTATGCAGCCGACCCCACTCTGTCAACGATCGAGGTCGTGCGGATCTGAGTCGAGATCCGTGATGCGGCGCCGCACGTCGTTCAGTCGTCTTGCCCGGTACTGGGCAAACTGACCCCGCAGACGCCGGCGCAAACCGCGAGCAGCTCATCTTGAAGCCGGATGTCGTGCATGGAAATGTGCGGCTCGGAAAGACGCTGATGGTAGAAGAAGGCGCCTGACACGAGGGCCTCGGCGTCTTCGGCGACCGCCAGCCATGCCTGGGTGGCCGAACCCAGGGTCAGGTCGTCGGGCGCGCCCGGACCACCCATCTTCGTGGCCAC
>Ga0182014_10002402_pt1 | contig 23675 bp, 9 predicted proteins | sample 612S2DmetaG_FD_120489 | JGI IMG/M metagenome (GOLD analysis project Ga0182014, IMG submission 120489) | Permafrost microbial communities from Stordalen Mire, Sweden - 612S2D metaG | ecosystem: Environmental > Terrestrial > Soil > Wetlands > Permafrost | place: Sweden: Stordalen | collected...
AGGCTCGACAAACCCCGCATCCTTCCATTTTGAGAGAATCCTGCTGACCGTAAACAAAGTCGTGCCAGTCATCTGTGCAAGTTCCTCACGCGAAAGTAAGACCTCAATCCCCCCTTCCGACATTTTGCCAACTTGCTTAAGAAGCCTCATCAGCGTGAGCGCCACTCGTTTGGCGACCCTCGCGGTTGCCACTTCGCGAAATCGCTCTTCAAGCTCGTTTAGACGACTAGAAAGAATTTGGCTGATGTTCTTCCTGATCTGCGGGTATTCCACCAACAGGGTTTGCAGGCTGTCGTACTCCCAGATCAACGTCCTGCACTTCTCCATCGCGCGAGCAGAGCAAGTGTAACTGCAATCTGACGATTCTGCGGGCATGCACACCGTATCGCCCGATCCATTCATCCAGAGAATGACCTGATCGCCATCAGCACTCTGAAAAAGCTTCACGCTGCCTGTTTGAATAAGAACCAGGTTGCGGATTGGCTGTCCTTGCGCAAACAGGAGCTCGCTGCGCGCAAATGTTCGAGCACGCGCACTGGACGCAATTTCCTCGCACTCTTGCGGTGACAAACCGGTAAAGAACGCGGAAGCGCTCATCAAAACCACGCACTCGGCAAGATTCAGTTCATCTCTTTGTGGCCCGTCCAGGCCTTCGAGTGCTGCTGAAATACGTGCTGTCACCATGCTCGTTCCTCACGAACTTCACGCCAAACTACAGAATGGCTTGAAGACACACTACAGCAAACGGAATTGTTTAATTTGCTCTACAGCAAAGACTCCGATTCTAAAGATGCGATGATCCTCAGTATCAATTCAATGGGCGATTGCGTTTGTACGGGCAATTGCATTCACGGGAGTGCACGGATTCTTTGCCGCGAATTGGCGGAAGACGCCTTGCTGGACACGTAAACCGATCTCGACTGAGAATCGGATCGCATACTAATGGCGATTCGAGTTAAAAGCCCTCACTTGTAAAGGAGGAAATGAGAGATGCGCAAACGGCTCTATATCATCCCGATCATGGCGGCATTGATCGCCGTATTTGGGTTTGCCATTATTCATCCAGAATCCAGGCAAACATCGGCGCGTCATATCCTCTATTATGTAGACCCGATGCACCCGGCCTACCGATCTGACAAGCCGGGAACAGCGCCAGATTGCGGCATGGCGCTGGTGCCTGTATATGCCGAGGAAGCCAGCCATTCGCCGCGCCTGGTTGAAGATACAGCGTCAAACGTACAGATTGATCCAGTAGCCCAGCAGCTATATGGAATCCGGCTAGCCAAAGTCGAATATAACAATGGGCAGGAAACTATTCGAGTCTTCGGAAGAGTCGCGCCCGATCAAACCCGCGTCTATCGAGTCAATCTCGGCACCGATGGCTATGTGAAAGAAACACATGATGACGCTGTCGGAAACCATGTCACCAAAAACCAGCACCTGGCAATTGTCTATTCCCCAGAGTTTCTCTCGGTGGCGGGCGGTTATCTTTCAGCGAACGAACGCACCGTGGCATTACCCAGCGCTTCAAAGGATAACGTCGCTCCCTCCTCCACCCAAGGCGCCGCCAGCGCGCAGGCCCGTGCCGACCGATTGCGCAACCTCGGCATGAGTGACTCCCAGATTGACGAGATCAGCATGAATCGCAAGATCCCGGAGAATGTATATGTCGTCTCTCCGACAGATGGATTCATTCTCACCAGAAATATCTCGCCTGGCGTCCGCTTTGAACGGTATATGGATATGTACACCATCGCCGACTTGAGTCATATATGGATTCTGGCCGAGGTATTCGGCAAAGATGTGCAGGCATTTCGTCCGGGCGCAGTGGCTCGCGTAACTCTTCCAGATACAGGAGAGATATTTCACGCGCGTGTGAGCAATGTTCTTCCGCAGGTTGATACTGTTACACGCATACTCAAGCCTCGTCTGGAACTTGATAACCCTAACTTCAAATTGCGCCCGGATATGTTCGTGAATATTGATATTCCGGTTTCTCTGCCAACAGGCCTTACGGTTCCCGCCGACGCAATTCTCGATTCTGGATTATCAAAGCGTGTATTTATTCAGACATCAGCAGGCCATTTCGAGAATCGCATTGTGGAAACGGGGTGGCGCATCAACGACCGTGTGCAGATTTTAAAGGGATTGCAAGAGGGAGACACAGTCGTTGCGGGCGGATCGTTTCTGGTGGATTCAGAGAGCCGGCTTCATGAAGTTTCGGATTCCGGCAATGCAAAGCGAAGTACTCCACAAGCAGAACCCGTCAGGCCTCATGACGTGAAAGCAGAACACGCCATGAAGATGGACCAATCTATGCAGATGGATTCTAAAATGAAGATGGGGCATTCTATGAACTGATTCCCGTTCGACTCTGAAGAATATTCGCTGCAAGACAGGCGCGGTCAGGTGTCGAATGGAGCAGAGTTATCCGCGTAATTGGATGGAGGCGTATACGTGATTAATCGGATAATCGACTTTTCTGTTCATCATAAGCTGGCCATCTTTGTGGTGGTAACAATCGGATGCGTCTTCGGATGGTGGTCCATTGCCCACACTCAACTGGACGCCATCCCTGATTTGGGCGATACCCAGGTCATTATTCTCTCTCGCTGGGATCGCAGCCCCGATCTTGTGGAGAGCCAGGTAACTTATCCAATTGTAACTGCGATGCTTGGAGCGCCTCACGTTAAAACAGTGCGTGGCGTCTCGGATTTTGGATACTCCTATGTATATGTAATCTTCGAGGACGGCACCGATCTCTACTGGGCGCGCTCACGGACCATGGAATATATGGCCAGTGTACTGACGCGACTCCCCGAAGGTGTCAAGACAGAGCTGGGACCGGATGCAACCAGCCTCGGATGGGTTTTTCAATACGCCCTGGTTGATACCACCGGCCAGCATACTTTGGCAGAGCTTCGCTCCTTCGAGGATTGGAAGCTGCGTTATCATCTTAGGTCGGTTCCCGGCGTTGCCGATGTCGCGCCTGTTGGTGGATATACCAGGCAATACCAGGTAAATATCGACCCGAGCAAACTGCAAGGATATCGCATTCCTATTTCTCAGGTCGTCGAAGCCGTAAGGCAGGGAAATAATGAAACAACCGCGAGATTGCTGGATTTTGGTGGGACCGAGTACATGGTCCGCGGCCGGGGTTATGCGACCTCGATAGAGGACTTTCAAAACATTGTGGTTACCACTCCGGAAGACGGGTCGCCAATCCGCGTCAAGGACCTAGGCGAAGTTGTCGAAGGGCCCGACATGCGGCGCGGAATCAGCGATCTGAATGGCGCCGGAGAAGTGGTTTCCGGCGTAGTCATTATGCGCAGCGGCGGGAATGCTCTTGAAGTAATTGATCGTGTCAAGGCGCGGCTGAAGGAGATCGAACCCAGTCTACCCGCGGGGATCAAGATCGTTCCTGTCTATGATCGCTCCGTGTTGATTCATCGCACAATCAGCAGCGCACAAGAAACGATCATCGAGGTTGTCGTCACTGTTGTGCTTATTATTTTGGTTTTCCTGTGGCACTTCCCCAGCGCCGCGGTTCCAATTATTACCATGCCGGCCGCTGTTCTGCTTTCGTTCATTCCCTTGCGCATGCTGGGCATCAGCGTCAACGTCATGTCCCTTGCCGGTGTAGCGATTGCATTCGGAGAATTAATTGATGCGTCCATAGTGGTTGTTGAACAAACCCATAAGAAACTGGAGCAGTGGCAAAAAGATGGTTGTCCTGGCAAGCATAGGGATGTCGTACTCTCCGCGGTTAAAGAAGTTGCGGGTCCAACATTCTTCGCATTGCTTGTGATCGCAATTTCATTTCTGCCCGTTCTCACGCTTCAGGGTCAGGAAGGACGCATGTTTCGGCCGCTAGCTTACACCAAGACCCTGGCGATGATCGTTGCCGCGGCGCTGGCCATTACTCTGGACCCTGCTCTTCGCTTGTTGCTGACGCGCGTCAGGCGGTTCGACTTTCGTCCAGAGTGGGCGTGCCGGCTTACCAATGCGCTACTCATTGGACGCATACGGTCTGAAGAACAGAATCCTGTCAACCGCTTGCTGATGCGCCTTTACGAACCGGCTGTCAGGTGGACTCTGCGCTCGAAATGGATAGTCCTTGCAGCGGCTGCCGCGCTGATCGCAATTACCATTCCGGCAGCCCTCAAGCTCGGATCGGAATTCATGCCGCCGATGGACGAAGGCGCCATCCTATATATGCCCACGACCATGCCCGGCATATCTATCGCGCAGGCGCAGCGTGTGCTGCAGGCGACGGATTCTATTCTCAAACAGTTTCCAGAAGTTGATCAGGTTCTGGGCAAAGCCGGCCGGGCTGAAACGGCTACAGATCCAGCTCCGCTGTCAATGCTGGAGACGATGATCACGCTAAAGCCAAGATCGGAGTGGCGCAAAGTTGATACCTGGTACTCGTCCTGGGCTCCAGAATGGACCAAGCGTATTCTTCGCCATTTCACTCCAGACACAATCTCAACCGATGAATTGATTAGCGAGATGGATTCGGCTGTTAAGGTTCCCGGACTGCGCAACGCCTGGACAATGCCCATTAAAGGGCGCATCGATATGTTGACCAGTGGCATCCGGACGCCGGTGGGCCTGAAGATCTCCGGTGATGACCCCAAGATCATCGAGCAAATAGGGCAACAGGTTCAAGAGATCTTGCCAACTGTTGCCGGCACACGAGGAGTATTTTCCGAACGCACTAACGAAGGTTATTTTCTTGACATCCGCTGGCAGCGCGAGCAACTCGCAAGTTATGGCATCAGCATGGAGAATGCTGAGAATGTTTTGAATAATTCGATTGGCGGCGAAAATATCTCCACTGTCTATCAAGGGGCGGAACGTTATCAGGTCAATGTGCGCTATATGCGCGATTTCCGCAGTGATGTCGATTCCATCAGTCACATCCTGGTTTCAGGCAGCGGACAGCATCAGGCGACCATCGGTGAATTGGCGACAATTCAGGCCAGCAACGGCCCGGCAATGCTTCGCGACGAGAATGGACTTTTGACAGGATACGTTTTTGTGGACCTTGCCAATCGCGATGCCGGAAGTTATATTGCCGAAGCTGGCCGTATTTTGCAGGAGAAGACGACGCTGCCATCCGGTTATACTCTTTCCTGGGGAGGACAATATGAGTCCATCCAGAGGGCGAATCAACGCCTTCGCATCGTCATACCTGCAACGATAGCCCTGGTGATGTTGCTTATCTACATCAACACTCGTTCATTCGCCAAGACCATGATCATTCTTCTGGCTGTGCCCTTTTCAGCAATAGGAGCGGTCTGGGCTCTCTATTTTCTTCATTACAACATGAGTGTGGCCGTGTGGGTAGGCATCCTTGCACTGTTAAGCATCGATGCGGAAACTGGCGTGTTCATGCTTTTGTATCTTGATCTTGCTTATGAACAAGCCCGCAGCAGCGGCCGGCTCAGAACCTTGCAGGAATTACGAGAGGCCATTGTCAATGGCGCCGCAAAGAGGCTGCGTCCAAAGTTCATGACGTTTGCAACCACCTGCATCGGCCTGCTTCCTGTAATGTGGTCGATCGGCACAGGCTCCGATGTAATGAAGCGAATTGCCGCTCCGATGGTGGGGGGGATATTTTCATCGTTCGCTCTGGAGTTGCTTATCTATCCGATGGTTTATGAGTTTTGGAAATGCTACACATCTCCAGAGCCATTCGCGCATCTAACGATTATCGAAAGCGAGGAACGGCATGCCGAACCGGCCATGGCGCTGTTGGGATCGCAGGATTGATGGCCGCGCGGATACTACGTCAACAAGTTAAAGGTGGACAGTGAGGTGGATCGTGGCTATCAGCAATACAATTCGACCGGTTGCACTTGGACTTGCAACCTGGGTTCTCGCTTCTGCGGCTATCGCACAAGAGGCGGCGGCAGCAAACAATGTCACTGGTGAAACAAACATCTCCGCGCCAGCCACCTCTGCTTTGCCACAATTCGCATTGTTGGCGCCACCCAAGGCTCCCAAAGTCACTTGCGACGGAAACCAGTTGACAATTATTGCTGATAACTCTACGCTCGGTGGAGTTTTAGCCGCCGTGCATTCATGCATAGGCGTTCAGGTTGATATTCCGGAAGGCGCGTCTGGAAAAAGAGTATTCGAGAATCTTGGCCCGGGACCAGCGCGAGAAGTGCTGGAGTCTCTGCTGAATGGAACGGACTTGAATTTTGCTATTGGGTCGTCCGCAACAGACCCGCAGAAGGTCGATTCAATCTTGCTGTTGCTCAGGCCGACCGATACATTGGCATCCGCAGTTGCAGACCGTGCACTCACTCCAGCACGGCGCGCTTGGCTCCAGAGTCGCCAAAGTGACAGGCGCTCCTCTGCTCCCAGCGACGATAACAATCAGCCCGCTGCTGAAACATCTGATAATCCGGCTGCGGAAGATGCTACTACAAAACCTGCCGACACTGCCAAGCCAGACGCAATCCAGGTGCCATCCAGCGATACTGCGCCCCCCGCTTCTGACACTCCAGCGGCTTTGACTAATAACACCATATCACCTACACCTGCCGCCGATGCTGCTTCCACCTCTGGTTCGCCCGCCAGCCAAGACAAGAGCACCGCCGAAAGAATCGCAGATATGCAGCAGATGTTCGCACAGCGCCGGCAGATCAACCAAACTCAAAATCAGAGTCAAGCTCCCACATCCCCACAGCCATAAGAACCGGCGTCCTCGCGTGAGGGGTTCCTCCACAAAAGACACACGGAATAAAAGCGCACTCACGGAGCCGCGGCAATTGCCACTGCACCGACAGGGTCTGTACCTGTTGCGAACGTAAACACGGAATCCAGTTTGCCGGGAGTCGTAACGTCGAACGTAAACACGTCAAGATCCGGACTTCCACCGGTGTTGACCAAAAGCACAACAGATCCCGAGGAGTCTTCTGCCATGCCGGCCGGTGTGATACCAACCGAAGGGCTGCCACTGACCTGGGTCAGAGAATATGAGCTCCCATTGACTGACACAGCGAATCCAGTGATGCTGCCGTTACTGCTGCTGCTCGCCGTCGCGTTGGCAACATAGACATAAGTTCCGGACGCTGCCGGCAGAATGGAAATGGGAGTTAGCCCACCGCTCGCAAAAGGAGAACCAGTGATTTCCGATAATGTGCCGCTCAGCGAAGAGTAACTGAAGGCGCGAAGAGCACCAGTGTTCGTGGTTGCGGATGTACCCAGGGTCTCGCCAATGTAGAAAAGCCGGTTGCTCGGATCCACGGCGACTGAAAGCGCAGCGCCACCCGCGTTTTTCACCGCGATCAACGTATTTCCAGATGCCGGCAATGGATCAGCATTGGCCGCATTAAATGGAACCACTTCCGTACCGCTTATTCCCAGTGCCACAAATATTTCCATATTGTCTGGCGAGATAGCCATTTGGCGCGGCATAATTCCAGCGAGTGATAACTGTTTCGCTGTACCGGTTGTCATTCCTGTTGAAGAATTGACGGGGATTGCGTAGAGATAACCCGATGCCGAGGCATCCACTAGCCAGGAGCCGGTTGCATCCACTTGTATGCTGTAGGCTGCAAAATCGGTCGCAATAGGAGTTGTGCTTGACAGAGTCAGCGCGCCACTCGATCCGATGGTATAGAGATAAATGCCTGACCCGGTGCTCACATAAAGAAAGTTATTGTTGGGCGCCACTGCGATGGCATGAGGAGTGGATGGCAAGACGTAGGGACTTCCGGTTAGCGCTGTCAGTGAGCCATTTACGATCGAATAACCAGCAATCTCAACCTGGCCGGCGTTAGAGTCTAAAACGTAGAAGATGCCGCTCGATATTGTTGGGCAATTCGTAACGCATACGTTTGGCGTCGTCTGCCAGAAGTTCTTGCATCCTGCCTGCAATAACATGACAGCCAGCAGAACTACCCCCTGCCCGATGATCTTCATAGGCGCCTCATGGTAGTAATAATGAATTCGGCAGCCGCATATTTGATGGCGGCTGCCGAGTTGATATCGCATTTCTGGTCTTGCATGAGTTCAAACGGAATCGTTCACTTGATATGCAGTGAAGCAATCTGAACATCCGGTTTTGCAAACAGCGATGTTTCGAGCCTCGGGTTAACCTCGACTCGATCAAGAATGATTTTCTCGACGGGTATGACTGAGCTGCCAGCGCCCGACGTTGCGTGAGCTACCGGTAGAACTCTTGTTTCCAGAACATAAGGAATCTGCAGGCCGTTCACCGGCCGGTAGTCGCTGAAATAAACCTCGACTGGATGCTCGATGCCATCAAGACGCCGGGGCTGTCCTTCAATCTTTGTTTCCAGAAAAGTCTGTGCGTCAATCCACTCGTGAATTGAATGCCCGTCTTTCATGGTTAATTTGAGTTTGTATGCATCGCGGCCATCGACTTTTTCCGTGCCCTCAAGCACGACTCGAGTTCCCTTGGCCACATAGTCAACAAGAGGACCATCCAGATCGGACTGCTGCGAGGAAGCCTTCAATTCGTCTGATGTAAACGGTTCGACTTCAAAACGATTAAGATACGGCCTTACCTTCCATCCGTTAACGCCATCATAAGTCTGAAACGCGGTCTGTCCTTTGAACTGGATCTCAAAGCGCATTTTGCGGGGCCGTTCCATAACCATGACAAACGGAAGTTGAACCTCGTCCGTTGGACGCGGGTCGGTGGGGAGTTTCGCGCCCTTTTTCCCTGGCGCGGGTGCGGGAATGTGAGACCGCTGATTTCCCCCTGCGCCCAGCTTGCCTTCCCACTTCATTGCATGAACCGATCTCCATGCCTGCAAGCCACCGCGGGCAGCCACGTTTTTGCTCACAATATCAGAGGCTGACATGTTGGCTTGCGACTGCGCATTATCGGCCGCAGCAGTAATCGGAATCACTAACATCGCCGCAACTACCATGAATTTTCCAAGCATCTTGCGCCCTCACTTATAAATGTTGTGGCCAAGCCGATTGAGGCCAGGCTGATTTTCTGCTTAATCCCCGGGCATGCTTGCGCAGGCCTTGAACATCAGGACGGTCATGTTATTCCACAATCAGCCCGTTCGCATAGAACTGACCAATCACAATATTGACGCGGTCACCGCGTTTTACTCTTCTGCCCGGATTCGAGAATGCCATCCAGTAAGACATTCCAGATTCAGGAGTGCTGCTCTGACGGAGCTGTCCGACCTTTTCCAGCGAAGGGACAGACAACCTGATTCCAGCCCCCGGAAAGATAAGACGAGGCTCAGATTTCTTGTCGTTAAGCGCCGTGGCCTTGTTTCCATCCAGGACATTGTAGCTAAAGCGAATCAACTCGCCTGACTCAACCGCCTTCACGCGCGGGGTGTCAATTCCCCAAAAGAGAGCGTAGTAGGAGGCCGCACGTTTCGGATAGCGGTTGGTAACATAGTGAATTGGAGTGCTAACCGCTGCGGGCCTGGCTGCCTTTGCAGTGTTAGCTGGAGGCTGACCCGCGGGAGTTGACAATTGGGCTTGCACTGGCGCAATAAAAGTGCTCCCAGCCAATGTTACAGCCATAAGCAGGATCTTCCACCAGCCCGATTTACCATTGCAATCAAACTGAGTCATCGAATTCTTCATCGCGTTCACCATTCCTTGTTGATGATTGACCGGAGATTCTGGTTGGAAACTCCGGTCATGGTTGCCGTTTGCCAATCGTTCGAAACGGCTTCGGTGTTGGTGATTCCAGCCCGGTTGCATTCCTGATTTCGGAGTTGCAATGCTGCTCGCGGTTGCATTCGCGAGCAGCATGCACTTCCTCAAGGGAGCGTCAATGGGCTACTCCCGTTAACACTCCACTCTGCGGTGAGCCGGCACCGGTATCGGTAAAGGTAATGCTTCCCGTGTGAGTCCCCACCGAACCGATACGAGTAAAGTTGACTTGCACTGTGCAACTGGCCCCAGGCAGCAGCGTTGCTCCCGTGCAATTATTCGTCCCTGCGGTGAAGGCCCAGATCAGACCCGCCCCTGTGACCGATACGTTGGTTACCGAGACTTCCGATCCGCCGACTGCAGCAGTGTTAGCCAATGTCACCGTTCCAGATCCGCTCAGAGTACCCGATGCCAGAGTGATGGTGAGCGGATTTGGCGAGATCGTCACAGTTGCCCGTGTAGTGACTCCCGTGCCTGTCAGGGTTACTGGCGTAGGAGTGACGGTTGCCCCGGTATAGGCAACTGTCAGAGTCCTGGTGAGGGTCGTTGCCGTTGTTGGAGAGAACACCACGTTTATGGTGCAATTAGCTCCGACTGCGAGAGTTGCTCCGCAGGTCCCCCCCGCCGCTCCCGTGGGCTTCGAGAATGGCTGAGGCGTGCCGCCGGCAAATGTAAAGGTTCCGCCCGCCAAAGCCGAGTTTCCGGTATTGGTCACTGTCAGGGTTAGTGCATGGCTGATAGTGCCGGTTGCCCAGTTCCCAAATGCGAGCGGGTTCGGGGTTACGGATGCCAGGTGTGTTGCTACGGCACCTGTTCCAGTCAATGATACTGGCGAGCCAGTCACAGCGGCGTTGGAGGTTATGGTAACTGTTCCGACCGCAGGTCCCGTTGACGTGGGTGAGAGCACCACATTGATCGTGCAAGTTCCGGCTAACACCGTCAATGTAGCACCGCAAGTTCCACCCGCTGCACCGACTGGTCTGGAGAACGGAGCCGTTACGACGACATTAATGCCCGCAACATTCGCCGACCCGGTACTGTGCAACGTAAGAGTCTGCGCCGCACTGGTTGTGCCAACAATTACATTCCCAAATGCCAACGGTCCGCCGGTTACACTGGCGATTGGCGTATTGGCAGGCAATTTGTACTCGATTGCGCCCACATCGATTGCAGTCCCCTTCACATCGGGCCTCGCATTACCGAAGAAGTCGGTGGTCGGGGCCACACCGTACGTTGGAGAACTGGTCGGGATGTGATCGATTGCCGGTGAACCAGCCACCAGCGCGTAGTTGCCGAGCGTGGCACCGCCAGCTGGGTTGGTGAGTGAAAGCGGGCCCCAAGTCATGTTGATCCAGTTATTGCCTTCGTCCACCGTCGCCGCCGGGGTCAAGTTGAAGATTGGGTTAGGCACGGTAGCATCAGAGATGCCCGGAGGCACATTCCAAAGTCCGCCGTTTCCGCCCTGAGCAATTGCCAGTTCCGGTGGAACCCGCGAGCCATTGCAGTACTGGCCCGCGAATGCCGGATTCAGATTCAAATTGCCCAGGCCAGCCGGAGTCTCCGAGGCATTGGTCAACGCTGAGTATGTTGGTTTGACCGTGAATCCTGAGGCATGGTTGCCCGGTCCTGTATCGCCGCGTACGCCGATGTCCCAGTAGCTCGATCCGTTAACGCATTGGCCGGTGGCTGACTGTCCTGTCAGTGCAGTTCCAGTCGTTGCTGGAACGCCACTATTGAAGACCGAGTTATACAGCGTGACCAGGTTCTGCTGATAGGCAGACTGCACATTGTTTCCCACACCAATGAAGAAGGTGCGGTTCTGCCAGATCAGATCGTTGGCCAGATACGGATTGGAGAAGCCGGCGCAACCGGGGTTATTCGTCGGGCACACCAGAGTTACTCCAGCCGGGTAAGCAGCGACCAGGTTAGAGCTGTTCGCCATGGTGACCACCCCAGCGGGTTGAGGAGCCGAGCTATTGCCTGACGTCGTTTGGTAGGTGGCGACGGGCGCGCTGGCCAGTGGAGCTCCAAGAGTATTGAAGAGCACTCCGGCCGTTGCCGTGGAGTCGTTGGAGGCGATTGTGTTATTGATGAGGTTGACTGCCAACGCATCTTGCAGCGATACTCCGGCGCCGTCCCATCCAGCAACGTTGTTGGTGATGATGTTATTCGTCACCTGAACCGAGTACCAGTTTTTGGGCGTTGTCGGGAAGCGCGGAATATCCGTGCCGTTTACTCCCTGCAGGCGAATGCCGCCGCCGCTGCCGGCTTCTGCTGCGTTGCCCATGATGAGGTTGGCGTTGATCACCAATCCGGGACCGGTACCATCCCCCAATCCAGGAGCGCAATCGACGTCGGTTACGCTGCCGCATTCGGTGCCTGGCGCTGCTCCGGGCAATGTTCCGTCAGGCGCAGTGGCCATCACAATGATTCCGCCGCCGTTGGTGGGAATGGTCGGGTTGAGACTCTGGTTAAAGATGATGGTGTTGTGCTCGATATCGCCGTTCTTGTTGAACCCGATATGCGCCACGCCGCCGCCGTCACCAGTGCTCATGTTGCCGCATACCCAGTTGTAGTTGAACTTGTAGTAGTCGGCTCCAGTGCAGAAGCTTACACCACCGGCCCCAGCCGGCGTACCGGAGAACAGTTCGTCGCCAATCGAGGTGTTCGACGTAACCGCGTTGTTGTGCACGTTGACATGCAGATCGAAGCAGTACGGCAGTTGCGTGTTGGCGATGTTGCTGGACTCGCAGGAGCCGGGATCCGTGTCAAGTGTTGTGCCGGCGAGGTACGCGTCGGGGCTTTCACCCTGGCCTACGTTGATGCCTCCAGAGAGGGTTCCAATATTCGCGTAGACCCGATTGTTGGCGATCTGCAGGTTATGCGCCCAGGCGTGGACGAAAATGCCTCCGCCGCCCTCCGAGGCGTCTGTGAGGGTCAGGCCATCGATGCTCGATGGGTTGCATTGGAAGTTGCTTGAATATGGGTTAGCGCCTCCGCCTCTGGTTGTGCAGTTGGCGGCCGTCAAATTAGTTGAACCGGTTGGGAAGGTAGCCTCGTTGGTAACTCCGAAGTAGTCTCCCGGTCCAGGATTCACGCCCTTGGCAACGACGGTGATTGCAGCTCCCTCGTAGGCGCCCATCAAAGTGGGCTCTGACAGGAGCTGTGCCAAGTTGCCATTGGTTGTGGTATCCCAGCCGACGATGCCTTCCAGCGGCAGGCGGTCAACCTGAGGGTTGTTAGAAACGCCGGTAAAGGCAGTCCATCCGGCAGCCTTTCCGCAGGTATATGTACCGGACGGATCGTAGGGATTGCCGGTCGAAAGCGGCGTGCCATTCAGCGCCAGGCCAAAGAGGCAATTGATCTGCCTGCGCCACGGGTCCATCTTGCCAGCGGGCTGTGCATTGGCGTCGATAGTGCTGGAGGCGGCGCCGACACCTTGCAGCCGGACGGGCTTCCACATGATCAGCATTTCCTGATAGTCGCCCGGAGGAATGATGATCATGTCGCCAGGCTCGGCCTTGTCGATAGCCTGCTGAATCGCGCCTGTCCCGTATGGGCTAAGCGGAGTCTGGCTGGCAGTGGCTGACAGCCATGTGGGCAGCTTGCCGCCAATGGTCACGGTTACAGTGTCGACGGATTGCTGACCAGCAGCAGTCGTCACCACGAGCTGGCCGCAGTATGCCGTTGAGCCGCCATACTGGGTCTGTTGCTGCACGGCGCACTGTTGCACGCCATTTGTACCGCCAACTGACGGCACAGTAACAGTGATTTGTGTGTCGCTCCAGTTCTGGATCGGGGCAGTAACTCCACCGATGGTGACTGTACCCGCGGTGGCTCCGAAGCCATAGTGGCGCGTGGTATTCAGCTGATTGTACGGCGCGGTATGTGCCTGCGGCCCGGAGTAACCATAGTTGGTCACAACCTGGTCGCCCAGTGCTTTGATGGTGAGGGTAACGCCGGGCTTGCTGGCGTAAGGCCCGATTCCCTTGTCGCCGTCCACTTCACTGATGGCGGGTGTGGCGTTCGGGTAAGCGCAATCCGGATGGTTGTATCCAGCCGAGAAGGCTGAAGTCGGAACCACAGGAGTATCCAGATACTGGGTTTGGCCTGGCATATACGGCAGTTCATAGCAGAACTGGCTGTATGCTGGATTGAACAACGGATCGGGAGTGATTCCTGTTCCCTTGTCGTTCATGCAGAAGATCATCATGGTTGGCGAATAGCCGGTGGGATTGGGCGGATTGACTTCCCATGTGGAGTAAGTCATGCCGTCATAGTCGCCCCACCAATCGGAGTAGACGCGAGCGATTTCAGACCCGGTCCAATCCTTGATGGCGATCGGCATATTGGGCGGAGCAAACTTCTCACCAAACTGCGGCGAGAACGGATCGAACTCCGAAGTGAAATCGTCGGTGATCACGCCAGTGAACTTGGCGGCCTTGTGAGTTGAGGTGTAGATGTAGAACTTGGCAATGGCTCCGGCCTGATCATCCAGCGTAACTTCCTTGCGGTCGCAGAGGTTGCGCGTCGCACCAGCGAAAGGCGCCACCTGCTGGGACTCTGGGAAGAGGCTGATGTAGTCGGGCACGATGCGCGACTGACCGACGCAGGGCCATGTAGGCTCGGGGATGAACGCAGGGACGATCCCATTATTCGGGGATGCACCCAGGCTCTGGGTTGGATTCTGGGCGTTGTACTGGTTGTAAGCGCTAGCCACCTGGGCCTGATCGGGGATGATGAATATGTTGCCGAGGCCGCCGAACTGCTGAGTTACCGGCGCGATGAAGTTGTCGCCGATCAGGATGTTCTTGTCCTCTTCTTTCACAATCTCGTAGCCCGGAGGCGGCACCACTTCCACCACATACTTGCCCTTGGGGAGCATGGGAATGCCGGCATACAAATCGGTCGCGGGATCAGCAGTGCAGACGGTGCAGTTGCTGGCGGTCGGCTTTCCGGTCGTGTCCCTCGCGGTCACGCTGGGGAAAGAGTACATGCCGTCATACGGCGCGGGCTGCAACTGATTCCAGTTGTGCAAGCCGTCATAGCACTTGTACTGCGAGTTGTACGGCAGCGGCGTGGTGCTCCCGGTGCCGCCTTCGTGCATCACGTTGTTGTACAAATCCAGGTAATCCGGCTGATTTTCCAGCGAGAAATAGAAGAGGTCGCTGGTTGACTGGCCAGGGCAGCTCATGTTGGGAACATAGTTGTGCGTGGTCGGGTCCTGATAAAGACTGCCGTCAGGATTTTTGCGGAAACCCTGCGCCCAGTCATCCCAACTGCTGGTCTGTGTAGTGTCTACCAGTTTCAGGGTCGGGGTAACGCCATCGGCCGCTGTTCCCTCCTGGTAGAGGTTGATGGTCACATGCGGAACCAGAGGCTCCCACTGGGTTTGAACAAGCATATACGGGTCGTCGAAGGGGCGTGTGGAAGCATACACCACATGTCCCTTGATGCCTCCGTTCTCGCCCGGCGTGTAAGGAGCTTTGCCGAACTCGACAAAGTTGTTCTCACCGGAGTAGCCCTGCCAGCCTTCCACTCCAAACCAGGGGGGGTCGATGCGGCCCGTGGAAACACCCGGTCCGCTGGGCGAAGGTCCATTCATGATCGAGGCGTTGCCGCAATCCGCGGTAGCGCAATAAACCGCTCCTGGAATGGACAAGTCCTTCGGCAAAGGATTCTGTTCAGCCGTATTGGCCAGGAAGTTGTAAGGATCTGCGCCTCCGCTTGAGGCGGTTCCGCACAACGGGTAGCCGGGTGACGTCTGACCGCACGAGGTTGTGCCGTCCGCCGGTCCGCCCGAGTCGTAAACGGTATGGATACCGGTGTTCTTGTAGCGAGTCGTATCCGTTTCAACCACGTACCAGTTGAAGAGTGGGAACTCCTCGTTGAAGTTGGCCGTTCCGGTAAAGTCTGTCGTCAAGTTATTGGACATACTGCCATCCCGGTACCGGACGCTGACCGGCGCAAAGGGAATCCCCTCATCGGTCGCGGCATAAACACCGCTCTCCTGGGGATCGATGAACGTCTTGGTATAGATGTTTGCCTGCCACTGGTTGGCCGGAACATCTCCCATGTTGGTTGTGCTACCGCCGTTCAATCCAACAGGGAAGGAAAGGCCGTCCACAATCTGATCGTTCCACTGATCAAAAGTCGTGAGCCTCCAATTGCCGTTGGGCAAGCCAGTGAGAGTGAATGTGCCGTCGGCGTTGCACTTGGTGAATGCAAAGTCCTCGCCGTCAGGATCGCCCACGCTCACATAGCATTGGGTGAAGAAGAAGGAATCGCGCGAACCGCTGCTGTAGAGCCGCTCATCTGGCGTCCTGCTCATGCGCTCGGTCGTTACCTTGCCGGTTACACTACTGGAGCAGGTTGAACCGCTTGGCAGTGTGAGATTTGCATCCAGCCCGGCGCAGATTGGTTTCAATCGGGCATTGATAATCGCCGGGTTGGCAAAGCCGATATTCACGTGGTAATTGGCCGGACCAAACTCCTGGAAGTAATCCGGCTCGCCGATTCTGAGGAACGAATCGTGGGCCTTTTGTCCATCCAGAGTATTGGTCTGCAGCCACTCTTCACCCCGGGCGATACGGTCCGCTCCGGGAATAGCTTGAACGCTGAATCTGCCCGGCATCAGGTTCTTCACCACGGCTTCTCCAGCCAGCGGGGAGAGTGTAACACCGTCCGATTCATACTTGGGGCAGGTCACGATCATGCCTGTGATGCCCTGCCCTTGCTTGGAGATGGGGCAGGCGTTCTTTCCCGTAGCTGGGTCGATGTAGCCGTCAAGGCTGTTCGACAGCGGCTGGTTGAACATGTCATAGGTCATCTGGCCGGTCACATCGCCAGAACCGCCCATGTCATCCCACAGGAGGATATTGAATCCACCCAAACCCGGCTCGTTGGTCGCCAGCACGTCGATTCCGCCGCCGGAATCCTGCTCGCCATTGAGCGGGAAATCATCCTCGAAGACGTTCACCGCCAAGGCAGCCGGCGGATAAGGATCCTGCTGCACCAGAACCGTGACAGCTGGGAACGAACCTGTGCAGGTTGTCGCTCCGATAGCTGGAGTGCAGGCAACCGGGACCGGCGCGCCGCCCATGCCGTGGCCGCAGCCGGCGGGCGTTGTCCCAGTCGTAACAGCACAAGCCGAAGTGTTTCCGGCGATGAACGGGTTCGCCGCGTCACCGGGCAGGACCGAAATGTAGTATCGTTTGCTCGGGTCCAGAACCACTTGATCGGGAGTTACTGCCGTTTTTTGCGTGCCGTTCGTCCGGCAAGCGCCATTACCCACATCGCAGACAGCGGGCACGTGCGCCCCCGAGGACGGATCGACCATCATCTGTCCCGATTCGCAGGAGACTGTTCCCGTGCAACCCTGAGCCACATAGGGCATATCACTGGTGTGGAAGTTGGTGCCAAGCAATGGAACTGTCCCGGCAGCCGTTTGGATACATCCCGCGGGCGGAGGATTGCTTGTGCAGTTGGGGCTGATATAGAAGCTTCTGTCTTCCTCAATGATCCAGCGATAGTCTGTCAGAACCGCGCCGGTCTTGGGGTCTTTGACTGTTACGTTCAGACCGCTGCCCTGCGGGAAGGTCAGTGTTACGGTTGCCGTTCCAGGGCTGATGGTTCCTTGCGAGTTTTGCGCCTGATAGGTGAACGTGTATATACCTGGCCCAGGCACAGTCGCGTTGAAGCCGCCGTTCGCGTCCATGTTCAGCGATAGGCCGCCTGAAGGAATCAAAGTGGAAGTGGCAACAGAGAGCGGATAACCAGCTCCGTCACTGTCAACAGACAGAACGCCGGGAGACGGAATCTTGATGTAGGTCGCCAGCTTGGACGTGTACCCGATGTTGCCAACGGTAATGCCGGTGGCCGATTCGATTGAAGCTGTATTCAGCGTTACCGTTGTTGTTGGACCATTGCCATTCGCCTGATAGACAAACGAGTCAGTGGTCGTGGGGGTTGCCGCGGACCAGCTCGCGTCCGGCGCATACGTGAAGGTACCGTTGGTATTGAGCGTGACCGCGCCATGTGCGGGCTGAGTAAGAACCGCAACGCCGTATACATTGACGTCGTTGGCGATTACGCCCTTGGAAGTATCCGCCACAGTGAATGCCACATTCGGAAGGATCGAGTTGTACGTATCCGGATTGGCAACTGCGGCAATGCCAAGCGCCGGGGCACTCGGCAGGCCTGATCCGTTGATGCCAATATAAGCCAGCATTCCGGAGTCGCGATTGACAGCGTTGCCTGACAGGCTCAACTCGCGATCATAGATCGGCAGCGCCGAAGCGCCCGATGCGGGAGCATTCACCATTACGTCGTAGGTTTTGCCCGCGGCCATGAACACTTCGCTCTGCACGCGGGGAGTGCCAGGCAGAGGATTGCCGTCTTCCGCAATCAACTGGAATCCGCCGACTGTGACCGGAGTTCCGGTCGCCGCTTGAATAGTTTGCGAACCGACGATTGAAGGCACGTGCATGTGCGAACCGGCATTCACGATGCGCACCAGTACTGTTCCTGTTCCCGTGGCTGGAACAAGCGTCGCCGGATTGGCAGTGAACAATGAGGATCCGGCTGCGCCCTTGCTGAACGCGACTCCATTGATCAGGTAATACAGTGGCTTGTAGTTCACCACCGGCGGATAACAAGTGTTATAGGTCGCTGAGCTTGGGTTGCCGCAACCGCCTGGCTGTCCAGACCATACATTGGTTTCCTGGAAACCCGAAGTGTTGATCGCGGTGCTGATCTGATTATTGAGAACGGGATCAATCTCGCTCAGGATCAACGGCACTTCCGCATCGTAGGTCACGGCAGCGTTTCTGCCGGCAGCCGCCGGATAGGCAGTGCCCGGAGCAGTCTCGACACCGGCTGCCGACGTTGGCGGTGTTGTCACCACCAAAATGCCGTACAGGCCCATCGTCCCCTGGATGGAAGGATGAGTGCCCGATTCAATCAGGTACGTGCCGGGTCGTGGCGCTTTCCAGGTCAGGGCCGTCGTAGCTCCCTGCGCCACCTCCGTGCCAAACGATTGCACGCGAGGCCCTTGCGCCGGCGGATTAAAGCTTCCTGGCGCTCCGGCTGTTGGCCACGTAACCGTCAGATCGGCGTGGCTGGGGCTCGGCGTCGTTGTTCTCTTTGTAACGTCGCCAAGACCGCCTCCCAGCTGGCCCACAATCATCAGCGAAGTAGGCACAGTGTTGCCATTCGCAAACGAGAGGTTGTTCGTCAGGCTGATCGTCAGATCCTGTCCATAAGGAACAGTGATCACAACGGGAGACCAGCCTGCCGCCCCTTTGTTGGTGGCCGCGCAACTCTGGCTTCCACTTGTCGGCGCTGTGCCTGTTACGCCATTACACGTATAACCCCACATCGGCACATTCGTACCGTCGGGCATTGCGATGCTGGTTGGCGCAGCGGTCAGATTCACCGTCTGCTGCGCGCGGACCAGGCCTGCTCCGAGGAGGAGAACGGTTGCCGCAGTTACCGCTGCCTTCAGATTCGTCGTAAGTTGATTGAATCGCATATCTCTCTTCTCCTCGGTGTCAATTCTGTTCATCAATAACAAATTCCCGGCTATCGACCAGCATCATCATCATCATTCCGCCAGGAAATACATTGTTGGTGGTAATTTCACGTTCGTTGTGCGAGTGCCACATGAAAGCCCAGCCCCGCTCGTTGGAAGGATTGCCCTGGAAGTTGGCGGGGAGGAATGTGCTGGTAGGCCCCGTGGCGCGGGTGGTTGCATCCGGCCCCAGATAGGGGCTGCCGCTATACCAGACGCCATTCGTGAAGATGTCCGGATCGGGTAGAGTTACTGGGCCTCCAGCCGCAACATCGCCAAAGGGAGCAGCCTGCAGCGGCTTGTTGTGATCCTGGCACCACTCGTAATAGTTGATCGCCTTTGGTGAGCCGGTGTTGTAGCCGTCCACATCGGGTGTGCAGGTAAGTTTCGCCGCGGCGTCGATGGAACCAGGATTGTGCCCATACATATCCCAGTTCAACCCTCTGCCCGTGAAGTAGAAAATCCCGTCAAAGGCCAATCCTGGAGTCGTTGTAGTCGTGAACAACAGCGGTCCGGCAAGACTGTTCGGATCGGTAGCGCTTAGAATCAGGTTTCCATCGCGGCCCAGAATGCGGACATGGTTGGCGTGCTCATGGAACGGATGCTGCCACCTCCCCTGACCGATGACGCGCAGAAGCACCTGTTCGCCAGGATGCATATGGGGATTGCCATTATACGGCTGGTGCGGATACTCGAGCGCATAGTTAGGATCCATGAGATCAGGCATCGACCTTCCGTTGATCATGAAATACGAAGGATGGTAGGGTTCCGTCGGAACCGATAGACTGCATCCCGCGTTGCCCGCAGTGCATCCTGCAAGAGCCGTCACCTGCGCCAAGGCCTGATTGTGGATATTCGCATCCATCTCAGCGAATTGGAAGAGATACTCGCGGTCATAACAGGTCTTTGGGTTGTCGTATGCAGACAGGGAAAGGCGAGCGTCAGGTTCACCCCAAGTTGACTGGGCCAGCGCATTTCCTCCTGGATTGGCGACCGGAAGTCCGGCCGAGCATACGGCGGGGACATGGGCCGGAAGCACGATCACCGCGCCATACAAGCCCATCTCCACCTGAAGGTCGCCCTGGGTTCCGCTGTAATAGGCCCGAGTGCCAGGCGATGATGCTGTGAATGTGTAGGTGACCGTGCCGCCCGGCGCAGCCTCCTGCGTAAGCAAACCCGCCACGCCTCCCGACGTCGTCACCGTGAAGCCGGGAAACAAAATGGACGTATTGCCGGCTGCCGCGGGCAAACCGTTCGTGAGGGTTACTGTGACTGTCTGCCCTTCCGTGACGATCAGCGTGGGACCAGGAACCTGCATACTCGGACAGCCGATGCTGCTAGGCGAGATCGAAGCTGGCGCAAAACCAGCTGGTGCGCCGTTGCAGCCGTACCCCCATGCATAAACAGACGATCCGTCCGGTTGGTTCAGGTAAGAGGTTTGGGCAGTCAGGCTGAATGTTGCTGTGCCCCCGCCTCCGCCAGTGATTCCTGGAGCAGCAGCGTAAGCCGTCGCCGTGACCGAAGCCACTGCCACTATCGCCGCCAGAAGCAGTTGTATCTTCAAAAGCGCGTTTTTCATCTTCATCGGCCTCATCGCTGTTCTCCTAATTGATGTGGACTTCTGTCATCAGACCGCCGAAGTTTTCGGCGTCGTTTGACAGATGGTCAAGTTGCGGTGTGTACAGGTAAAACACGCTGCCTGACGGATACAGTGATTTGTTGCTGGCATCCAGAATCACGTCCAGCGATTCGCCTCCGGCCAGGGTGATCGAATTGCTGTAGTAGTCCATGTTGTTTCCAGCCTGGTCCCGAAGCAGTTTGGCATTGAGCGCGACGACATGCATCGGAATCCCCAGCGACGCCAAGGTCTGATACTCCGTAACATCCAGATCGGAGATGCGCAGCAGCGCTTTTCCGCCTGCCGGAATATTGATGATTGACGGCAGAGGCTGCGAGAAGTGGCTTCGGCCATCTGAAGTTTGCGTCTGCAGCGGGCCGGGAGTGACCGTATCGGGATAACTCCTCCCGTTCAGAAGGAAGTATTTGTCCTTCATATCCACGAAGGCTTCGGGGTTGAATGTCATCCCGACAAAATGGAAGTTGGGGTCAAAGCCGTGGATTTGGAGAGGATACTCAACGTCGTAGGAGGTCGAACCATCGCCATCGTTGTAGGCATACTTATAGGGGCTGCCGGTCAATGGGTCGACGGATTGAGCTACGTTGTTCGAACTTGCGGGCAAAGGGTTGGAGCACAGAATATCGTCTTTTGAGTTGCAGGCCGTGCGCGGATCAGCCTGCTGCAGTTGCAGCGCCGAATAAAGGCTGGTTCCGGTCAGAACGCGATTCTGCCTGGGCCGCACGTAGATCTGCCCCACCATGCCCATCTGCAAGTGTTCGGGAGGGGTGATATGGCAGTGCCAGAAGTAAGTGCCAGCATCGGGCGCCAGATAGTAATAAGTGAAGCTGCCGCCGATGTTGATGGCAATTGACGCATCCGGAACGCCGTCATAGAACGACGAGGCATTGGGATAGCCGTGGAAATGGACCGTGTGCTGCTCAAAAAGATCCGGCCGCATGATCATGCCCACGTTGCTGAGCGTGAGGAAGAATTCGTCATCTTCATCGATCGCCATCAGCGGGGCGGGAATGTTGCCATTCATCACGCCAATGTCCATGATCTGGCGCGGGTCAACGTGCCCATCCAAACCAGATGATGGGATCTTGGGGGCACAGGTTGGATCGGAAAGGCAATCCAGGTCGGGAGTCAGTCCAACCGCTCCATTCCAGCTAAACGAGGGAGCTGTGTTGACGTCGCCCACTGAGTAGGGAACAGCAGTGGCTCCATCCGTGGTTGCCGGGTCTCCCGGCGCCAGCGTACTCGGATAGGTGGTATTGAAAATGTTGGGGAATTGCGTGCCAGGCTTGCCAGCGGCCATATCGGCAAGCCCCGACAAAGGTCCAAACGAGAACATGAAGGTCTGTGTCCCGTCGGCCATCGTCGAGTAGCCATCGCCACCAGAGATCTGCTGGCATTTGATAGCGCCATTCACGCTTGAACCCGGAACCAGAAATCCATTGGAACCGGGAACGAACTTGGTTGGGCCACTATATGCAGGCTCTGCATTATTGACGCCCGTGTTGCTTGGATCAGGATGAGTGACTGTGCTGGTGGGACATTGAACCCTGAATGATTGTGCTGTTGCTGACGAAACTGCGATGCAGACGATCGCCAGTACAGACAGAACCGATCCCGCGAATCGACTTGACATGTGACCTCCTCCTTCCCCGCTGACGGCGTCGTTCTTTTAAAGGCGGGGTATGTGAACGCCGTCCCATGGTGTTGACAGTGTTGGCGAGAAGCAGAACTTCGCACGTTGCGCATTCGCAAATAGATAAAATTTTCTGAGTTCCGCGATTTTATACTTCCGAATGAGGGCTTTTTCTGCGCTATCCAGCGCGTCTAAATGTAAAGCAGGCGATAATTCTCTGTCGCTTATTGATCTGGAGCAAAGAACCGGCGCCGAAGGAAGTTCATCTTAAATTGACAGATTACGAGCGCCATCAGGCACGAGGCGATATGAAAAATTCGATCATTTTGTTGTTCGTGTTGACCACCGTATTTGCCGTAAACCCTGTTGCGGCTGAAAGCGCTGAACACGCTTACAAAGTCGGTGATGCCGCCGAAAAAAAGAATGACTACAATGCCGCTTATGATGCTTATAAGCTCGCTCATGAAAAGAAAATGGAAGACCCCAAGTACCTGGCTGCCTTCCTCCGCATGCGATTCTACGCCGGCGAACAGCACATTCATGCCGGCCAGCAGTTACGCAGTACTGGCAAATTGCAGGAGGCGATGACCGAGTTCCGTCAAGCGGGTGAGATCGATGCCACTAACTTTGAGGCGATCCAGGAGGTTAATCGCACGACCGATATGATTCGGAAACAGGCCGAGGCGAAGGATAATTCGAATCAGAAAGCGCAATCTTCTTTGGAAAAGGACGCTGAAAACGCCGCCGGACCGGTAACGCTGGATTTCAAGTCCGATATGCCCGTCACGCTGCACCTGGATACAACCACTGACGTGGTATACAAAACGATAGCGAAACTCGCGGGGATCAATGTGCTGATCGATCCCGAGTATAAACCTCAAAAGATTAGCTTCGATTTGAAGGACGTGAGCATCCGCAACGCCATTGATATGCTCGCCATGCAATCCAAAACCTTTTGGCGTCCCCTGTCGCCGAATACGATCATGGTTACCGCCGACACCGCATCCAAGCGGAAGGAATTCGAACAGAATGTGATGAAGACATTCTACCTGCGCAACTCTGCTACGCAGAGCGATTTGCAGCAAGCAGCCGGAACTCTCAAGGCTATCCTCGACATTAGCCGCATCCAGTTAACTCCGGAACAGAGATCCCTTACACTG
>Ga0182014_10002403_pt1 | contig 23665 bp, 23 predicted proteins | sample 612S2DmetaG_FD_120489 | JGI IMG/M metagenome (GOLD analysis project Ga0182014, IMG submission 120489) | Permafrost microbial communities from Stordalen Mire, Sweden - 612S2D metaG | ecosystem: Environmental > Terrestrial > Soil > Wetlands > Permafrost | place: Sweden: Stordalen | collected...
ACCGGCGTGCGCCGGCATGACGGGTGGGGTGGTTGGGGGGAAGGTGTGGAGTGGGCGGGTGTCGCGGGTGAGGGTGGTGGAGTGAGGTTGGGGGATGCAAGTTCGTGGCCGGGGCGAAGAAGATTCCGGGTCGGCGCGGCTGCGCCGCTTGCCCGGAATGACGGTGGGGGTGGTGCACGCACCAAACTGATGGGGTGCAGGGCATCATGCCCTGCCAGGGGTCCAGGGGACGGCGTCCCCTGGTGGGTCCAGGGCGAAGCCTTGGGGCTTATAAAGTCCGCTTCGGTTTCATCGTGTCGGGGATGGTAAAGCCCAGGTGTAAAAAGCTGTCGCGCATGTGTTTGGGCAGGGGGGCTTCGACGGTTAGGGTGCCGCCGTCCGGGTGCGGGAATGATAACCGCCGCGCGTGCAAATGCAGTTGCGGAGCAAAACCGTCGGCGAAGGCCTGGCCGTAGGCGGCGTCACCCAAAATGGGGGTGCCGAGGGCGAGCATGTGGGCGCGCAGCTGGTGCATGCGGCCGGTTTGGGGTTGCAGTTCCACCCAGGCGAATTTTTTGCCGGCGTATTCCACCACGCGGTAGGCGGTGACGGCTTTCAGGGCTTCGGGGTCTTTGCGGTTGGCGGGTTCGGAGCGCGAGGTGCCGCCGAATTCGACGCGGACGAGGGGCAGGTCGATGCGGCCTTCCAGCACGTCCGGCACGCCCCAGACGAGCGCCCAGTAGGTTTTTTCCACGTCGCGGCCGCGGAAGGCGGTGGCGAGTTTGCTGGCTGGTTTTACGCCGCGCGCCAGGAGCAGCACGCCGGAGGTGTCGCGGTCCAGCCGGTGGACGAGTTTGGGGCGCTCGGTGCCGTCGAAGCGCAGGGCGTCTAGCATGCCATCAAGATGCACGGCGATGCCGCTGCCGCCCTGGCTGGCGAGCCCGGCGGGTTTGTTGAGCACGATGACCGATTCGTCGCGGTAGAGGATCATGGCCTCGAGGTCGCGGATCATGTGCGGGTCCATGGTCATGACATGGCGGACTTTGGGCATTTCCTTCGGCGGGATGATTTCCGGCACGATGACGGTGTCACCCAAGGCCAGGCGCGTGTTGGCCTCGGCCTTGGCGCCATTCACGCGGATTTTGCCGGCGCGCAGGAATTTTTGGATATGCGCCTGGGTCAGGCCCTCGACTTGGCGGCGCAGAAAACGGTCGAGGCGGGAGTCTGCCCCGGCTTCGGTAACTTCGAAAGTGTGGTTCATGCGCCCTCTTCGCGCAATTTCGCCCAATAAGCGAGCCTCTTGGCGATTTCGCGCTCAAAACCGCGCTGCACGGGGCGGTAGAAGTCGGGCCGGCCCATGCCTTCGGGGAAATAATTGTCGCCCGAAAAACCCTCGTCGGTGTCGTGGTCGTAAGTGTAGCCCTCGCCGTAACCGAGGTTTTTCATCAGCTTGGTGGGGGCGTTGAGGATGTTTTGCGGGGGCATCAGGCTGCCGGTCTCCTTGGCGGCGCGGTTGGCGGCACCCAGGGCCTTGTAGGCGGCGTTGGATTTGGGGGCGGTGGCCAGGTAGAGCACGGCCTGGGCGATGCAAAGCTCGCCCTCGGGGGAGCCCAGGCGCTCGTAGGCGTCCCACGCGGCGAGGGCTTGCACCAAAGCTTGCGGGTCGGCGAGGCCGATGTCCTCGGAGGCGAAGCGGGTGATGCGCCGGGCGATGAAGCGGGGGTCCTCGCCGCCGGCGAACATGCGGGCGAGCCAGTAGAGGGCGGCGTCGGCGTCGGAGCCGCGCATGGATTTATGCAGGGCGCTGATGAGGTTGTAGTGCTCCTCGCGGTCGCGGTCATACAGGGCGGCGCGGCGGGAGAGGAGGCGGCTTAAATCTTCTTCATTTAAATTTAAAGTCTCGGCGCTGGGGAGCGAGAAGAGCTGTTCGGCCATGTTGAGCAAAGCGCGGCCGTCGCCGTCGGCCATGGCGCGGAGCATGGCGCGGGCCTGGGGGGTGAGGGGGAGTTGTTGCCCGGTTTCGGTTTCGGCGCGGTGCAGGAGGAGTTCCATGGCGTCGTCATCGAGGCGGCGGAGGACGAGCACCTGGCAGCGGGAGAGCAGCGCGCCGTTGAGGGCGAAGGAGGGGTTCTCGGTGGTGGCGCCGATGAGGATGATGGTGCCGGCTTCCACGACGGGGAGAAAGGCGTCCTGCTGGGCGCGGTTGAAGCGGTGGATTTCGTCGACGAAAAGCAGCGTGGCACGGCCTGCGCGCTTGAGTTTGAGGGCGTCGTCGAACACGCGCTTGAGGTCGGCGACGCCGGAGAACACGGCGGAGATTTGCGTGAAATGCAGGTTGGCGCCGGCGGCGAGCAGGCGGGCGATGGTGGTTTTGCCGACGCCGGGCGGGCCCCAGAGGATGAGCGAGGCGAGGGAGCCGCGGGCGAGCATGCCGGTAAGGCTGCCCTGCGGGCCAAGCAGATGCTCCTGGCCGGCGATGTCGCCCAAGGCGCGCGGGCGCAGGCGTTCGGCCAGCGGCTGGCCCTGGGTTGGGGCCGTAGCGGGTTCGGCGGGGGCGAACAGATCATCCTCGGACATGGGGCATTGTAGACCGCGCGGGGCGGGGATTGAAGCGGGGGCCGCGTTGCACTTTCGCCGTTGCGGGTGCAGGATGATGCTGCGCTGCACATCATCGGCCCGCGTGGCTGTGTGAGGCAAGCGGAAGTTAGAATTTCCGATCAGCAAGCGATGAAAGAAGTCCGATGAAACTATTTAAAATGACTGGATTTGCCGCGGCCGGTTTGCTGCTGGCGGCGGCGGCGGCAGGGGCGGCGACGCCCCCCGCATTGTACACCCAGGCGCAAGCCACCGCCGGTGCGGCCGTGTACGCTACGAGTTGCGCCATGTGCCATGGCGCCGACCTGAAAGGCCAAGCGGGGCCCGCGCTGCTGGGGCAGGCCTTTGCCGCGCCGGGCAATAAATACACGGTAGGCTCGGTGTTCACCGAGATTGCCCAGCAGATGCCGGTGAGTGCGCCGGGCAGCCTGACGCATGAGCAGTATGCCGACATCATGGCGTATATTTTGAGCAAGAACGGCTATCCGGCCGGGACGGTTGCACTGGACTATACGGCGGGGATGGCTTCGACCGAGCCGCTGGTTTCTCAGGTTAAATAATGTAACAGGGCTGCCGCCTGGGTAACGCCCGGGCGGCAGCTTTTATTTGGGCAACTGCATCCAGAACGGCGGTTTGGGTTGTAGCCGGGCGGATGCGGCGGTTAAGTTTTTGCCCAGTGAATCCAGCCGCAGAGTCGCCAGGGCCAGGTGTCCGGCGGCCGAGCCTAATGTGCCAACCTCCACACCATCGGCCAATACCGGCGTTCCAGGCGGCGGGGCTGCCTCGCTGCAGAGCACGGGGATGAGCCGGCGTTTGACGAGGCCGCGGTATTTGGTGCGCGCGGTCAGTTCCTGGCCCATGTAGCAGCCTTTGTCCCAGGCGACGCCGTTCAGCTCGTCGAACCCCGCCTCCAGCAGCAAGGTTTTTTCCACTTCCAGGTCCGGCGGGCCGTCTGGCAGGCCGAGGGCGATGCGGTGCGCGGTGTAATCGGCGGCCGTGGCGTTGGTGGTGAGCTTGGTCTCGCTGAGGGAACGGAACCCGGCCTCGTGCAGACGCGGGTCCGGCGCGGTGATGGGCACGAAGGGCGGCACCCCGCCCCAGGCGGCGTAGACGTGGAATGTGTCCGAGACATCCGCCAGTTCCACCGCCGCGCGCAGTTTGAAGCGCTTCAGGCGGGTGAGCAGGCCGGGCAGCGCCTCGTGCGGGGCCTCCAACAGCAGGTGGTCGTCCTCGGCGTACACGAAGAAATCACACAGATAGCGGCCCTGCGGCGTGAGCAGGGCTGCCCACACCGCCTGCCCTGGGACGGCGCGGCTTACGTCGTTGGAGACCAGGCCATTGAGGAAGCTGACGCGATCGGCGCCGGTGAGGGAAATAACGCCGCGATGCGGCAGGTGCGCGAGGTTGGTCATGGGATGAAAATGGGCGCTTGGCGCGGGGGCCGCAAGCCGTGCTAGACGCTTCGGTAATGCGAATCCTATTTATAACCTCGTCGCGTATCGGCGACGCCGTGATTTCCTGCGGCATTCTGGAACGCTTACGGCTGGAGCATCCGCGCGCGCGGTTCACCGTGGCCTGCGGCGTGGTGGCGGCCGGGGTGTTTGCCCGTATGCCGGGGCTGGAGGAGCTGATTGTCTTCGAGAAGGAAGGTTTCGATCTGCATTGGCTGCGGCTGTGGCCACGGCTGGTGAAGCGGGTCTGGAATCAGGTGGTGGACGTGCGCGGTTCCGGCATTTCGCTGTTTCTCGCGGCCGGGCGGCGCAAAATCCTTAAAGGCGGGCGGCGGCCAGGGCGGCGGTATGAGCAGCTGGGCGCGGCCATGGGGTTTTCCCCCGCCCCCTTGCCGGTGGCCTGGACGGCGCCGGAGGACGAGGCCAAAGCCGCCGCGCTGCTGGGTGATGGCCCGGTGATCGGGCTTGGCCCCACGGCGAATTGGGCCGGGAAAATCTGGCCGCCGGAGCGTTTCGTGGCGGTGTATCAGGCACTTTTGGCGCAATTTCCCGGTGCGCGGGTGGCGGTGTTCGCCGGGCCGGGGGGGCAAGAGCGTGCTTTGGCCGCTCCGGTGCTGGCGGCGTTGCCGGGCGCTATCGACCTGGTGGGCAACCTCACGCTTGCGGAAGTAGCCGCCTGCCTGCGCCGGTGCACCATTTTTATAGGGAATGATTCCGGGCTGATGCATATCGCCGCTGCGGCCGGGGCGCCGACCTTGGGGTTGTTTGGCCGTTCGCGCGCCGATGAATACGCCCCCGCCGGCTTGCGCACCGCCGTGGCCATTGCCCCCGGCCCAGCGGGTGCCGCGCCGATGGAGGGGCTGGCGGTGGAAACGGTGATCGCCGCGGCGCGGGAGTTGCTATGCGCATAGCCCAGATCACCGCGGGCGCTACCTCTACCGGCACGGGCTTGCTCTATGAGCGCATGACGCTGCTGCTGTCGCAATCCGGGCAGCAGATTTTTCCCATTATCGACCACGACCCCGGCCATGAAGTGCGCTTGCGTGCCGCGGCGCTTACGCCAACAGTGCTCGACTTTGGCGGGCTGCTGGATTTTTCCACCAAAAAAGGCATCCGCCAGGTATTGAAGGCGCAAAAGGCCCAGATTGCCCTGGCCTGGACCGGCCGCGCCGCCGGGTTTCTGCCGGATGGGCCGTGGATCAAAATTGGCCGGATGGATGGCTACCACGGCTTTCATGAGTTCGGGCATTGCGCGTATCTGGCCGGGAGCACGCGCAATATCGCCAGCTACATTGCCGCGTCCGGGTTTCCCAAGGCGAACGTGCTGTATCTGCCCGACTTCGTGGACGATTTCTCCCGCGAGGATCCGGTGAGCCGCGCCACGCTGGGGGTGCCGGAGGAGGCGCCGCTGCTGCTCGGACTGGGGCCGCTGCACCGGGCCAATGGCTTTGACATGCTGATCCGCGCGGTGGCGCTGCTGCCGGACATGTATTGCGTGATCGCGGGCGAGGGGCCGGAGCGCGCGGCGCTGACCCGGTTGATCGGCGAATTGAGCCTGGGCGAGCGGGTGCGGTTGGTGGGCGAGCGGCGCGATACCGGGGCGTTGTTGAAGGCGGCTGATGTGTTTGTGTGTCCCTCGCGGCTGGCGCCGCTGGGCTCGGCGGTACTGGAGGCGTTTTCAGCGCAGACGCCGGTGCTGGCGGCGAATGTTGAAGGTGCCACCGGAGTGATCCGCGATGGCGAGGAAGGCCTGCTGGTGCCGGTGAACGACCCTGCCGCCCTGGCATCCGCCGCGCGGCAGATATTTGATGATATGCGCCTGCGGGTGAAACTGGCGCTGGCGGCGCGGCAGCGGTTCGTCGAGGAGTTCTCGCAAAAAGCCGTGCTGGCGGCGTGGCTGGAAGTTCTGCAAAAACTGGCGCCATGATGCGGTGCGCGTAATAACATTTATTCAAACTTGAGGCTGCGATGAGTTTCGATCTTCTTTTGCAAAACGGCACGCTGGTTCTTCCCTGGGGGGAGGTGCAGGCGGATATCGGCGTGCGCGCTGGGCACATTGTTGCCATTGGTAAAAATCTTGGCGCCGGCCGCGAAGTATTCGATGCCTCGCATCTGCACGTGCTCCCCGGCGTGATCGATCCGCATGTGCATTTCCGTGACGGCGGGATGGGCGGCATTGCGGGTGTTGAAGATATGCGCTCCGGCACTTTAGGTGCGGTGCTGGGCGGCGTGACTTGCGTGTTCGACATGCCCAATACCAATCCGGCGGCCACCGATGTGGAGAATTTGACGCGCAAGCACGACTACATTGCCGGGCGGGCGTATTGCGATGTTGGCATTTATGTTGGCGCCAACAAGGAAAACATCGACCAGTTGGGCGTGATGGAGAGCATGCCGGGCGTGTGCGGCATCAAGGTTTTCGCGGGGTCCTCCACGGGTAATTTGCTGGTCGAGGATGACGCGAGCATCGAGCGCGTGCTGCGCAGCGGGCGGCGGCGCGTGGCGTTTCATGCCGAGGACGAGTACCGTTTGGTTGAGCGCAAATCCCGCTTTACCTGCGGCGATCCGTATTCCAGCCACGCCGAATGGCGCGACCCGGAATGCGCGTTTCTCGGCACGCGGCGCGTGGCGGCTCTGGCGTATAAAACCGGGCGGCCGGTGCATATTCTGCATGTTTCTACCGAGGAAGAGTTTGGCTACCTGAAGGATTACCGCGAACTGGTGACCACCGAGGTGCTGCTGAATCACCTCGTGCAATCCGCGCCGGATATTTACGACCGGCTGGGGCCGTATGGCGTGATGAACCCGCCGGTGCGCGATGAGCGCCACCGCCTAGCCGCCTGGGCCGCGGTGGTGGATGGCACGGTGGATACGCTGGCCAGCGACCATGCGCCGCACTCGAAAGAGGCGAAAGAGAAACCGTGGCCGAACTGCGCCTCGGGCATGACCGGGGTGCAGACGCTGCTGCCGATGATGCTGGAGCAGGTTGCTAAGGGCCGCCTCTCGCTGCTGCGGCTGACGGATTTGATGTGTGCCGGGCCGGCGCGGGTTTATGGCGCGGTGAACAAGGGGCGGATTGCGGCTGGGTATGACGCGGATTTTTCTATTGTCGATTTGCGGGCGACGCGGAAAATCGAGAAATCCTGGATTGCCAGCCAGTGCGGCTGGACGCCGTTCGAGGGGGTTAGTTGCACCGGCTGGCCGGTGGCGACCGTGGTGCGCGGGCATGTGGTGATGCGCGACGGCGCGGTGGCGGACGAACCGCTGGGCCGGGCGATGAGTTTCAGGTCTTAAACCTTACCACTCCACGAAAACCACCCCTGGCGCGCCATTGCCGCCGGTGCCGGTTCTGCCCGCACCGGCGCCGCCGCCGCCCGCGCCAAAGCCGGTGCCGCCGAGGCCGCTGACACCCGCCTGGCCGCACAAGGTTTTGGCGGGGAGGTTGTTGGCGCCTTGTGCGTTTACCCCGGCGTTGTTGAGTAGAATTCCGCCACCGCCGCCACCGCCCCCGCCGCCGCCTTCGCAGGCATTACCGGTGGCATCCGTGCCGCCTGCGCCAAAGGCTCCGCCCTGGCCGCCAGCCCCGGCGGAGATCGTGAGCCGGCTGTAGTCGAAAGCCGGGAAGGGGGCTCCGGCGCCGCCGTTGGTGCCGTCTGTGCCGTCCTCGGTATCCATGGCCGGTAATCCGGCTTGGCCCGGTGCGCCGCCGCTGGCACCCATGCCGCCGGCCCCGGCGTCGAACCCGGTTTGGTATGTGCCGCCGCCACCGCCACCGCCGCCGTTATTGCCGCTGCCGCCGGCTCGCGCCTGCCCGCCGTTGCCGCCGCCGGCGGTGATGTTGCCGAAGACCGAGGCCGCGCCGGCGCCGCCGGGCTGGTTGAACCGCTGCGCCCCGCCGCCCGGCGAGCCAAGCTGCACGTTAAGCGGGGCGTCGGGGATTGGCAGTGTGCTGTCTATGACCATGCCCGAGCCACCGCCCGCCCCGCCGGTGCCGGTTGCCAATGTGGACGAGCCGCCGCCGCCGCCGCCGGCCACCAGCACGTGCAGGGCGCCGCTGCCTGGAGGTGGGAGCCAGAGGCCGGAGGTCCAGTTGGGGTAGTTTTGGCAGGCGCTGCCCAGGTTGGCGCCGAAAATCGCGCAGCCGTGCAGGCCGGTTGCCGCGCCGCTAATTTTTTGCGCCGGGGCAACCGTAACCGCCATGATGACGCTGCCGGTGTTTCCGGCGAAAGCGGCATCGTTGAAGCCGAGTTGCAACTGGGTGGCGCCTTGGGGAACCTGCACCTGGACCGGGCCGTTGCCGGGGGCAAACGGGGCGCCTACGAGCTGGCCGGTGGTGTCGGTAAAGGCAGCCACGAGCGCGCCGGGTGCAACCGGTGCGGAGGTGACGTATTTTGTTGGTAGCACCTCGCCCGCTACTTTGGTTGCACCTATTGCGCTGGTCTGGCCGGAGACATAGCGGAAGATCAGCATTTGGCCGGGTGCTGCGCCCAGTCCGGCGAGGGTGAGCACCGTGGGGCCGCTGCCATCCTGCTGGCCGAACTTGTAGGCGCTGTTCAGGCCGCCTGCCTGCCACTCCCACGGCATGGCGGTGCCAGGGACTGTGTAGTGCCCTTTGTAGATGAGCGTGACGCTGGGCGCGGACATGCGGGATTTGAGCGCCGTGACGCGCGCCTGCGTCAGCCGTGCCGCATAGCCGAAGTTGATGAACACTTGACCGCCGCCATGGGTGGTGCAGGCTTTGCCGCGTTGGCGCGACCAGAGCTGCTGCTCGTGCTGGAATGCGGCCTGCGCGGCTGGGGGGAGCGTGGCGGTGAGCTGCTGGGTGAGCTGGGTTAGCGTGGCATCCGTGGCGGCGAAGTTTTGCGCCTGGCAGACGCCATTAGCAAAATCCGGGGCGCCGGCGGGGCAATCCGCCCGCGCGACATGCGCGCAGAGCAACAGGCCGATGATAACGAGGAATGAATATCGCATGAAAACTGCCTACCCGGTTATTGCGATGGTAAACAGTTTTTGGTGCGCGCAGCAATTGGTTTCAGCCGGGCAGGTAGCCGAGCAGTTCATCGGCGGACATCACATGGCCGTAGATCATGTTGATGATCTCAAGCTCTTTGCGGTGCAGCGCGTGGTCGCCCGCGGCGCAACCATCCTCGATGACGATGACGTCAAAGCTTTCATCCGCCAGGCTGCGCACGGTGGAGGAGATGCATTGGTCGGTGAAAATGCCGGCGCAGATGACGGTGGTGATGCCGAGGTTGGTTAGGATGAGGCGCAGATTGGTGCCGGTGAGGGCGGAATCGGTGGTTTTGGTGACCACGATTTCGTCGCCTTGGGGGGCGAGTGCGGCGATGATCTGCGAGGCGTGTTCGTCTTTCGGGAGGAGCAGATTGTTCCAGCCGGGTTTTTTCTGGCTGAGCGAACGGTCGCGGCCGTCATGCGTCTGGCAGGCGATGCGGGCGAACAACACCTCGTGCCCGCGTTCACGAAAGGCTTTGATGAGCTTTGCGTTGTTGGGGATGACAGTGTTGTGCATGCGGTCGTGGAAGGGTGTCCACGCGTCATAAGCGGCTTTTTCGGCGGGGGCTAGTTCCGCCGGATTCGGCCGTTCGAGGTAGGCATTTTGGACGTCGATGACCAGCAGGGCAGTTTTGCCTTTGACGAGAACGGGGTCCTCGGGCTCGGGCGCACCGGCGTAGTAAAGGGAGCGGTACGCGGTTTTCCAGTCGGTCATCTGCACTCCAATCAGCCGAGTTGTTTCTTCACCGCCTCATTAACCAGCGCCGGGTTGCCTTTGCCCGCCATGGCTTTCATCACCTGGCCGACGAAGAAGCCAAACAATTTGTCCTTGCCGGATTTGTATTCCGCGACTTTGTCCTGGTTTGCAGCCAGCACTTGCGTTACCGCGGCGTCGATGGCGCTGGTGTCGGTGACCTGGCGCAGGCCCTTGGCTTCCACGATGGCAGCCGGCATGGCGCCGGTTTCCACCATTTCCTCGAACACATCTTTCGCGATGCGGCCGTTGATGGTTTTGTCGCTGATGAGGTCGAGCAACTCGCCGAGCGCGGCGCCGGAGACCGGCGGGTTCTCGATGCTCTTGCCGGTGCGGTTCATGGCGGCGAAAAAGTCACCGGAAATCCAGTTGGCGGCGAGGCGGGCATCGCGGCCTTTGGCCACACTTTCGTAGAAATCCGCCATGGCCTGGTCGGCGACGAGCACGCCGGCATCGTAGAAGGGGATGCCGTAGTCATCGCAGAGGCGGCGGCGTTTTTCGTCGGGCAGTTCGGGCAGTTTTGCCTTCAGACCGGCAACAAAATCTTCCTCCAGCACCAGGGGGAGCAAGTCTGGTTCGGGAAAATACCTGTAGTCATGGGCATCTTCCTTGGAGCGCATGGAACGCGTCTCGCCGCGCGCGGGGTCGTAGAGCCGGGTTTCCTGGCGTACTTCGCCGCCGGATTCCCACACCTCGATCTGCCGCAGCGCCTCGGCCTCCACCGCGTGCATGACAAAGCGCACGGAGTTGACGTTCTTGATTTCGCAACGGGTGCGAAATTCCTCGCCCGCCTTGCGCACGGACACGTTCACGTCGGCGCGCATGGAGCCTTCTTCCATGTTGCCATCGCAGGTGCCGAGGTAACGCAAAATCTGGCGGATTTTGCGCAGGTAAGCGCCTGCCTCTTCCGGCGAGCGGATGTCTGGTTCGGAGACGATTTCCATCAGCGCCACGCCGGCGCGGTTGAGGTCGATGACGGATTTGGAGGCGTGCTGATCGTGCATCGACTTGCCCGCATCCTGCTCCAGATGCAGCCGCGTGATGCCGATGTGCTTGATGGTGCCATCCTGCAGTTCGATCTCGACATCGCCGGTGCCGACGATCGGGTGTTCGAACTGGCTGATCTGATACCCATTGGGTAGATCAGCGTAAAAATAGTTTTTGCGGTCAAAGCGCGAGACCAGATTTATCTGTGCTTTCAATCCCAAGCCGGTGCGCACGGCTTGCGCCACGCATTCACGGTTGATCACCGGGAGCATGCCGGGGAAGCCTGCGTCCACGAAGCTGACATGCGCGTTGGGCGCGCCGCCGTAAGTGGCCGAGGCGCCGGAGAAGAGTTTGGATTCCGAGATGACCTGCGCGTGGACTTCCAGCCCGCACACGACTTCCCAGGTTCCGGTTTTTCCTTCGAGGCTATAAGCCATTATTCCGCCCTCACGCTTGGCAGTGCCGTAAATCCGGCCGCGCGTTCCAGCGCCGCCGAGACCGCGAACACCGTCTCTTCATCGAAATGTTTGCCGATCACCTGCAAACCCAAAGGCAGCCCTTCGGCGCTCAGGCCAGCGGGCACGCTCATGGCGGGAACACCAGCGAGCGAGGCGGGCACGGTGAACACGTCGTTCAGATACATTGTCACCGGGTCATCCATTTTCTCGCCCAACCCAAACGCGGCGGAGGGGGCGGTGGGGGTGAGGATGGCGTCCACTTTGTCAAAAGCGTTATTGAAATCGCGCAAAATCAGGTTCCGTACTTTCTGCGCCTTCAGGTAATACGCGTCGTAATAGCCATGCGACAAAACATACGTGCCGATCATGATGCGCCGCTTTACCTCCGCCCCGAAACCAGCGGCGCGGGTGCGTTCGTACATGTCGATCAGGTCTTCGCCATCCACGCGCTTGCCAAAACGCACGCCGTCATAGCGCGCGAGGTTGGAGGAGGCTTCGGCCGGGGCGACGATGTAGTACACCGCGAGGCCGTATTTCGTGTGCGGGAGCGAGATGTCGATAATTTCCGCCCCCTGTTCGCGCAGGAGCAGAATACCTTTTTCCCACAGGGCGGCAATTTCGGCACTCATGCCGTCCATGCGGTATTCCGCCGGAATGCCGATGCGCAGGCCCTTCACGCCACGCGATAGCGCAGCAGTGAAATCCGGCACCGCGCGTTCGGCGCTGGTGGAATCATGCGTATCGAAGCCGGACATGGCGCCGAGCAAAATGGCGCAGTCTTCCACGGTGCGGGCCATCGGGCCTGCCTGGTCCAGTGAGGAGGCGAAGGCGACAATGCCGTAGCGCGAGCAGCGGCCGTAGGTGGGCTTGATGCCCGCCAACCCCGTGAACGAAGCCGGCTGGCGGATTGAGCCGCCGGTGTCCGTGCCCGTGGCGCCCAGCGCGAGCCGCGCGGCGACTGCCGCCGCCGAGCCGCCGGAGGAGCCGCCGGGGACCAGTTTGGCGTCCGAGCCGTTGCGCTTCCACGGGTTTTCCACCGGGCCGTAACCGGAGGTGATGTTGGACGAGCCCATGGCGAATTCGTCGAGATTGGCCTTGCCCAGGCACACCGTGCCGGCTTCCAAAAGCTGGCGCGTCACCGTGCTCTCATAGGGCGGCACGAAGGGCTCCAGGATTTTGCTGGCCGCCGTGGTGCGCACGCCTGCGGTGCAGAACAGGTCTTTAATGGCCAGCGGAATGCCCGTGAGCGGCCCGGCGGTGCCGGCGGCAATACGCGCGTCGGCGGCTTTGGCTTGTTCCAGCGCCAGTTCGGGGGTCACCGTGATATAGGCGTTCAGGCGCGGGTTCAGCGCCGCGATGGCGTTATTATGCGCGGTTGTCAGCTCCACGGCGGAGAATTTCTTCGCGGCCAGCGCCTGCGCGGCCCCGGCGATCGTCAGGTTTAAAAGGCTCATTCCACAACTTTCGGTACGGCGAAAAACTGCCCGACTCGGTCGGGGGCATTGGCCAGGATTTTTTCGGCTTGCTCGCCGTCGGTCACGATGTCCTCGCGCAGGCGCATGGCCATTTGCGCGCCGCCGGAAAGCGGGGCCACCCCATCCACGTTTACTTCGTTCAACTGGTCCACATAGCCCAGAATCGCGTTCAATTCGGTCTGCAACACGCCAACCTCGGCGTCATCGACGCGAATTCTGGCCAGTTTCGCAATCCGGCGTACCGTTGCGCTATCGAGCGACATCAATAATCCCTTGGGTTTAAACTCTGGCCGGACCATAACCGCGCGCATGGCGCTCTTCAACCTCACGGACCTAATGGCTCAACTCCCCCCCGGCGCCCGGCTGCTGGGGCTGGACCCTGGGGCGGCGCGTATCGGTGTCGCGCTGTCGGACGTGGGGCGGCGGATTGCCTCGCCCTATGGCACACTGCTGCGCGCGAAACTCAAGCAGAACGCTGCGGAAGTGGCGGCGATTGCGGGCAAGGAGGGGGTAGGGGGGCTGATTGTCGGCCTGCCGCTGGATGGAGAGCAGAAACTGGGGCCAAGGGCACAGGCGGCGCGTGATTGGGCGCATGCCATGAGCACCGCCACCGGCCTGCCGGTTGCCCTGGTGGATGAGAGTTTTACCACCGCCGACGCGCATGAGCGCATGATCGAGGCGGGTTTGAGCCGCGCGCGCCGGGGCGAAATTATCGACAAAGCCGCCGCCGCCGCCATTTTGCAGGCGGCGCTGGACGCGATGAACAAGGGCTGAAGCCGCCGCCTGGCGCGCTTGGCCACGTAGCGGCCCAACAAAAACGGCGGGGAAAACCCCCGCCGTTTCAACGCACAAATCAACCAAAAGTCACTTCTTGAGCTGGTCTTTCAAACCACCAACGGCATTTTGCAGCTTGCCGGTGGCCTTATCTACCTTGCCTTCCGTTTGTAATTTGGCGTCGCCGGTAATTTTTCCAGCGGCTTCCTTCACCGCTCCTTTGGCTTGTTTCAGTGAGCCTTCAACGCGATCTTTATTCATAACGATGGTCTCCTTCACAATGTGGCATTTCATTTCATGCCAACAAAAAACTCTTGATTTAAGGTAGGAAAATTATGGCGGTGGCGACGCCGGCGCATTCGCATTGGCGCTGTTCGACAAGGCATGACCGCCTTGCGAAACATCCTGGCCGACACCTGCCGTGGTATGGCAGGCGCTTAGAAGCGGGGCCATGCCGAGCAACATCACCAGTGCCGCCGAAAGGCGAAAAGATTTTAGCATCGCAAGTAACTCCTGTTTCCATGCGCTCAAAGCATGAGCCAGCACCTCAGACATCGAAATGGATCAGGAAAAGTTCAAGAAAAAACCAAATTAATTACCGAATTGAAAGTTTTCGTTCATGATGGGTGTGCGATCTATCCGTCGCGATTCCGAAGCATCCGCTTGCGCCCGACCGGCACGCCTAATCCATCATTTCCCGCGCCAGCAACTCGTAGGAGCGCCGCCGCGCCGCCGGGTCGTAGGCGGAGCTGGTGATCACCAGCTCGGCGATGCCGGTCTCGGCTGCGAGCGCGCGCAGTTTTGCTGCCACGTCCGGCGCGGTGCCGGTGTAGGCGCGCTGCTTGCGCCGGGCGGCGCGGGCGCGTTGCTCGTCGGTGAGGGGAAAGGCGGCTGCCTCCTCGGGCGAAAGCTGTGCGGTGAAGCGGCCCTGGTCGCGCAGCACGCCGAAAATTTCGCGGGACTGGTAGAAATAATCCGCGATTTCCTGCGTGTCGGCGGCAAAGGCCCATACGGTAATGGCGGCGTGCGGGGCGGAAAGAATTTCCGAGGGTTTGAAGTTTTCGCGGTAGATGTCCAGCGCCTCCTGCGTGCCCTGGCCGTCGGTGAAGAAATGCGCGTAGCAATACGGCAGGCCGAAATGCGCCGCGAGTTGGGCGCCGTAGTTGGAGCTGCCGAGAATCCACATTTCGGGTGCATGCGGCCCGGTGGGTTCGGCGCGCACGGTGCGGAAGGGGTGGTTCTCCGGGAGCGGCCCCCCGGAGGTCCAGGCGTGGAGGTCACGCACCTGGGCGGGGAAATTCTCCGCAGCGCCTGCCGCGTTGGGGTTCAGGGCGAAGGCGGTGCGGCCATCCGTACCGGGGGCGCGGCCCACGCCGAGGTCGATCCGCCCTGGTGCGATGGCCTCCAGCACGCGGAACTGTTCGGCGACTTTGAACGCCGAGTAGTGCGGCAGCATGATGCCGGCACTGCCCACCCTTATACGCGACGTGGTGGCGGCAATGGCGGCGGCCAGAATTTCCGGAGCGGTGCCCGCCACCGCCTCGGAGCTGTGGTGCTCGGAGAGCCAGTAGCGGTGGTAGCCGTAGGCTTCGCAGGCTTTCGCCAGCTCCAGGGTTTCGCGGATGGAGACATCAGGGCTGAAGCCGCTGCGGGTAGGGGATTGGTCGAGGACTGAGAGTTTCATGTTGCTATATATAGGGGCGAAGTGGCTTCTGCCGAATACCCTTTCAGAATGTACGCGACCGTAACGTCATAATCTTCACATCCGCCACCCATGCCACCGTCGTCGCGGCGTCGCCGATGAACACGCGGGCGCGGTGGGGGCCGGTTTCGCTGTGCAGCCGCACATGCACGACGCGGTAGCGGACGGATTCGTAGTTCTGCAGGCGCACCAGCATGTCGGCGTTCACCCGCAGCATCACCCCATGCACATGTTCACCGGGGGCGCGGCGCAAAGTGGGGTAGCGGGCGCCGCGCAGGAATACGCGCTTGAAACCGTGCAGCTTTGCCGGTTGCGGCGCGTGTTTCACCGGCCGCCCGGCGCAGCGGCCCAAAGCGGCGGGGTCGGCCAGCGTGCCGTACACGAACAGCTTCACCCGAAAATCTTGCCAAAATTGCGCTGCAAGGCCTCGTCCACCTCCGCCATGGTGGCGTTCACCCCCAGCGCCGCCAGGCTGGTCACGCCGTGTTCGGTGATGCCGCAGGGGATGATGCCGGAAAAATGCGATAAATCCGGATTCACGTTCAGCGCCAGCCCGTGCCAGGTTACCCAGCGGCTCACCCGCACGCCGATGGCGCCGATCTTTTGCTCCCGCGCCCCGTTGACCACCCAGATGCCGACGCGGCCCTCGCGGATTTCGCCCTTCACGCCAAAATCCTTCAGCGTCTCGATCACCCAGCGCTCCAGCCCGGTGACATAGCAGCGGATATCGCGCGCCGGCACGCTGCCGTGCGGCTCGTTCAAATCCAGCATGGCGTACACGACGCGCTGGCCGGGGCCGTGATACGTCCATTGCCCGCCGCGCCCGGCGGTATAGGTGGGGAAGCGGGTGGCGTCCTTTAGCCCGGACTCGGCGGCCGACGTGCCTGCCGTGTAGAGCGGCGGGTGCTCGACAAACCACAAAAGTTCGTCCGCCGTGCCCTCGCGGATGGCGGCAATCCGCTCGCGCATGAGGGAAATGGCTGCCTCATAGGGGGTGAGGCCTGATTCGACCCGCACTGTTGCCGTCAATTTATCCATGGTCTATAGGCTCCGGGCGCCGGGCGAAGGCTGGGCGTGTTCGTGCGATGCGGTCGTGGCGAAATGGTAGACGCGCAAGCTTGAGGTGCTTGTGGGGGAAACCCCTTGGAAGTTCGAGTCTTCTCGACCGCACCATATCTTCTCTCAACCCCCGAATGGTTATGGCAGACCCGCTGTCTGGCATATTCGGCTCGGGCGTTAAACTGGCTACACAGGCTGGGGAAGTGGGGAGCAAAATCATGGATGATGATCTACGCAAAGCGGCGCTGGAATACCACCGCTGGCCCCGGCCGGGCAAACTGGCCATCACCGCGACCAAGCGGATGGAAACCTCCCGCGATCTCTCCCTTGCCTATTCCCCCGGCGTTGCAGCGGCGTGCGATGCCATTGTGGCCGACCCGGATGCGTCGTTCGACCTTACCTCGCGGGCCAATCTGGTTGGCGTGATTACCAACGGCACTGCGGTGCTGGGGCTGGGCAATATAGGTGCGCTGGCCGGCAAGCCGGTGATGGAGGGCAAGGCGGTTCTGTTCAAGAAATTCGCCGGTATTGATTCATTCGATATCGAGGTGAACGAGCAGGACCCGGAAAAGTTTATTGAAATCGTCGCGTCACTGGAGCCGACTTTTGGCGGCATCAACCTGGAAGATATCAAGGCGCCGGAATGCTTCCATATCGAGCAGACCCTGCGCAAGCGGATGAATATTCCGGTGTTCCATGACGATCAGCACGGCACCGCGATTATCGTCGGCGCGGCGGTGCTGAACGCGATTAAAGTGCAGGGCAAGAAGATCGAGGAGGTGAAGATCGTCACCTCCGGGGCGGGGGCGGCGGCGCTCTCTTGCGTGAATATTTTGGTGTCGCTGGGCGCCAATCCGCAGAACATCACCATGACCGACAAGGAGGGCGTGATTTATACCGGGCGCCCCAATCTGGACCCGACGCTGGAGCACGTCGCGCGGCAGACCGATGCGCGGGTGTTGCATGAGGTGCTGGCGGGGGCTGACATTTTTCTCGGCCTGTCGGCGCCGCGCGTGCTCAAGCAGGAGTGGCTGGCGCTGCTGGCCCCCAACCCGCTGATCCTGGCGCTGGCCAACCCGGAGCCGGAAATTCTGCCCGAACTGGTGATGGCCGCGCGGCCTGATGCGATCATGGCAACAGGGCGCTCGGATTTTCCGAACCAGGTGAACAACGTGCTGTGCTTCCCGTTCATTTTCCGTGGCGCGCTGGATGTGCGGGCGACGGCGATTACCGAGAGCATGAAACTCGCGGCGGTCGAGGCCATCGCCGAACTGGCGCGCGTGGAGGCATCGGAAACCGTGGCGGCGGCTTACGGCGGCCAGGCGCCGATGTTTGGCCGTGACTATATTATTCCCAAACCGTTCGACCCGCGCTTGATCCTGCACATCGCCCCCGCCGTGGCGCGCGCCGCCATGGTTGCCGGTGTGGCGCGCAAGCCGATCGAGGATTTTGATGCATACCAGCATGAGCTTGAACGTTTTGTGTTCCGCTCCGGCCAGTTGTTGCGTCCGGTCATCGAGGTCGCCCGTAAATCCCACCCGCGCATCGTGTACGCCGAGGGTGAGGACGAGCGCACCCTGCGCGCGGTGCAAACCGTGCTGGACGACGGGCTGGCGCAGCCGATCCTGGTCGGGCGGGGCATGGCCATTGCCGCCAAAATCGCGGCCCTCGGCCTGCGCATGCGCCCAGGGCAGGACGTACGCATCGTCGACTTTGAACAGGACAAGGAACTGTTTACAAAAATCCACGGCGCGTACCAGAAACTAGTCGGCCGCCGCGGCGTGCCGCCCGACTGGGCCGACCGCCATTTGCGCAAACGCCCCACCGTCGCCGCCGCCATGCTGCTCTCCATGGGCGAGGCCGACGCCGCCATCTGCGGCGGCACCGGCGATTGGTGGCGCCAGTTTCAGTACGCGCTGCCCATAATCCCGCGCCGCGCCGGCATCAACCGCGTCTACGCCCTGACGGCGCTCATCGTGCCGAACGGCGTGCTGTTCTTCTGCGACACCCACGTAAATGTGGACCCCACTGCGGAAGAACTGGCGGAAATGACCTTGCTCGCCGCGCAAGCCGTGCAGCGCTTCGGCATGACCCCCAAAGTCGCCCTGCTCTCCCACTCCAACTTCGGCGGCTCCAACTCCCCCTCCGCCCGTAAAATGCGCGCCGCTTTGTGCCTCATCCGCGCGCAAGACCTGGACCTGGAAATAGACGGCGAAATGCACGGCGATGCCGCCCTGGTGGAGCAAATCCGCAAACAGGCGCTGCCGGATTCAACCCTCTCCGGTGCCGCCAACCTCGTCATCTTCCCCAACATGGATTCGGCAAATATCTCGTTTAACCTGATCAAAGCCATCGCCGAAGGTGTGACCGTCGGCCCCATGCTGCTCGGCCTCAACAAACCCCTGCACATCGCCGTCCCCAGCGTCACCGCCCGCGGCATCGCCAACCTCTCCGCCGTCGCCGCCATGGAAGCGGCACTTTCGGGGAAGAAATAACGCCGGCTGGGTTGGGGTAGGCAAGTAAGGCGAAGGGGCTTTGCCCCCCTCGACCCCCCAGCAAAGGCACGCCTTTGCAATCCGCTAATAAGAGTCTTCGGCGGGAGGGGTAACTCGCCCGCGACGGCCGTCGGATATGTTCACAGGATTGGGCTGGCGAGTTACCCCTCCCGCCGAAGGCCCTCACTAATGCCGATCGAAGGGCGCGGCCCTTCGCGGGGGTCCAGGGGGCAGAGCCCCTTGGCCTTGCTTGCCTACCCCAACCCAGCCGGCGTTATTTTTCCACGAATGCCTTTTCGATGACGAATTCGCCGGCGCCGTGGTGGCTGCCTTCGCGGAAGCCTTCGGCGAGGAGGAATTTGTGCAGGTCGGCGAGCATGTGTGGGCTGCCGCAGAGCATGACTCGGTCGGAGATTTTGTTCAGGGGTTTCAGGCCGAGGTCGGTTTGCAGTTTGCCGGTTTCCAGCAGGGTGGTGATCCGGCCGGTGTTACGGAAGGGTTCGCGGGTGACGGTGGGGTAGTAGAGCAGTTTTTCCTTGGCCAGTTCGCCGAAGAATTCGTGTTCCATCAGGCTGTTCACCACCATTTCACCGTAGCCGAGTTCGGCGACGGTGCGGCAGCCGTGGACCAGGACGACGTGTTTGTAGCGTTCGTAGGTGTCCGGGTCTTTGATGATGCTGATGAAGGGTGCGAGGCCGGTGCCGGTGCCGAGCAGGTACAGGGTTTTGCCGGGGTGCAAATTGTCCTGGATGAGCGTGCCGGTGGGTTTGCCGCCGACCAGGAGTTCATCGCCGACGACGATCTTCTGCAAATGCGAGGTCAACGGGCCAGCGGCGACCTTGATGGAGAAGAACTCCAGATGTTCCTCGTGGTTGGCGTTGCACATGGAGTAGGCGCGCAGCAGTGGCCGGCCGTTTATTTTCAGGCCGATCATGGTGAACTGCCCGCTGATGAAGCGGAAGCCGGGGTCACGCGTGGCGGTGAAGCTGAAAAGCGTGTCGGTCCAGTGCCGGACGGACAGCACCGTCTCGGTATACATCGTCGCCAATATGCTGCTCCTAGAGAATCGTTGCCCGTGATTAGACGGGACGGGCGCAAATGTTAACTGGCCTTTTGGGCATTCCAGACCGTCGCGCCCCCAGGTTATCGCGTGTGCCGGCCTGAAAAATCCCCTTTGGAGTATAAAATTGGCTTTTAGCGTGCCTTTCCGCTAAATCAGTCTCCGTTAAGGATCGGGTGAGAAAATGCAGCCTGCGGCGTTATTGGAAATTGAGCGGGAATTATGTGCCGGCGCGGTTCGCCAGGAGCCGGAATTTTCCGTTTTTAAGGGAATTTCCGCTCGGTTGACGCCCGATGCGTACCAGCACCCTGGTCTTTTGAGCTTTTACCTGCGCCATGCGCTGGAGGCCGCCTGGTTCACCGCGCGCGGGATTGCCTCTGATTTGGCGGCACTTGCGGCGGCACGCGCGGCTGCGCAGTTCATCCAGGCCGAGGCTGATACGCTCGCCCCGGTGGAGCGCGCCGCGCTGCCGGCCTGGGTGCCGGTGCTGGCTGGGGATGTGGCACCCGCCGCCGGTGTGCTGGCCGGGTATTTCGCCGCCACGGAAGCGGAAATTGCCCTGGTCCGGCGTATCTGGCCGCTGCTTGGCACCGCCGAGGGGCTGATGGAGACGGGCGGCGACATCCGGCTGGAGCGCGACCCGCGCACGGCGCTGAACGGCTACGGATGCAGCCACCGGCCGCGCCCCTGGGCGATCACTTTTGCCTCTTCCACGGCGTCGTCGTCCTCCGAGCGCGGCTACACCGCCGCCGACCGCGCGCGGTTGCGCACCACGCTGGCGCTGCTGCGGGGCACCGGCAGCCGCAACGCCGTGCGGCAATCGCTGAATGGGGTGCGCAACGGCATTGCCAAGGTTTTTGGCCTGGAGGCGGGCAGCGGGGTGATTCTCGCCGCCTCGGGGACTGATACGGAATTGCTGGCCCTGGCGCTGACACATCTGGGTGGGGCGGATAAGCCCATTCTCAACATCCTTATCGCACCCGAGGAAACCGGGCGCGGCGTGCCGATGGCGGCGAAAGGCCTGCATTTCGCCGTGGATACGGCGCTGGGCCACGATGTGACCTTCCAGGCGCCGGTCGCCGGTTTCCGCGCGGACACCAAGCTTGCCAACATTCCGCTGCGTGAGGCTGATGGTGCCTTGCGGGCGGTCGATGCGGTGGAGGCCGAGATTGCCGCCGTGATGGCGAGCGCCATGGGGCAGGGGCAGCGGGTGATCCTGCATGTGCTGGACCTGTCCAAAACCGGATTGCTTTCCCCGCGCCCGGAATTTTTGGCGCGGATGCGCGGGCTGTACGGCGAGGCGTTCGATATTGTGGTGGACGCCTGCCAGACGCGGCTCTCCCCGGCCTCGGTGCGGGACTACTTGGCGCTGGACGCGGTGGTGCTCATCACCGGCTCCAAATTCTTCACCGGCCCGCCGTTTGCCGGGGCTGCTTTGTTGCCGGATGCCATTGCCGCGCGGCTGGCCACGGGCCGGCTGCCTGAGGGGTTGGACGCCTATTTTGGCCGTGACGATTTTCCCCCGCGCGCCGCCGCCGCCGCCGGGCTGCCGCCGGTCGGCAATTACGGGCTGGCGCTGCGCTGGCATGCGGCCTTGGCGGAAATGCACGCGCTGCTGCGAGTCGCCCCGGCTCGGCGCGCGGAGATTCTGGAAGGTTTCGGCCAGATCGTCCGCACCGCCATCGCCGCGCAACCCGCGCTCAGCCTGCTATCTGCCCCGGCCGTTACTCGTGGTGTGGAACCCTGGGAGCATTTACCCAGTATATTCACCTTTTCGCTGCGCGCCCCACACGCGCCGGGGCGCTGCCTCACCCCAGCGGAGGCCCGTAATGTGTATCTGTGGCTGAACACTGATCTCTCCCCGCTGCTCCCGGCGGACCAAAAGATTGCCGCGCGCATCTGCCACATCGGCCAGCCGGTGCCGCTACCGCAGGCGGGGAGCACGGAGTTGCAAGGCGCGCTGCGGGTTTCCGCCGGGGCGCGGCTGATCTCCGGCGAGCCATCGCACAGCAGCCTGGCGCCGGGGGCGCGGTTGCAACGCGAATTTGCTGACCTTGCCGTGGTGTTCAGCAAAATAGGCCTGATCCTGCGCAACTGGGAGCGCCTGAGTGCCGCCAATCCGCAGCCCTGCTACCGCCCGGCGCGGCACGCCCTGGCCGATGCCCGGCGCCGCGCAATGGTTGCGTGACGGGCGCCGCCGTGGCTGAATAGCGCCATGGTCAAACTTGATAAAATCTACACCCGCGGCGGCGACACCGGGGAAACCTCGCTCGGCGACGGCACGCGCGTCGCTAAATCCTGCCTGCGCGTTACCGCCTATGGCGAGGTGGACGAGGCCAATGCGGTGCTCGGCATCGTGCGGCTGCACACCACGGGGGCGGATGACGTGCTGCTCGCGCGCATCCAGAACGATCTGTTCGACCTGGGCGCCGATTTATGCGTGCCGATCGAGGAAAATCCCAAGTATCCGGCGCTGCGCATCACCCAGGCGCAGGTGGATTGGCTGGAGGCGCAAATCGACCGGCTGAACGCGGACCTCGCCCCGCTCAACTCCTTCATCCTGCCCGGCGGCACCCCGGCGGCGGCGTTTCTGCACCAGGCGCGCACCGTGGTCCGCCGTGCCGAGCGCGCCACCGTGCATTTGCTCTCCAGCCCGGATGAGGCGGTGAACCGGCTGGTGCTGGTGTATCTCAACCGGCTTTCGGACCTGTTGTTCGTGCTCTCGCGCGCGGTGAACGGCCAGGGGACCGGGGATGTGCTCTGGGCCCCGGCCGCTAACCGCGACGGCTGATATTTGCCCAAAAAAGTCTCGATCTTTTGCGGCGGCGTGCAGAAGGGTGGCACCACCAGCCTTTATGCGTATTTCTGTGAACACCCGGAACTCTCGGCCCCGGTGCAGAAGGAGCTGCATTTTTTCGATGACGAGGCGCGCGACTGGACCGCGCCCAACTATGCGGAGCTGGAGGCGCTGTTTCCCGCCGATGACGGCGCAAAGCGGCGGTTCGACATCACGCCGATCTATGGCTTCTGGCCGCCCTCGATTGAGCGCATCCACCGTTACAACCCGCACGCCCGGCTGGTTTTTTTGTTCCGCGATCCGTTCGAGCGCGCGTGGTCGCAATGGTGCATGGAATATGCACGGGGTTTTGAGACGCTGCCGTTCGCCGAGGCGATCCGCGCAGGCCGCCAGCGCTTGGCGGGCCTGCCGCCGCTGGCACGCGAGCGGCGGATTTACTCCTATGTGGAGCGCGGCTTTTACGTGCAACAGGTGCGGCGGATATTGCACTGGTTTGCGCGCGAGCAGGTGCTGTTTCTGCGCTCGCAGGATTTGTTGCGGGACCACGCTGGCACGCTGCGTGTCATCGCCAATTTTTTGGGGCTAGGGCCGTTTCCCGATACCGGGGAAAAACGCGAGCAGCCGTTTGAATTTACGCCGCCGCCGGTGCGGCCGGAGCCGGCCGACCTCGCCTATATCGCGGCGCTATTGGCCGGGGATGTGCGGGAATTTGCAATCCTGACCGGGCTGGATGTGTCCGGCTGGCCGGTGGTGCAAAACTGCCTGCCGGAGTAAGAGCGGGCCGGGGCGCACTCTGGTTTGCGGGGACAGAATTTTGGCTGAGATCATCGACGGCAAGGCTTTTGCGGAATCGCTGCGGGCGAACATCGCGGCGGAAGTCGCGGCACTTTCCTTTCAACCCGGCCTCGCCGTGGTGCTGGTTGGGGACGACCCGGCTTCGCGCGTCTACGTCGCCAACAAGGCCCGCCAGACGGTGGAAGTGGGCATGCGCTCCTTCGAGCACCGCTTGCCCGCCGATACCACCCAGGCGGACCTTCTGGCGCTGGTGCAAAAACTCAACGCCGAC
>Ga0182014_10002406_pt1 | contig 23641 bp, 18 predicted proteins | sample 612S2DmetaG_FD_120489 | JGI IMG/M metagenome (GOLD analysis project Ga0182014, IMG submission 120489) | Permafrost microbial communities from Stordalen Mire, Sweden - 612S2D metaG | ecosystem: Environmental > Terrestrial > Soil > Wetlands > Permafrost | place: Sweden: Stordalen | collected...
TCTATGGTCGACCCTGAAGCGCGCCGCAAAGCCGAAGATCACTACTACGCGGCTCTGGACTTGGTCTCTGAGGGCGAGCAGGAGCGCGCCGTAGAGGAATATCAGAAATCTCTGGAAGCCGATCCCACGTTTACAGAAGCCATGCACGGCCTGGCGCGGACTTTGCAAGACCTCGATCGTCTGGATGAAGCGATTGCCGTAGCCAAGCGGATCTCGGAAATCGATCCGGATGACGTGTTGGCCTACACCAGCCTGTCGGTTCTCTATCAGAAGAAAGGCATGATCCCGGAAGCCGAGGCCGAAGGGGCCAAGGCCAGGGTACTGGGGTGGAAGCAACAGTTGAAGGAAAAAAAATCCTAGAGAGACTCTAAATCCGGTACCCAATCGACTGCGCTACAATCAACCTCCGGATGAATCAACGTCTCATCATTATTCTTTCCTGTATTTTTCTGGCTATTGGGACCGCAGTCGTTTATAGCCGGGTTCGAGGCGCGGAGTTTGTAAATTATGACGATCAGAACTATGTGGTTCAAAACGCCCATGTCCAGGCGGGACTCACCTGGAAGACTTTCGCCTGGGCCTTGCAATCCACCGAATGGGACAACTGGCATCCTCTAACCTGGCTCTCGCACGCACTTGATTGCCAACTCTACGGGCTGGACCCAGCCGGCCATCACATCACCAATGTCCTGCTTCATATATTCAATGTCTTGCTGCTATTCCTGTTGTTGACTCGGGGAACCGCTGCGCCGGGACGCAGTTTTCTCGTCGCCGCATTGTTCGCGCTGCACCCCTTGAACGTAGAATCTGTGGCTTGGGTGGCGGAGCGCAAGAACGTTCTGAGTACGCTGTTCTTCCTGCTCGCGATTGGCGCCTACGGCTGGTACGCGATGAAGCCAAACCTCCGGCGCTACTTGCTCGTGGCCTCATTATTTGTGCTGGGGCTCGCGGCAAAACCCATGGTCATCACGCTCCCGTTCGTACTCCTGCTGCTTGATTACTGGCCGCTGCGCAGAACTGAGAAACCGAGTCAACCCGTCCCGCCGGGTACGCGAGGGCGCAAGAAACCGCAAGCGCGGACCAGCGTCCTGGTTTCGAGTCCGGCACTTTCCTTTGCTCCGGCGCCTTGGTCGCGACTGCTCCTCGAAAAGGTTCCTTTGTTGATGTTGTGTGGCGGCAGTGCGGTCATCACCGTGCTGGCGCAGAGAAGCGGCGGAGCGGTCCGGTCGCTGGAGGCCTTTTCCTTTTGGGTAAGGCTGCAAAACGCTCTCTACGCTTATGCCATGTACGTGTGGAAAGCATTCTGGCCGACGAGGCTGGCGGTTCTTTATCCGCACCCGGGCCCCACTCTTACCGCGCTGCAATTAGAACTCGCGGCAATCTTTCTTATTGCTATATGCATTCTAGTGTGGAGACAGCGCCTTTCCCAGCCATACTTGGTGACCGGCTGGCTTTGGTATCTCGGAACCCTTGTGCCGGTCATCGGATTGATTCAGGTAGGTCAGCAAGCCATGGCCGACCGCTATGCCTATGTTCCGCTGATCGGTATCTTCGTGATGCTGGTTTGGGGCGTGACGGACTGGGCGGACAGCAAGAAAATTAATTTGCCGGCCCGCGCCGCCGCCGCTGCCATCATCCTGACTGGCTTGTCAATCCTGACTTGGCGCCAGATCGGTTATTGGCAAGACAGCGACGCTCTCTGGGCTCACGCCGCGGCGCTCACCGAAAACAATCTGTTCGCCGAGGACGACGTGGGCAAGTCGCTGCTTCGGCAGGGCCGTCCGCAGGACGCGCTGCCTCACCTGCAAAATGCCGTCAGGATTGATCCCCGCGATCCCACTCGTCGTTTAAACTTCGCCTCTGGTTTGGCACAGAGTGGACGCTCTCAAGATGCGGTCCGAGAGTACGAGACCGCGATTCAATTAACCTCCGATCATGAAATCCAGGTCCGCTGCTACGAAAGCATCGCGATCTTGTATGGCATGCTCGGAGATTACTCCAAAGCTCGTGAAACTTACCGGCAGGCATTACACGTAGATCCCGCCCAAGCGCCGCAAATCGAGGAGCGACTCTCCCAGGAGGCTGCCGACGAGGACAGCGGCCAGTCCTACATGCAACTGGGGCTGCTGCTCGAGGAGACGGGCAAGTTCTCCGAAGCCCGCTCTGCCTTCGCGCAGGCCCTGAAGCTCGATCCCACCCTGGATGAAGCCAAGCGATTCCTCGATCTCCCCGAGCAGAAGCAGTCCCGCAGGGACCAATGATCTCACCTAGCGAATTTAGGCGCAGGGCGTAGTTCGGTTCGGGCGGGTTCGATGGGGGGCGCCGGGAATCCTAGGTTGCACATATTCTGGTGCAGAAAATGCCTCAAAAAAAACTTCCAATTCCGCCCAAAATCTAGAAAACAAAGGATTGGAAATTTTTCTGCCTGCTAGATCTATGGTTCTTAAGGTAGTTAGAGGCAAAATCTTGGAAACATTGAAGTTATCCTGCTGTTCGACTACCTTAGCCTTCGCGGGGATTGGCCGGCTCCAGCGCCTGGCGCCGGAGGTTGAGATCACGGATGAGTTGTCAAAGATCGTAGATCATCTTGCAGATAATCTCTGTGCTTATACGTTATCGGAAGTGAAGGCGAAAGGTCAAGGGAAAAGTAGTCGGGGCAGTTCATACGGTTCCGAATGGGGAGCTATGCTTCGGTCGGGGACGATTGAGATCCAGCCTTCGCAAAGAACCCGAAAGGCTTGAGCACCGAACAGGCTTGAGCACCGAACATTGAAACCCGCCACGCAGGGCTTACGACTGGGCCAGTTTGTTCGCCTTTTTGTAGGTCAATGACTGTTATAGAGATTTATCAACAACAGCATTTTCGAATCGCAATTAAGCACAGGCAGAGTCTTCATCTTGCGGACTCATTTCAAGCTGAGTTCGCCATCGAACCGTCGGATGACCCCGTAGCACTCGCAGGCGGAGTCTTCAAGTTTCTTGCGGTTCACGACCTTCACTGCGCCACGGGTGTACTCGATGATCCCCTTCTTCTGCAAAAGACCGGCGGCCAAGCTCACGGTTGGCCTATCTGTCCCCAGCATGGTTGCGAGAAAATCGTGGGTGATGGGCAGCGTCCCTGAATCCACTCTGTCCTGAGTCATTAGCAACCACCGCGCAAGGCGTTGCTTAATATCGTGCAGCCGATTACACGCGGCTGTTTGTGCAACCTGCATACTCCGGACTACTGCATAGCGGTGCAACATCATTTGCAGGTGTGGAGTGGATTCCAACGTATTTTGCAAAGCTCCAACTTTTACCCGAAATCCATCCCCCGTGACTTGAACCACCGCCCTCAGCGGCCCCCTGCTCAGGCCAACAATCGCTGGTATTCCTGTATAGCCCTCATTGCCAACTACGCCAGCTTCGGCGGTCCTTCCATCTTTCATTACGACGACAAGAGAAATCAGACCTCGATTCAGGAAATACACAAAGTCTAGCTTTTCTCCGCCCTCGTGAAGGACTAGATGGTTTGGCAAGCGGACGTATTCGAGGTGAGGACGAAGGGAGTTGTACTCGCTATCGGAGATTGATAGAAGTATTTTGTTGCTGACTGGCTTTCCTGCGGCATTTGTCCGCTCGCCAGCCTGCACGATTTGGGGTTCCTTGCGTGCCACAAGCGTGGGAAACCGAAAAGCCTCCTGGACGCGGGAATGAACTCACCCGTCGAGGTGCGCGAAACAGGAACTCTGCTGATTCGCGCTACTCGGTGGAGTATACAGGGCCAAACGCGACGCTTCTGTAGGGTATCTTACATTGGCCTCACCGCTGCGACGCGAAAGCATCGCGACGCACGAAACGTGACCAACAACGAAAGCGATTCCGCTCACTTCAAACCAGGCCCCGAGATCAGCCGTTCGCACCAGCAAAACTCCATGTCTGTGTCCGTAGGATGCCCGACAGACCAACCGAATTAGCTGCCTGTAAGATTTGCCCACCATGAGCCGGAAGCTGGTGTGGATTGAGCAACAGCGTTTTCGGGGTTTTGGTTGTTCGGAATGTGGCTGGCGGTTCAAGCCAACTGGAACGCCGACCGGCACGTCTTTCGGTGAAATGATGCGAAACTTCGAGTTGCAGCGCGACGAAGAGTTTACGTCCCATGTTTGCGCGGATCACTCCAAGGGAGGTTTAGTTACCCACCGGCCCGAATAAATATCAAGTCGCCGCTGTTGGCGCAGAACTGTCTTCATCTGTTCGCCTCTGAATCTCGACAGTTGCTGAAACCAGGGGTTTACACAAGTGTGCGCTGTTTGTTCGCCTTCTTGTAGGTCCATGAGTGTTATCGAGATTTTTCACCCGTTGACCTTCCGCGCATCGGTCAACTCGCTCGCTTTCATTGACTTGCACTATCTGTAGTCCTAAGATTTCAGCCGAATGATCGGCCAGACCATTTCGCACTAGCGCATTGTCGAGAAGTTGGGCCTAGGAAGATGGAGGCAACATGCTTGATGGATCACAGCCGGTCTTAATCTTGTAATGAAAGCCTCTCCGTGCCAGAAACGTTGGGGGGCTTCGGCGCTCTAGCGTTCACGGACCGAACAGGTGCCGGTGATTCTGGTCACAGACTCAGGCAGGCACTTCAGCAGATAATGTTTGGGAAATCCCTCCCCGTAGACCTGTATTTTTCACACTTGCGGCATGACCCGGCCTGATGACTTTATCCAGTGGTGTCGGTGTTGTTGGCAGAGATGCCTCGCAACCGAACGGGATTCGCGCCGAGGAGTGCTTCGAACAGGACTCATGTTGGACCTGATTACAATGCGCTTTGCTCAGATGTCTGAGCTTGTCAGATCAAAGGGATGGACTTCCTTGATGAGGGAGCTAGTGTTTCTGCATCGCACTGCCATCGTGGTCGAGAAGGACCTGTCGGAGGTAACGGAGCGTTTGGGGCCGCTGGAGAGCTCAAAACTGAAACTGCTTGAGATTGATAACGAGATGCTTTCTTCCGGCAGGTATCGCTTTGCAGTTGAGAACAGATATCTGAAGGCGCTGAATCACCTCAAGCACGGATACGGCGGACTCGCCCTTGCACGGGACAATGTGGTTGTCGGGGACACGTGGCATTACACTTCCGAGGCTGCAAATGACCCTCAAGCCTTGCAAGTAGATCTTCGCCGGTTCGGATTTAAGACTTGGCTGAAGAACCATGTGTACACGTTCGACATATTCGTGGCGCCCGCCGAAAGGAAAGATGGCGTGTCTGCGGCGTTTCAGAATAACGCGATGCTTTGGCTTCGTTCGAAAGGATATACAAAAGCATTTGGGTTTTACTGGGCGGACAATCTTCCGGCGCACTGGTGCACTCGCGTTACGAACAAGTGGAGGAAGGTCCGAACCGTGAGGATCAGCCGGTTCCTGATATTTACGAGAGCGGATGCCCCTCAGGAATGATGGCCCGGTGGTTGAGATGCAATCCCTCTTTTCCGCTCCCTAACTCAATCTTCAGCGAAGTGGTCTCACAAAGTCTGGGAACTCGCGATTGCGCGCGATGCTGGCGATAGGGAACGGATTACGAATTGTCTGAAGTCGGGCCTCCCCAAAACCGGATCGAGTCAGAGTTTTTCCGCAGCCTGTGAAGCCGTGCCCTTCCACGATTCTGAGCCGCGCGGATTGTGGGCTGCGCGGTGTCAGTTTCTCACGACGCGGCGAGCATTGCGCCTTTACTTTGGTCGGCGCGGAAGCGCAGTAAGGCGGCGATGTTTCCGGCGCGATCGAACTCGGGATCGTCTTTCACATAAAACAATTCGACGTCACGGAGGATGGCGGCGGGAATCATTGCGTCGGTTACGTCTTCAAGCTCGCGGGTTTTGTGGCCGCATACCGGGCACAGCGGGACCATATGCACGTCGAGGTGGCCGCAATTCGTACACTGCACCGCCGGATGCGAAAACCTGTCGCCGATCAGCAACGTTTGCACTTCGCCCAGCTCCAGCGACCGCAACACTCGACGCAGCCCGGTCACTCCGCGCGCATTGCTTTTGGCCTGGCTGATCGCTTCGCTGGCCAGTTCTTTGCAGCGCTGGTCGAGTGACTCGCGCAGGATGCGGGTGGCCTGTTCCCGTATCTGCTCATTCGTCGTCCGACTGAGATCCGCCGCAAAGTGGCCTAGCAGGCGTTGTTTCACGTAGGGATGCAATTGGGCTTCGAGTTCGTGCCAAATGGTATCGTGGCAGCCGATAATCAATTTCTCGAATAGGCCCTTTTCAAAAGCTGCGCTCAGGTGCTCCGCCACACCCTTGAAGTGATGCAGCGCTTCGCCGTTGATGCGGCGCTCGACGTGGCCGGCGTCGTACCCGTTGAAACCATCACTGCGGCCCTGACGAGTGGTCGGCGCGCGGAACATCCCTTCACGCTCTTTGAGTTCATCCAGCCGGAGATCGAAGAAGCGCGCCTTTTGCCGATCCACGAGCGCTACCCAAAGACGAGGCTGAGCGCCCAGGAGCACAGCCAGCGGCTTCAGATGGAATTGGCGATTCACGAAAAGCTGCGTTCCCGGCAGTTGCGAAGGCAGATCAAACTCGCGCCAGAAATTATGGCTGCCGCAGGCAAACACCGCTCGGGCGCGGGCTTGATTGCCATGAAGATTTTCCGCCAGTTCGAGAATGCGGTTCAAGTCCGCCCGCGTGCTGCCATTCTTGCTGTTCTTCTCGGCCTCATGCAGGGCTTTGCGAACCAGATCCTTGGCGAGAATATTTTCTTCGCGGTGCGATTTGTTCTGCGGTGTGCGCGGTTCGAAATAGAAGCTGAGCGCCCAACCTTCGTCCCCTTGGGTTTTGAATTGAGCCAGCTCACGGATCTCTTCGCGGGTAATCATTACGATCTCCTCCTGAGTGCCCCGATAATTTCAACTTTTTACGGATGCGGGAACCATCCGGTCCGGCTTTGCCTTTAACCGGTTGGCCAGCGGCGCCAAGTGGCGTAGATGTTCACGCGCCAGCTCGATGGACGATCGCACTTCGTCCGGCTTGCGGTCGGTGATGGCGCCGATTTCATCCAGCGAAAACCCCTCGATGGCATGCAGGATAAAGGCTTCGCGATCGGCACGGCTGGCGCCATCGAGGGCAAATTGCACCAACGTGACCATCTCGTCGGAGGAAGCGATGTCTTCCGGCGTAGACGCGCGCCGATCGGCGATCACGCTTTCCTCGGTCAAAGTTTCGTCCGGCTGATGGAACTGCAGTTCAGGCTCGTCGCTGGCGCGGACATTCGGAAGCCGGGCAGAATCCTCCAGATGAACCGACAGCAGGCTCTCCGGGCTCCGGGCCGACAGGTCCTCGATGGAGCGCAGCGCCAGGCGATAAAGCCACGGCTCCAGCCCCAAACTTTCCGGCTTCTCGCCTCCATTGCCTAACGCTCGTGCGATGGCTTCGTCGATGACTTCTTCCTTGGTGACGGAGTCGGGAACGATTTCCTCCGCCGTTTCACGGAAATAAAGCTCGCGCTCGACAAACCGTTCCAGGCGGCCGAGACTGGCATTCACATAAGAGCGAATCTCATCGGAGGAGGCCGTCGGTACCTGCACGGCGGCAACTGTGTTTTCGAAAGCAACTTGCGACTCGGGACGGAAATCCGCCACCCGCCGCCGCTCCCATTTATGCGAGTTCCGCAAAAGATCTTTGTGTTTGCCGATCTGCTGCAGCAAGTCGTCAAAAGCGGCCTTGACGGCCGACGACGCGCTGGCGGCGGATTTCTGCACTGCCATCTGGCCGGAGGGCAGGCGCAAGTTCAGCGATACCGTGGTCCCCTCACGCGGCGAGTTCTGCTCCACAACCCCCTTCAGATGCACCAGTTCAGGACGGAACACCTGCAGCCGCTTGCGCAGCTTTTCCACCAGGTGGTTGATATCTTTTTCGATGTCAGGAGTTTTGCGATCTCTATAGCTGATGTGAACATTCATGCTCAGGCCTCGGATCACGGAAGAGATTCCGCGAAGATTTCCGGTTCCCTACAGCCCGATTCTACACCCGGCGGCCAGAACGGCGAATGCAAATAAAAGCGATCTAAGTTGATCACTGTAGATTGTGACGGCTGCACTTGCGGAGGCGGTGGCCGGTGTCCGCAAACCAGGAAGGGTCCGCGCAATGTGTACATACATAAGTATTGACACAGGTCTAGTTTCCCGGTATTGTCATTCCAGGCTGGGACGCGACTGTGCGTTTCGAATGGGACGAAAACAAGAATCGGCAGAACCTGCTCAAGCACGATGTTCGCTTTGAGACCGCAGTTCTCGTTTTTGACGATCCCTATTCTCTGACGCTGAAAGACGAATCGTCCGACGAAGAGGAACGCTGGATCACGCTCGGGGCAATCGGCCCGAGGAGTGGTCGTGCTTGTAGTTCACACATGGCACGAGAAGGACGGTGAGGAGGTTGTCCGCATCATTTCGGCGCGTGCCGCAGAATCGCGTGAGAGGAAAAACTATGAGGAAGTTTACCAAGGAACAAAAGCGCGACATCGCCGCCATCTCCGCAATGAGAGACGAAGACATTGATCTTTCGGAAATGCCAGAGGTCGTGGACTGGAGCGGGGCGGAGATGGGAAAGTTTTACCGCCCGCCCAAGAAGTCCGTAACCATGCGCCTTGACCAGGATGTGCTCGACTGGCTGAAGGGGTACGGCAAGGGCTATCAGACTCGCGCCAATTTGCTGTTGAGGCATGCCATGGCAAGTGCGGGAGAACGAGGTCGGAAAAGGACCAGGCGATCGCAAACCGCCTCGTAGCGGAGGACAACAATGCCCCATCCGGAAAGATTTCGTCGTGCCGGGTGATGTGAGTTCCTAGACTGCCACGGTGACCGAGGTCTCTGTGCGGGTCACGGGGCGATACAACGTGTCGCGCTCGATGGGATCGCGTCCGGCTTCGCGGATGAGGCGTATCAGTTCTTCGCGGCGCATGCCTTGTGGGGTGGTCGCGCCAGCGTCGTGGTAAATCTTTTCTTCGATGACGGTTCCGTCAATGTCATCGGCGCCGAAGCGCAATGCGATCTGCGCAATTTTCGCCGTCATCATTTGCCAGTACGCTTTAATGTGCGGGAAGTTGTCGAGCACCAGGCGGCTCACCGCAACTTGCCTGATATCGAGCATGCCGGTCGTTTTCGGCAAGTGTTGCAGCGCAGTGTTGTCGGGGTGAAAAGCCAGCGGAATGAAGGTTTGAAATCCGCCGGTTTCATCTTGCAGGGCTCGTAATTTCAAAAGGTGATCGACGCGGTCTTCATCATTCTCGACGTGTCCATAAAGCATAGTCGCATTGGACTTCAGGCCGATCTGGTGAGCCAGCTTCGCGGTTTCCAGCCATTGGTCGCCATCAATTTTGTGATCGCAGATAATGTGGCGCACCCGGTCGGCGAAAATCTCCGCGCCGCCGCCAGGCAGCGAATCCACGCCCGCGGCTTGCAACTGCTCCAGCGTTTCCCGGATGGAGAGCTTGGCGCGTTTCGCCAGATATGCGATCTCCACCATGGTGAACGCTTTCAAATGCACTTGCGGAAAGCGCTGCTTCAGGCCGGAAACCAGGTCGAGGAAGTACTGAAACGGCAGATCGGGATGCAGTCCGCCGACGATGTGGAACTCCGTCACGGCTTCGCTATAGCCCGAGGCAGCGGTCTCGAAGGCTTCCTCAAGTGCCATGGTATAGGCGCCGGGCGTGTCTTTCTTGCGGCCGAAGGCGCAAAGGCGGCAGGCGGCCAGGCAAACATTCGTTGGATTGATGTGGCGATTGACATTGAAGTACGCCTTGTCGCCATGCATCCGCTCACGCACGGAATTTGCCAGCCAGCCCACGGCGAGGATGTCCGGGGAGCGGTAGAGCGCGAGCGCGTCGTCGGCACTTAGACGCTCATGAGCGAGGACTTTGTCTTGAATGGAGTAAAGCCGGCGGTCGTCGGTTTGGAATGGGTGTGTGCCGAACATTCTGTCGATCATACCGCACCAAAGTGGCGTAAGTCACACGGGAGAATTCCAACCAGCATTCCGCTGCCGCGTGCCCCGGGCCTCGTGCCTTTTGAGACGTGGAAGAATACGAGTCTGCCGGCTGCCTGCGGGCTTCGATCGGAAAAACTCCGCCTTGGGATTTTGGCTGGCTAAGAGATTACAATCACAGTCGAGATATGGCTGGCGAAATACCATCTCCCTCCCCCGCGTCCGCACCGGCTCCGTCCGAACCCGGCACTCCATTTCATATTGGCGAGGAATTCGGGACCGCGAAAAAGAATCTGCCGCCGGTGAAGATCGTTCTCATTGGAGTGGCTGTCATCGCTGTCATCGCCTTAGTTGTGAGCCTGACACAGCGGCCCCATTCAGCAACCACTGGGTCGATCGACGATGTGGTCTCCGTGGAAATTCCCGATCAGAATTCCATCATGGTCGCCATCAACGTTTCTTTCCAGAACAATGGGGACAAGGCTTATTGGATTCACAGCATCAAGGCCGACCTCGATACCGGCAGTGCCAGCTTCACTGATGATGCCGCCTCTCCCGCCGACTTCGACCGCTATTTCCAAGCATTCCCCACCCTTAAGCAGCACGCGCTCGACCCGTTGCAGCGCGAGGCCAAAATCAATCCCGGCAGCCAAATGAAAGGGACCATCATCGTGGTCTTCCCCGTAACCCCGGAAGCATTCGCGAACCGCAAGTCGCTGAAGGTCACCATCCAACCCTACGATCAGCCCGTACCGCTAGTCCTGACCAGATAACGCGTCCGCGCCGCTGAGACGCAACTGCGCTACGTCTCAGGAAGCGTAGGCCCCGACGAGTTGGCGATATATTGGCTCGCGGCTATTTACATAGTGTTCCACGTGGAACACTCCGGAGCTTCGCAACCATCGTCACTGATGTTGAGGAGAACGTGCGCACTCGGGACCAACGGGGTTATTGGCCCGTGGTCACCGGCACGGGCGCGCTCTTGGGCGCGCTCAGGTATCCAATCGCTTGCTTCTTGTCTACCGACCAGATCACCATTTCGTAGAGCAGGTGGTCGCGCCCGGTGTAGAACTGGATGGGCTCGGCGATGTTCTTATCTTTCTTTTCGATCGTCTTGTCGTCCGCGGTCACGTTCACCGTGAACTTGCCCTTCTTGGGATCGGTTTTCTTGAGCTGCAGGCTGACCGTCCCCACCGGCTGTGGCTGCGCGCCTTTGACCAGAGTGAATTCGTAGTAATTGCGATCGCCTTTGTGCTTGAGCACTTCGAGGTCACCGCGAGTGGTCGCGATCAAGCCGCTCTGCACTCCCAAGTCTCCGACGGCGCTCTGTAGTTTGGCTTCCGCGGCCGCAAGTTCGGCCTTGGTAGAGGCCACGTCGGTCTTGACGCCACCCACGTCCGTTTTTACGTTAGCGACCTCGCCGTTTACCTGGCTGAGTTGCTGTTTCTGTTCCTGGGCGAGGCGCTCTTGGGAGGCGCGTTCGGCGCTCTGCTCGCGCTGTAATTCGGCGGAGCGCTGGGCGAGTTCCTTCTTGGTCATGCCGAGCTGCGTGGCTAGAGTTTCCGAGTCGGCCTCGGCGGACTGCATGCGTTTCGACAGTTCGGCAATCTGGGCGTTGCTGGCGGTTTGATCTTTGCCCAGCTGGTCGATGCGCTCGCGCAAGGTAAATAGAAAATAGGCCGAGGCCGCGACGTAGATGACCGCGAGCAAAAGCAGTATCCACTTTCCGGCGCTGCTTTCGGACCCCGTGTGGACTTCGGTTAAATGTTCGCCTTCATCGGGCATAATATTTCTCCACTGGTTGTGATTGGTTGTTGTTCTCATTGTTGAGCAGGGGGGCGATGGTGTCAATTGCCGATCGGCTTTGCAATCCCTACAGAGCTGACGCCGCAAGAGAATGCACAGATCCTTGGCTTTGTTCAGGATGACATGTCTAGGTATGTGCTAGACTATTGCTAGGTAATACATATGCCAACGCTTTATGTCGAAAACGTGCCCGATGATCTATACGAGGCCCTGCGGGAGCGGGCCCGTCAGCAGCGTAAGTCAATCGCGGCAGAAGTTATTTCCCTGTTGGCGGAGAACGTGGTCACGGCCTCGGAACGAAAGGCCAGGCAGCAGTTCCTGAAGCAGGCGCGGCGGCTGCGCTCGCGGCGGCCACGTTCGGCTGCGGCCTTTCCCACTAGCGAAGAGCTGCAGCGCGAGGATCGAGGGCGGTGAAAACTTATGTCATCGATGCCAGCGTTGCAGCCAAATGGATTCTTCCCGCCAGCGGCGAAACGCTCAAGCGGGAAGCTCTGGAATTGCTGAAACGCTATGCACTGGGCGAACTGCGTTTCGTAGTGCCGGATTTGTTCTGGGCCGAGCTTGCCAATATCTTGTGGAAAGCGGTGCGCCAAGAGAGAATCCGGGCGGCTTCGGCGGAGACCGCTCTTCACGCCATGCGCGACCGCAGCTTCCCGACTGTCTCGTCTCACACTCTGCTAGTGGAGGCTTCTGCTATCGCAACCGCCTTCGATCGCGCCGTGTACGACGCGCTTTATGTCGCGCTGGCGGTCACATCCAAGTCGCAGTTGGTTACCGCGGATGAACGGCTGGCGAATGCGCTGGCTGCGCATCTTCCCGTGAAGTGGCTTGGATCTCTCTAGGCGGCAATATGCGTATCCTCCACAGTAGCTGTGCTGTCCTTTGTGCTCGGCGCAACACTCGCATCACTGTACGGAAGCCAAACTTCGACGCCGCAAACTCCGACACAATCACCAAAATAACCAAATCTCGATGCCAGTGTTACTCCGGTGGTCCGTCCAATTTTTGCCATCTCATCCCAGTCCGTGGAAGTGTCAGGTGGTTTGGTAGTGTTGGACGGGTACAGATGTACGAATTGCGACTTTCGTAGCCTCACACTCAGGTACGGGGGCGGGGTGTTCGACCTAACCCATTCAAAAGTTGATGGGACAGTCAATATTGAACTGGTCGGCGCAGCAGCAAACACTGTGGCATCCTCTCTAACCTAGGAGTAGGGCTTTGCAAATTACCTGCTCCAATGGAGAAACCGAATCCAAATAGACCGATAATCCAAGCCACAAAATTTGAGAAGCCAATCACAATTGATCTCCGAAGCCCTTACGGGCAGCCGTGAAACTCTTGCACATCCACGGTATTTAAGACAGTGCCTAGTTTTCAATCCGTTGACAGCTTCCCATTTCGGGATATACTGCCTACACCTCGATCTATTGGTTTTCTTGCGAACCCAGGGAAATTTGAAAATCTTCTGTCTCTTGGGAACCGATTCCGACGAAAGGAATCGCCAATCGCTCTCGTCGACTCCCAGGACAGTAAGTTAAGAACAAACGGACGAATGCCCTCTTCCGAGAGGAGTCAATCGATGGCTGGAAAAGAACAAGATGTCGTTGTCTGGGTCAGACTGCCTAAGAACGCGAAGATGTCAGATCTCAAGAAAATGGGCATACCCGAAGTCGCGTGCTATGGAGGGGGCGCCTGCATAGCGGCAACAGTTGCTGAACAGGATGCGGGCTTGTTGGTACAACATCGCCGCGGGAAGACAGCGCAGGATCTGTTGAAAGAGGCTGGACTGAATCCAAGAGCGGACTGCTTTGGCGGAGATACCTGCTGCAAGCAGGACCCGGAAGGTTTTTGGGGACGGGCGGCGGAGCAATTGCCTTGGCTTCGTAGGTGGGACAAGGTCTTGGAGTGGAACCGCCCCACGTTCAAGTGGTTCGTGGGAGGGAAGACCGACCTGGCGTTCAACGCGCTTGACTATCACGTGAAGTGCAGTTGGGGTGGGCACGCGGCCCTTGAGTGGTTAGCCAGAGTAGTAGGAGCGCTCGTGATGCTGATGGCCGCTTGCTTCAACCCCGCGGGGGCCCAAACCTTTGCGGGCGTTCTCACTCAGCACAACGATAACGGTCGCACCGGCCAGAACCTCAGCGAGACGATTCTCACTCCGGAGAACGTGAGTCCCACGACATTCGGCAAGGTGTTCTCGTATTCCGTCGATGGCCAGATCTACAGCCAACCACTCTATGTTCCGAATGTAAGCATCCCGGGCCAAGGTACCCACAACGTGATTTACGTGGCGACGCAAAATGACAGTCTATATGCTTTCGATGCGGATGGCCTCAGTGCCACAGCGCTTTGGCAGCTTAGCTTTGTCGATCCGTCACAGGGGATCACGCCAGTTCCATGCAAGACCGACGGTAAATCGAATACAGCCTGCGGGGTTTACCCAATCTACGGCATCACCTCCACGCCAGTCATTGATCCCAGCACCGACACAATGTATCTGGTTACCCGTACTGCGAACATTAACACTGATGAGTACTTTCAAACCCTCCACGCGATAGATATAACTACTGGAGCGGAGAAGTTCGGCGGACCGGTTGACATTGCTGGATCCGTTCCGGGGACCGGTGCGGCCAATCAGAACATCATCGTCTATTTTGATCCCCTAAAGGATATACAGCGCTCGGGATTGCTCCTGCTGAATGGCGTGGTCTACATCGGATGGGCCGGAGCCTACCATGGATGGATCATAGGCTATGACGCGCAGACTTTGACCCAAACTGCAATTTTCAACACCACCCCGAATGCTCAACTAGGTGGCGTCTGGGCCAGTGGAAATGGTATCGCAGCTGACGATTCCGGAAACATTTATGCGGCTGTTGGAGACGGACTTTTTGACGCGAATGTAGGGGGATCCGATTACGGCGATAGCCTTTTGAAACTCAATGCCGATTTGAGCGTCGTTGATTATTTTACTCCAAACGATGAATCCTGCCGTCAGTTGAACGATCTGGATCTGGGGTCGGGAGGTCCGATTATCTTACCTACACAGGAAGGCAACGTGCCTAACGAATTGATAATTGCAGGAAAAGGCGGCCCACCCTGTGACTCTGATCCGCCAGCAAGTCGGATTTACCTTCTGAATCAGAACGATCTGGGTGAATACAATCCAACACAGGATCAGGATGTAGAAGAAATCATTGGGGCACCGATAGGTTATTGGAGCAGTCCCGCTTATTGGCAGGGAGAAAGTGCTGCATATGTGTATTCTGCGGGCGTGAGCGGCCCAAAGATGTACGGTGATTATCTGAAGATGTTCGCTATCACGGACGGCCTGCTTTCGAATAACCCGGTTGCCGAAAGCACGAATGTCTTCGAGAATGGAGCTACGCCTTCGATTTCGGCCAATGGTACTGCGGACGGCATCGTCTGGGCGATTGAGCGTCCAGAATCACTAGGCGTCCAGCCCGGCGCCGTGCCTGCGATTCAATATGCTTACGACGCCACCAATGTCACCACCATGCTCTACAACAGCTCGTCGGCCCTGTCCCAAGGCGTACCGCGAGACCGCGGGGGATGCGCTAACAAGTTCGCGGTTCCGACCATCGCAAATGGCAGGGTTTATGTAGGAACACAAAATGAGTTGGATGTCTTCGGATTACTTGGTTCCGGGAATGCTCCGAACGTCTACCTATCAAACCCTTGCTGGACTTTCCCAGCCTCGCCGCTGGCCAAGCAGGTCAAGGGACACGTCCGGTTGATCAATAGCGGAAACGATACCTTGGTCATCAGCAACATCGCAATCACGGGGACTAACATAGCCGATTTCACCCAGACCAATACTTGCAAGTCTTTGGTGCCGGGCGCGAAGTGCGGCATTAGCATTGCATTCACTGCATCCGTCCTAGGGCCTGAGAGCGCGTACGTGACTATCACAGACAACGCGGTGGGTAGCCCGCACAATGTCTATATGATTGGTGTGGGGATACAGTAGGCGAGCGCTTTTGTGACGGATGAAAATTTTCTCACCATGTTGCAAACGGGGTGTCATATTGGATCACAGGCGACACTGGCAGGCGATTCGTCTCAATTGGTGAAACATCCCGTGGCTGTTCAAAAACTCACACTCAAGAGGTTCGTAGAAATTCCGTCGCGCTAGGATGCCCCATAAAAGACGTTCTCGATTTTGGTGGACATTTTCTATTCCTCGGGCCGGGACAGTTTTTTCAAGAGAGGGTTTTTTTCAACAGCCACGAGATTTAACGTCAACCATCCTCGTGAGATCCTGCCAACCCCATGGCCTTCATAGATTTACTCTTGCATCCCACCTGCGAGTGCATCGCCAATTGATCCGAACGACCGGGAAACGCATTTACGGCAGACCAATTCATCTGGTGCAAAGACTACCCAAAGGCGTAAACTTTCTCCCGACAAATCGTTTCGTCTCTTCCAAGAGACGCCTCGCCAGTTGAGACGCCCACCCCTGAGACGAATGACCCGAATGACCGGGAAACGCATTTGCGGCAGACCAATTCATCTGGTGGAGGTTGGTTATGAGACGAATCAGCATCTTGGTCTTGATTCTCTGTGCGTGCCTCGTGTCCGCGGCATGGGGTCAGCAGCCGGCGGGCAAGTGCGTCAACAACTGGAGCGAGTTCCACAGGACCAACATGGTGCGCTGGAACCCGTGTGAACGGGTGCTTAACGTCCACAATGTTGGGAGCCTCGGCTTGAAGTGGAGGCACGCCACAGGCAACGGTTTGTATTCCTCGCCCGCCGTGGCGAATGGGGTGGTTTATATCGGCTCGGACGACAACAATGTGTACGCGCTGAACGCGAAGACCGTCGCCAAGCTATGGAGCTACACCACCGGCTCCTATGTGGAGTCCTCGCCCGCCGTGGCGAATGGGGTGGTTTATATCGGCTCGGACGACAACAACGTGTACGCGCTCAACGCCAGCACCGGCGCCAAGCTGTGGAGCTACACCACCGGCTTCTATGTGGAGTCTTCGCCCGCCGTGGCGAATGGAGTGGTTTATATCGGGTCGTACGACAACAACGTGTACGCGCTCAACGCCAGCACCGGCGCCAAGCTGTGGAGCTACACCACCGGCGGGTTTGTGTTTTCCTCGCCCGCCGTGGCGAATGGGGTGGTTTACGTCGGCTCGCAGGACAACAACCTCTACGCGCTCAACGCCAGCACCGGCGCCAAGCTGTGGAGCTACGCCACGCACAACTATGTGGATTCATCGCCCGCGGTGGCGAATGGGGTGGTTTATGTCGGCTCGGATGACGGCAACGTGTACGCGCTGAAGGCCAGCACCGGCGCCCTGCTGTGGAGCTATGCCATCAGCACCAGCGTGGACTCGTCGCCCGCCGTGGCGAACGGGGTAGTTTACGTAGGCTCGAATGACGGCAACGTGTACGCGCTGCAGGCCAGCACCGGCGCCAAGCTGTGGAGCTACGCCACCGGCGCCATGGAGTCGTCGCCCGCCGTGGCGAACGGGGTGGTTTATGTCGGGTCGGTTGACAACAATGATGTGTACGCACTGAATGCTAGGACAGGCGCCCGACTGTGGAGGTACACCACCGGCGGCCTAGTGTTTTCCTCGCCCGCGGTGGCCAATGGGGTGGTTTATGTCGGCGCGACCGACTTCAAGCTGTACGCCTTCGGCCTGAAGTGAAGGACGGTCCGGGAGTAGGCAAGGGCCGCTTCCAAAGGCCCCCGCCTAAAGATGGCATGATCGTTGGGCAGCCCCTGCATATGCCCAATCCCGCAAATCCAAGGGGCAACTCACAACGTGGTGTTCGTTGCTACGCTCCATGACGGTCTCTACGCCTTTGATGCTGACCGCAACAGCGGGAACAATGGTTCGCCGCTGTGGTACGACCTCAAGAGGACCCCGGCCGCACTCGGGCAGTTGGTGGTCCTCCGCTAATCGTCATCCGGGCCCATCCGGGGCCGCTTGTCATTGATGAAGTAAGCGGCCTTCTTGTTCGCCTGAATGGAATTGAACTTCAGCGGTGTCTGCGAGTAGTCGAAACAATCCGACATGTCGTTGGTCACCGTGCTGCTGTCCGCGTAGCCGGGCGCTCCGGGGGCGACCGCCGTCAGTTGGAAATCTTCCTCAATGTATTTCAGGATGCTGCCAAAATCGTGCACCTGGTGCGAGATGTAGCCGGCTTTGGCATAGGGCGACACCACGAGCAGCGGAACCCGAAATCCATAAACATATTCTGAAGAGGTGCCATCCGAGTACCCGAGCGGCGGGGGCACGTGGTCGTACCAGCCTCCCCAGTCGTCCCAGGTAATAAAAATGGCCGTATTCGCCCAGAATGGGCTGGCGCCGATGGCGTTCACCACGGACGCGACCCAAGCAGGGCCGGTGCCGTCGTTGATCTCCGCATGGTCAGACTCGGTGGCGTCGGGAATCACCCAGGTCACGGTGGCGAGTTGACCACTCTGGATGTCGGTCAATACCTGCGCTTGATTCAGCACTACGTTGTCGACCCAGTCCGCACCCGTGCAGGTCCCTCCGGTGGGTGCGTTCGGCTTACACATGTGCTGGATGGCGTTGGGCCCTGTCCATATTGAACCCGCGGTCGGCGTGTAGTATTTCCAACTGATTCCGTCAGCGTTCAGCAGGTCGGTCAGTGTGGGATGTTCATAACAAGGAAAGCCGTTGTTGTAGTCCTCGTTGAGTTGCCCGCTGGGATCAATCAAGGGAACGTATTCGACGGCGGGCGCGGTACACCCAGTGTCGCCATCCGGATTGCTGACGCCGGCGGGAAGATTGGCCGCAAAGTAGTCGCTGTACTGCTGGCCCGGCGCAGTGGGAGCCGAGGTTCCGGAAATAATGAACTGATGCGCCTCAAAGCTGGGGCCCTGGTTGGTCTGGAACATCCGATCGCCAAACGTGTAGGTTTCCGCCAACTGGAAGTAGGGCTGCACGTACTGTGGGCCTACGGAGTAAAAGTGGGGATCGTGATCCGCAGGCCAGCAGGGCGGTTGCACACCTGTGGGGCAGCTCTTGCCATCATTGTTGGCGCCGTCCATCTTGCACGTGCCTGTGGTTGGGTCAAAGTCGCACATATCGATGAAACCCTGGTGCTGGTGCCCCAAGTCAAAGGGATAGGTTTTAGTGGCGGCCAGGGGTATGGGAAGCAACTGTATCTTGTCGCCCGACGAATCGTATCCGTAGTTTTGAATGTCGGCCCCTCTTGCCATCAGAACCGGATCCTGAAACAGATTGTCCGGCGTGCGGTTTTCTTGGAAGATGATTACTACGTGCTGAATCGGCGTGGCTGTTACAATCACATTCGCCGTTGCCTGCGCCGTGCCGCCTGGTCCTTCCGCTGACAGCGTGTAAAGTGTAGTCGAGGCCGGCGTCACCTGCTGCGAGCCACTGGCGGTTACTGCCCCGATGCCCGAAATGGTGACACTGGCCGCATTCGTGGTCTGCCAGGTGAGCGTGGTGGGTTGGCCCTTCTCCATCATGGTCGGGCTGGCCGAGAGCGAAGCCGTCGGAGCCGGACTTGCCACGCTGCTCGACGAGCCTCCACACCCGCTTAGCCCTAACAGCGACACCAGCGCGCCTGCCAGCAGGCTGCTGGCCAACAAGCTTGCCGATCGAGTCATTTCCCAATTCCTCCGATTAATGGGATTGTCTTCAGCTTGGTCTTTAAGATGTTTATAACCCAAACTCGGACATTTCCACTCGCTGCGAAAACGGAAGTTTCCCGCCTGCCTCGATTCAGAATAATACTGCTTCATAATACCGCTTCGGGCCCTCGGCGGGATTGATCACCACCATCGCTACTTCGTCCCGCCAGATTCAGTTTGGCTTGAAAGTGATTTACTGATGGCGGGGTGAATCGCCGGCAGTGGAACGTGGCCCGAGGCGTCAATCCGTGCAAATGGCGATACTACGACCGTGACCATTTGCGCGGACAAAGACGCGTTCCCCCTACAAAGTTGGAAAGCCCACGCCATGAGCCGCATGACCCCATTACCGAAAAACTATGCTAGGATTTGAAACTGAAATTCCTTGATTACCTTTTGGAGGAGTCTCAGGAATGCGCTGTCTGCCGCTGCTCTGCCTGCTCCTTGGAACCTTAGCTTGGGGACAGGAAGAGCCCTTGCCGTCGAATGTACCGCCCGAGTATCGTCCGCCCATCACGCGCGACAACGACGAGCAGCAGGCGCTACCGGCTTCAGCCTCCAAGGTTGCGCCCGATGCAGCTGTCATCACTATCAATGGACTCTGCGCCCAGGCGGCGCCCTCGACCACAAGCCCCTCCAGTCCGCCCTGCCAAACTGTAATTACCCGCGCCCAGTTCGAAAAATTAACCGACGCTCTCCTGACAAACATGAAGCCCTCCATGAAGCGGCAGCTTGCCAGTTCTTATCCCAAATTGCTCGCGATGGCGCGCGAGGCCGAAGTCCGCGGTCTGGAAGAGAATCCGCGCTTTGAGGAACGGCTCGCGTTCGCGCGGCTGCAGATCCTCTCGCAGGAACTCGTCCGCCAAATCGACGAGGAGTCAGCGAAGATATCCGAAAAGGATATTGAAGATTACTATCACAACCATGCCGCTCTCTTCGAGCAAGCCACTCTCGAACGAATCTTCATCCCCAACCGCAAACACATGGATCCTCTACCCAGGGAAATGGTCACGCCGGAGGCCCTGAAGGCCCAACGGAAAGAAGCTGAGGAGGTAATGACCCGTGTGGCTGAGGAGTTGCGCGCGAGAGCCGCTGCCGGCGAGGACTTTGTCAAGCTGCAGAAGGAAGCCTATGCGGCGGCGGGGGCGACCGATGTTCCACCCAATCCCAATCTCGGTCAATTGCGATCCGGCAGGCTGCCGCCCGCTCATGCTTCTGCGTTCGACCTGAAGCTAGGTCAGGTCTCTCAGGTCCTTAGCGATTCCACCGGCCACTATATTTACAAGCTTAACGCCAAAGGGATAGAACCGTTGAAGGAAGTGACGGATGAAATCCACAAAACGGTACAGCATCAGCATCAGGAAGAAGCCATCAAGGCGGTGCAACGGCCCATCACCACGGAAATCAACGAGGCTTACTTCGGGCCGAACCAGAAACCCAGTGGCCCCGAGGGCCCGAGATCCAAGTAGCCTCGAACTGCGGAGTGTCCTAACGATGCGGAAACATGGTCTTCCAGAACTTCCTCTACTGCAACGGGACAGGCAGCCTCGCACCGATCAGCGGCAGCTATTACACGACGGGCACGCGTGGCTCCGCACTAACCGACATCATCAACATCCACGCCTACGAGGGTAGCAGCGGCACGCCGGAACGTCTGGCGAAAGATGTCCCCGCATTTACTGCCGTACTCAGCGCGAAGGACTTTGCGAAACCATTCTGGTCGGGCGGGGGCGGCTGGGGCCCTGACACTTCCCCACCGCCGCAATTCGGAGAAGGCGAGACAACCGACTGTCTCAACAATCAGGCGGCATTCATGGACCGCTATTACTTGGTTGGCTGGAGCACGAAAGTTCTGGGATATGACTGGTATGGCTATTCCAGCACGTGCTGCGGGACACTGTGGAACTCCAGCGGCGGGTTGAATCTGGCGGGCATAGACTGGGGAACGGCCTACAAGTGGGTTGTCGGGTCCACGCTGACAACGCCCTGTTCCGCCAGCGGGACAGTCTGGACCTGTGAATTGACGCTGGCGAACGGAACTGCAGCCGAGGCAATCTGGGATACGTCGCAGATCTGTTCGGATGGAACCTGTACTACCAGCAATCAAAACGTTTCGACCATCTGGACGAACTAGCAGGACCTCACCGGAACCAATCACGCCATAAACGGGACAGCGCCGGTCGGTAGCAAACCTATCCTTCTCACATTATCCGCAGCTGACGCTCCCTGACGCAACATCGTGAGGGACCGCGGCATGCAGACCGTGTTGCAAAACTTCCTGCGGTTAACAAGCCCGCGGCAAGCGCCATAGTGGTCGGGCGGTCTCACACGAAAATCCCCACAAATGAAGGTATGCCGGGAGTTTTGGACGTTTTGCCAACTATTGATGTTTGCTTACTACGCACCGTGGTATTGGCAGTCACAGCGTTCGCAGCGATGCGCAAGTGGGCTTTAGACGTCGAACGGAAAATGCCGGACGGATCTGGCGCGCGAAAAAGGACAAGCGTAGTGAGCTTCAACGGAATGGTATTTGGTGGCCTTTGGTGACCTAGCCGCTATTCCATCCCAACCCTATACTCGGAATCCAAGGTCAAGGACTTCTCGGTTACTTTGGCCAATTTGGAATTCTTTATATGGAGATCAAAATGCGAAACGCTCTTGTATATGCCATATTATGTCTCGTGTGTGTAGTGGGGACCGCTTTCTGGTCTGACGCGCAGACCACAGCCTTGCCAATGGGCAGCCATCCCATGACGCCTACAAGTTGGAGTTTTGAATGCATCAACGGGAGTGACTGCGGCACGAACGGCTCCTGGATTACTACTAGCTCGCAGCCCGGGACGGTGCGCCTGTGGGATTCGGGAACGAACTGGGCCTTGCTCAACAGGACCGCTGGCACATACGACTGGAAAAGTTTGGACACGTGGCTTGACCTGATTGCCGAACACCAGCCGAGTGCCGTCATCTATACGTTCGGTCATGTCCCTTGCTGGGTTGCCAGTACTAGTTGCGACGGCAATGGCTGGTCTACGAGTCCGCCAAGCGACCTTACTGCCAGTGGCAGCCCCGCGTTTAACGCCTTCGTCACCGCGCTCGTACAACATTGCTCTCCAGCCGGCCATTGCGTCAAGGACTATATCAAGTACTGGGAAATGTGGAACGAAGCCAACCTTACAAAGTACTGGACGGGCACACCAAACCAGCTGTATGACATGTTTAAGCCTGTGATTCCTATCATCCGTAACAACATTGCCGGCGCTATAACTTCGACTCCTCCGGTGGCCGGCGGCGATACGTCCTGGATGGCCAGCTGGATGACTCTGGAGAACACTAACGGCAGGCTCTCCGACTACTACGGCTTTCACGCCTACCTGAAAGACTATACGCCAGAGACGCGCATATCTATGGTTCAGCGGATGGTCGATACAAAGAATGCCAACGGATGGACCACGACTCCGTGGATGAATACCGAAACGAATTTTAGTCTTATTACGTTTGCCTGCACTACCGGGTTCGGCGTATGGGAGCACTGCGATGGTCAGCTCGTAAGATGGTACGTCCTGCAATACGCATTACAGGGAGGGGCTGGCGGTGCATTCCACGTCGGCTGGTATGACTGGCCAAGCATCAGCAGCGGCGGCTATGACACGTATTACTACACGATGATGCAGTGGCTTACAGGTGCGACCTTCACTGCCTCTTGCACGCATGTGAGTCAGGGCACGGTGTGGACCTGCCCGCTAACAGAAGCCAGCGGCAATACGGCCCTGATTGTGTGGGATGCGGCGGGCGAGAGCGTTTATATGCCAGCGCCTGAGTACGCAGATTACAAGTACTTCAACGGCACCTATGGCGGCGCGACCGAAGCTATATCAACGGGACAAGGAACCCGCATTGGAAGGGTTCCGATTATGTTTGAATCTAGCAAGTAAGACGAGTCGTCGGTGGAAAAAAGTGACACTTGTAGGCATGACACCACTGTCATTGCGGCTGCAAGGTTGGATTTGGGTTTGTGGAATTGAGCAATCCAATAAACTTAAGTGCTTAGGAATATTGGCTATGTTTAACCGTTGGAAGTGTGTGTGTGCTTGGGCTAAGGTTTGTGTTCCGTTCGTTCCACTTGGGCTTGTAGCCCTTCTAGTCGGCTGCGGAGGCTCATCTGCCGTCGTGCCCGCTCAGACTAGCCCAGTGGTCAGCGGCATTTTCCCATCCTCGGGAA